>Ga0256404_1000151_pt1 | contig 168659 bp, 117 predicted proteins | sample RumenRJG_01DNA_FD_185990 | JGI IMG/M metagenome (GOLD analysis project Ga0256404, IMG submission 185990) | Bovine rumen microbial communities from Lethbridge, Alberta, Canada - RJG_01 | ecosystem: Host-associated > Mammals > Digestive system > Stomach > Rumen | place: Canada: Alberta...
GGGCTATTCTCTACTATAGGGAAGGTTGGATACGCGTTACTCACCCGTGCGCCGGTCGCCATCTGGAATAGCAAGCTATCCCAATGCTGCCCCTCGACTTGCATGTGTTAAGCCTGTAGCTAGCGTTAATCCTGAGCCAGGATCAAACTCTTCACTGTAAAAATTATAAGTTTTGACTAGGTTCTCCAGATAAACCAGACAACCTAGAAGTATTCTCTGTCCCAGAACGCTCATCCGGTAGTTTAAAAAGAATCAATTCCGGAAAAAACGGCTGCTTGCGCGACCGTTCTTCCTTTTGACGGTTCGTTCAATTACCCAAGAGACACAAAGTCTCTCGCTTCTTGTACTACTACTTCTTCTGTTTTATGTAAGACTCTCAAAGAACTCTTTTTCTTCATGCTCATCAGGTCTCTTCCTGAAAGCGGATGCAAAGGTACGACTATTTTCCGAACTACCAAAACTTTTCGAGGAAAATTTTCAGTTTTTAGCGAAAAAAATATTTTGGATTGATGTGTATCAACTTCGAACAACAACATACCTTATTATATATATCGCGCGCGAACAATAATTGAAATATGAAGTCGCCTAACATGAATCCAAATGATTCCAACTACCAATTTAAAGTGGACACACTTTTATATCCAACCAACCATTTTCAATATACATCAAGAATACTTTTTAGAAAAATCGAGAACAAGAGCAAAAAAGATAGTCAAAAGTTTGGCTGTATGCAGTATTTTGTATAATTTTGCAGCCAAAGTTGAATAAATATACCAACAATGAAAGTTAAGAACGACAGACTCGAAGCACTTCGGATGATCATTTCCAGTCAGGAACTGGGCAGTCAGGACGAACTATTGACTGCCCTAAAGAAAGAAGGCTTCCAACTAACCCAAGCCACATTGAGTCGCGACTTGAAGCAGTTGAAAGTAGCCAAAGCGGCTTCCATGCGAGGTAATTACGTATACGTATTGCCTAACGACACGATGTACAAGCGTATCTCAACGCCACATACCGTCAAAGAAATGCTTCAAGTACCTGGTTTTTTGAGTATCAACTTCTCAGGCAACATGGGTGTTATTAAGACTCGTCCTGGTTATGCCAGTTCAATTGCATACAATATAGATAATAATCACATCAACGAAATACTGGGCACCATTGCTGGTGACGACACCATCTTCATCGTTATCAAACAAGGAATCACGAAAGACGAAGTCATTGAGGCACTGAGCGAGGTTGTACCAAACATGAGGTAGTTGATAGTTTACGGTTTACAATAAAAATGGAACAAAAAGACGAAATAAAAGTATTTGTAGCAGGGGCAGAGCATGAGGTCTATGTAGATACCATCCTTCAGACCATCGCCGATGCTGCCAAAGTACGTGGAACTGGCATAGCCAAACGTACACACGAATATCTTACCACCAAGATGAAAGAAGCCAAGGCTGTGATTGCATTGTCTGGCGATCGCTTTGCAGGCTTTAGTTATATTGAAACATGGGGTAACAAACAATATGTGACTACCTCTGGTTTGATTGTCCATCCTGATTTCCGTGGCCTTGGTGTAGCCAAGAAGATCAAGGACATGACGTTCTCGCTGGCCCGTACCCGTTGGCCGCACGCCAAGATCTTCTCTTTGACCAGCGGTGCTGCAGTGATGAAGATGAACACAGAGTTAGGTTATCAGCCCGTTACCTTTGCCGACCTGACAGACGATGAAGCCTTCTGGCGTGGTTGTGAGGGATGCGTCAACGTAGATGTACTACACCGTACGGGCCGTAAATATTGCATTTGCACAGCTATGCTCTACGATCCCGAGGAACACCTTCCCGCCAAGATTCCCGAAGAAGTTTTAGAGCGCATCAAGGCACTGGATGAAAAGTAAAGTAAAAAGGTAAAAATATAAAAAGTAAATATATGAGCAAGAAAAAAGTAGTAGTAGCCTTCAGTGGTGGTTTGGACACCAGCTACAATGTGATGTATTTGACCAAGGAGTTAGGTTATGAGGTTTATGCCGCCTGTGCCAATACAGGTGGATTCTCAGCAGAACAGTTAAAGAGGAACGAAGAAAACGCCTACAAATTGGGCGCCGTGAAATATGTGACCCTTGACGTGACGCAGGAGTACTATGAGAAGTCGCTGAAGTACATGATTTTCGGTAACGTGCTGCGTAACAACTGCTATCCTATCAGTGTATCGAGCGAGCGCATCTTCCAGGCCATCGCCATTGCGCGTTATGCCAAGGAGATTGGTGCCGATGCCATTGCTCACGGCTCTACGGGTGCTGGTAACGACCAGATCCGTTTCGACATGACGTTCCTCGTGATGGCTCCCGGTGTTGAGATTATCACGCTGACACGCGACCGCAACCTGACCCGTAAAGAGGAGGTTGACTATTTGAATGCCAATGGCTATTTCGCCGACTTCACCAAACTGAAGTATTCTTATAATGTCGGCATCTGGGGCACCAGTATCTGTGGTGGCGAGCTGCTTGATCCCACGCAGGGTCTGCCCGAGGAGGCCTATCTGAAACACGTTACCAACCCTGAGAAGGAGTCGATGTTGAAGATTCAGTTCGAGAAGGGCGAGATTGTGGCTGTCAATGGTGAAAAGTTCGACGACCACATCAAGGCCATTCAGAAGATTGAGGAAATTGGTGCTTCTTACGCTATAGGTCGCGATGCCAACGTGGGTGATACTATCATCGGAATCAAGGGTCGTGTTGGTTTCGAGGCAGCAGCACCTAAGCTGATTATCGAGGCACACCGTCTGCTGGAGAAGTCGACGCTGTCGAAGTGGCAGCAGTACTGGAAGGACCAGGTAGCTAACTGGTATGGCATGTTCCTGCACGAGAGTCAGTATCTGGAGCCCGTCATGCCAGACATCGAGGCCATGTTAACCTCTAGCCAGCGTAACGTTACAGGTACTGCTATCCTGAAATTACGTCCTTATGGCTTCGAGACTGTTGGTATTGACAGCGCCAACGACCTGACGAAGAGCAAACTCGGTGAATATGGCGAGACCCAGACTGGTTGGACGGCCGATGAAGCAAAAGGCTTTATCAAGGTTTCAAGTACGCCACTCCGCGTATACTATGGCATCCATAAAGACGAAAAGAGATGATAAAAGTCGGTATATTAGGTGCAGCAGGCTATACAGGTGGAGAACTGATTCGCCTGCTGCTTAACCATCCTGAGGCAGAGATTGTTTTTGCCAATTCTGAGAGCAACGCTGGTAATCTGGTAAGCGATGTCCACGAAGGACTCATTGGCGATACAGATTTACGCTTTACCGATGCGATGCCTTTTGACCAAGTCGACGTCGTTTTCTTCTGCTTCGGACATGGTAAGAGCGAGGCGTTCCTAAAGGAACACACCATTCCCGCCAATATTAAGATCATCGACCTCGCCCAAGACTTCCGCATCAAGGGCAATCATGACTATGTATATGGTCTTCCTGAAATCAACAAGGCCGAGATTGTCAAGGCTCAGCATGTGGCCAACCCAGGCTGTTTCGCCACGGCCATTCAGGTTGCTTTGTTGCCTGCAGCCAAGATGGGACTTCTTACTGAGGATGTCGCCGTCAATGCCATTACGGGTTCTACTGGTGCAGGTCAGAAGCCCGGTGCCACCACCCATTTCTCTTGGCGTTCCGACAACCTGAGCATCTACAAAGCTTTTAGCCATCAGCATATTGCCGAGATACGCCAGTCGTTGACACAAATACAGGGCTGCCTCGATGCCTCCATCGACTTTATACCCTATCGTGGCAATTTTGCGAGAGGTATTTTCTGTACAGCAGTTGTTAAAACCATAGCAAATGCTGAAGATGTCATTGCTGCCTACAAGGACTTCTACCGCGACGCAGCCTTTACTCACTACAGCGACAAGGCTATCGATCTGAAACAAGTGGTGAACACCAACAAAGCTCTGGTACATGTTGACTGTTTCGAAGGCAAGATTCTTGTTACGTCCGCCATCGACAATCTCTTGAAAGGGGCTGTCGGTCAGGCCGTTCAGAATATGAACCTGCTGTTTGGTCTTGAAGAAACCGCAGGACTTAAGTTGAAGGCATCCGCATTCTAGTTATTTCATGTTACGTGGATGATGTAGGAGTATTTCCTGACGGAGCGTAGACATATCGATATGGGTATAAATCTCCGTTGTACCGATAGTCTCATGCCCTAACATTGCTTGAATAGCACGCAAATCAGCCCCACCCTCTAACAGCGCCGTTGCAAAAGAATGGCGGAGGGTATGGGGCGATATTGTTTTCTGAATACCAGCCTCTTTCGCCTGCTGTTTTATCATGATCAATATCATGGTACGTGTGAGACGGACACCACGACGATTCAAAAACACATAGTCCTCCTGGCCAGGCTTTATCTTCATGAGGTTGCGGTCCATGAACCAAAGGTCCAGTTGCTTGATGGCCTGAGGCGATATGGGCACCAACCGTTCCTTGGAACCCTTGCCCAGTACACGCACATACCTTTCCTCTCTATATAGGTCGGAAAGTTTCAGGTTGACCAACTCCGAGACACGCAGTCCACAGGAGAACAGCACCTCGATGATGGCATGGTTGCGCTGACCTTCCCACTTGGAATGGTCGATAGAGTTCTCTAAAGCATCCACCTCCTCAGCAGTCAACACCTCAGGCAGATGTTCGCCCAAAACGGGAGATTCCAAAAGTTCTGTGGGGTCATCGTCGCGATAACCGTCGAGTTGCAGGAAACGATAAAAAGAACGCACACCACTTAATATCCTACACTGTGAACGGGCATTAATGCCAATATCATGGAGCCCCGCAGCAAAATGCTGTAAATCACTCAACTGCACGTCAAGCACATCGCGCCCAGTCTGTTCCAGATAATGCAGCAGTTTCTCCAAGTCACGCCTATAGGCATCCAATGTGTTTGCAGAGTAACCACGCTGCAATTTGAGATATCGTTGATAGGCTCGCACTATATTTGCCTGCGAATTCTTGCCAGTTTCCATTTTATTACGTACTTTTGCCTTAATCGAAGTTACTTTCGCTCAAAAAAGCTCAAATAAATTTGGCTCTTTATTCGCTTATTCGTACCTTTGCCGCTGCAAATATAATCATTTTATTTGAATTATGAAAATTCTCATTGTCAACGGACCCAATCTTAACCTCCTGGGCACTCGCGAGCCAGGCATCTATGGCTCGGCATCGTTCGATCAGTATCTGCCCCAGTTGCAGGCACAATATCCCGATGTAGAGATAGAATACTATCAGAGCAATGTGGAGGGAGAGTTGATTAACAAGATGCAGGAAGTAGGCTTCACCTACGACGGCATCGTGCTCAACGCAGGAGCCTACACCCATACCTCGGTAGCCCTGCACGACTGCATCCGCTCGCTGAAATGCCCCGTCATTGAAGTACACATTAGCAATGTGCACCAGCGCGAGGAATTCCGCCATCATTCTATGATTTCCTCAGCATGTAAGGGAGTCATCTGCGGTTTTGGTCTTGACTCTTACCGACTCGCTATTGAAGCGTTGAAATGACCATTGACGAATACATAGAGAGTCATATTGATGCAGAACCCGACTATCTGTATCAACTTTGGCGTGCCACTAATATCCACATGCTTCATGGGCGTATGGCCTCAGGACATTTACAAGGCCGTCTCCTAAAGATGTTGGTGCAAATGATTCGTCCCAAGAACATTTTGGAGGTAGGCACTTTCAGTGGCTATTCAGCGCTCTGTATGGCAGAGGGACTGGAAGAAGGTGGCATGGTCTACACCTTTGAAATCAATGACGAGCAAGAAGATTTCACCCGCCCATGGATAGAGAATTCACCTGTAGCAGACAAGATACGCTTTATCATCGGCAATGCCATCACTGAAGCCCCGCAGTTAGGCATCACTTTCGACATGGCTTTTATCGACGGTGACAAACGCACGTACAAAGAAACCTATGAGATGGCACTTGCGGTAGTGAGAAAAGGTGGATTCATTATTGCTGACAACACCCTTTGGGACGGTCATGTAGTAGATCAACGATATGACCGTGATCCCCAGACCCAAGGCATTGAAACCTTCAACGACTATATCCTGAAAGACCCACGCGTCGAGCAAGTCATTTTACCCCTTCGAGACGGTCTTACCCTGATTCGAAGGGTCTAAAACGGCAAAAAAGAAACAAAAACCACCTTTTTTATACACTTTTCCTCATAAATTGTTGCGTATTTCAATATTATTACTTACTTTTGCTTACAAATTGTAAAGTAATGAACCCAAAATCAATTCTAACAGCTATGGAAAAGATTGATAATCTCGACAAAAAGATACTCAATATCTTGTCGAAGAATGCCCGCATCCCATTTAAGGATGTGGCTGCAGAGTGTAATGTATCGCGTGCTGCCATTCACCAGCGTGTACAACACCTTATCGAAGGTGGCGTCATCATGGGTAGTGGTTTCGATGTGAACCCCAAGAGCCTGGGTTATAGCACTTGCACTTACGTAGGCATCACCTTGGAACGCGGTTCGATGTATAAGGATGTCGTTGAGCGCCTGCACCACATTCCTGAAATCGTAGAATGCCACTTTACCACCGGTCCTTATACGATGTTAGTAAAGTTGTATGCCCGTGATAACGAGCAACTGATGCATTTGCTGAACGGTCGTCTGCAAGATATCCCTGGTGTGGTGGCTACAGAGACACTCATTTCCTTGGAACAAAGCATCAAGCGAGAGATTCCCGTAACCATTGACGAATAAAGCCTATGAGCAACCGCTTTGACTGGCAATCGCAACTTGCGAAGGCCTATACTTCATATCCAGAAGCGCCATACAAGCCCGTAATTGGTATTACTGGCAATTACAATGAGTTAACCTGCAAGTTGGCAGAGACCTATTATAAGTCCGTATGGAAGGCTGGAGGCGTTCCCGTCATCATCCCTCCCCTGGGCGATACTGACAGTATCATCAACACTTTAGACCACCTCGACGGTCTTCTGCTCAGTGGTGGTGCTGACTATAACCCTTTGTATGCAGACGAAGAACCTCAGTCAAAGTTAGGTGGTATCAATAGCGAGCGCGACCTGCCAGAACTGCTGATTACCCAGTTAGCCTATAATCGTCAGATACCTATTCTAGGCATCTGCCGAGGCATTCAGACCTTGGCTATGGCCCTGGGCGGTAAAGTGATGCAAGATATTAGTGAGGTAACACAGACCAAGCATTCGCAGGATGCCAATCGTTCGGAGCCCACTCATAGCATCTGTATAGAGAAGGAATCCACCTTATTTAATATATATAAGGAAACGACTTTATATGTCAATTCATTCCATCATCAGGCAGTTCGTGAGACTGGCGACAGATTCCGTGTGACGGCCAAATCTCCTGATGGAATCATCGAAGGAATAGAAAGCACTGAGTTTAAAAGCATCATAGGTGTCCAGTGGCATCCTGAATGTTTGGAAGAAGGACTCCCCATTTTCCAATGGTTAGTTAAGGAAGCTGCACAATATCATGAGGTGTGCCATGTTCATCAACGGATACTGACGTTAGACACCCATTGCGACACCCCGATGTTCTTCCCACAAGACGTTCAGTTTACCCATCGTGATCCGAAGATTCTGGTTGACCTTCATAAGATGACAGAAGGTCATCAGGATGCAACCATCATGGTAGCCTATCTTCCCCAGTCCACCGACCATCCGAAAGAGTATGCCGACAACATCTTCAATCAGATTGAGGACATTGTCAACCAGAACAGTCAGTATATTGGTTTAGCCCGTACTCCTAATGATCTCTGGATGAACAAGCACTTAGGCAAGAAGAGCATCATGCTTGGCATCGAGAACGGACATGCTTTGGATGGAAAGATGGAAAACCTGTACCATTTCGCTAAGCGTGGCATTGTTTACATGACCCTCTGTCATAATGGCGACAACGATATCTGCGACTCTGCACGAGGCAGCCAGACACACCATGGCGTCAGTGCTTTTGGTGAGCAAGTCATACATGAAATGAACCGCTTAGGCATTATGGTTGATTTGAGCCATGCCCACGAAAAGAGTTTCTACGATGCCTTGGAAATCAGTAAGCAACCCATTGTTTGCAGTCATAGCAGTTGCAGGGCGTTATGTGACCATCCCCGCAATCTGACCGATGACCAGATGCGTGCATTGGCTGCAAAGGGTGGTGTAATGCAAGTCACTCTGTATAATGGATTCCTTGTGAAAGACGGTCAGGCTACCATTGAAGATGCCATGCGTCACTTGGAGCACGCCATTAAAATCATGGGTATTGACCATGTTGGACTGGGTACCGATTTCGATGGTGATGGTGGCATCTGCGGACTGGCCAGTTCGTCAGAGCTCACCAACTTTACCCGCCAGCTCTTAGCACGTAAGTTCAGTGAGGAGGATATTCAGAAAATATGGGGAGGCAACTTTGTACGTGTCATGAAACACGTACAAAAAATGAGCGCTCGACCTTTGGTCGCTTTGACCTCGGTCAAAGAAATGATAAATGAGAAATGATAAATGTAAATGAAGAAATGAAGAAATGGCTGATGGTCTTTATGGGAGCATTGTGCTTCTGCGCATGCAGCACCACGAAGAAACAAACCAGCGAGCAAGCTGCTGTCAGTATTCAGTTTAATGCCGACTCCGCCTACGTTTTCTGTGCTGCCCAGTGTGCCTTTGGTCCTCGCACCATGAATAGTGAGGCTCACGAGAAGTGCGGACAGTGGATTGCCGAGAAGTTTCAGCAATACGGCTATCAGGTAGAGTTGCAGAAAGCCGACTTGAAAGGCTACGACGGAACCCTGCTTAAAAGCACCAATATCATTGCAAAGAGCAGTAAACAGGCGAATGCCCGTCTAATGATTTGTGCCCATTGGGATAGCAGGCCATGGGCTGACAACGACCCTGACTCTGCCAACTGGCATAAGCCCGTGATGGCAGCCAACGATGGAGCATCAGGAGTTGCTGTGATGTTGGAATTGGCTCGTCTGTTACAACAGAACGATTCTGCCCGTGTGGCTGTCGACTTCATCTGCTTCGATGCCGAAGACTGGGGTGTTCCTCAATGGAGCAACGAGGTGGATGGCGATTCATGGGCTTTAGGTTCCCAATATTGGGCTTCCAACTATAAAGGCAAAGATTATCAATATGGTATCCTGCTGGATATGGTTGGCGGACAAGGAGCCAAGTTCTATCACGAAGGATTCTCCATGCATTATGCCCGTACCATTGTCGAGAAGGTATGGCAGGCCGCCAGTGCTGCTGGTTACGGCAGCATCTTTGTAAACAAGGACGGCGGGGGTGTTACCGATGATCATCTCCCGGTGAATGAGAAAGCCAACATTCCCTGTATCGACATCATCAATCACTATCCTGACTGTCAGCAGAGCTCGTTCGGTCCCACATGGCATACCATCAACGACGATATGCAACACATTGACAAGAACACGCTGCAAGCCGTAGGCCAGACATTGGTGCAGTTAATCTTCAGTGAATAGTTTCCTGCCAAAACTATTCACTATTCACTTTTCACTTATAACTGTCCTGCTTCCACCATCAGCACGACACGCTCGGTGAGTCGGTCAACTCCTTCGGGGTCATACTCTTTCTTAAGTGAAGCACCGAAGGCCCATGCAAAGGCTTGATAGAAGCCGGCACGTATAGGTCCCAGGAAAGCCTGTATCAGTTCGTAACCAGACGAATGACTCTCACGGTAAATCAGTTTGATGAGCAACTTTCCCTGTGAATAGGTAAGCTTCTTCATGCGGGGCTTATACTCCTTCATGATACTCTTTTCCACCCTTTTCATGTGCTCATCCCTTGCATCCTTGTTGGGCAATGTCTCCAGATATTCAGCTGTCTCCATCATAATCATTCGAGCCTCCTTGGCTATAGGCAACACCGTCTTCACATTCTTCACCAGTCGCATGTAGGCGTTCTGCTGTTTCTTGCTGCTGAATGTGACTGGAGGAAACACATAGACATTATTCATCTCCATATACTGAATACTGTCTCCACCTTCGAACACCTTACCTACCTTCACGGTAGGAACAAAGGTAGGACTGTCCATGTCCACCTCGTCTGTTCGTTTCGACTGTGCCATGCTCTGCACAGTGCTTAAAACAGCCAGAAAAAGGAGTATCTTTCGTTTCACGGTGCAAAAGTAGAAAATAAATACGAATTATGTGTGTCGCTTTATGAATTATTTCATACCTTTGTAGTATGAAACGGATAATATTTCTTTTTTTAACATTATATTTCTCCACAGTCAATGCACAAACACAGAACTGGCAGGATGCCTTACATCAATGGATGAACAGCGAAGACATGGAGGAGAGCTACGGACCAGAAACCTTGGAATTGTTGGAAGAACTGGCAGAAACGAAAATCAACCTGAACCAGACTACACGAGAAGAGCTGGAACAGTTGCCTTTCTTGTCAGCCCAACAAGTGGAAGGTATCGTAGAGTATTTATACCGGTATGCCCCCATGCGTTCACTCAACGAATTGCAGATGATTACCACCTTGGACTATGACACCCGTCAACTCCTACTCTTTTTCGTTGAAATAGGACCAGAGAAGGCGAAACGCATCTGGCCTACCCTACCGGAAATCCAGCAAGACGGTCGTCACACCATTACCGGAACCATCAAGATACCCTTCTATGAGCGCAAGGGCGATAACAACAACTACTTAGGCTATAAATATCGTCACGACCTGCGTTATCAATTCAACTATAAGAACCGCATCAAATTCGGGTTGACGGCCGCACAAGATGCAGGAGAACCTTTCTTTGCCAATTGCAACAAGGAAGGCTATGACTTTTACAGCTATTACCTGCAAATTCGCGACATGGGACGATTAGAAAGTCTGAACCTAGGCATGTATCGTGTCCAGTTGGGTATGGGACTGATTATGAACACGGGATTCCATTTGGGAAAGCTTGCCACCTTACAGTCCTTGGGTCGCAGCAGCCACACCATGACGGCCCATGCCTCACGTTCCCAGTATGGCTATCTGCGAGGAGTAGCAGCCACTATCCGCTTGTCACGCCAATGGCATCTTACAGCCTTCGCCTCCTATCGTCCTATGGACGCCACACTCAATGCAGACGAGACTGCCCGCACCTTGCTTACTGATGGCTATCATCGTACCCAGACAGAGATTGACAAGAAGAGCAACACCCATGAGACCGACTTAGGCATCAGCACAGGATGGCGCAAGGGTACCCTTTATATCAATGCCAATGCAGTGTATACCCGTTTTGACCGACAGCTGAAGCCCCAGAAAGAAAACGCCCTATATAGACAATATAATGCTGAGGGCAACGATTTCTTCAATGCCAGTCTGGACTATGGTTACACCAACCCGTTTTGGAGCATTTCTGGCGAGACAGCCCTGAATCGTGACGGCGCCTTGGCAGCTATCCATTCCATCAGTTTCCGTCCCACTGACACCTGGAAACTCACCGCCATACACCGTTATTACGACAAGCGCTATACAGCCCTGCATGCCAGCAGTTTTAGCGAAGGCAGCGGTGTCCAGAACGAACACGGACTGTACCTCGGAGCCACTTGGAATCCCTCCTGGTCCTGGCTCCTGCAAGGTTATGTTGACTACGCCCACTTCTCCTGGGCCCGCTATCTGGTCAGCTCTGAGAGTGATGCCTTCGATGCGCTGCTGTTGACACGCTATAGTAAAAAGCAATGGAGCGTTGAGGCCCGCTATCGTTTCCACCTGCGCCAACGGGATAATACGGATAATACCCTGCTCATCAATCGCTATGAGCATCGTCTCCGTCTGGGAAGCAGTTATAACCTGCTGTCCCAACTCACCTTGCGCACCCAGGCCGATGCAGCCATGGTTACTTGGACTGGCAACAACACCAAAGGAGTGATGATCAGTCAGCAAGCCTTATGGCAATGGAAATTTCTGGAGACCAAAGCCTTTGTGGGCTGGTTTCATACCGATGACTATGACAGTCGCCTCTATCAGTATGAACCCTCTGTGCTCTACGACTACTCCTTCCCCGCCTTCTACGGGCATGGCATTCGCTACTCGCTCATGACCCAAGCCCAGATAGGCACTCATTTCATGGTGAGTGCCAAGCTGGGGGTAACGAACTATTTTGACCGTTCTGTTATCAGTAGTGGGTTACAACAAATCAATGCGTCGTCCATGGCCGACCTGCTGTTGCAACTCCGTGTTATATTATAATAAGGTGTGATAGAGACGTGCCACCTGACTCGCCACATCATTTCCTTCGAACTTACGGATATACTCACGACTCTTGCGAATGCGCTCGTCGCGTCCTCGGGCTCCACGCAGTGACATCTTCAATGCCTCCGTCATCTCTATCACATTGTCTGGATCGACATACAGGCTGTGAGGACCACCGGCCTCTTCCAGACACGAACCCGTACAAGCCACTACGGGCAGACCTGCCGCTATCGCTTCAATGATAGGGATGCCAAATCCCTCATAACGGGAGGGATAGACAAACACCTCAGCCATCGCATAGATAGCAGCCAAATCGCTGTCGGGCACCCCGCTCAGCATATGAATCCGGTCACTAAGAGGTACCTGTTTGGCATATTCCGTCTGTCTGCCCACTGCCACCAAGTGAATATCCTGGGGCAACAGCTCCACAGCCTCAGCAGCCAGTGCCAGGTTCTTTCGCTCTTCTATCGTACCCACGTTCAATACGAAACGTTGTGGCAATTTATACTGTTCCCGCACCAGAGCCTTACGCTCAGGTTTGATCTCACTGGAGAAACGGGGAGCAAAACTCTGGTAAATCAATTCTATGCGGTCAGCATACTGTTCCCCACCCAACTCAATGATGTCCTGACGGGTACGCTCGCTGATGGCGATGATGCGATCAGCCTCACGCAGTGCCTGACGGAATTTCCATTCATAGATGCGAGTGTCTATCCAGTGATAATATTCAGGATGGCGCATAAATATCAAGTCATGGATGGTCACCACTCCACGGATACCCTTCTTTCGCAAACCGATGGGCAACTCACCCGACAAGCCATGATACAGACTGACGCCATCACGCACTAGGTCGCTTACCACACTATGCGAGCGCCACCAAGCCTTTCTTAATGCAGAAGGATGCCCACTGGGATAGCAGAACTGCACATTACCGTCACCGATAATCTGTCCACGTAAATCGTCGCGCCCCTCATCAGGTGCATAGAGACGCAACTGCATCTCGCTGTCGCCCATCCTGATCAGGTCGTTCACCAGCGTACGTCCGTAACTACCCAGTCCTGTTCCATTGCGCACAATGCGCTTCGCATCAATACCAACAATCATCAATTATGAATTATGCATTAGACGAAGTCGTCGCCGTATTTCATTTGTACCTCATTGACATACTTGCGCACCATCGCAGAGGAATCGCCTTTCTTGCAGATCAGTAACACATTACCCTCCTCTGCCACGATATATCCGTCCAGCCCGTTGATAACACCCAGGCGGTCCTTAGGCAGTTTGATGACATTATTATGCGAGTCCTCCAGCATTACATTCGAGTTGACAATCACATTGTCGTCCTCACCCTTGCTCATACACTCGTAGATGGCATGCCACGTGCCCAAGTCGGCCCATCCGAAGTCACACTTCATTACGTACACGTTCTGGCTATGTTCCAAGATGGCATAGTCGATGGACAGGTTGGGATAGCGTGGGTAGTTTTGGGCGACGTACTCCAGTTCCTCCTCATAGGTATAGTTGGGATTCTCAAATTTCAGGTTACGCAATACGCTGGGGAATATCTCCTCAAAGCTTTGGGTCAAGTATCTAGAGTTCGAGATAAACACACTCGTGTTCCAATAGAATTCGCCACTCTCCATGAACATCTTTGCAAACTCACGCTCAGGCTTCTCTGTGAACGACTTCACGCGGAACACCTCAGGCTTGCAACTCAAGTCGCCCAACTGGATATAGCCATAGCCTGGCTCAGGACGCGTGGGCTTCACCCCCATTACCAACAACACATCGTTTTCCGACACATAGCTTACCCCTATCTCCAGACTACGGGCAAACGATTCCTCGTTCATCACCATGTGGTCCGAAGGTGTTATGATAATGTTGGCATCAGGGTCTATCCGTTTGATACGCATATTAGCCCAAGCTACGCTGGGTGCCGTATTACGGTTCAAAGGCTCTACCAAAATCTTGTGCTCATCGAAGTCGGGCAATTGCTCCTTGACAATGGTCACATACTCCTTACACGTACATATATATATGTTCTCTTTAGGGAGTAACCTGACAAAGCGGTCGTAAGTGGTCTGCAGCTGGGTGCGCCCCGTTCCAAAGAAGTCTATAAACTGTTTCGGATACTGGTCACGGCTACAAGGCCACAGTCTACGTCCTCGTCCACCAGCCAGTATCACGCAATAATTCTTGCTATTTATTTCCATAGTATCACAATAGTATGCTGTTTTCGAGTACGAAGGTACGGATTTTATTGTTATAAAACAAGAAAATGGCCATCTTTTATAATAATTTCAGAAATAATTCCAAAAATATTTTGTTTTTTGCTCACTTATTCGTACCTTTGCACCCGCTAAAGCCCAGATGGCGGAATCGGTAGACGCGCTGGTCTCAAACACCAGTGGGGCAACCCATCCCGGTTCGAGCCCGGGTCTGGGTACAGGGTTAAAAAGCCAAAGCGCTGCAAATTAGTATTTGCAGCGCTTTTTATTTTCAAAGTGTACTTACATCGTGAGCTATAAATCCTCCAACATATCCAAGAGTTTGGCAAAAGTGTTATTTAACCTCTCGGCAAACGCTGGTTCTTTCATGATGGCAATGATTTCCTGTTTATTGCCTGAGCCACACATCAGAGTTGCTTTATAAGCAGCAGACGGAATATAGGCACAAGCCTGAATATAGCGCATAGCTGGATCTGGTACTATGTCAGCCTGCATTTTATAGATGTGCAGTCCATACTTCCCCACTACATCAGCACTACTGTCATCTGGATTATCGAACAATTCGAAGATATCCGAGAACTTTCCCTCTTCAGGAACTTCTCGTTCGACCCTTTCTATTGCTCTTCTAATCAGTTCGTCCACACACTCTTGGAACAACTGACAATCTTCGTACTCTTTCCGGATTAGCATCACAAATATCCTTTTCCTTTACATGTTTCACATCTGCGATGAGTATGTCCCATTACGACATCTTTTTTGCAAACATCGCAATATTTCTTTTTGCCAGCCACAGCACTACCCATGTATTGCTCATGATATTCCTGTCCTGTTCCGTCACATACCCTGCACTTACGAGTGCCGCCACCCTTGCCTGTGGAGGTCGAAGAGCTAGCATCATCACTGACATGTGGAAGGTCCTTTGCCTTTACTCCTCCTACAGAACTATTATCAATATTTAATCCTCCTTTTCTCGTTTTATTCATTTGGGGAGTCCTTGACGTAGTTCCCTGATTGCCAGACAATGCAGGTCCTGCTATAGATTGTCCTAAAGCCTGCCCTAATTTCATCCCAAAAGCAGCAGCTGCTGCACCACGACGCTGGGCTTCCTCTTCTTCCTGCCACTCACGCTCTTCATTATCCTGGGACAACATCTCCTGGGCGTCCTGCTGATGTTGAAAGTTACGAGGATGCTCAGCAAGGTAGGCTTCGACACTACTTCTACTAATACCCATTTCCTCACAATTGGCAGTCGTAATAATATTCGGTATATTTTCTAAATAAAAGTCACGTGCAATTCCTCCCCATTTGCTAAATGCCAATTCTCCAACTATTTTAATGCTGTTTGGAATCTTTAGTGATTTAAGACCAGCATCTAAAAATGCGTGCCTCCCAATTTCTATAAGTCCTTCTGGCAGATCAATTTCTAACAACCCATCACAACACCAAAATGCATACCCTTCAATCCTTTTAATACCACTTGGAATATTGATTCTCTTTAATTTCCTGTTTGCAGCAAAAGCCTTGTATCCAATTTCTGTGATAGAAGCAGGAAGAACCACCTCAACATTTCCTCTTTTAAAGTTAGCATTTCCTGGGCTTAAAGCTTTATCGCCTATCCTTGTTACTGTATAGGTTTCGTTATTATATATAACAAATTGAGGTATTATAAGTATATCTTCTCGTGGTCCATCTGTAAGTTCTACAGTATGTTGTGCTTCAGACAATACAGCATATTTTAATGTATAGCCCTGATCATTAACGGCTTTGAACTTTATAGCTTTATCGGCTCCGACAGCTACCATACACCAAAATGCTATAACAAAGCATGTAAATAATCTACTTTTCATCATATTATGTTTTTAATCTAATATAGCCCCTGCGCTTGTTAGACGTCATTGTTTACCTGTTCCATTGCAAAACTTGCACACACCCGTGCCACTACAAATTGAGCATTTGTGTTGTTGTCTCAGATCATAGCTGTTTTGCACTACTCCCCTACCACCGCACGAGCGGCAATACTTAAGTCCCAAACATTGTCTGCAATCTTTTTGCGTTACCGTAGTCGTAGTTGTTGAAGAACTTGGCGTTTCGTTCGTGTAATCGTTACTGACGACATTTCCACCCGCAGGTCCTGTATAAGTTCCTGGTGAAGAATTATCGATAGCAAAACCATCACTATTACTCTTCTGTCCACTACTATTATTTCGGCGAGTAATAGTGTAAGTACCTGGTGACGATTGATCGATAAGATATCCACTGTTGCTTTTACGCTGATTCACGTTGGAAGGCACCCTGCCTGGTGACGACTGATCAATCAGATATCCGCTGTTGTTTTTAGTAGTCTTTTTAGGCTGGTTCTTCATCAAAGAGCGCATAAACTGAGCATCCGCTGTTGTGTAGCCTATGAGCAATAGACTCAAAATGAATAATACCTTTTTCATCTGTTTAGTTGTTTTTAGTTAGTACTATTGTAATATTACCTATTCGTTTGCAAATATACACATATTTTTCCAATAGTATTTCTTTTTTCTATGAAAAAACAGCGAATCAAAAAGATTTTCAACAGTGTACAATATCTTAGGGACAAATGAGGAAGATAAGAGCGCCAATATCTATTAGACGAAAAGAGGATGCGCTCATCACGAGTGCATCCTCATCTCTTACTACTAACTAAACTACTAACTAAAACAATCAAAACATATGAAACAAACTTGCCGTATTCCTTATTTTTTAATCATATGGAATGCCTTGTTGGCAAGTGAAACTACTACGTAATTAAAAATAATCATAACCTAAAACCAATTAATCCTTAACAATCTTTTTTAGTCTTTCGACAGTGTTTTTTTTCTTTTGACGATGCAAAGGTAGCGATTGTGTGCGAACACACAAGGGATTTTTGTCATTTTTGCAAGAAATGTGCGTTCTTCTTGACGTAGGTCAAAGGAGGGAAGGAGGGAAGGAGGTCAGAAAGTGACATAAGGATTTAACCGCTCGATAACCTCGGGCGGGAAATCCTTTGAAAGGCGGAGGTCCTGCAGACTTTTCAAGTTGCCGTGCAGACGGCGATAGTCCATAATGGCCTTGGCCCTATAGAAATTAATGTACGGATGACGGCGCAGTTGCTGCAGCGTCAACTTGTTCACGTTCAACTGCTGGGGATGCGCGTCCTCAACGACGAAATACTTCTTGGCGTCCTGCGGGAAATCCGCTATCTCGTCCAACTGGTCCACGCTGACGTAGCCGCCCAGTCGCTGTCCGTAGCGCACAATCTCCTTGGCATAATAGCTGCCGATACCAGGCACCTTCCGTAAGGTGGCGGTATCGGCAGTATTCAGTATCACGTGTTCATTCTCCTCCAACTTCACGGGATAGCGCAACGTGTCACGCTCCTGTCGTTCCTCCTTGATGAGCGTGGATGCCGGCAGATAGTCGCTGCTGATGCGGATATAAGGCTCCAGACGGCGATAATCCTTGACGGTCAGTCCGTAGAGTTTGGCAAAGTCCTCCTTCTTGCGGTAGATGCCACCCCGCGACCTATATTTATAGATGTTGTGCACTTGCCAGGGTTGCAGTCCCAACCGTAGCAGCTGCGTGCTGTCAGCCGTATTTGGGTCGAAGGGAAACGTCTCCTTTCGTTGTTCCGACCCATACGAACCGTAGTACTTTGGCTTTCGCACTGCCGTACTTTGCCTCTTGGACTCCAGTTCTTTGCCTTTCGTACTGGGAGTCCGCCCCTCAGAAAAGAATAAAAGTACTGAGACCAGCACGGCGACACACAGTGCAGCGATGGCTATCTTACGGTCGTTCCGGTTCATATCACTCCCAGCTGATGAAGGAATACCAACATGATGGCGATGGGACAGACATAGCGCACCGCAAACAGGTAGGTATTGAAGAAGCGATGGTTAAACTTTCCCTCGTTGGTAAACTCGGTATGCACTATCTTCTTCGGGATATACCAGCCCACGAACATACAGGTGAAGAAGCCACCCAACGGCAACATATAGTCGGCCGTCAGCATGTCGCAGAAGTCCATCAGTGGAAGTCCCAGCACTTGGATGTCGTACGCTCCTACCGACAAACTGCAGAACACGCAGAGCACGGAAGCGATGATGGTAGGTATCCAGGCCGACTTCATGCGAGGCAAGTGGAACTCCTCGGTAAAGAATGCCGTACCTATCTCGTGCATGGATATGGTCGATGTCAAGGCAGCAAATACCAGCAGGGCATAAAACATGACGCTGATCAGATAGCCCGCAAACGGAAATCCTCCAAAGGCCTGCTGGAACACATTGGGCAGCGTGATGAAGATGAGTGAGGGTCCGCTGTCCGGATTAACACCCACCGAGAAAGCGGCAGGGAATATCATCAAGCCAGACAGGATGGCTATCACGGTGTCGAGCAGCGCTATCTGTCCCGCTGAGCGCAGCAGATTGGTTGTTTTCGAGAAATAGCTGGCATAGGTGCAGAGGCACGCCGTACCCAACGACAGGGAGAAGAAAGCCTGTCCCAGCGCATCCAAGAACACCCTCCTATCTACCTTCGAGAAGTCGGGCTCAAAGAGGAACCTCACGCCCTCCATCGCATTGGGCAACAAGCACGAAGCCACCACCAGTACCAACAGCAAGATGAGCAAGATGGGCATCAACCACTTGGAAGCCCTTTCAATGCCCTTCCGCACGCCAAAGATGACCACCACATGCGTTACCAGGATAAAGGCAACGCCCCAGATGACCGGTTTTATTGGATTGCTGGAGAAGGTGACGAAATAATTCTTCACCGCCTCAGCGTCACCCTGCAGCTGTCCTGCAATAGACGCCAGCAAGTATTCCAGACACCAGCCCGCCACCACAGCATAGAAACCCAGGATAATGGTTCCCGTCAGAATGCCCAGATAGCCCACCAGCTTCCACGGTTTACCCCTCGACAGTATGTCGTAGGCACGTGCCGCATTGGTCTGCGCATAGCGTCCCACCACAAACTCGCCAATCATGCCCGGGATGCCCAACAGCAGGATACACACGATATAAACCAGTATGAAGGCGGCTCCACCGTTCTCGCCGGTCATATAGGGAAATCGCCAAACGTTTCCCAGTCCGACGGCCGACCCAGCCGTTGCCAGCACAATACCTAACTTGCTTCCGAAACTTCCACGCTCCTTCATTAGTTCAATAGTCCAAGTTGATGTAAGAAGATAAATAAGATGGCGAGGGGACAAACATACTTGATAAGGAACAGGTAACGGTGGAAATAGCGGACATAGTCCTTCAGTTCCCCCCTATTGCTGAACTCATCGCGCACAATCTGATGAGGGACATACCATCCGATGAAGATACAGGTGAGGAAGCCCACCACGGGCAAGAATATCTGGCCAGTGACAAAGTCAAACCAGTCGAACAGGGCCTCGCCAAAGAAAGTGAGCCCGTCGTAGGCACCCAGCGACAGCGAGCAGAAGGCTCCGATGATGGCAGTTGTCACCGTCACGGCCAGGGCAGCGCGCCTACGTGTGGTATGTAGCTCCTCCTGGACGAAGGCCGTCGATACCTCATGCAGCGACATCAGCGATGTCAGGGCAGCCAGTGACAGCAACACGAAGAACAGCAGCGAGATGATATACCCCATGACAGGCATACCGCTGAAGGCTTGCTGGAACACGTTAGGCAGCGTGATGAAGATGAGCGAGGGACCACTGTCGGGCTCCACACCCACCGAGAAGGCTGCGGGGAAAATCATGAGACCAGCCAGGATGGCCACTACACAGTCGATGATAGCAATCTGCGAAGCCGCCTTCGTCAGGTTGGTCTTTTCCGAGAAATAGCTGGCATAGGTACACAGACACCCCATTGCGATACTCATCGAGTAGAACGACTGTCCCAGGGCACCGAGGAACACGTCGCTGTCAATCTTCGAGAAGTCGGGCTTGAACAAGAACTCGACACCCTTGTAGGCGTTGGGCAGCATGCACGAAGCCCCGACGATGAGGAGCAGCAAGACAAACAACGTGGGCATCATCACCTTCGACGCCTTCTCTATACCGTTGCGCACCCCGTTTTCTATAATCAGATGGGCCATCAGCAGGATGACAACCGTCCAGAACACCGGTTTGATGGGGTCTGACGACAGTTCGATAAAGTACGTCTTGAAATATTCCGGGTCGCCCTGCAGATGACCTGACAGCGAGGCCCACATATACTGCAGGCACCATCCGCTGACCACCGCATAGTAGCCTGTAATCAGGAATCCCGTCAGCACACCCATGTAGCCTATCAGTGCCCACGGTGTGCCACCCGCCAGCTTACGGAATGCCCTGGCGGTGTTCGACTGTCCGTGACGTCCCACAATGAATTCGCTAATCATACAAGGGATTCCTAACAGCAATACACACCCCACATAAATAATGATGAACACGGCACCGCCGTTCTCACCAGCCATATAGGGGAAACGCCATACGTTTCCTAGTCCTACGGCAGAACCCGCAGTGGCCAGGATAACCCCTAGTTTGCTTCCAAAATTTGCTCTCTCTATTTTCGACATACCATTATTTATTCTCGTTTCCGCTTGCAAAAGTATAAAATTATTCTTATTTTTGCACCTGTTTTTAAGTAATAATGCAAGAAATGATACAATTTGCTAAGAAATATCCTCTTTCATGTCTCTGTCTGGCATTGATATTCATCCTGTCGTTCACCCCCTTCTTCCCGGAGACGCCCTTCGACGAGGTACAGTTCATCGACAAGTGGACGCACCTGGTCATGTACGGAGGCACCTGTAGCGTCATCTGGTGGGAACACCTGCGCCACAGCAAAAAAGAAGCCCGCAAGCCGAACCTGCGAGCCCTGTTCTTGTTTGCCTTCGTGGGCATGGTTATTCTCGGTGGACTGGTGGAATTAGGCCAGGCCTACTGCACCACCACCCGTTCCGGCGAGTGGCTTGACTTTTTTGCCGATTCCATCGGTGTGCTGCTTGGCAACCTCCTCGGTTGGCTGATGCACCTTTATTACAAGTTACACTAAGGTGTTTCTCCTGTATTTATACGATAGCCAATTACTTCTTCTGGAACTTCTTGCCGTTCAGGATGTAGATACCCGTTGCTACGCGCTGTTTCCACGAACCATCCTCCACCTGTTCGCGCGTTGCCACCTTACGTCCCATCAGGTCGTAGATGCAACCGTCACCAACAATCTCCCGAGCCCCGTTGGGGTTCAGTTCTTCATCCTGTTCTTCCAGGTCGTCGAAGATGACAGGGACGAATTGGGGAGACACAACTGGGGCGCCAACTGGGTCGTTAGTATCTTTATTGTCATAACGATAGTAGATCTTGTTGTGGAGCACGTAGTTGTTGTTCTTAAGCCATAATGATTCCAATTCGCCATTTTCTTTATTTGGTGTAGCGTTAATATAGAATCCCAAGCCTGAATTAGCTTTCTCTGGCAACTCTGCAGTAATAGCACCTGTTGTTCGGTTTATAGTCACAGGAGTAGTAAACGGCAATCCTAGTGTATAAACATCGTGAGATTCATCAGGTGTTAACAACTGCTCCAGATATTTTCCTGAGAATACACAGGACAGTTTCGTTGACGGAGAAGAAGAAGGCAATGTCAGCTTCATACTTCCACTTTCATCCTTAATTCTGAAAATGACAGGGGTGCCTGCTGGTACAAACTTACCGGCAGCGTATGAAGGCGTTCCTGATACAGCATCCACCTTTTTAGGATGAAGATTCTTGTCATTCCATGTGTTACAGGTGTATGCATAATAAGCCTTAGTTGTAACCGCATCCTTTACGACATCATCAGGCAACTGCACATCAAATGGTGCACAGAACGTAGAGTAATAGTAACCATCACCACCGTTATTTGTCGCAACCATTAAGCTGTCTGCTGGCACTATACACCATTTAGCATCGTCAGTTGGAGAATTATGGAAGTATTTCAGGTCGTAAACCATATTTACTTCCGTTTCATCAATCTCTTTCTTATAATCCTGACTAAAGTTAAGATATCTTCTCGTTGCAGGTAGTGTTCCGTCATGTATCAGGAATACTGCACCACCGATGTCCATCAAAGAGAATGTTGTTGCCTCTCCGGGAGTAGCAGTCATCACAGCATCTCCATGATCATGATCGTCTGGAGAACCATTTTCATCTGCAGCTTTTCCTTTCACATATAGTCCCTGTGTTGCCATCGTTACACGTGGATTATGTGTATCTTTCGGATCTTCTGCATTGATTCCACCATCGATATAGAAGATAGTAGATGGGTCATTCTCTGTCGGAGGAACAGGAATATCGCCTCGAGTGGCATTCGTTTTTGTATAGCCATTCTTTAGTCCTGAAGATCCGAAAGTTGTACTAACACCTTTCTTGCTATAGAAGTGCATGGGGATAGGAGTACTGCTTGTCCCTGCCGTCTTTTCGATATCATGCAGATAACCACTAGCATAGCGCACAGGACTAATCTTAGATACACCAGGCTGATTGTGCAAACGATAGTAACCAGGCGTGAAGCTGATGATATTAACATCTTTATAGACAATTCCCTGTACTTCTAACATATCTTCATAGCTGGCAGTACCAGCCTTCACTCTATCCAAAACGTCTTTCTTTTCACCATTATAAACATCTGTCTTCAGGCCTCCCAGATAGCCCACACGATCGATATAAGGCTTTAACAGTTCTGTAGTAAGACTAAACGTCCACTCAGAGTCTTCTGTACTGAGGACTGCAAAGTTAAGGTCACTTATCCCATCTCCACTGACATCAGTATCTGCATCATGTCGCTTGATGTAATATTGTGTACCTACTTTGTTGACGACTGGGTGTACCTTGAATGAACCAGAAGGAATATAAGGAGACAGCAGTTCGAAGACCTCATATCCTTCTGGTATTCCATCCACACCAGGAACTGCCAACTTCAGATTTGTTCCCTCAGTCATTGTAGGCATAGTCATCACATTATTTACACCTCCACTATTCTTAATCATATAGCGGTTGTACATCCTAAAACCATAGACATCACCAAGTGGCGTCCAGAGGTAATCGTTAGTATAGCGGGTTTCACGTCCTGCCATAGCCTGCAATCCCCATGCATTGGTATAGTGAGCCAGATATGGTGTTGTTCCCTTCGCAGTTTCGAAGGTGTACCACAGATTTTGGTCTACACTCGTAACAAAACCTTCGCCTGCATTGGTTTCCAAACCTGTCTGGAATGCATAGGCAATATTTATTTTAACCAAACCTCCAATAAGATCTGCATCCGACATCAGTTTGGTGATTTCCAAGCCTTTGTATTTGTTGTTCAGTGTCGTATTGTCCTGCCAACAATTATTCCAGTCATCCTCAGTACAATCAACAACGGTGTACTTCACAGAAGGAGAAACTTCTGTTACCTGAACTCTCTTATATAAATTCAGCGTACCGACTTTATAGTAATAATCGCCTACAGTTGCAATAGCATTTGCGTCTGCAATCATAGCTGATTCATTTGCTTTTTCCTCGGTCTTTTTAGTTGCAACAGCATTATCATAGTCAGCCTTAGTACATACGACAATGGTAGTATCCGAAACATCGTTTATGGGTAAAGAATGTACTGTGACCCTATAATATGATGCACCCTCATTAACATTATAGTAGTGTTCGCCCAAGATATTCAACGAAGCAGCTTTTGATAGCATATCACTCACACTGGTTGCAGTCTTCTGGAATGCAGTAGAAGTCGCTGCAGCAGTGTAGGCTGCCTCTGTACTTCCTGAAATCTCATAAGCTGCATCTTTTGTTCCATCTTTAGCTTCTATCACATGGACTTTCCTGTATATATATTGTCCTGTTATCTTGTAATAATAGTCGCCTACTGCTGCAAGACTGGCAACATCACTTTCCATTTGGGCCATGCTAGTTATATTATTAGAAGCCCCCTTCTGGTATGTGCCTGTATTATCCTTAGTTTGAACATTGTCCACATAGAAGAAGAAAACACAGTTGGGCCTATCAAATTCGCTAGGCACATCCAATACGTCACCTATGCTGACTTCACCAGCATCAACGCAATAGGTCTGTCCAAAGATTGTTGAACCAGCCTGGTATCTATCACCTGGAACACCAAAAATAGAAGAGGTCAAATCACGCTGGGTAGTACCGTAGATACGTTTAACATCATTAACAGGATTATATGTACCGCTCGTCTGATACGTAGTTTCATCACCTTTACGATAAGGAATATCTACAAATTCACCTGTCTCTGGATTATTGTGATCAGGACAAGACTTGGCTATTACCAAATGATATATCACCTTGTGGGTTGACAGTCCGAAGATGATAAACTTCGTGGGGTGAGTTTCATCACTTGCCTCCAAAATGTGACCATTACCCGAAAGCATCTTTGTCCCTCCTGATACTTGCAGTACCCCACTATCATAGCCATCTTTCTTTAGCAACATAAATAGCGTTGCATGAGAGCCATCCAAGGTACAGGTAGAATTATTAGAACTATAAATGTAATGTCCAGAACTCTTATGCTTTATCTTTAGAGCGTATGGATCCTCTCCCTCAAACAGCCAGACATAGTTGCTATTACCATCAAGTGCCTTAGCTCCAGCACCACTGATAGTAGAACCATCTGACTGCATCATGTTGTCACTATACCAAATGATATTATAAGGCAATTCTCCCTTGATATTCAAAGCTACATCTTGAGATTCAGGATCACGGGCAACAGTTGTACCAGGTGTGTTTCGCTTATTCGGCACCAAATATTCTGTATTATCAGGGTTGTACTCTCCATAGCGTACATAGACCACATCTTTGTAAAGACCATACAAAGTATGCAATTTAGTTTGATCTACAACTGTATAAGGACCAGAGCCAGTAACATTACCATAATACTTATAATCATCCAAATTCAGCAGATGCGACTGAATCTCATCTGGCAGATAAGGGGCAAAATTGCGGGTTTCTGCTACAGCACTTGTTTGTGTGCTGCTTACGACAATATTACCTGCATTATTGATGACATTATAAGTATATTCATGCGTCACATCGTTGTTCAGAATAAGTTCTGTTCCATCGCTAAGCGCATTGGATTTGATATTGAAATGATATGTGTCACCAGCTTCCCATTGACTTGAATTACTTTCAACTTCTGTCTTTTCCCCAGAAATTATAGTAACTTTCTTATATGAGATAGAGCTTGTAGTAATCCTAAAGTAATAATCTCCGTTCGTAGAAAGAGCTGCTCTCTTGGTTTCAAAATCTGCGTTTGTTGCCGTTAACTTATTGTTTCCACTTGCAACATCCCAAGCGCTTTTAGCACAATCAGAGCCCTCATCTGGAGTATTATTTGACACCGTTACTTTCTTATAAGATACAACACCATTTATCTTGAAGTAATACTCTCCGTCTATTGATAATCCATTTTTCACTGTTGTATACTCTTCATCGTCTGCAACTGTTATTTTCTGGAGATTTTCAGAATATGTCGTAGCAGGAACATCAGTGTCCATATTTGCTCCAGTGAGGAACTTATAGGCGTAACCACTGCCCGATGCAGCCAGCGCATAGCCACCTTTGGGGTGTGACAGCAATGCAAAGCGGTTTGTACCATTTATCTTGATGGGCACACTCATCGGGTTGGGTTCTTCCAAGGTTGCGGAATAGTTCTTTTCACGGTTAAATAGCTCTATGGCATAAGGATCTGCTGGTTCGTAATATTCCGATTCAGGATCCATAGGTGCAACTAGGAATTTCCATTGCCACCCCTCGTCATTAGCATCTATAGTACTTGGCTTGCTAGAACCTTGTTTGAGTGATACACCAGTACCATCAGACGGATTAAGTATTCCATCTGCCAGCACATCTTTATTATGTAGTTTGATAGTAAACCACTTGCCTTGCAGTATTTCGTCTACGTCAGTATTTACATTATAGCTGTAGCGAACATAGACATGATTCCATTCTCCGTTAAGGTCGGCTTCAGCTAATGTGCCAGTAATTTCCTTGTCTGAGATGTCTTTTTTAGCAGCAATTTCTGAAAGTATATTTCCGCTTGTATTTGTTACAACAACCTTCTGATAGTTATATAATGGACCTAGCTTATAATAATAGGTACCATCAACAGAGAGAGCTTCGGCTTTGGTCTCAAAATCTTCCTCATCTGTTGCTGTATTCTTATTTGTAGCTCCGTCATAAGTGGAAGCATCACTAATTTTAATGGTGTTTTTCCCACCTGCTCTAACTACTTCCTTGTAAGCATAATGTCCAGAACCTAACTGATAGTAATATAAGCCCTTCGTACCAAGACTTAAGATAGCAGTTTGCATGGCAGCCTCGTTAGCTTCAGACTGCTGAGACGCAACAGCATTCGTCCAATCCGTTTCCGTACAATCAGCTGTTGTATATGTTGCATCCGCTTTAGGACTTGCAACATAGGCTTCTGTGACTGTGACTTTCTTGTAATCATATGTATTTATCTTATAGTAGAAGTTGCTTGTGGAAGTAAGTGCCTTTGCGGCAGTTTCCAAAGCATCATCATCTGCTATAGCATCTTCTACCTTAGTTCCATCCTTATGATTATCATAATCAGATTCCGAACAGGTTGTTACAGTATAGACTGCGTCCTTTGGTGTAGGTGCAGAAACATAGCCCGTCGTCACATTTACCTTAACATATTTATAACTATCAGATGTGACTTTGAAGTAGTAATCATCCAAGACCTCGAGCAGTTTTGCCTGATTGGTCATGTTTTCATCACTGGTTGCTGTCTTCTTGAAATAATTAGGAGTTCCTGCCGCTGTATGAGACGCCTTACTGCTGGCAGAGGTCGTATATGTGGCATGGTCATAGTAATACTTATAATCCGTCGCCAATGGACTCTTGAAATGTTCAGTAATGGTAGGCTCTTTATCGCCAGCCCTCTTGTAAATTAACGCTTCGTTTCCGTCATTGTCAATGATGTGGTATTCAACCACCTGTGGGCGAACAAAGAAGGTGGTCTGTGGCCCCATCGACGAATTATTGTCGACACTGGCTTTTTCATGATTTTCAGAAGATTTCAGTGTAGTATGCCTATTTTCTGACTCAAGATTACTTACATTAAAACGCTTTTTATGGTCGAAACGCGGCATCAGCTGCATATTACCGTTGACGTCGGAAACTGCCATAAAGGTCTGGTTACTAATCTGCAAGTTCGTATGATCGTAACCTTCACTACCTTTATCAACAGTTGGGGCATAACTGGAAAATTCATTCTCCAATGTAATATTTGTTGAGCCGCCAGAATCTGAATAGTTACCCACCATGACACCATAGTCAAGACGTGTTGATGTCATATGCGAGGTCATGAACTTTCCTGTAGAGACATTCTTCAGTTGGATATTATAAGGGTCGAAACCTGTCTTGTCCTTATATTCCTTCTTCATCTCATATTCCGTATGTGGTTCAAGTGATGCACCTTTCACCTCAGCCCACTTGATGCCCATCTCCAGGTCGATATTCAGGTTAGGTTGAACGTACCATAGATTGTTATCGTCGATTTTTCCATCACCATCTGCGTCAACTTGTGTAGAAACTTTATCTACCGTTTGTCTTTGTGGACTGAGAATCATATCATACACATTACCACCAACAGGTTCGCTTGACTCATGGATTGGCTTACTGAGAAAACTTCTATCATTATTAATTTCATTTCTGGAATATCTACCATTATGAAGCATCAAGAATTTAGAGGGTGTACCCGATTCCGTATAGGTAGAGTCTTCCTCATGCAGTTCCAAATGATACTTGTAACTGTTCTCATACTCCTCCTTCACGGTATAGGTGACATAAAAGTCCTGAATAGCGTCACCGCTCAGTACACCCGAATAATTAATATCGGGCAATTCGGCAAGCGATTCAGAGGTGTAGTGTTCTCCATTGGGCCTTTTGATTTGGTCACGCTCTTTACCATCCTGCATTCTAAGCGTATACTTATGGCAACCTGTACCCTTTGTCGCATTGTTATAGAACTTATACTCCTTCACCATCGGGCTATCATAGACCTTCAGGGTATCCAGTTCGTCACCGTATGGATAAGACGCTTTTTTAGGCAGTGGCTTACGCATTATTTCCCATCCATGACGATCAAGCAGTATCAATACAGGAGGTATGATAGCAGTCTCTATGTCAAAAGAGCCATCACCCAGACTAAAGGTCTGATACCAGTGTTCCAACTTCTCCACGACTTTCTTCTCGTGACCGTCAGACTTATCGTTATATCCGTTCCAACGAGTAGCATTGGCAATAGCATCATAGCTGTGCCAGAACCAACCATTCACATAGTTCAAACCTTGCCAGTCTTTTTCTTGACATTCTTCTTTTGTATAATCAGTATCTAACGCCAATGCAGGAGTATTTATCACGGTAACTTTCTGATAGGTATAAGATTCAGGATCAGTGCCTACCCTAAAGTAATATATACCCTTAGAAGGGAGTTCACCTATCTTGGTAGTAAGGTTTTCATTGCTTGTTGCTGTATTCTGTAAAGATTCCAATTTTGTCTTGAGCTCTGTCCTCTTAGCGGCTGGCACCACCCACGTCGATTCATCGTTGCTGAATTCGTCCTTATAAGTTCCTGTCTTTGTGTCTATCTCCAACAGGTATTGCTTAATCATGTTGTATGTCTTCCAATACTGCTCTAAGGAAGTTACCGTATAACGTTTTTCGCTTACACCATCACTAATTTTATTAGTTGTCTCCAGTTTATAATTACCTTTTGTACCCAGTATCATGTATTCTGTTGGGGTAATGGATGCTATACCAGGCAGCATACCACCAGTGATGACACGTAATTTATTCTCATCGTCTCCCGTGTCCTGATTGAAATGGACAGCGTGCGTCTGCAGATAGGTAGGATGTTTAACATCTTTATATGTTATCGTATTACTTGAGTGTATCATAACATGATATGGATCCTCATTTTTGCTTTCGAAGAACCACACCCAGCGTGAGCGAGTGCTGGCACCACCACCCATTTGTTCCTCATTCATTGCAGTACCATAAACATTCAGGCTACCATCACCATTTGTATATGGATAAACGGCCTGCAACCTTGTCTTTGTCAACTTGTCATTACCATCCTCCAAATAGTAGCCACCATCAAAAGGATGGAGGAATTTCAGCAGATAAGAGCTGTTGGTATCGTTGAATTTCACAAGGTTGTTCACTGTGTAGGTTACATAAACATGGTTATCTTTCTTCTCATCACCCTCACCACTCTCATTCGTGTCATTGTCAATCTCTGTGATAGAAACGTTCAATGCACTGGTAGAATAATAAGTATAGGTATCCACCAGCGGACTGACAAAATCTGCGGGCAATGCCAAACGAGGGTTGTTTGACATAATCTCATCCTTAAATATTTCGTTTCCTGCTTTATCTATCAGATGATAAAAGATGGTTTCTTTACCTGCCAACTCAAAGCGAAGAGCATCTTCACCATGGGCATATCCCGTCGTATTGATACTGTAAATCTTCGTATCCGTATTTGTTCCTTCAGCTCGTCCGATGTGATAATAGGTATCATCACCAGTAGCAGCCAACACCTCATATACACCAATAGCACCACCCATCATAGCAACAAAACGTGAGGCTTCTGTTCTTGTAGAAGTAAACACTAAGGACTTGTCGTTACCCCAAGTGCCTTCATAAACCTTCACCCAGCCACCTTTGGCTTTGTTCTGCGGTGTTGAGTTACCGTCATCATCATATATGTCAACGGACTCTGTGTCACTAGAAGCCCTTGCAGCGATGTTGTCAATCAACATTGCATATGGGTCGCGGTTTCTCAAATACCAAAGATAGGGATTCGTAGCAAGTTGATCTGTAGTTGGACTTGCGTTACACTTAATCACGCCCCCTTCATAATAGATATAACTACCATTGAGTTTGACATTATACTGCTGACTTATTTCGTCGCCACTAATACTAATGCTTTTTTCATTAAGATGAATTGTGGTGTATTTTACGTATACATTCGTACTGTTCTCTGGGTCGCCAGCCGTTAATTCTGTAATAAGAGAACTCAAATGTTTACGACTTGTTCCCGTACCAGCACCTGAGCCACTGTCAAATGATGAATAGAATGTCACCGTCTCATCAGCTAAGAAAGGACTTCGAATGACTTCAGGAATGTTTGCATAACCATCCAGCGGGGAGAAGATGGTCTCTTTGACTGTGGCTGTCACTGCTATATGACCCTCCTTATCTACGATATTGTAGGTAAAGTCACGTTCTGGCAGCGTCAACACTTTCATACGAGTAGATGATTCCGTACTGTATGAAATATCCTGGTTGTTTCCCTCTGTGTCCCAGTACCAATGACCTTCATCATTGAACTTTCGTAACAGCATACTTCCATCAGTTTTATCTGCTGGTATATCCCAAGAATAGCCGGCTTTTGACTGATGGACAGTAATGACGGTAGGAGAGCCAAGAGGAGTGGTTTCATCTGTATCATACTCCTGAATGGTGATTGTCATCGCCCTTGCTGTACCTCCACTGGCAGCTAACGTAACATTATAAGTTTGTGAAGTGCTTGATTCGGCTGTCACAGAACTATGATCAGGAGATATCGTTGTTATCTGACTTGCATCAGTTCCTCCTGTGGTTACTTTTATTTTTTTGTTGCCCTTCAATCCGCTGACATTAAATGTCATCGTCTGAGCAGCAGCATGCTCATAAAATTCATAATTAGTGCCATACACAATATCTTCTGTTCTGCTTATCCCCAAAGTGCTACCTAAATAATAAGGAGTAGATCCAGAGGTCTGACTGCGATGAATGACTTGCAGTTCGTACGGGTCTCCAATAAAGGCATATTCACTTGATTTGTCGTAAGTCGCTGAGACACCATTATTTTTAAAGTTTGATGATGCCTCATCCCATCGGATTTTTTTGTCGGTAGTCTCATCCTTATCCGTCAACTCATACCAAGTAGCTTTTCTCCACGTTTCTGCTGTGTAGCTGTCTGATGGGGTAATGGCCTTAAAGGGAATGGAATTTGATACTTCATAACCCACATAAACATCATAAACTCCTTCATCTAATTGAGAGTATTCGGTGATTTCATGCTTAAGAGCAGCATCTTTATAAAATTTACCAGTAAAGTTACAGTATTTACGACTCAGCGAAGCAGGGATGTCATTATTATGGATATCATCATTTTCTAAAGAATATTCACTCAACTTAATTGATTCACTAATAGTGTTGCCAAAAGGTGTTACCACTTTAAAGTTAACATCCTTGATTTCGTACATCTCTTCGTCTGATGAAAACGAGGTGGAAGCATCCCCAAGCGTCATCTTATCGAATCGCAGATTGTTGTTGTCTACATGCTTAAGGAAATAGTATTTATAATCTGTAGGACTACTAATAGCACCCTTACTATCAACACACCTGGTAACCATGTATACATAACCACCTTCAGTAGAGGTAAGAAGAGCATATGTGTTATAGACAACAGAAGTTGTCATTGTATGGAAATGACCTGCTCTGGGGGTAGAAGCTATTGCTGTAGGGTTATTGGGAAGAGTTTTATCATACGGTGTAGTATACTGTTTGTGGTCGTCACTCGCCAGAAAGAGATTATCATTGGTTTTTCCGAAAAGATGACTGTCTTTATACCATTTGTAACGTTCTGACTCACCACCATGTGTTTCTATATATGTGGTGTCTTTATCATAGGCAGAACTGATTATGATATTATAAGGGTCTTTTCCTTCATACCTAAACAGGAAAAAGAACTTGCTCCCTACAAGACTTTCTTTATTTGAAGACTTATAATAGGGTGTTATTTTCGTTGAACTTACATCCACTTTTACAAAATCTTCGCTAACCAACTGATCTGCGCTGACGAGGTCTTCTGGTACGACAGCCAGACGATTGTTACGACCTCTGTTTAATGCTAAGAAGCCACCACTCATCGTGATGTTGTATTTTACGGAACCATCAAGTTTGATATCCTTCGAATCATCATATTCGTAGGTGACATAGACGTCGAGGTTTTTTATGCTTGGGTCTATATTAGTGTTTTCGCTTACATTTGCAGTTTCATCTGTTATCGTATAACTCAAAGACTTGATGGCTGTATTGTATTCATACAACTGCGCAGCACTGGTCTTAACAATATTAACTCCATCATAATAATACTTGAAGTTCTTTGCCAACGGACTTTTATAAGTATCCGGCAACTTAATGTTGGATGTATTGTTGTCGATTACACTAAAGGCCTCTAATCGCTTGCCTGTAAAGGCAGCCTGCATCTTATAATCGTAACGTGACGGGTCTATCGGCAAGGTCAAGATATGATAGGTCACCTTTGTGGCCCACATCTCGTTGACTACGCCACAGAAAAGCAGCAGCACAAATAATCGGATAATATGTAGTTTTATTCTTTTCATCTTGCTTATTCTTACATCATACATCTTCATCACCATTGTTCCGTGAATTGACTTGTGGTTCCCACCTTCAGATCGTCAGGCGATATGTTGAAGGTATAGGTATAGCTATAGCCAGGCTGCCAATTGGTTGGCACTGTAGTGGTGAGGTTGGAATAGCGCTTCTTCTCGCCCCAGTACAGGCACTCGGCATCGACCACGATTACACCTCCTGTCCAATTTTGCGGAACGACAATGTAGGACTCTCCGATTTGTCGTGCAGTGGTGTTATTATCATAATCTGAATTTAAAGTCCAAACCAGGTTTGTAGTAGCACCGGTAGCTGACCAACCACCACTACCGTAGGTTCCATTATTCAGCACTGTTTGGAACGTAATGGAGTGGATGGTTACATTTGGATGATTTGCTGCCAACTGAAGCGTTACAAGGGCAAAGGGATGTTGGAACTGTAAAGAAACACCGCTTGCTGCATTGGTTCTATTTTGATCAATTGTCAAAGCATAGACAAATTCTGTTGTAGAACTTTGGTCACTAGTTGGCAGATTAACACACGTAAATTGAGGAGAACGAGCTGTCTCATAGGTTATATTTGTAATATACGATGGAATAGCTACTGGCGCATAGGCAAAGAAATCGAGGCTACCTGAAGTTGGCCAATAGCGTGATCCACCATCGAACACCCATCTTGAACCATTCCATGTTACAGTCGTATTGCTTATTTCTGCATCAGTATTGACAACTGCTGTTTCCGCATTATAGGCTGTACATTTGAAACCACTGCTCACCAAAGCACTGTTGTCATAAGTAATAGCTCTTGTGGCTTCCGCCATTTTCCACACGTCAGGGTTGATACCGATTTCCTTTTTCGCCTCGTTGCGATTAGTCACTTCATTACCGTCTGCTCCATCTTTTGAACAGGCGCTAGCAAGTAAAGTAACAAGAAGGCATAGTGCTATATATTTCAAGTTTTTCGTCATCGTTGTATAGTGCTTTACGCATAAAAATGATAGTCAGGTATAGCCCTTTAGGGCTAATACGTCTGCAAATATAGTCATTTTCGGCATAATACCCAAAAGATATAAGTTTTTTTTGCTATTATTGCCTGTTCAGTGTGTCACTTACCAAGGCCTTCCTTCAAATCACTGCCAAAAATCATGGGCAGTTACTTTTGAGGTCGTACGGAGTGGCTTCTTGCATGGTCAGGAGCCTATATCGACATGGTGGATAGCCTATATCGACGATGCAAAAAGCCACTCAAACGCATCGTTTGAGCAACAAAGACCTCACTGAGATTATCTCAGCGGGGCCTTCTATTCTCATCGTTCAAGGCAGATCAGTACCGTCCCCTGATCCAACGGACCCCAAAAGCGGTACGCGGTACGTCGGTACGCGGTACGTTTTGGTGGTTTTTAAAGTGCAGGTGATGGATTGGAGGAAGTAAGGGAGAAAGCATTATTAAATGTTAATATATTTAATACTTATATATAATATATATTATATATAAGTATTGCTATCTGTCCGTGGAAAATTGAAAATGGCAAAACGTACCGACGTACCGCGTACCGCGTAACGTTTCAACGAGCTTCGATTTTAACAAATTAATTTACGTTTTCACTTGCACAATCCAATTATTTTGCTTACCTTTGTATACGGAAACAGGGCGATTTCAGGGCGTTGTTGAATGAGCAAAGAATTCTATCGGAATTAGCAAATAATTCGGGAGGTTTGAATTGTTCATTCCCTGCGTTTGAAAGGCTCATCCGATGCGACAGAAAAGCTATTCATTTACCAAAATCAACAATATTTACAATTATGTATCGAGCTATGTATAAATCAGAGCTTGCAGCTATTGCTGGGCTCTCCAGAAGAACGTTCTCCCGCTATGTGCAACAGCAACATCACAGGGACCTCACACCGTGCTGTTCCCCCTGTGACGTGATTTATAGTCTAGGACTTTCATGCATATATAGCCAGCAATAATAACCATCACTGCTAATGCAAAAACTAAAAAAGGACTCATCGTATTCATTGCTTACTCTTCTTTTTGTTACTATTTTCTTCCCCTCACATCATCCCCCTGTGACCTTGTTGCAAAGATAACCTTTTTTTCCTCTCCCTCCAAATTTTGCAATGAAAAAATGAGAAACCTCGCCAGGAATAATCCCAGCGAGGTTGATATTGAAAGGGAAAAACCTCACACCGTTGTGTCCCCCTGTGTCACGGAGTGGCTTCTTGCATGGTCAGGAGCCTATATCGACATGGTGGATAGCCTATATCTTCGATATAAAGAGCCTATATCTTCAATGTAAAGAGCCTATATCTTCAATGTAAAGAGCCTATATCGACGATGCAAAGAGGCACTCAAACGCATCGTTTTTCATGGTTGTCAACACTTTCAGGAAAAAGACAACCTTTTCAGTAAAGGTGTCAACGATTTCAGGAAATTGTCAACGTATTCAGGAAAACGACTGTCAACTACATCAGGAAAGAAGTAGAAAACTGTCAACCAAAATCAGGAAAAGACAGATTCTTCGGTCACGGTCACAACTGTGACCATGTGACCATTTTGTTCTTAGAGGAAGCAATACAAATCTATAAATATATGATTTTTAATTAATTGCAGATAATTACCTATTAATTTCCGCCCTCTGCGGTCACATGGTCACAGTTGTGACCGTGACCGTTTTTCATGCGCACAGAGGGTCTGTCCCGTGTGCGATGTTAGGCTCTTCTGACAACAGAGAACGAAAGACCAGTAAGTCGAACCAGTTGTCGTAATGTAGCGCCATACTCTTTTAATTCCCTCAGTATCTCGTCCTGCTTATCCCTATTTAATACCTGCACGTCCATGGCTTTAATACTGAATCGTGTGGAGAGAAAGTCCTTTACTTCTTCGTCTGACTTAAAACCATTACCACTATCAAAATCCAATATAGCTTGTGTTGCAGGAAGAAGAGTTTTAACAAACTCGCGCAACTCATCCAAAGGCATTCTTGCCAGAACATGCTTTGTACAACAAATCTCCTGGATTCCAACACCAGCTCTCTCATATTCCCCCCAACTGCTCCACCGATAACCAGCAACATCGACTGAAATACCAGCAGCAACTGGGTTTTGATGAATGTATTGCAGAAGAGTAAAGAAATAGGCATTATCGTTAACTGGCTCACTCTTGAAACGGTCCTGAAAGAGGTGTCCAAAACGGATATATTTCTTATTGTAATATTGCGCGTAACTGACAGCAATCCTCTTGATAACTGAAGCCAGACTTTCAGAAGATTCCCTGATAAGCAGATGAACATGGTTGGACATCAGACAATAGGCATAGAAAATGCATCGAGAAGGTAGAGGCTTTCCCGTTATCTCATCGGTTGGACATACTTGTTGATACAGTACAGAGATGAAATGAGAGTAGTCTTCTTCATCATCAAAAATGTTCTGTCTGTTTATACCTCGAAGCATCACATGATAGATACCTGTTCCGCTGGATTCTCTTGGACGTCGTGCCATATTCTTTCTCAAATTTTCTACAAAAGTAAAAAGTATATCGCAAATCACCAAATTATTCAGAAACAAAATCGCACAAAGGGACAGACCCCCTGTGCGATGACGAGCCACAACACAAAAGAAAACCCCGCAAGGAATATTCCAAGCGAGGCCTTCGGTTATACTATCGCACAGGGGGTCTGTCCCCGTGTGTCATGGCTTAAGACTTAAGGATTAGTTACGCCTGTATCCCCACCATTACCCCATGCGTCAACAGTTACAGTTGCAAAGAATATTTCAGCACCAGCGAGTATTGGATCTAGATTTGTGTTTGTATCCTGATTGTTATCGTAATAGCCACCATTACCAAGGTTGACAGTATACGTATATTTATGACCAGGTAACCATGGTGAACCTGCAGAAGTTAGTGGCCACATGGCTGTAATATACGTATCAGCACTACCTACTATATATTCATCATTAGACTTTTGCTGAATCTTTATTTGTGCAGAAATATAAGTACCATCAAATGAAGATCCGCCTAAATGCGTTGTGGCATCTGCAGCAGTAGTACCACTATAAGTTGTTTGTACATTGACTGTTTGTGGAATCAGAATCATTTCATATCCCGAAGCAGTACTTGTTAAATTGCGTGCTTCAGCTGTTCCTGAAAAGACATTACGATAGATACCAGTAGTGATTTCGTCCGTTCCCATAGCAACACTATAGTCGGTCGTTTGTGTTGCTGCTCCTGTATTCCATGTACCATTCAAATATGTTAGAGTACCAGAAGTGTACTTTCCATTTGTTGTAGCAGTTTCAGCAGCAACTGGATTCGAACCATCCGTAACACCATTCCAAGTAAATGTTCCTGAACCATAAAGATTATTAATAGCAACGTTACCTACGGTGATTTTAAGATCATTATTATCATTTTTGAGCTGAATAACTACCTTTGACTCTGCATGACGGAAATTAATAGTAACACCATTTGCTCCACTACCATATGCACCAGAAGCTTTTCCCCAATTCCTCGTTACAGCATAAACAAAATCCGGTTGTGAACCAATAGTTGTTCCTGGCTCAATCAAAAAACCTGTATGGCTATATGATGAAGGAGTATAAGATGCTGGTGCCCAAGCATAAAAATCAAGATTATAGGTATTAGGCCAATAATACTTAACATCGGAAACCCAGCTTGATGTACCATTACCCTTAAATTCCACCTCTGAGAAATACGGAGTAGCACTTGTAACATCCTCACCATTCTTAAAAGCCGTTACTTTGAATTGAGCAGTCCCACTTGTGGCATTAAACGAGGCGTCTGCTGCACGCGTCACCCCCGTATTCAACGGTCTAAAACTAACCTCATTAGCCCCACTTGTAGCCAAACTAGCTGTGGTCTCATCACTACTGCAAGAAGCAAGAGCTAAGCCTGCTACTGCAAAAATTAACAATTTCTTTTTCATAAACGTTTTGTTTTAAGTTTGTACTTTATTTGTTTTATCTATTCTCTGTATGTTTGTTTCATCACTACATTCCTACTTCTATCTCGATGCTCTGCCATCCATCGATGGTTGGTTGGAAACCACCGCCATTGACGATAGGCTTGGGGATGGGCAGTCCTTCAATATCGATATCTATCTCTTCTTCACCACCCGGCTCCGGACCTGGACCTGGACTTGGACGCTCATCGTGCATCTGCTCCGTGACGTCGGTGGTGTAGTACCACTTGGAGCCGTCAGCCAGAATGGCGTAGATGGTCAGCAGATGGGTGTTGAGCTGGCCCTCCTCGCTTTCAGGACAGTGTCCGAAGATTCGGAACTTCATCTGCAACGTCGTGGCATCCACAGCATAACAAGTAAAACTCTCCGTGACACATCCCTCGCCCAAACGGCCTGTCGCCATGCAGACTGAGGGTGCCAGTCCTGAGAGTGCTCCACCAAACTGATTCGTGTACTCCAGGTTGGGCACGTTGGTGATGGTGATGACCACCTCCTTGGTGCGATGCTCTGGCTTGATAAGCACCTGAGTAGTCTGGTCGAGGCTGAGTGCAAACTCATCGCTGATGGCTCCGCAGAGCTCATCGGGCTCCAAGATGACGGGTTCCTGCTCTGTACCAGTAGCACGAGGCATAGACTGTCCGCGGGTGAAGGGAGCCAGCTGAGTGCCCTCCTCAACGCTGGAATAGCGAGTGTAGGCTTCCAACGTAGTATAGCTCTCGCCATAACGGTAAAGGATGGTCTCAGTGTCGTAGTTGTAGGCTACGGCCCGATAATCTCCCTTAACCAGACGGGCATTGCCTCCTTCAGTGCCTGCAAAGTCGTAACGCTCAGGCTCCTGGAAGCTTTTCGATGCGTCGTAGAAGAGCACGGTCATTCCCTTTGGGTGCATCTCGGGAACCTCTTGCCAGTCGAACCCCACTTGGAGGTTGGAGATATGACTATGGTCGTAGCAGAGCTCGCGTAGCTCAGCCTTGCAGGCGCCTAGCACCCAAACGACCATCAGGAGTATTGTTATGTGGAGCCACTTCATAGCTGGCCTCCTTTCCCTGTTTTTTGTCCAGGGCCTAGGATGTGCCAAACCAGTGCTATCTCAGCCTTAGTAGGTCCCACGTATTTTCTTATCTTGTCAGCAGTCCACAAGTAGTGGCCGCTGTTGTCATTGCTTGGCTCATATTCCTGGTACTTGCCTCCGACATATCCCAGTCCGAGGGTGAAGTCGAAACTGAAGAAACGGCTCACTTCCAAGGTATAGCCCACGGAAACGCCCAGTCCCCAATTGGCTTTCGCCTCCTGACCCTTGCTACCGAAAAGGAAGTCGTAGCGATAAATCGCTGCATAGGGCCCGGCATGCCATCCGTTGCGCATCATCTGGTCGGTATTCTTGCCAAACCAGTAGTTCACACCGATATCCCCCGTTACCACACTAACCTTTCTATGCCAAGGCCATCCCTGGAACCATCCATACGTGCCACTGGCAGCGATAGAGAAACGCTCTGCGACGCCCACTTCCACCTGCATCGAAGGCATGGACATGAGGTCGTAAAGAAGGTTGGTCTTGGCTGAAATCCGTTGGGGCGACTCAAAGGTCTGCGCATTAAGAACGATTGGCAGAAATGACATTAATCCTGCCAAGCCCCAGATTTTTAGCGTTTTAGTATATGTGGGGGCATAAAGCCTTATATATTCCTTAACAGTAATGATAGTTTTAGGACACATTAACAGTTTCTGGTGGCAAATATAGATAAAATTCCACGGACTGCCAAACTTTTTAACTAAAAAATGTGTTTTAAGACATATATCTCCTAAAAAAGTGCTGATTTTTAACAGAAAACGCCCCGAAATCAACTAAAAAATTACAATCTCTTCAACCATATGGCAAAGAAACGATCATAAACAATGTAACCCTCTGCCGTTTGATATACAAGTTCCTTTTCCAGAAGTGTTTCGAGCGCCGTTTTGACACTGCTGCTACTGGGTAAGTTATGGTTTCTAATGAAATCACCGCTCTGAGGCTGCTTGATAACGCCTATCGTGGCTATCGCTTTCAGTAGACTACGCTGGTTATCGGTGAGAAAGTTGAAAACTGTTTGGTAGTGAGGTGCATTTGAGCCAATATGAAAAAGAATGGCATCAGCAACCTGCTGATCGTCTTGCACCACCTTCTCCTGCTCATAGAGACGGTTTAACAAAGCTTGAACATACCATGTATATCCATCGAATGAGCGATACATCCGTTGGAATACGCCTTGGTCTAACTGTCCTCGTTTTCCTTCAAAGAAACGACGGGCATAGTCATAATAGATATCCTCATGTAGCGGTGAGAGGGTCATCAACTGGGTACTCTGGTAGAATGGTCTGTTTGGCGAGAGAAACATCTCCTCCATTATGTGCATTCTACTCCCTGAGAAGATGAACCTCACATTATGCATAAATTGAATATAAGAACGCAGTAAAGCCTCTACCCCCTTTTCAGGATAAAAGGCTATCTGTTGAAACTCATCAATGGCTAGACATACCCGCTTGTCCAGTTTTTCCAAGTGGTCAAAAAGACTCTTCAACGTCATCTCTGCCTGGACTGGCACTACATTAAGCGTTACTGTTGGTAAACCCGTCATAGGGTCTGGACTGAATGTCGGTCGCAGGCCCTTGAAGAAATCCATTACTTTGGATGCAAAGGACTTTTCACGTTGCAGCGCATCTTCCATAATGGCCTTACCTACCGTTTCCACAAATTGCTTCAGATTTTGGGTGGCAAAGATATCCACATAGATGCAGATGATGTCATTTTTCCCACTGCCAATCTGGTGAAATGTGTGACGGATAAGACCCGTTTTACCGATTTTACGTGGTGAAATCAGCGTAATATTACGACCGTTTTTTAAAGATGACAGTATATTTTCTGTCTCTTCCGTTCGGTCGAAGAAATACTCTGGTCCTTCGTATCCCTGATAAACAAAGGGATTCTCTAACTTTTTACTATTCTTCCTTACCATCTTTAATTATATTTTGCATCACGGAATTCCCGTGACGGAATTTCCGTGATGCAAAGATACAGCAAAAAAATGAAACCAACAAATTTTTGAGTAAAGTTTATAAATTTACCGAATGTACACGCAAAAGAACTTTACGGCTACTCTACCTTCTTTCCGATTGTTACATTCGTGCTTCCCGTCACATCGGCTTCGTTACCTCCACCGTAGACATTGCCTATGATATTGACTCCTTTTACCTCCTTCTGTTCATAAGTAGGTACCCATGCTGGATCCGAAGGTTCTCTGTCTGCACTGTCTTTTATTGGAAGAGAAACGACATTAACCATCTCACCAATTTTCGTTCCGATGTTCACATTTGTATTACCAATGACTTTGGCGGCATTACCACCACCGAAAACGTTATTGATAGCACCTATCTGACCTGCGGTATGTGGGGGCTGATATATATCAAGATTTACAGTCTTTGACGTACGATTATTGTCTCCGTCTAATACAAAATCGCCATTATCATCACGCTCATACTCCGTAAAGCGAATCGTCTTTTTACCCAAGTCACTTTGCGTCTCTTTATCAAAGAATTTTCCTTCACACACATTGATGTCTACCGTAGTATTACCCGTCACCACAGCAGTCTTACCATAACCACCACCAAACACATCGCCTATACTGGTGAACGAGCGGATGTTCAGCGTAGGACCTGTTTCTCCATCAGAAGCTGTATAGGGAGCCTGATTACCACCACCATATAATTGTCCGATGATGATGGGGCGGCAACCCGTTTCTTCGATATTCACCGTGATTTTGCCAGAGATGGTACCTTGCACGTTGTTACCGCCAAACACGCGATCGAAGGTTCCGTTGGTGATGTTCAGCGTCACGTCGTTAAGGATGTTCGCCTCCTCTGCGCCTCCGTAGGCTGCCTTCAAGCCGGGGATACAAGCCATCTCCAGGTGCGCAGCACCATCCATTGGTGCACTCTTTCCACCACCGTAGGCCTCATCCACTTTGAATTCGCAGTCTTCCTGTCCATCCAAGAGTGTCAGGGCTGTCTTGCGCACATTACCCAGCGTGTTCGAGCCACCAAAGACGCGGTGTACCAAGCCTCCATAGATTCTTACATTGGCCTCGCCAGAACCATATTGATAATTCTGTTGTCGCAGTGCTACCGTCGTAGCGTCATCTTTTTCCTCAGGTACACCATGTTCATCTACCTTGACAACACCATTCTCATTTCTTTTAGCATAGTCTTTGTAACCCACATTAGCACCAGGGTTAGGCATTTCTTCACCGATAGGATCCTTTCCATTACCACCACCGAACACCTCTTCTATCTCATACGTACCATTCACCTCGACTTTTGTTGCAGGTGTCGATGCTGCATTACCACCGCCATATACCTGCTTGATACTCGTCATGTCACAACCATCGATGATAACATGGGTCGTAGCATCTGCTGCATCAGGAATAAATGCCGCCAAATTACCACCGCCATAGACTGCTTTTAATTGGTATTTATGTTTGGAATCTTGAGGATCATCGAGATCTTCTTTTTTCGTCGGTTTATCTCCCGCCGTCTTATATATATGCACAGTAGCATTGCCAAGTGGCGTACCACTTACATCGTTACATCCAAATATCCTACCATTTACCACACAATTGTGGGGATAAGTTACCTCTTTGTTATCGCCCTCACCTTCCTCTACTGGTTCATTCAGTTTTACCTCAGTCTCACCTACCGTTGGAGCGTGAGTATCGTCACCTCTTCCACCGCCAAAGACATCACCACTGACAATTCCGTCTTTCAAATTAACTGTTGTCTTACCACCGACATCAGCTTTATTACCGCCACCATAGACATTAAGAATCGTACGAGTGCCTTCGTTTTCAATATTCACTGTTGTTGTCTCATTCACTGCCGACTCATCACCACCGCCAAACACACCACCGATTGACGAACCTTCAACTATCTTTCCTTTAACAAAAGTGTTATTACGTATGGTAAGATTGGTGTGAGCAACCTGGCCAAGGCCTGTCAAGTTTTGAGTAGTATAAACATACTTATGTTTGTCAGACTCCTCTATGCCAGATTGATTGTCCGTTAGAGTCTTTTCATCATCTGAAGCCGCTCTCCATGTAAACGTTTCTTCATCAGAAAATTCTCCTGGCTCAAACATACCAGAATTACTATTAAAGTTAGGGAAATAATAGGTATCTTTATTATCTGAATCCTTCCCTTTATACTTAAAACCTGCTTTACGTACTTTTATTTCGGGTAAACTTGCTGAGAAACCTCCTCCAAATACATTTCCATATACAGTACAATTATCAAGTATTGACGTAGCAGTCCCCACAACTTTACCAAGACTACCACCACCATAATAATCTCCATTGATGGTACAACCCTTTAATGTTGACTTTACGTCATTACATTGTGCCAAAGAGAAGGTGGCGAATTTTACATATAATCGGGCACCCGTTGCACCGCTTGTCCAGACGAAGAACTCGTAGTCGAAATCTGTCGCTACGCCAGGACCTTTCTTTCCATAGTCTTTACCAGATATCTGTGATGATCCTGTAGAAGTTCCATTAAAATACTTTCCTCGATCCCCTCCATTTTCTGTATAGTAATAGCCTTGAAGTGTAGCCCAATTCTGATCTTTGTCTTTATCGTAGTATTTCTTTTTTGCTATAGAAGTACCACCATATCCTGCACCGAAGAATTTTCCAAATGTACATCCTTCGGCATTGGTGGTGACCTTTTTGTTATTAGCAGGATTCTTTGTGTCCAAAGTCATATTGCCAAACTTCGGACCTCCACAGAAAAGTGTTACGTGACTATTGTAAATATCTGTAGTGATATTACCTTTGATTGGCTTTGCATCGTTAATACCACCACCAAAGAAGTTGTCGATGTCGGCATCATATATTTGCCAATGTACATCTCCGTCGATTTGTTCCAAAGATGCTCCTGCAGCCTCGTGGATATAACCGCCGCTGATGTAGCATTCAGCGTTGTCTGTACGTACCTTAGCATCGGCTTTGTAGGTTCCTGTGAGGTAGAATCCTGGGAATTCGCCTCCTGTCACTGATACAGGCACATGGGGTGTGGACTCACTACCGTCGCTATGGGTACCCAAACCGAACTCCTTAATCCACACGTTGCCACCGACATGGATGTAGATGGTTTTACCAGTTACAGCCTTGCTTTGTGTCGACACAAACTGGTCGACCACGCCACCAAGAAGAATAAGTGGAGCGTCGGTCTTGGTGTTGTTATCCAAATTCTCATACTCCAGCTGCGAGGTGTAGAAAAGAGCTGTATTGGTAACCTCGAACCAGCCTCTGGTCTTGAAGATGGTGAAGTTGCAGATGAGGCTGGCGCCATTGGGCTTCTGCGCTTGGGCTGTGCCAGGGATGTTCAGGAAATCATAGCGTATAGGGGTTATGCTCGATCTTCCTGTATGGTGATAGATGAGGCTGTAGTCAGGCTCATGGTCGTTGTCCTCGTCCACCGACATCATGGTGAAATGTGTGGTTCCGTTTTGCGGCACAGTGTTCAAATGAAGATTACCCACGAGCACGAGCGCGTTGTCGTAAACGGTAGGTCCCCAGCCACCCATATTGTTGTTGATGTTGTTTAAGGCACGCTCAATACTCGTTTCTACGTTTTGCCCATTAAACAGCGTTGTACTCGTGTTTACCTGTGTGCCAGTTTGGCTCACGCCCTGTTTTCCACTATAATCATTCTTATACACCACATCGTAGTACTGGTCGGCGAGATAGTATGCTTTGCCCCAGTAGGGCTCGATGGTGATGGAGGTGACACCGTAGGGCACATCGAAATAAGCTCCCTGCGAGAAGACACGGCCACTCACCGAATAAAGGTCTTTGTTAGAACTCTTTCGGTCGGCATAGTTGTGGTTCGGGTAATCCGTAATACCTGTGGTCGGATAGTTTTCAGAGGTGTAGGGGTCATTCTTTACGGGGGTGATAGCAGTAATCTTCCAACCGGTCACCACGCGGTTCCCAGTATAGTTACCAGTACCTACATCGTTGTAATAGGGCAACTGCACTTTGTCGTAGTTGAAGTTGAAGCGATTAAAGTCCTTGTCAGTACGTTGCAAGGTAAGGGTGCTGGTCGTAATGCTCGCACCATCCGGAGCATTAGAGCCCACGCCACTGATACTCACAGATAAAGTTCCTAAGAGTCCCCCCATGTTGCGCTCAGTCTCTGGCCTTGCACTTTCAGCATCAATATTGATGATAGAAGGATAGTAGCCCTGTCTCTTTAACACAGGATAAGGTTTCGGATTTTCGATATTCCTGTCTGCAGTTTCCAATACCCATTTTGCCATTTCCTCAGGTTTAACCGATGGATTAGTAATATCGGGAGATGCATACCTGGCTGCCAGTTTCTTATTACTGTTCAGCAATAGGCGGTAAAACTCAAAACGGTTCAGGTATTTCTGCTCCACGGCCAGGGCGCTGTTGTATTTGTTGTCGCTGATGGCTTTGGTTTTCAACTCGTCATAAGCATAGTAGTTGAATGTGTTCAAACCTCCTTGCAGGTTGGCAATATTGTTGCCGCCAAAGACTGGCGATACAGTTTCGCCGCCAATGATATCACCGTAGAACATGCAGTTCATCACCATGGTCTTGATACTGGCTGCAGTGGTAGTTTCTTTATTGTTACCCACAATACCACCTACGTTTGTTCCCCCCTTAATAGTGGCATAACTATAGCAATTGATGACACGAGCAGTGCCTTCAAGCGAACCTACTATACCACCAACATCGCCCGTACCTCCGACACTACCGCTAAGTATTCCACAATTATATACACGAGTAGCACCTGTAGCCTCGTTGGCAATAGCACCGACATTTGTTCCTTCACTAATGTTGACACCATCGAGTATGACATTCTTGACGGTACCACCGTTAATTTTATTAAACAAGGCATGTGAAAGCCCTGAGATGGTGTACATATCTCCATCAAGGGTTCCAGTGAATGTCTTTGGATTATCAGCATCATACAAGTTTGCAAACACGGAAGCGTTAACATTGCAGGTCAAAACATACGTCTTCGTTAAATCAAATCCTGCATCAGTCGTGTTCTCATCAATAATCACCACTTCGTCGCCGACGATTTGGAAGTTGGTGGTAACAGAGCCTGTATAGTTGCTGTTCACCTTGGCAGTCACCTTGGCTTTATAACTACCCACTGCAGACTGCACGTTGTCAGTCACATCATATTCTGCTGAAGGGACTTCCAAATCACTAGCATAAACCTTGTTAATATTAAACGTGATATTATTGCCAGCATCATATTTCTGTGCAGTTGTTGTCAGTGTTACTTTCGTCAGTATGGCGGGATTAATCTTCACTTCGACAAAGTCCTTTGTTGCATCAAAGGCTGGCGCAGAGAATCCTGCATCGGGGACTATCTTATAATAGACTTTGTATGCCATAACTTTGTTTGTTCCGCTTTCTCTCTTAACATCAATTTTTTTAGGAATAGCGTCAGCAAAACCGGTGGCATCAGTTGCATCTACCTGATAGTGCACAGTTCCCCCTTCAACAGTAGCCGTGACGAGTTCCTGGGCTGTCTGATTGTAAGTCAGGTCGTTGGCTTTCACAACGGCTGTGGCAACACCTTTTGGGGTGAAGGTAACGGTGACTTGTGCTCCAGCATAGTCTTCAGGAACTACGAAAGAATACTCAGTAGCACCCATCTGAATACCATCAGGACCGGAAATGGTCAGGGGATCAGAAATAGGCACCGCACGACGAGGGGCTGCAGAAGAGGTGGGCGCTAACAGATATGCCACCACGTTCTCTTTCGTGACATAATATTCAGAAGTGGGTGTTGCCGTGATGGTCACCGTTTTACCATCGCTACCTATAGAATTTACAATAACCGTACAACCCGCTGTCTTGGCTTCTGCTGGCAGGATATCTATCTTGATATCCGCAGTGGATAACGCCCACGCCTCAACAGTTACTCCCATAAGGAGCATTACTAATAATGTGATGATTCCTATTGTATGCTTCATATCTTATGTCTATTTCACTTCGTATAATCAGTTCTATCTTTTTATAACCACTTTGCGACCTTTGTTCAGATAGAGTCCTGGGCTGGTGGGACGGACAGACAATTGGCGTCCGTCCAGTGTGTACCACCGTCCTTCGGTCTCTTCATCCGTCTGTTGAAGAATGGCTTCAATATCCGTTTCCTCACCTCTGACAATGCTGAGCTGTGGAGCACTCGAGGAACCATCCAAGTCCAGATAGACCTTACCAGCTGCCAGATCGCCTGCAGCATTGAGCACGAACTCACCTTTATAGAACAAATAGATTTTTCCTGTGTCAAAATGCTCCGAAGCAGTTGTTTTCTTCAGCTTGTTAGCCGTCACGTCAGCATCAGTCAGACCTGAGGGTCTGTCCTCCTTGACAAATCCGTATGCCTGTCTGGCATTGAGCATCAGAATAGGCACTCCATCGGGAACATACTCCAATTCTTTCAATATCACCGTATTCCTTGAGTTGTTTACTCCGATTACGATATAGGGGGTCATACCATGCGGCATCGCCATATCACCCTTAGCCACGAAAGTAGCAGCATAGTCGGTGCTGTTCTTTACCGGCTCTAAAGTCAGATCGACAAACACCAGCGGTCTGTTTTCCGCCTCATCAGATTTAAAGTTACCCTTTCCTGTAAAGGTGAACTCTTTATAGCCATCAGTCGTTACTGTGGGGTCGCTCATCGTATAGTCTACGTCCTTTTCCAGCGTTGCGAAACCATCCTTGATGGTAGGCACATATTTAAACGTCTCACCATCCTTCTCTTTCTTCATTGTGGCGGTGATATCAGTACTTTTCAGCGACTTCTTTGTAATCGTGAACGTGGCAGTGGCAGTTCCGGTAAAGTTTGAATCATCGTTCGCCTTCACCGTCACGGTGTATTCGCCAGCATTTTGTCCCGAATTACCGCTGACGGTATAGTCTTCTGAATTCGTAACGGTCACCGTACCAGCCTCAACTTTCGTCACATTGGTAATCTGGCGCTTGTGGTTATATTCGAACGAAGTTTCAGATAGTGTCACCTTCGACAATGCTGCCTTGTTAATCTTGAAGTCTGATGCACCAAAAATCTTATAACTGGTCCCGCTTTTATTTACGATGCTGAATCTGCCTGTACCAGCTTCCGTATTGTCAGCTAAGTCTGTCATTTCATAATCAGCAACAGGAATTGCATTCGTTTCTCCCTTCACCTTTACACTCTTGATGGTGGGCGTGATGGCATTACCCGTATAACTGAAAGAACTCTCATTCAACTCAATGGTAGGCATAAACACCACCTCCAGCTGGTAGGGATTCGACTTTCTCATACCGTGCTTCGTAGCTCTTGCAAAGACCTTCGACCTTTTGTTGGTCTCGAACACCACCTCAGGCGTTACTGCATGGCTGGTACTCTCCACTAATGCCGGATCGGTATTGTTTAAGGTATAATAGATTTCAGCACCATCCGTTGTTGTTGACATGGTCAAGCTACCCTGCGGACCTAAGTATGAGCCCGTAGGTGTTTCACATTGCGCTAACGCTTGTGTCACTAAGGAAGATTTGACTGTATGGTTATTTTTCAGTGCCGCATAAACCTTGATTGCCTCCGCATTCAGGTCCAGCGAGAACTCTGAGGTATAGAGACGTGTCGGATCCACAGGCAACGTACCAATCTCAGCGGGTATTACAGGTTCATTACCGTCCGTGCGATAATAAATCTCTGCTGCGTTTGTGACACACGTCAGTGTGACGACACCATCTGCATCCATCGCTATCACAGGGTCTAAACAGAAAGCATCTGTCGTGGTGATGGTCCAGGCACTACTACCCGCCCCTCTACCTGAAGCTGTGCTCAGCACGCTGGTAGCCCAATTCGCAGACCCGACAGCGTCAGGATCTTCCTTGACAAGCTTCTTAGGAATCAAGTAATAGGCATCGGCTGCTGTGGCTCGAGCCCAGGTGAATTGATAGCGTTCCTCCTCGCTCACCTCCTCTATGGCACTATGTGTCTCGGCGCTACGCATCTCGAAAGCTGCAGCTGTCCCAATATCATCCTTGGTGAAATAGAGGAAATCGCCCGTCACCGCATTTCTAATGTAATAATAAGTAAGCCACTTCTCTGTTGTAGGACTCTCTGCCAGTTCTATGAACCAACTTCTGTTTTTCGATACCTCATCCGTTGTTTCGTTCGACGTGGTAACAGCCGTTGCTTCACCCGTGGGTGGCACGATGTAATATCCTTCACTACCTTTACTGCCTATCGTATAGAAAAAGCTCTTGTTATCATCGGAGAGCGAGAAGGGAGCTGTTTTGTTCAGTGCGTCCGTCTTGACAAACTTCCAACGGGCCTTGGCATCACTATTCGTACTGCTCAGCGTAACAGCATCTGCCGTTGCATTGTCCTTGGTGACATACATATTGCCAGTGGTCTTTCCATAAGGCACGATGTTATAGTCCGTCGGAGTGCCTGTTGTGGGATAGGGTTCCAGTTGGAACTTAAACTGATTGGCACTTGCCTCCGCATATTCCATCAATTTAATGTTCGTTCCATCACAGTGCAACCGTTTCCCGTTTTGGTTGACGATATAGTAATACTGTACGTCATTCTCCACACCTGCACTCAGGCAATACCATTGCATAGTGGGGCGTAGCAGGCTCGTCGTACTCACACCGTCACCACTTCCAGGAACCATATAGTAATGACATCCCTGATAATCGCCTGTTTCCCATTTATCGCCTTGGCTTTGAATCAGACGGATATGAGTAGAGCCTGGAATAACGGGGGGAATGAAAGTCGTGACGATGCTCTCGTCCGTTGAAGTAACGGTAATTGCCTTGATGGTCGTCACATTGTCAGCGACCTCAAAAGGCTCCGTATATTTTGTACCATTGGTAGCAGATGGTTCCGAACCGTCAGTGGTGTAATAGATTGATGCAACCGCAGCTTCCGTTGCCATCACAATCTTATTGTCGGTATTGAATGTGATAGTCGGGGATGGTATCATGCTAATGGTCTCTTCAACCACTTCTGAGTTAGGGAAGTCGGTACGAGTAGCTATCGCCTTCACGGTAGTGGTGCCGGTAATAGCGAACGCTACTGTGTATTCAGTACCCGAAGTGGCTGTAGGAGTAGTACCGTCTGTAGTATAATAGATGGTTGCACCCGTAGTGGCACAAGTGATAGTGACTTTTTTAGTGTCATAGTCGAAACTAATCTCCGGTGTTGCACAGGGTACAGGACTTACCGCCTGCTGTGCTACCTCTGTCAATACCACACCATAGCGCTCCACTACCACCTTGAGGGTACCGGATGTCGAAATAGGTATCACATTAGGAGCACCATCAACATTGGTTATACAATCATCTGTTGTTGCCGTGGGGGCATCTTGTGAACCATCACCAAAAGTATAGCGAATATTGTAACCCATGGGCAAACCGTTATTCTCGGTTACTGTCACCCTATTAGTATTTGGATCAACATCACTGATAGTGGGGGCACTGAGAAGAGTGTTCTCGAAATACCAATTGGAATTTCTGCCGTCATCGTTATCAACCTTATTAACCTTATTATAGACACCTACCAAACCTAAATAAAATTTGGGGTTACTTCCTTCACTATTAGCTCTATAGTTGTTGGCATTATCTCCTGCAGGATTTAGAAAACGATAAGAATCATTATTCTCTAAGCTTTGGGGTATTATATTATAATACTCGGCATCGAAAGTAGATGTAATAATTTTAAATATCGCATTGCTTCCAGGACTATTGGTTTCCTGTAAGTGTACGGATTTTCGTCTCCAATAATCACTGTTAGTATATGGCGGTTCATATACGATATATTTTCCCGTTAAAGCATGAATGATATAATAGTATCCACTTTGATTAGGAACAGATTGTATGATCCAAGCTGGTTTGTAAGGGTTAGGATTAGATTCTGTCTGATTATACGTTTGATATGTTGTTATGAACGGTGTTTCCGCACTACCGGCTGTACTGTATCCATCAGATGAATAATATATATCTCTATTCTTATTCTGGCCATCTGCACTAGGAGCTTGGGTAGGAACGAGATACCAGTTGGTTGTTGATGCACTATTATTATTATATTGATACCAATTTGCAATATTATACACACCATCAGGCTGTCCCCACATCTCACCAACTCCCATCATCATCACCAGTACAAGCACATACCGCAGGGTATGCAATCCCTTGGCGCATGAAGTCATGAAATGGTTTCCAAGTCGTTCTGTTCGCTGTCCCTTATCGTTCATCATCGCACACGGGGTCTGTCCCTCTGTGCTAAGTAGTAACTCTTTGCTATGTGCCCACACACTGGAGCGAAGTGTTTCTCCTAGGGAAACACTGTGTTTCTCTAGGAGAAACGGAGTGTTTCTCCTAGAGAAACATGTGTGAGAAGCTATTATATGTCGTGCAATGCTTTGTTTCATACGCTGTAAGGGGCTTATTTCAATGCAAATTTCTTGGTGTAACGGCCGTTAGCGGCACGGATAATATAGACACCAGCGATTGGAATGTCGGTCTCGATGGTTTCGCCGGGCTGGATGGTGAACGCAGCGATAGACTGGCCGCTGACGCCGTAGATGCGGACATCGGCTGGCTGGCGCATCGACGAGTTGACTACCAGCTTGCGAGGCTTCGTTGAGAAGTACAGTTCGCCTGCTAACTCATCCGACGGGTCTTCATCGCCGATAGCAAATGACGATCCGGCACTATCGAAGACAATGTATTTAGCCTCGGAGCGACGTGGAGCACTATTTTGGGTAGTAGCCACGAAGTACGGACGGAACGGTACGGTTGCCACAGCTATTTCGGTAGCAGGCTCTGTAGTGGTCATAGCCTTATCGAAACTGTTGCCCTTGGTATTCATATGATAACCCTTCACATCCTGCTTCAGATAGGTGGGCTTGAAGGTGTAACCATCCTTCGAGACACCTGCCATTTCTGACTGACTGTCATGAATAGTGGCATCAGTTCCGGTCTTAGAAGCAAACGTAATTACCTGACGTTCGAGCTTGGCAGGAACACCATCGGGAGTTGTAGCCGTGTTCGAAGGCGTCCAGTTTCCGCTGAGGTCGAACTCACGATAAGTAGTGCCCGGGAATCCGATGATGTACGGGGTGCCATTTGCCAGCAGTGGATATTGCTCAAGCTCACGATTAGACTCATAGTTATTCTGATAGGTATCAGCATTAGCATCCTGCCGTGTGTTCACCTTATAATAGTAATCCCACAGGAAGGTGTTGGAAACAGTCTTATTGCTACCTGTAGCAGTAGGATAGTCGAAGATGGCAACAACGGTCTCGACATCGTTAATATTCTCCTTCTTATCCTTATATTCACGGAGCCAGTACTCATGACCTATCTTCGCAGTACCTCCCTCTGCAGTGAGGCTCTTGCTATAGAAGTGGGTTATCTCACCCTTCTGCTGAGTGGTAACCAGCTCGGCAGTGAACGGCAGGCTGACAGTCTCCCAGCCCTTCGAGGTGTCGACATAGCGCTGGGGCACACGCTGATACCACATACGCTTGCTGTCGCCCATCTTGTATTCGATAGGACAATAGAAGTCTTCCTTGTCAACCAACAAGTGGTCGTCAAGAGTTCTCAGCTCATTTGTCACTAAGTGTCCAACCACAGCACCTGCCGTGTATTGAGCCACACATTTATAGGCATTATCCGTATAGTAACTGCTAAATACCGGTTCTTTGAAGTATCCCTTCAGCACATCATAGGTTGCCTGATTAGCGTAGCCCGACGTTGCTGTTGCTGCCGGAGCATAAACCAGCAGGTTAGGCGTCTCACCATAATTACCCACGCTGACCAGACCATCATCATCGAGCAGCGGCTGATAGAACAGATTGTCGTTGAGACCTAACTTATAGGTATTGTCATTATGTCCGGCAAAGTCGATAGCCGTCATGTTCGGATAAGCCGGTTTCAAATCTTTGTCATCAATGGACTTAGGCGCTGAGTAAGCAGCCAGGACAGCCTTCGGATTGAAATGGGCCACACCCATATCGCTGCTACGGAAGTAAGCCGGAGCACGATAGACACGGTTGTCTGTCGTAAGGCGTGTCGGTGTGTCACCGTGCTCACCTGTATGTCCATAGGTCAGCGTCTGTCCGAAGAACAGATAGTCATCGGGCCAGAGAGGAGCAAACTTGTCCACCGAAGCCGTTCCTTCGGTAACGGTTCTCATGCGCACATCTTTCTCCTCTGGTATCTTACCTGCTGCATAGATGAAGTCGATATTTCCATAACGGTCTTCCACATAATAGAAGCTACCATTCTCCGGTTTGTAGATAGTATTACTGGTGGTCGTTGGATAATAGCCCGAGCTAAACGACTCGTCGTCAGCCTTCTTCAGATAGTTGTAGGCAGCATCCTTATCCCCTGTCCATGACGCATTGTCATAGTAGCGCTTGTTCAGATAGAATCCATTCAGGTTGTAGGCCACCGTACCGTTGTAGAAGTCATCCGGACTTACAGCCTTGCCCTCGCCCTCTGTATAAATCTTTGTGTTCGGATAATAGCTGTTCACCACATGCTTATTGCCATCATTAGTCGGTTGGCCAATAAAGGCCTTCACACCATTATTGATGGTTGTTGCTGTAGTGTTGAGCCAGCAGTTCTCCACATAACCATCACCGGAGTTAGCGATACCTGCTGTTCTGAACGAGCCAGTAACACCAAGGTTATAGACGTCGCCACACAGACTCTCGAACAGCGATTCGTTCAGTCCGCTAATGGTATAGCCATCGCCATGCAACGTACCACTGAAGCATTGATTCTTGCCATAACCTATAGGATACCAAGCTGGTTCTTCATTCTTCAGGTCGGTACGCAGGATGATGTCTAAGTCAGCACAGCCTCTCACATGTTCATCCAGCAGTTCATGGTCAGCCAAATCACCACTTGTCGCTTTCTCATCGAGCAGACTCAGGTTAAAGAGGTTGGTAAGCTGCTTCAGACCATTGTCTTCATCGTTGATATAAATCTTACTGTTGCGCTGTTCCGATCTGGCCTTATCGACATACAAGTGATGTTCCTTGTCTTCGAGTACCTCACCCAAGTCGTGATAGTTAGCTACACTCAATACTACAGGATTAGAATAGGTCTTACCCAGATAGGTTCGCGTATAGTAGGCTACCCATACATTCTGATCCTGATACCAGTAAAGTGGTGTCTCCTTGTTGATGAAAGCCTTACCGTTACGATGGTTGATAGCATCGTTTTCATTGGTAAATATCTCCCATCCGTTACTAATCGGTTCATACAGTCCAGGATTAACTGAAGGAGCCTTTAACTGCACGTTATTGCCTGGCAGTACGGTTGGCGGTGCATAGAGCGTTCCCACCTCAGGAGCACCACTCTCCAACTTCAGGTGGATGTTCACCACATGCAACTCATTGACACGGCTGACGCCCTTACCATCCTGGTCCTCCTCGTAGTAAGTGTACTGATAAACCACAGTGATCACCTTCTCCTTCGTCACATCCTTCACTGACGACTCTCGTGATACGTATAGCGTCGTACGTTCCGTCGGCTCCATACCCTGAATGGAGAAGTTCACCTGTTGGTTAGGCAAATTTTCAAACGCACTTTGGGTTATAAATGGATCATTTTCATTCGACCATGTGTCACCCCATTCTCTCCAATTTCCACTATTATCCTCATATTTATAATACATCGTCTGCGTCGAAGTGAAAGTTTCAGTCAAGGGCTTAACATTAATCGTCTTTATTTTTGCGAGGTTTGAAGCACTGGTAATTGTACTAAAGTCCTTGTCGGAGATGTCCTGTCCCTTAGAATAGGGTGTACCAGCCTCGATAAAGTCCTCTTTAGCGATATATAGCTTCTCCTGATTAGGAGCCAGAGTCACATTGGTGTAATGCAATTGTTCATTTGTCAGCTGCTCATATTGATCACGTGAAATGGCTCCATCAGCATCTAATGATACAGGGGGGGTTCCTGTTCCTGTATAATAAGCGCGATAATCTACTGATTTCTGGTCACTATAAGGACTCTTGTAATAGGTTGCCATTGTACCCTCACCATGATAAGCCGGGTCTACCAGCACATCAAAAGCATCGTAATTGAAGGCAAAGTTTGTACGATCGCCAGGCAGTGCACACCACGACTTGAGGGCAGGATAATTGATGCTTGCATCGAAATACGTACCACCATAATGTCCTGCTTCCTCACAATAGTATGCTTCAGTCAGACGTTCACGAACATATTCACGAGCTTCCTCCTCCGTTACCGGTTCCTTGTTTTGCAACGTGGCGATGTAGTCTTTATACTTTTTAGCGATATCATTGACTGTTGTTTCATCGTCAGGAATAAGTTCGCCATTCAGCAAATACTCGTTCTCACCCAGCTGAACAGTACCAGTACAGAGCAGAGCTTCCTTGTAGTTGCTCTTATCAGCTAAAGCGCCATAAGCCGTTGCTGAAATGGCACTACCCGCTTCTATATCGCCAACCGTCTGCTTGGCCACGTAAGCGCGAGTCACAACGGCCTGCTTAGGAGGATTCTCTCCCAAATGATTCTTAGCCGTTTGATAGTCATCATAGACATCGCCACGAATGATATCATCCGCTTCATATTCTCGCTGGCCATACAAGGTGGAAGTTCCATTTTTCAATTTAAATGTCGGACCCTCGATATAGTTAGCCTGTTGCTCTTTTGTCAACGCATCGTATTGTGCCTTTGAAATCTTTTGAGTTCCAGATTTAACAATATAGTAGTCGTCCCAGTCTTTCGGACTATCCATATCGAATGTAAGCACATAACCTGTAGTGCTACTGATGTTGTTCGACAGGCGGAACATATCTGAGAATTCTGTCACGGTTTTTCCTTTCTTGTCGACAACTTTATTGGCAGCAATTAGGGCCTTTAGGTTTTCTATTGCTTCAGTCGTTGTCACTTCTCCCTCAGGAGGTAGCAAAGCATACGTTCCCTTCGGATAGTCTACGCCGTTAATCTTACAGGTATCGACATTACAAACAGTCTCTTTTACAAAGTATTTCTGCTCATTCTGGGTCAATCGGTTCCAGTCCCACCATGTAATCACATCGTTCAGATGGTAAGTTTCACTACCGTTGTTCACTTTCACACCATCCTCACCAATTTTCGTAGTCTGACCAGTATCACTCCAATAGGCATAAAGGTTAGGCTGCACGTTGAGCAACTTTAACTTGCCTTGAGAAGCCGCCGTAATGGTGAGCGGAATCTTCACTTCTTTCGAGTAGGCTGTAGCAGAACCGGCGTATGCAGACACCTCTTGTTCGTAAACGTAAACCGTACCCTTGATATACCAGTAGTGAGCGGGCGACTTCACATAGCCGTCGTTATAAACACCATTATTAGGATAACAATCGTCGACAATACGCTTTGAGCGGTGTATAAAGTTACCCGAAGTCTCCATTTCCTTACGTAATGAGTTATTACCACCATCCACCTGTGTGTACCCATAGGAATGATAAGTTCGAGCCTCATTACCCCCCAATTTATTATATTTACAGAGCAAATCAGCGGTATAGGATACTTCGCCTTGCACACCATGCTCATTTTTGGCATAGACATAACCACCACCCTCGTTGTCTTGTTTTACATTAATAAGAGCGAGTTCTATGATACCTGTAACAAGTCCATAATCTTTCTTCTTCTCCGTACTCTTCTCAGTAGTCAGCTCCAGATAAACACCTGAGGCCAAGGCCACCTGGTTTTCGCTATAACCATTGTTGCGTTCTTGCTTACCCAGCTTGCTCTCTTTCCATTGATAATAAGACATCGTCTTATCTGCTACTTTGGCTACGTCTTTCCCCTTTGTAGCATCGTATTCTACAATCTTTCGGGGATCGGTGAAGTGCACGTCACTGGTCAGTGCACCCAAATAGTTCACCACGCTATAAATGCCGAAATAGTTACCATGAATAGCCTTTTCTGGGTCTATGTAGTCTTCATCATTGGGGTCTGTACCCTCTTTTGTGGCTAATTCGCCCTCAACAGACGATCTTTGTTTGTTCAGCGATACCTCACCCACACGGTTGATAGTATATACGGTCTTATCGCCCACTTCGGCCACACGATCGATAGCTCCCTGCAGCACCAGACGGCTACCAAACACACCACAGAAGTCGGCACGCTGAATGGTATTCAGCAGACGTCCCGCATAGATGGAACAGAAACCGAAACGTTCCCAATAAGGTTTCCAAAACTCCGGTTTCTTATGATCTGCATCCAGAGCATTATATTCATCTACAGTAATGGTAGATGTTCCCGCAGTATAGTCATTAGTACCATCGTTATAAGTTTGTTGGCATACATATTTTTTATGATCAGCATCTATATCATTGTTGTACTTTTCTTCCGTTATTCGGGACGTACCTGCTTTATAAGTATTGTCACCATCAGAATAATCTATCTGACACAGATACTCCAACTGGAAATAAGCACGTTCGCGGTTGGTCAATTCATCGTATTCTTCCAGCGTAATCTGCTCATTCATACCATAGTAGTCAGTACCATAGTTGGTGATGTTCAGCTCACGATAGCCACCCACCACCGACAGGTTGCCACCGCCATAGAGGCCGCCGGTATGCTCGGTACCCACAGTGATGAAGTCGTGGTGATAAACATCGTTGAGTGTTGCTGTAACATTGCCGAATACAGTTATTTGGTTGGCATAGGCCTGGTCACTATTCGTCGACACATTACCACCGGCAAACACAGCATTATAGATATGCACGCCACGTTCAACCTTATCATCATCAAATTTACCTTCACCGGTAAAGAGCTTATCCCAAGGTGCGGAATATTCCTTCTTCGCCTTCAGCGTGTTCAGATATTCTGTCGGTACATACTCATACGGCTGATAAGTTTTATTGTCATATTCAACGGTATACCCTGGACGAACCTGCAACATGGGCGATACCACCACGCTACAGTCTTCGGTCAGTTTATTTTCACTGTCTCTATAATAGTAATGGTTAGGCGAACCTGTTTCCACATTAGTTTTGGTTCCCGAGCTATAGACATAGCCAATGTCACCGCCACCGAACACGTTACCATAACCACCCTGACTGGCTACCACCACATCGGCAGTACCGACCTCACCACCATAGATGTTGACACTGGTCTTTCCAAACACATAGCCATCCGTGTAATACAGGTTCTTGCGGCCATAGCCAAGCTCGTTGTAGCCCTTGCCGCCACCGAACACATTGTGCAACACATGACCGTTGTACATATAGATATTGGTCTCACCCGGCTTGTAGATAGCCTTCAGCACGCGCTCTGAATTGGCTGTTCCTCCTTCTTCAGTGGCACCACGTCCGATAGTGGCAATCTCACCACCACCGAAAACGCTGTTACGGATAGTACCATTCCAAATCGTAACAGTGGTTTTATCAACACTACTGTTATCATCGTAACCGCCACCAAAGAGGTTGCCACAACCCAGCAATCGGTTCTGTCCGATGTAGTTACCTTTCTCGTCCTTCCAGGTCTCGTCGTCGATTTTGGGAACATAGCGGTCTTTTGCTTTAGGGTCGGGGTTGGCAACAGTGATTGTATTTCCTTCGTTATCAAATATCTGATCCTTCTTCAGCCAGGCATATCCAATATAACCATTGTTCATCACCAGATTGGCTGTGCCAAAGACAGCACCACCCTCACCACCGCTATAGGCATTACGCTGAATGGCAGGCACACCACAATAGTAGCCATAAACATTGTCCGCCGTTGTAGCAGAAGGCAGAACCTTCTTGATTTCCTCCAAAAGGTTATCGGCTGTCTGGTCCGGACGAATACCAATGACCACATGCGTCTCGCCAGGTATATCGCCATCTGCAGAGTCGCTGAGACCACCTTCATGATGCCCCACACTTCCTTCCCAGCCACCGCCATAGACATTACGACATGTACCACCCACGATATAGGCATTGGTTCCGGCAGTAAAGCCATTGGTATTGGTTGCACTATAGGCACCCACATTGAATTTATCTTCCACAGCACCGCTCGTACCACCGGCATAGATATCTTTCTTGACCTCGCCGCCATACAGTCCGACATAAGTCGTTCCGCTGACGGTAGCCGGAGCTCCCAAGCCACCGGCATAACAGTAATTGCCTACATAGCCTCCACGATGGATGTTGACATTGGTATTGGTCAATTCGCCAAGACCATTGACGGTGGTCAGCGAAGCTAACTCTGCCTCCTTGTCAGCAACCACAGCTTTTTCTTCGTCAGTGGCATTTGCTGCCGCTGGAGCGACATATAGGCCAAGGTCGGTATAGCCATTACCTAAATTGAGGTCCATATCGGCCTCTGACTCCTTCCATTTATCAACTGAAGCCTTGTTCAGCACCATACCACCAAAGCCACCACCATAGGTCTCGTAGACATTAGCACCAGCTTTCAGATTGATTTCGGTGTACTGTGCCCAGGTATTCTCACCATAGCCAGCACCAAAGACCTTGGCCAGGATTTCTGGGTTCTTACCCTCGACAGCTTTTTTCTGGACAACCTTTGAACCTATGTTCACCTCGCTATACAGGGTACGGCGGTAGCTGTTGTTACCACCATAGATACCACCAGCCACCTGATAGCCTTCTTTATCAACCTCAGTAGGAATACCGCTTGCCACAGCATTGGGGCTATCGTAATTCACATGAGCCTCATAGACATCGCAAGGCAATTTGTTGGTCACACCGTATGCGCCGCCAAAGATGCGCTGCACCTGAATGGTAGAAACAGCAGGCACGTTGACAATGGTACGACGGGTGACACCCTCATTATAGCTGGCACCGAAGACATCCTTGATATTTCCTCGGAACAAATCGACGACTGCTGCCGCCTCGACACCCGACGCATTGTTTCGAGCAGTAATTTTGTCTACACCCATGCCGATACCACTATAGTCACCGGCACCGAACACCATCAGGTTTTGGTAAGTCGTCTTGACCTGGTCGTCTTCAGGAATATCAATCAGCACATAGCTGCGGTTCTGCATGATGTCGCGATCGGAGTCCTGCGTAAAGCCCTGTCCGGCACCATAGATACGGTTCACAGCATTGCGGGCATGAGTCGAAGGCTTGAAATGAATGAAGGCACTTTCCATGCGTGGCTTGGTGAAGGTAGTGCCCTCACGGGCCATACCAGCAGCTTTTCCATCAGGAATTCCCGTTTCGTCTTTCGAATAGGTATAATTCTTATAGTATGGATCCGTATAGTCGATGTTACCATAGCAGCCACCAAAGATATAGTCGACTCGACCTTGAATATATTCCACATAGGCAGAGGCGACAGTAACATCAGGGTAAGGATTAGTATCTGCCGTAGAAACGGTCTTTTTAGTCGGATTGTATACTGATCCGCGGATGCCTTCGCGAACCTCACTGATGAAGTTCTTTGTACCCGTCGTGCCACCACCATATATATGTCCACCCATGTCGTTGCCGCCATAGAGATGGTCGCGAACCCAGGGGAAGCCGCTCATCGTTGTTGCCGTTGATCCACTGCCTTCCGTCCACTGGCCGATATGTGTCTCCGTATGACCGAGGATGTCAGCATTACAAGAGCCGGCAAAAGTGTTGAAGACACGGCCATTACCCAGGTTGATGCAGGTGTTTCCACATATCAGGCCCTGGAAGCCGCCACCATAGATAAACTCAGCCTCAGCCATATCGTCGTCATCGCCAGCAGAACCACGATAGTTTCCTTCAATAGCAGGATTATGCAGTTTGACGGTAGTGCTATAGTCAGCGTTGTAAACGTATTGGTCATTCTCCTTCTTTCCGATAGCGCCCTCTTCGCCACCACCAAAAATCTGGAAGGTATAGCCCTTATTCAAATTGATGGTTGTGGATCCCCATATCTCTGACTGTGGACCATAGCCTCCACCAAACACATTGAGTGCCTTACCAAGAATATCCATACCCTGCTGATTCAGGATAACTCCCGTGTGGCGTTGTTTGATGATATAGCTGTCGTGACCATAAAGGATGGCCTCACCCTCTTTCTCCTCTACCAAGTCGAAGATGGCATTTTCGCCATTTCGGTCAACAAGCGTTGAATTAATATTGATAATAACATTGCCATTCACGTGTCCGCTGTTATAGCAGCCTCCATAGATGTTACCGCCCTTGAAACGTCGGTCAAGGTCGGAGGGGGTGAACGGAAGAGCATTCTCGCCCACACCCGGCTCTACGGCTTGCACATTCTCGCCAGTAGAAGCACTGATGGTGTTCCATACCAGTTTTTCCTTCTTGGAGTTTTCCCACCGTTTGGGCTGTAGCTTCAGTCCGGCAAGGTTGATTTCCAGCTTGTCCTTATTGCCATCGCCATTGATTTCGGGATTGCCTGTGATACCGCCATGATACTCAGTATTATAAGTCGAGGCAGGTATATAGGCATTATTACAACCACCAACCAGTTTGTCGTAAACAATGACTGCCTTGTCAAAATTAAGCGTAATCTTGCCCTCCTTGGTCATACTACCCACATTGCCGCCGCAATAGAACGAGCCAAAATAGGAAGTATAGTCATCGTATTTACTATCGTTAGGATCGTCACCATCAAACTTAACGTTAGGTCTGATACCCATAGCCACACCGTCCATGTAGTAGTCGAACTGGGTCTTGCCTTTTGCATCTGTGGTAGCAGACTTCAAATCCATCTGGCTGAAGTCATAGAGTGTCGAATTGGCTGGGTCAGCGGGAACGGCCTGCGTATCACCATTCTCATCAATATACTTCGCATAACGTTCGAGAATGTCAGGATCCTTCATGCGTTCACCATTATTGCCAAGGAACGCCTTGTCGACAATGACGTAAGAACCAATCTTCAATTCGGCGATAGCATCCTCATCTGGATCATCATTAAGCAATGTGGCACAGTTGCCACCACAATAGATGGCACCACTGATAATGGTAGGAACAACAGTACTCTCGATGACCTTGCCATCATTGTCTCTCTCAAACTGTCCCACCACGCGGATAGATACGGCCTCGGCATTAGGACGGAAGGCGTTAAGAGCCTCAACAGAAGTCTTTCCTGATGGAATGGGATAATACAAATCACCATAGATACCATGGTTCGCAAGACTGGAGTTATCCGTATAGGGATATGCACCGTTGCCACCACCATAGACATCGCCCTTGATGCTACAGTGAATACCGACGGCATTGCCACCAAAGACCTTACCGGTAATGTCGTTACCACCATAGACATTGTTGATGTCACCAGCCAAAATCAGCACACGGGCAGCATAATTGGCTGGGAACCAAACACCATCAATATATCCTGCTTCAATAGTCTTTCCAGGATTAACGTCAGCCATACGACAACCGCCATAGACGTTGTCTATCGTCATGTCCTTAGAGTCAATCTTCAGGAGAAGGCCTTTCTCATAGGTCATCGCGCCACGATTACCGCCACTATATATGTTTCTGACTTTGCCGCTCTGCAAATGCCATGTGGGGCGGATTTTCATCTCGGCCATGTTGTTGCCACCAAAGAGACGGCCTATCTGGAACTCATCACTGCTGGGATATGAAAAGCCCGTATTGATGCCCATCTCCTCTTGGAACCTTTTAGTCGTCAGTAATTCTCCCCGCTCTGGGTCTTCAATACTATTAACGACCTTGCTGGGGTTATCGACACAAATAACCGTCCTGTCCGTCACCGTGGCCTTGTTGCCACCACCATAGGCATAGACGATAGAGCCGCCATGAATGTCCAGATAGGTTCTAGCCAAATCTGGCACAGAAAAACCACCTGCGTCTGTGTCAGTAGTGACTGTTGCAATAGGACTGTCGTCTGTCGTTCTTGGAAGTTTATAGATTTTATGAATCGTCTTACCTGTTTCTGTACTTGGTTCAGACTCATATTCATAGTCACCATTACCACCACCAAAGAGCTGACCGATATAGATTTTCTGGTTGTCATCTGCAATGGTTGCGGGCGTCTTTAAATCATTAGTAGTCTTACCGTATGCGTCATCACCCTGTTGTGCAGCATCTATTTCTTCCTGTGTATAATAAACGGGAGCGGTCAACTTCGACGAGATGCGCACAAAGGCATTCCAAGTATTGTCGACACCATCATCGTCAGCTTCTACCAATTCTGTCGGAAGCGATGCAGAGGAGCCTATGCTTCCCGATATATCGTTTCCACCATAAACCTTGTTGATGACAATATAATTAGAGGCATGTGCTCCATCGATATGAACGAACGCACTGCCACCAACATCTGCCATACGGGCTCCGCCATAGACAGCATTGATGTCACCGGAATAGATAGTTACCTTAGCACCCTTCTTTTCAGATGTTTCATTCGTGCCTTTACCTGTGTCACCGGCATTACCACCGCCATAGACGCTACCGCCAATGACTATCTGGCCCTGCACCGCCGTAGCAGCAAGGAGCATCATCAAACTTATTATGGTCGCTTTAATTTTCAATTTTCTAATCGTTTCTTTAGTACGCTTTGAACTTGGTCAAAGAATTATCAATTATCAATTATCAATTATCAATTGTCAATTCACCACTACCGTCGGATTGTCGAGGTCAGGATCTGACAATACATATAAATAAGTGGGGTTGACGGTGAGGTTGAAGGTGTACTTCTCACCTGCCGCTAATGCCTCCTTATTTTCTTCGAATTTAAGGGTAAGAACGTTTTCGGCCGTACGTTCCCCTATCAGATTATCATATCGGTCGTAGACATTATAGGTGCTCCGCATCTTAAAGGTCTTGTTACCTACGCCTGGTGCAACAAAGGCCAGGAACTCCTGTGGGGTAGTAGGGTCTAACTCTTTCTCGCTTCCGCTATAAAGCGTTTTCCAGGCACCCACTCCTGTGGTGGGAGTTTGGTTGATAGCCAATGGTAAGGTACCATTTTCGTTAGGTGTCAAAGTCGCCTTAACGGTCACTTTCTCCCAATTGGGTGATTGCAGTTCCAGTTTAGTCAGCTTGATTTTTCGAAGTTGTCTATATTCACTGTCGATTGTCATGCGGAACTGCAGGGCGGCATAGAGATGGTTCATCAGCAGATAGATATGGTCGCCCTCATTATCAGCGTTATACTTGAAGTTACCCAACTTCATATCCATATTCGCAATAGCTGTTTCATTTCCCTCTGCACCCTTTACGCCAACAATGACACAGAGATCGCTGGTGGTCACTGCATCCATATTATTGAAGGTAATGATGGCACCTTGTTCGTAGATACTATTTGCATCATTCGGGTCAAGTGTAGTCACTGAGGCCTTCTCAACTGACGGCATAAAGCCATAAACATAATAATCATCTTTATCAAGCGGTACCTTGGAGAACCACGATGAAGAACCGTTATAGATAAAGTCGCCTTGGAAATCGACATTGCGACTATGGGTAATGAAACAATGTATCTTTGTATTCTCGATTTCCATCATTGGTGACAGTTCATCGTAAACCACATAGTTGTCTGGCAAAGCACGGTGGGAAAGCACAGGCGTCACATCAGGATAAGTCTGGGAATAGGGAGACAGATAGATGTCACGCTGATTACGTGACACAGACTGCTGAGAAGCATCTGCCGAATCGGCTGCACAACCGCCTAAAAGCACGACCCCAACCAGGCCGAACATGATGTTGATAATATGTCTATATTTTGTCTTCACTGCTTTACCAATTATAGATATCATGATTCTGAGAACCACCATTGCTCCACTGCTTGACAGCAACATTCGACACCTTGATAGCATACTGCGCCGTCTTCAAGTCAGGAATGACGTTATAGGCGTTCTTTAAACTCTTGATGTTCAGTCGTACCACCGACTTATAGTCTTTGGTAAACACACGACAATCTTTATTCTCTTTCGGAGCCTCAACATTAGGAGGCCATATCTGACCTATCAAATAGAACTTCGTACCAGGATAAACAACACCATTCTGATAGCCATAGAAAGGGGCCTCACTGTCGTTTAAGAACTCCAAGACAATATCAACAGGTTTGCCGTCACGTGACTGGAAGGCAAGTGTGTAGTTAATTGCCAAGTTATTAATCTCAGAAGTGGTCGTTGCCTGTGTCAAATAGATATTATTGGTCGTATTGTCCTTGTCAAAGGGGACCTTATCATAAATGATATATTCACGTTGTTTAGCTTCACCTGTCTTATCTTCCATGGGCAAGAACTCATAAGTCTGAACGTATTGTCCGTCAACTTGAATTCCCGTCAAAGGGAAAAAGTGTTTGGTATTGTCATTTATTGCGACCGGCGTTACAGGAGAAGTACTGTTGTCTTCCAATGTAGCCCCTTCTGTATAGATAGAAACAGCCATACAGCCCACAGCATAGTCGAGGGCTTTGGTGACGGCTACAGAACGGGTTGTAGAGGATACTGTAGCATTATTATACGAATAGGTTGCCAATACATCCGACCAGTCCGGATCGGTATAGTCACTCTTCCGATGATACTCTGAGGTTTTGATAGGACTATCTATATAATAGTATAGTTCTGGCGGATAGACAAAACGGTCGTGATCGCTCAATGGCATGGTACTGCCATCAGGGGCTTTGACTTGAGGAACAAACTTAGGATAGCCGTCATCCGTAGCGCTTGTGGGTTTATCTGCTACCCACATCATTGCAGCTGCGCCATCAGGCAAACCAATATTTGCTGGATATGCAGCGTCTGTAAAATGAGTATCAACATCGCCAATCTGCTTCAAAATGGCATCTTTTACATTTTGCTCTTCTCCACTAAGGCTTAAGGCTTCAATATCTTCCTTCAACTCTTTTACCAGTGCTTTCACATTTGCTGTGGAACCTGCTATCAAATTCCCCCCGTTGATAAAAGAATTATAGTATGTGCTCAGATGTGAAATTGTACTCCATCCAGGAACTTTGGCGATAGAAGTCAGATAGGTTGCCATATTCCTGGCTACCTGATAATCTGCATCTTTCGGATTGTCCATCTTTGATTGCGTAACCATCTGCTTGGGCGTAAATGAACTTTCCGGAAGATTATCATTGAAAGCAGTAACAAAGGCTCCGTTTTCTGCATTAGTCGCACCCGTACCAGGGATTGCCTGTGCATAGCAAATGAATCTTTGAGTACCAATAGAAAGGTCTACATTCTCTGTAAAATAATGATAGGTGCTCTCATCATTGGGTTCTCGCTGAAGATTCGTGATAACGTCTAACACATTGCCATCACCATCCAAGGCATACGCTTTCAAATTTTGGATGCCACGATAACTTCCGTCTGCCTGTACTGTTGTAGCCGCCATACGTGTAGTTGCACTGCTGTTACCAGAAGTAGTAGATACGCTTAGCGCCAAGTCGACGGCAACACGACCATTATTGACGACCGGAGGTTGCGGGTCGTCCCTGTCGATTGTCGCATCACTTGAAGTGCATCCGAGCAGACTAAGCATTGCCAGCATCGAGCACACGCGCGTACCTATTATATATATATAGCGGTTTCTCAAATCCTTTTTCGTTTATTAGAACTCTGGGTCAAAATGCCAGCCTTCATTCCAGTCAGTAGTTACACTGACACCCAGCGTGACATCGGCTGTTTCGGCCGACCCATCAGGCTCAAGTTTGACATGCACCACCTGCACCTGTTCGGCAGGCAGTGGCTTGTATGATCGTATCACATTGCGCGTCACAGTGCCTTTGGCGGTCTTGATGTAGAGGTGGTAATCCCAAAGACCTGGGGCAAGACCGTCGTCAGCTGCCCGCTGGGGTGCACCGACTGGGATGACCAACTGGTCGCGAGAGGGGAAATTCACCGTACAGTAGCAAGCATACTGCTTGTCAGCCACCTCAATGGGATTCGCCCGCACAATGGGGGAAACGGCATCGAAGACGAAAGTACTATCGGCCATCTGGAAACCATTGGCAAAGCCTGTAGCATAAACCTTGATGTCTTGGACATGGCTTTCCAAGGTGTCAATCACCAATACCGTAGCGGAGTTAGCCATATAGAGATGGACGTTGAAAGTCTGATCGATGCTGTCCTTGATATCCATATCGTAGCGAGCTGTGAACAGACCAGTGGAATGCGAAGGTATCGTGTCGAGCGGCAACTGCACCAGACGTGCCGTATGGCACAGTTCGGTGTTGTGAGCTTCAACCCCCTGCTCCTGCAGGACATTGGCCGTAGCCAGATGCTGGTAGTGACGGCGCGGAATGTTCAGCGTATAGGATTCCTCCTTACCGTTCATCTCGTGCATGTCATGTTCCAGACGGACGGAATCGCCAGACACATCATAGAACGAGAGATCGACATCGTCGGCATAGTCGTGGAAGATGTTTCCCAGATACATGGTCAGCGATGTGGTCAGCTCGACATTAGCCAGCAGTTCCAGGTCGGTCTGTATCTGAGTCTGCACCTTTGTCTGGATGTTCGTGGTCAGCTTCAGCTCGTAGTTCACGTCAAATCCGCAGTCCGACATGTCTTCGTCGATAGTACTGCAGGCGCATAAATTAGTAATGAGCAACGAGCAATTAGTAATTATGATGAACTGTTTGGCAAGCGTTGCCAAGCGCATGTGTTTACATGCTACAGTTTTAACAACCATAGCCAGTAAGTTTTTGATATAGGCATGCACGGTAATCATAACTACTAATTGCTATTTACTCATTATTTTTAGTTTCCTCCTCCGAGGATAATATTCTCGAAGTTCAGACCGGTGCTCCACTTCAGATCTACAGACAGACCCAGCGTCAGGGAGCTGTAGCGCAGGTCGGGCACAGTCAGGTAGGCATGCTTTAGGGAGTTAGCACCAATCACGAAGTCGGCAGAGGTCATGAAGTCCTGCATGAAGACGCGCTGGGTCTGGATGCTGTTACCATTGGCATCGTAAGGAGGCAGTGGATGGTGGGTAGGCCATGTGATGGCTGCCAGTCCATCCTTTTCAGGATCCAGTTCGCCAATCAAGTAGAAATGGCTCTGGTTACGTATCATGCCGTGTTCACCGAAGAAGTCCTCACCAGTGTTGTTCAGGAACTCGAGTGCGACATATACCTTATCTTGATGAGCCTCACCAGCGTGGTAGTTGTCAAACAGCAATGTGTAGTTAGGTGTGCTGGTGCCAGTAACAGGAATGACATCGCTGGCAATAGCGCGGTCATAGATATAAGAAGTAAACTTATCACCATCTCTTGCAATATAATTCCAGCCTACCTTCTTCACCTGACCACCAATAAGAATACCTGTCAGTTTGAAGCTGGTGCCATTAACGGTAATCTGCTTGTCGGGTTCGTCATTGTCAGCAATAGACGGTTGCTTTGCTTTCTGAATAGCATGGTTGTTATCCAAAAGCGTGGTGGTACCATAGCGGACGGTGGTCTTCAGCAGTGCTGAACCATAGTTAATATCATTCTGCATGGCAACACCCTGAGTACCAGAAGTAACATGACTGCTCTTTACCCAGTCGGCAGACCAGCTGGCATCGTTGTCCCATGCGGCCACAGTGGCAGGATAGTCATTCGTCTTACGCTCCAGGTTAGACACACGGACAGGGCTGTTGCCAAAATACATCAACTCTGCGGGGTAGCAGTAACTCTCTACCGTGAAACCCGAAACATCACCAACGGCACTGGTATTGTAGAACTTCACATATTTAAACTGCTTCTTGGTCGTGTCAAACTGCAGGTGGGCAGCACCTCTGGGCACACCAAAACCATAAGGGAAGTCAACGAAATGGAATGAGGTGGGAATAGCAGAGAAATTTGTTGGCTTAGCATCTGCGGTTGCAGGCCATATCGGATCATCGGCTAATTCCTTGATCATATCAGCAGAATTACGGAAGTTGACATTGGTAGGAGCGCCACCGTCGCTGGGCAAAGTCTCAGAAGTAAAATATTTCTTGATTTCCACAGTAATCATATGAGCCAGATATTTTGCTACTGCCTCTGGCTTGTTAAGCGGAGAAGCACAACGCACATCGTTGATGTTTGCCCAAAGGTCGTGCATTACCAACTGCAGGGCATAGCCCGAACCGGCACGCAACTCACCAGCAGCCTGCCGGATGGTGGTCATCTCACGATAGACGTCTGCCAATTTCTTCTCCAAGGGATACAGATCGTGAGTGGTTTCCATGGGGCTCTTTCCGTCGAGATCAGCATAGCTCTCCCAAGTCAGAGTAGAAGGATACTCAGTTGTAGCCACGTCGAAACCATAGGGTGCTACACCTGACATGGGATAGTCGGTAGCAGAAATAGCTACATGATTGTCACCTGCCAGATTAGTAGCCATGACAGAAGTAAGCACTGCTGACAACAAATCTTCTACCTGATGGTATCTAGTCAAATTGTCGCCTGACAGACGCTGACCCAAACTAATAGTAACACCACTGAGGTTTGCGCCACCATCAGGCAAAGTATACTCATCCAGATGTCCGAACAGGTCATTAGCAGTATAGCTACTACCATAGGCATCACCTGCAATAGCTTTTCCGTAGAAGAGTAGCGTATTGGTGTTAATGGGCAGCGAGGTCTCAATGACACGACGCGACATGTCCTTGTTAATAGTGTTAGCAGCTAACACTTGAGCCAGGTCGTAGCGTTTCTCAGAAAATGTAGGTGAAGCAAGGTGCTTACCATCAGCAGCCTGCTTAAAAGAGAACAAAATAGAATTGTCAATACCACGGAACAAGTCGTCCTCTGTTGCCTGTGTGGCTGCTGAGGTCTGACGTGTTGTTCCATTACCCGTTGAAACGTTGAACACGAGGTTGACACCCACCTCGTTCGTTGCGGGATTATACCTCGAACTCACGGTCTCTGGCTCCGCCGCCTCATTGGATGACGAGCAGGCTGTGAATCCTACTGCTCCTGTCAGTGCTATCGCACCCATCAGGGCTAATTGCTGAATCTTTTTCATTATCATTATTTTTATCGTTTATTCTACTGTAATATCCTGTTCAAGACCTGGTTTCCAAGTAACATCTACAGAGAGTCCCATTTCCAGTCTGGGAAGAGACAGGTCGGGCAGAACGTTGTAAGCCTTTGACAGATCAGTTAACTTAAGAGTTACCTGTGTATTATAGTCCTGCATGAAGGCCTTCTTGATCAATTGGCCATTTCCATCCCGATGATTGGTACCAGTTCCATTATTTTCAGGTCCGCCATCATTCAGAGACGGGTCTATTGTACCCACGAGATAGAATCTTGTGTGTGGATATACCCAGCCATCTCTACCTGCAAAGGTATAATCAGTTTTATTCTCGAGTTCTACAGCAATCTGGACTTTGGCTGCTGTTTTTGAAGCTACTGTTTCACCATACTCAGGAGTTTCCAACACCAAAGTATAAAAAGGTTGCGATGCGGTAGTAGTCATATAAACATCTGCATCTTCGCTATTTACTCTTGCCTTGATGTTCTGGTCGTATAATGTATATTCATTTTCTTCATCTGTTTTCTGGTTAAACTTGTAATCAACCGCTTTCTGACCATTAACCAACAAGCCTGTTACTAGGAAAGTATTGCTACCAATTGGCTCAGTATGAGTTCCTTTCTTGTCCTGAAAAGAATTAACTGTAGTGAACAACTTTACATCCAAACGTCCAACGGCATATTGAATCTGCTTAACAATGGCAATAGCACGGGTTTCTTTGGCTACAGCAGTGCCATCCGTATAATTACTTACTATTGTTGCCCAGTTACTTGCCTCAGTACTTCCTGCAGGTGTTCCAGTGGAACCCACACCTGGATTACCTGTATAAAGAGTAGACTTAGAGGTATTAGACGTCACAAGGTCACTTATCACATGATAGAAAAGGGATGCAGGATAAGCATATTTTGCAAATGATGCCATGTTCCATCCAGTAGTCTCATTATTGGTCTTCTCATGAAAAGCTCCATCTTGCCACTTAATGTATGCAGCTCCATCAGGTAATTTATAATTTCGGGGATACTCACCAAAATTGTATCCAAAAGAAACGGTTACAGCGTCACCTGTTCCAGTTTCTGTTACTTGATAGGTTGAATTAAGTATCGCCGACTTTATGCCTGCTTTCAAATCTATCGTCGTTTGACTATCAGAAGTAAGAGGTGTCTTTACTGCTTCATAGAGTTGTTTAACCACAGACTTTGCATTGGCCCACGAACCAGCCTTCATCGAGGTGAAATTGGTATATAATTCCTGCAACGGTACATTCTTAGTATTAGCCCACGTATTAGTTGCATCGTTACTTGCTTTTGCATTTGCAATACCAGTAAGATATAATGCCAATTTTCCACCTTCCTTGTCATCTTTTATCACCCCATTTTCATCTGCATCTGAAGTAGATTCCCAAATAACAGAAGGCGAGAACTTAATAGTACTCAATTTTTGGCCACTCGTAGCTTTTGGATATTCCCTATTCAACTTACCAATCACATCTGCATCTTGATTGTTTCGAGTTGCCTCACCATAGAACATAAACGTTTTGGTACCAATGGGAATATCCACATCCTGATACAAATGCGAATTGGAAGTCACATAAAACGAACTGGCACCTGCAAGAGTACCCTCAGTGGTTCCTTCATACAATTTAATTTTCGGAAACTGCAACGTTGTATTACCATCGATACTAGCTTCCATGAAAGGGTAAAGCTCGATATCCGTAATTCCTCGGAAATCAGAAGGTGCGAGCTGAACATTTCCTGCAGCCATACGCGTTCCCTGAACAGCCTTTCTGGGAAAGGCAATGGTGAACTGTGTCTTTACCACACCACGTTCTTCTTGCTCAGCACTGGCTAAGCCATCATCACTACTACAAGCAGTGAAGCCTAATGTTGCAGCTACTAGCGCTGCAAACATCATTAAATACTTTTTCATCTTATTCATAATTGCAATTATTTAATTTTCTCGTTTATTGATTTTCTAACTGATTGAGATTGTTCTGAGCATCTTTGTTGCCGTTGGCTGCAGCCTTGCGGAAGCAGCTGAGGGCTTCGTCTTTCTGGCCGTTAAGCCAGAGGGCGACACCCAAGGCGTTCTGGGCGCGTTCATCGTTGCGAACAGTCTGCAACAGGCGGAGAGCCTCGCGATGGCAGTCGCCACAGTCGGTAGTCAGCAGCTCGCTGGCTTCGTTGATAGTAGCGGCAGCCTTATCGGGCACATAATCGAAGTAGATACGGATATAACCGGAGTTTCGCTGATCTTTCAGGATGTGTTGCTGGATGTATTTCCACGTCTTACCACCATTGAGGCTACGCAGTTTGCGCTCCTTGGCGATGTCGTCGGACTCATTGTCGATGATGGCGAGAGCCTGGCGGAGGGATGATTCGTCGGCGGAACCGCTGAGCACTGGACCTGAGGCGAGGTCGTTGAGATGGTCACGGAAGTCAGCCCATGCCTCGCCACCGCCAACGGTCTCAAAGAGTGAGTCGGGAACGGTGACTTCCTGTTGAATATATTTCTGCAAAGCCAAAGCGCGGTTCTGAGCCAAGCGCTCGTTGCCAGCAGGGTTGCCTTCGATAGAGGCAAGACCGATGATTTGTACCTTCTTGACGCTGCTGGCGCTATCGGACATAATCTGACGTGTGATGTCGACGATGCGCTCCATCACACGCTGGTTGTCACGATAATTGGCATTGAGCTGCGACTTGCCCAGGTCGAAATGAACAAAGAGAGCATCTTTCTCCTTACGAAGGATGCGGGTACGGTCGTAAGGACGGTAGTTGGAGATATGCTGCACCATAGGATTCTCCTGCTGCAACTGACCGGCACGTCCCTTGAAATCGGGAATGGCAGTCAGGGCGGGAGCAAACGGCTTGACAACAACGGCAGCCGTTACAGGTGCCTCGACGACGGGCTGCAACTGCAAAACAGGCTCTTCCATCTGACGGGGACGACCTGGGATGTTAAAGACGATGTTCAGTCCGGCCTGAGGTATTACGGCGACTTTCTTCTCGGTGCCAAGTTTCGAACCACAGTGTGCACACTCATATCGGTCGTACTTATTGTAACCAACGGCAGCACCGATGAATGCCTCAAAATTCCAATGACGACCCAACGGCCAGGAATAACCGTAAAAAGCACCAATTCCAACGAAGTCTCCTTGCTGGCGCTCGTCACGAACGGACTTCCAGAAACCCAATGGGAAGGTGATGGAACCTACGTTGTAATGAGCGTAGAGAAGATTGAAACCGAAGAAATGATGAACATTCACCGAATCAGTCCAATAGCGTAAATCAGGCGAAATCAACAAATGCTTGTATTTACGCGTTGCCTGATCGTCGGTAGGCCAAGGACGATAGCCAGCCGTCAAGCCCAATGACCAGTGGGGCGACAAACGAACACCCAGACGAAGGTTTGGCGTCAGCGTGGCATCGTAGAGCAGGTTGTTGCTAAGTGTCAACTGTTGGGCTGACACGGAATTCGTAACGAACAGAAGCAGTACGAATAGTGATTTGAAATAATTTAGTCTCAATTTCATACTTTTGCTAGCAATCTTAATGACTTCTTAGGTCAATTGATGTTGCAAAAGTACAAAAATTCGTTAATACTAATATTATAAATACGCGCAATTATTTATCAAAACGTCCTTTAACATTTTCATTTTGTCCAAAATATTACCATTTTATCCAAATAATTATCATTTGGCCTTATTTAGGGGGGGGGTAATTTTTCTAAGGATTTGCGGTATTCCGAAGGAGTAAGGTCGTAGCTTTCACGGAAGTTTCGGATAAACGTAGTAGGGCTCTTCATACCACAAGCCTCGGCAATGGCAGCCAGGGTATATTCAGGGTGTTCCTTCATCAGTTGTACGGCATATTCCATGCGCTTACCATTCAAATAGCCCGTGACGTTCGTGCCCGTATAGCGCTGGATTATCGAGGGGAGGTTATTCTTGTCAACACCCATGAAACGCATAAGTTCATCGCGTCCGAAATTGGGATTACGGAAGAGCTCTTCCTTCATAATCTGGTGGTCCACCGCCTCGAAACGAAGCTTGTCAGGATCAGTCTCCTCCTCTTTTTGTTCGGTTTCATCGGCATTCTTTTCTTTTATTTGCTGCTTCAACATATGGTCGCGATAGTACATCAACTTATGAATGGTTTGTGTCATTGCCTTGTTTCGACGATGCTGTAAACGGTCGTGAATGATTATGCCTCCGCCAATAAGCAACAAGAAAATAACTCCCGCTATCAAGATAACGATAAACAGATTGTGACGAGAGAGCTGATGCTCCTGCATCACAGCCTCTCGGACGGTGGTGATGAGGGCCTGAGAGTATTGTTTGCTCAAAGTATCGTTTATCAATTCAGAGTCCTTATAGGATTTGGCAGCCTCCTGGTATCTTTCCAATCCCATCAGCGCCTCGGCCTCATCCCTAAGAATCATATGCATTAGCAGGCCACATGTGTCACCATCCTCGCGCATCTTCTTCTTGGCATATTGAGCAACATCTAACATCTCCTGCCACATCTGGTGCTGACGGAGATAGGGAATCAAATCGGGCTGCACGATGAAATCAGAAACACCTAATCGTTGACTGGCAGCATAACATGAATCTGCTTCGGCCGCACGTCCTTCTGCGGTCAACAGATTCGTGCGAATGGCATAAGCACGGTAAAGAGCGCGCTGTCTGTCCTGTTCTGACGATTGAATCTGGCGAGCAACCTCTTCCCCCAGTTCCGACATTTGCAAGGCATCTGCATAAAGACCATCACGAGTATACATACGGGCCAAAGCACCATAGAAAAGAGCCAGTTCCTTTTCCTTCTGTGGACAATGGCTTTTTTTCAGCAGTTCAAGTGATTTCAGGCAAAGCGCATAGCCTTTATCTTTGCTGCCCTGATAGTGCATGTGCTTACCCTTCATAAAATCGGACATGGCCACATAGGCATCCTGACCTTTCGCCTTTGCCAAGTCGTGCAATTTGATATTAGCCTGCACCAACTGTTTGCCGTCGCCAACAATATCGTAACACTCAATCAGATTCTTAAGCAGTCGTAACTGGATATCGGCACTATCCTTGATAGCTGGGTCCGCATACGCTTTCTCATAGCAGGAAAGGGCATGGCGGAACATACGGGCATGATTGTAGCGGTCGCCCTCTGAAAGGTTCTGCTTCCATCCGGGCTGTGACTGTTGGGAGGAAGCCAACGTAGTGGCACCCAGCAACAATACCATTAATCCTATGTATATGCGTTTTCCTATCATAACTTGTCATAAACTCGATGACAAAGATAAGAAAAAATAGGAAGAAACGAATGGGACGTTAAGACTTTTTAAAGTTAATTTAAAAATGAAACAACATCTACTTCCATTTATTAAAAGGACAGAGACGAAGCTGACTGTTGTAATAACGGCGGTCGCCAGTGACTTCTTTCCCGATGAAATGGGGCTTTTCGTAGGGTTCTTCCTCGTGAGCAAGCTCTACCTCTGCCACTACCAGGCCTTCGTTGTCACCAAAGAATTCGTCGACTTCAAAGGTATGTTTTCCGGACTTTACCAACCAACGGGTCTTGTCGATAATGCCGGGGTCGCAGAGCTGCATCATCTGCTGACCATCTTCAAGAGGAATCTCACGTTCGAACTCGTAACGGGACAGTCCACCATTCTCACTGGGACCCTTAATAGTAAGGTACGCGCGATTATCCTTGATACGCACACGCACCGTTCGACCACGCTCGCTGCAGATATAACCCTGCTGGATGTGGCTTTTAGAAAAAGCCTCGTGCTTAAACGAATCGTCAAGCACGAGGAACTTACGTTCAATTTCCTGAGCCATTACGCCATCATGCTAAAGGTCCAGATGAGATAGATAATGGCGAGAAGGATGAGTACACCAAAAATCCAACCAACTACCTTCTTTCCCTTTTCTTCCTGCTTTTTCTGCCAGGCTTCTTTCTTTGCATTCACTTTCTTGTTCATAGTCAGTAATTATTTAAGTTTAATTATTTAATCTTCATCCGTTACGGGGAATTCCATGAGGTAAGCCTTGATGAAATCGTCGATTTTTCCGTCCATCACACCATCAACATCAGAGGTCTGGTAGTTGGTGCGGTGGTCTTTGACACGACGGTCGTCGAAGACGTAGGAGCGGATCTGACTGCCCCACTCTATCTTCTTCTTGCCAGCCTCAATCTTGGCCTGAGCCTCCAGGCGCTTCTGCATGGCACGGTCGTAGAGTTGGGAGCGGAGCAGGGCCATGGCGCGCTCCTTGTTCTTGGGCTGGTCGCGCGTCTCGGTATTCTCGATGAGGATTTCCTCTTCCTCGCCCGTATCGGGGTCGGTGTACCAATAGCGCAGGCGAACACCCGACTCCACCTTGTTCACGTTCTGACCACCGGCACCGCTCGAACGGAACGTATCCCACGAGAGTTTGGCGGGGTCTACATACACCTCGATGGTGTCGTCGACCAAAGGCGATACGAAGACAGAGGCGAACGAGGTCATACGCTTACCCTGTGCATTATAGGGACTGACGCGCACCAGACGGTGAACGCCATTCTCACTCTTCAGGTAGCCATAGGCAAACTCGCCACCCTCAATCTGCATGGTGACACTCTTGATGCCCGCCTCATCACCATCCTGCAGGTTGGCAATGGAGACCTTATAGTCGTGCGCCTCCGCCCAACGCTGGTACATACGCATGAGCATCTGAGCCCAGTCCTGCGCCTCGGTACCACCGGCACCGGAATTGATCTTCAGCACGGCATCCATGGGGTCCTCCTTCTGGCGGAGCATGTTTTTTAATTCTAGTGATTCTAGTAGCTCTAGACAAACTAGATAATTATGGTCCACTTCCTCCTCAGTGACCATCTCCTCCTTGTAGAAGTCAAAAGCCAACAGGAGTTCATCGGCAGCGGTACGCACGGCCTGGTAGCCGTCCAACCACTTCTTGATGCCCTTTACCTTCTTCATCTGCTCCTCGGCACGCTTTTGGTCTTCCCAGAAGTCGGGAGCCTGCGTACGAAGATCTTCCTCCTCGTACTCCATACGCTTCTCGTCTATCTTCAGGTAGCGATAAAGCGCGTCTGTTCTATCTAATACGTCTTTTAATTGATCTTGTGTAATCATTACTCTTCGTACATCTTTTCTATTTCCGCCTTATAATTCTCATTCAGCACGCGACGGCGGATTTTCAGCGTGTTCGTCAGCTCGCCCTTCTCCATTGACAGGTGGTGTGGCAGCAGGGTGAAGCGCTTCACCTGCTCGTAGTGGGCCAACTGTTGTTGCAGGGTGTCGATGCGCTCCTTCATCATCTGGATGATGCGAGGGTCGGCACAGAGCTGTTCACGGTTCTCGAAGGGGATATTATGTTCTCGGGCGTATTCCTCGAGGAGCGTATAGACGGGGATGATGAGGGCAGAGACGAACTTACGCTGGTCGGCGATGACGGCAATCTGGTCGATGAACTTATCGACAAGCAGCTTTGACTCAATCATCTGGGGAGCGATGTATTTACCGTTGGACGTCTTGAACAGGTCCTTGATGCGCTCCTTCAGGAACAGTTCACCGTCCTTCAGGTATCCGGCATCACCCGTCTTGAAGTAACCATCCTCGGTAAAGGCAGCCTGTGTCAGGTCCTCACGGTTGTAGTAGCCACGGGTAATCGTCGGACCTTTCAGCAGCACCTCGTCGTTCTCACCAATCTTGATATCGATACCCTCGATGGGAATACCGACGCTACCTACCGTCCAAGGCTTGCCCAGATGGTTACAGCTTACCGTTGCCAACGACTCCGTCAGACCATAGCCGACAATCATATTGATTCCGATGGAATGGACAAATTCCTCAACATAAGCGGAAACGGCTGCTCCTGCGGTGGGGAAGAAATGGGCGTTCTCCAGACCCAGTTCCTTACGAACCAGCGAGAACACGGTGCGGTTCAGCATCTCATACTCCAGGTGCAAGGCTACAGGTGGTTTCTTGCCACGACTGATGTATTCGATGTTATGCTTACGACCAACCGTCAGGGCATGACTGAACAGTTTACGCTGTACGGCACTGGAATGTTCTATCTTATCCATCACACCCATGTAGACCTTCTCCCAGAAACGGGGTACTGCCGACATACAGGTGGGATGGGTCTCGCGCATCGACTGTTGCACGTCCTGAGGATGCGTGTTGACAATCATCGTGGCACCCTCGGTCAAGGAAAGGAGGGCCCATCCGCGCTCAAAGATATGGGTGTAGGGAAGGAAGTTCATCACACGGTCGTTCTCACCGACAGGCACGCACTTGTCGTTGGCCTCGAAGGCGGCATGGAACTGTCCATGCGTGAGGATGACGCCCTTGGAATCGCCTGTGGTACCGCTGGTATACAGGATGTTGGCGATATCATCGAACGAAGCTTCCTTCTGCAAGGCCTCCACCTCCGTCTGACGGGGCAGGTTCTCGCCTAACTTCAGGAAATCGTCGAAATAAATGGCGTTGGGATCGTGTGAAGAGATATGCACCATGGGATCGTAGACGATGATACGCTCCAGCGTAGGACAGAGTGAGAAGGCACGACGAGCCTTTTCGTACTGATCCTGTTCACCGACGAAGAGGAAGCGCACCTTGGCATCGTTCACCATGAATTGGATCTGTTGTTCCGACGAGGTGGCATAGAACGGTATCGTGACGGCACGAATACCCCATGCACCGAAGTCGCACTCAATATACTGTACTGAGTTCTGCGAGAAAATTCCGATGTTCTCTTGAGGTTTCACACCGAGGTTCAACAGGGCGTTAGACACCTGTTTAACTGTCGCTGAAACCTGGTTCCAAGACAAGGATTTCCACTCCTTACCGCCAAAGTCCTGATAAATCAGCATTTCGCGGTCACCATACTTCTTTGCTTGTTCGTGCACCAGCACTGACATGTGGCAATTTGTCTGCATAACTTCTCCCTTTATATATTAATTAGGTGCAAAGGTACGAAAAAAAGTGAAAAGTGAAAAGTGAAAAGTGAAAAATTTCGTAACTTTGCACCAGTTATGGATATAAAGCAATATACGAATGAGGCCGTGGAGTTGTTGATGGAGCTCATCAAGACACCATCGGTAAGCCGTGAAGAAGCGGCTGCTGCTGACATTTTAGCCGATTTCATCGGGAAGTGGGGCATGCCCTATGAACGCATTGGGAACAATATTCTCATTCAAGAGAACATTGACCCAGAGAAACCGACGCTGTTGCTCAATGCGCACATCGACACGGTGAAACCCGTGGCATCGTGGACGCGTGACCCATTCACGCCCACCATCGAGGACGACCGTCTGTACGGACTGGGCGCCAACGACTGCGGAGGCGGACTGGTTTCTCTTTTGCAGGTGTATAGGATACTGCGAGGCGAAACCACTTACAACCTGGTGTACCTGGCATCGTGCGAGGAGGAGGTGAGCGGTGAGAACGGCTTTTCCATGGCCCTGTCCCACCTACCCAAGATTGACGTGGCCATTGTGGGTGAACCGACGGGTATGCACCCTGCCATTGCTGAGAAGGGACTGATGGTCATTGACGGTGTGGCTCGTGGCAAGAGCGGACATGCTGCCCGTAACGAAGGCGTGAACGCCATCTACGAAGCCTTGGACGACCTGCTATGGTTGCGCGACTACCGTTTTAAGAAAGAGAGTCCACTGTTAGGTCCGACTCAAATGACGGTGACGGTCATCAACAGCGGAACGCAACATAACGTAGTGCCCGACGAGTGCCACTTCGTTATCGACGTGCGTACCAATGAATACTACCAGAACGAATACCTGTTCTCCTTCCTGCAGAAACACATGAAGAAAAGCGAGCTGAAAGCCCGCTCCTTCCGTCTATCGTCCTCGCACATTCCCGTAGGAAACCCGTTGGTGCAGAAGAGCATCAAGATGGGTATGGTTCCGTTCGGATCTCCTACGCTCAGCGACCAGGCGCTTATGCCATTCCCCTCCATGAAACTAGGTCCAGGAGAAAGCAGTCGCAGTCACAGTGCGGACGAGTTTATCTGCATTTCAGAAATTGCCAATGCCATTGAGGCCTATTGCCATTTAATCAAGGATTAGAAACTATCTTCCCAGCCAGCTCTCAGGGTTCAACTTCTGCGTCTCCTTACGCAACTGGAACTGCAGGATGTTGTCCTGACCGACACGACCCAGTGCCTGACGGGTGGTCACCTTTTGACCGCGACGTACGTTGACGTTGGACAGGTTGCAATATACGGAGATGTAGCTGCCGTGGCGCACCATGACGACAACAGTACCACCGAAGCTGAACACGGCGCTGACCTCACCGTCGAAGATGCTGCGGGCCTGAGCGCCGGCTTCTCCCTTGATATTGATACCCTTATTGTCGAGAGTCACATTGTGCAGACCCTCCACATTATACTGTCCGAAGTGGCTGACAATGCGGTAGGCACCTGTGATAGGAATGGGCAGACGACCGCGGTTGCTCTCGAAGCTACCGCTGATGCGCAAGTCCTCAGCAGGTGTCAGCAATGACTCCTCAGCCTTTCGCGCAGTTTCTTCCTCCCTACGGGCATTCTCCTCGGCCTTGGCATGCTCCATGGCACGGCGACGGGCTTCCTCGCGGGCTTCCTTGGTCTTAGCAGCAGCTGCCTCGGCTTCTGCTTTCTTACGGGCTTCCTCGGCTCGCTTACGAGCCTCAGCAGCAGCACGTTTTCTGGCAGCTTCCGCTTCCGCACGACGCTTGGCCTCAGCAGCAGCACGTGCCTTCTGGCGGGCCACTTCCTCAGCGATCAATCGGTCAATCTGGGCATTCAGTGCCGCATCTTTCTGTTTCTGCTGGGCGATGATGTTCTGGATGGAACGCTGTTCCTTCTGCAGACTCTTCACCACATTCTTTTGTTCCGTCTGTTTGCCTTCCAAGTCTCTGCGCTCCCGTTCACCCTTTACCAAGAGCTGTGTCTTCTGACGCTTGGCAACACTGATTTCCTGGAATTTGTTATTGACCGCCTCCTGTTGGGCTTTTACCTCGTCACCCTGTACATGCTGGTAGGCCGCATACTCACGCATGAAGCGCATTCGGCGCACCATCTGCGTCAGGTTGTCGGCACTGAAGATGAACATCAGCTGACTCTGGTTCGACTTGTTACGATGCAGGTAGCGCATAGACTTCACGTAACGGTGCTTGCACTCGTTCAATTCGTCCTGTAAGGTCTCCAACTGCCGACAAAGACTATCTATCTCCACATCCAGTTCGCTGATATTACGACGGATGGTGTCGATGGTACGGCGCTTCCCCTCAATTTCCGTATTGATGATCATGAGGTTCTGCAGTCGATTCTTCACATCCTGCTGGTTGGTACGTAGCTTCTTTTCCTGTTCCTTGATTTGTTGCTGAAGCTTCTGGCGCTGGTTTTGCAGGGCCTGCACGGAAGCCGGCTGAGTGGTCGTCTTCGTGGTGGTCTTCTTCCTTGTGCTCTTCTTAGGCTGCACGGCGGTCTTCCTCGTCGTAGTCGTACGCTTCGAACGAGTCTGTGCCTGCGGAGCCAGTGTGAAGGCCAGCAACAATAATATAATACTTATTCGCTTCATTCCTGTTGTTTAGAGTGCCATGAAGCGACGCAGTATCTCGTCGACCTCAACCTGACGATATTTACCAGACAACATGGTACGGGTCTCCCAGTTTTCCTCATGGTCTATCTTGCTCAGCATCATTTCAAACTTAATTTCCTTCTGAGGAGTAATCAAACCCACCTTATGAAGCATGGGGAAATGCTTCGAGTTGATGCGCTGGAAGTCCTCATAGTCCCAGTTCAGCTGGTAGTTGCCACGGAACCTGTCATTATACATGATGTTGGCCATTTCCACCAGCTTTGAAGATTGTTCCGTGAGCCAGCGATACGACAGTTTGCCGTCCTCCATCGCTATCACCACATCATCGTCGGCACCCAGTTCGGTCTTATAACTCTTCATGTTGCTGTCGGTCAGATGTGACTTACCAGGCTGGAACAGTTCGTTCCAGAACAGCGACTGGATGACATAGAAGTCGATATGGCTGTTGCGCAAGAAGTCGAGGTGTGCATACGGCACCTTCAGATACTGCTTATTGATACGGTCGATGATCAGCACATAGTCGGGCGTGAACTCCAGGCGACCTGCCTCCACGAAACCGAAGGCCATCAGCTGCAAGCGAATGACATCGTCGCGCTTCATCTTCAGGTTACCTGTCAGCGTCATCTGCTGAGCACCCACCTCTACCGTGAACTTGATCTTCGACGTGATGAAACGGGCATGCTGGGCATTGTCGTTCACCTCCTGCAGGAACGTGAGCCTCTGGATGGAATCCGTCAGGTCCGGCTTTCCGTCGGCCTTGACCTCTGCGGCTACAGGTGCTGCGCTATTTCTCTTGACTGTCCTCGATGCGGACTGCTCGCTTTTGGGGATGACGGTTCCCTTTCGACCCAGTCCTTTCATCGAACTACACGAGGTTACAACGACCAGTGCTGCCATGCAGGCGGTCACTGTCAAGAAACGTAATGTCTTCATTCTTTCAGATATTTCTTTAGTTTTATTTTTCTAATCAATACTTGTCTTCTGGGACCTTGTATCTCCTTGTCGTTGTCTGCAACGGCACGGTCCAACGACTGCTGCCAGAACACCAGAGCCTTGTCGGTGTCGCCAACGTGATAATAGATGTCGCCGGCATGTTCCAACAAGACGGCCGACGTGTCGCTATCGTTCTGCAAGGTCTGATCGATATAGATACGGGCCTCACTGTATCGTTTCTGCATAAACAGAATCCAGGCGTAGGTGTCCAGATAGGTGGCATTCTTCGGTTCCGCCTTGATGGTACGGTACGACATCTGCTCCGCCTTGTCCAGTTGCTCTCCTTTGATGCTCAGGTAATAGGCGTAGTTGTTCAGGCAAGCGATGTTATCGTCCTTCCACTGCAGACAAGAGTCGTAGGCTGCATAAGCCTCGCGGTCCATGCCTTTCTGGTGCATGATGTCGCCCATCACCGCATAGAAGTCGCTGACGATGGCAGGGTCGCTCTGCTGGGTGATGACTCCGATACCATTCTGGAAAGCATCCAGCGCCTCGTCCAACTGACTGTTCTGGTAATAGGCAATGCCCTGATAGTAATAAAAGGCCATTTCATCGGGGTTATACTGGCGCGCCTCCTTACACAAAGCTATCACCTTGTCACGGTCTTCGTTCTGCCAAGCATAGCTGACTAGTTGCAAGCGGGCAGCGGCATTGTCGGGGGCTATCTGGATAGCTTTCTCCAGCACAGCACCAATGCTATCCTTTGGCATCTTCTTCAGATTCATATAGGTGGCACAGAAGAGGGCCATATCAGCGTCGCTCTGTGGCAGGTCCAGCATGCGATGGAACAGCTGCAACACACGGGTAGAGTCGCCTCCCGACCGTTCGCTCTCGCCAATCACCTGACGCATCAGTGTCACACGGTCTTCCGTCGAGCTCTGCTTGTTCAGCAGAATCTCTTCTATCAGTCGGTTGGCAGCGGCAGAGTCATGCTGTTCGTTATAGTGAGCCAGCATCGCCATCTGCGCATTACGGTTGTCGGGGTCGTCCTTTAGAATCTCATGATAGATGGCCAGCGCCTTCTTCTGCTGACCGTTGACATAAAGGGTGTTGCCATACAGGCAACGGTAGTTGTTATCATGGGGATATTGGTCGGCCAACTTCTTCATCTCGCTGATGGCCGCCTTTTTGTCGCCTTTTTGTGTAAACAGGCTACTCTTGGCAAACGACAGGCGCTCCGACTTGCCCTCCAGGGTCTCCAAGCGGTTCAGCGTACGAATAGCATTGTCGTAGTCCTGTTGCTGTTCATAAAGCTGTACCAACATGCCCAGCACCTCGTCGCGCTCACGACTCTTGTCGTAGAGACGCTCCAGCATCTCAATACCCTCAGCATACTGGCGCTGGGAGATATAGACATTCGCCAAGGTCTCCAGATAGGTGGTGTTGTCAGGTTCCAAGTCCACCGCCTTCTTCATCATCCCCAGCATCTTGTCCTTCTGCTTCAGCGCTCCATAGTATTGAGCCAAATAGAAGTAAGCCTCGGAACGGGTAGAGTCGATGTCCACACAATGGCGCAGCAGGTCGAAAGCCGCATCGCTGTTGCCTTTTTCTCGCTGGCATATCGCCTCCAGAAACATGGCGTCGTAGCGACGACTCTTCTCCGCATCCTGCGCTACCACCATCGTGGTGAACAGCGTCAGCAACAATAATATGTAGGCAGCTTTCCTCATTTAACACCGGTATGTCCGTAACCACCTTCACCACGCTCCGTCTGGTCCAGTTCCTCAACGACTACGAGGTCACCCTGCTCATGACGGGCAATGACCATCTGAGCAATGCGCTCGCCATCGTTGATGACGAAGTCCTCCTGCGACAGGTTGATGAGCACCACGCCTATCTCACCACGATAGTCGGCATCGATGGTTCCTGGAGTGTTCAGCACCGTCAAGCCATGCTTCAGAGCCAGTCCACTGCGTGGGCGCACCTGTGCCTCATAGCCCTCAGGCAGGGCGATATGCAGACCCGTAGGAATCAGTCGGCGCTCCATGGGGTGCAGGGTGATGGGCTCACTCAGATTGGCTCTCAGGTCCATGCCGGCACTCTGAGGCGTAGCGTATGCGGGCAGCTGTTGATGTCCGCGGTTTACAACTTTAATCTTGATCATTTCGAAATGCTTCTATTATAAATAATGTGCAAAGGTAGTCATTTCCCGTCAAACAACCATCATTTTCATACAAATTTGTATCTTTTTATCATTTCGAGGGAGAATTCATCTATTTAAACAGGTTTGTAGAACCTCCCTTTTTCAAAAAAATGAAACGGTCGTTTGGCTGTCTCATTTTTTATTCGTACCTTCGCAGCCGTTATGGATTGGATACAACTGATATCGAATAAGCGACTGGGACAGGAGCACCGTCATACGGAGCGCCACGACGACCGTACGGAGTTTAAGCGCGACTATGACCGACTGATTTTCTCGGCCCCGTTTCGCAGACTGCAGAATAAGACACAGGTGTTCCCCCTGCCTGGGAGCATCTTCGTACATAACCGACTGACTCACTCACTGGAGGTGGCGAGCGTGGGTATGTCGCTAGGCAACGACGTGGCACAGCGTATCATTCAGGAAAAGCGTCCTGAGCTGAGAGGAACGATGTTCGAGCAGATAGGACAGATTGTATCTACAGCCTGTCTGGCCCACGACTTAGGTAATCCGCCATTTGGACATTCAGGCGAGAAAGCCATCCAGACATTCTTTACAGAAGGGGCCGGTAACGCGCTGAAATCGCAGGTTTCACCGGAATTCTGGGACGACATCACCCACTTTGAGGGTAATGCCAATGCCTTCCGACTGTTGACCCATCAGTTCAAGGGTCGTCGTGCAGGCGGTTTTGTGATGACCTACTCTACCTTGGCAAGCATCGTGAAATATCCCTATGCCTCTTCAGCAGCCAGCAAGAAGGGAAAGTTCGGTTTCTTTCAGAGTGAGCGCGAATACTACCAAAGGATTGCCGATGAAATGGGGATTATCTGCAAGTCAAAGGAGGGCGAACCCTTGCGCTACGCCCGTCATCCACTGGTCTATCTGGTGGAGGCTGCCGACGACATTTGCTATGAGATTATGGACTTGGAAGATGCCCATAAGCTGAAAATCCTAACGTACCAAGAAACGGAAGACCTGCTGCTAGGATTCTTTGACGAGGAGAACAAGCAGAAGATTCTTCGTCGCATCAGGGACGAGGAGCTGAAAGACCCGAACGAAAAGGTGGTCTATATGCGTGCCTGTGTCATCGGAAAATTAGAGAACGAATGCGTAAACACCTTTGTAACTCATGAAGACGAGATACTGAACGGTACCTTTGAGGGGTCGCTCATCCAACATATCAACGAACTACAGCGCAATGCCTACGAGCGGTGTGCCAAACTCTCCGTAGAGCGCATCTACCGCAGTCGTCCCGTGCTGGATGTGGAGTTGTCGGGTTATAAAATCATGGCCACACTGATGGAACAGATGACGGAAGCCGTGATGCATCCTGACCGTTACTATTCGCAACAGCTGATAGACCGCGTGAGTTCACAGTATGACATCAACAGCAAGGACTTAGAGACACGCATCATGGCCGTCATCGACTATATTGCCGGTATGACGGACATCTATGCGCTGGATGTCTATCAGAAGATAAACGGTATCTCGCTGCCTATCGTCTAATGCCAATCCACCTTGATGCTATGCAGCATGGTGGTGCTCTCACCGCAAGAGCCCGTATGCTGGATATGGACACCTCCGAAGGTGTTGGGGGCTACTGTGGCTTTTAACAGTACTTCATGGGGTAGTGTCGAATTGGTAGGACGAGGTGTCTTCGTGGTAACACGAGCCGTGAACTGGTTGTCGGTGAAATCGAGCAATATGGTGCAACCTGTGCGATAACAGGTAGAAGAAACAGCCTCTGAAATCGGGGTAATCGCTCCATGGTCATAACGCACCAAGAGGAAATCGACAGCATTTGCATATTTGGTGGTACGGATGATGCGCAGACCATACCCTGTGAGGGTCTGCGTATCAAACTTCAGACAGACATCCATATACTGACCAGTAGCAGAACCAAAGCCCTGTCCTGCCGTTTTGGTGGGATCAACCAGTAATTCCAAAGACATATTACCATAGGTACCTTCGAGCGGCGTGTACATCAGGCGAGCACCCCGCTGAGCCTGTAAAAGTCCCATTCCAACGGCGCCATTAAAGCCTTCGGCATATTCCCACATGGGCTTATGAATATCGAAAGACCAAGGGAACGCTGCGGTATCCTGGGGCTTATAGCCATCGACGGTCCAATAGCCAGGAAGGACGGCAGGCTGCCATTGGCAGGGGAAAGCGTGGAAGTCGGTGGAGAGGCAAGAGATTCTAGAGGGGCTAGATTGTCTAGATGGACTAGAAATTCTAGAGGAGCTAGAGACGGCTGGGCCATAGATGCTTCGCTGATGTTTGGGCTCGATGGTGGCACTGAGGTGATGATCCTGATCAGCGGCTGTTAACTGATAGGTACGCTCGGGCGCGCCATGGGTAGTGGCAACGGGGATGTTGTCGCGATACCAGGTGATGCGTGACTCATCACGACGGCCTTGTAAATCCAATTGGTATTTCAGCAGGAGCTGGCCCTTCTTTTGAACAATGCGAGGGCGCTTCTTGAAGGCAGGTGGGGGTAAAATAGAAGGTTTCACCACCACATGACAAGCGGCTTCTCGGCCATCAGCGGTGGTGGCTGTGATGCAGAAATCGGCCGTTTCATCGGTGTTATTAGTAGGGATAAAGGCGGAGGCACAACCTCCGCTTACAGGGACAACAGAGACATAGGAGGCAAAAGCATCGGGGATGTGCCAGGTAACGGGCTCTGGACAAGCGAGACAAAGGGTATCCTGACCCGTCAGCAAGGTAGCCTCATGCTGACTGATGCCCAAGAAGGGAACTTCCTGCAGAGCAGGGGTCAGCAAGGCAGGCTGTAAGGTGTTCTGGGGCTGGCGGTTCCCTATCAGATAGGGCTTTCCGTTCAGGGTGAAGTTGTGCTGATAACAGCGGAGCCACGGTTGCGGATAGGCCGTCCATCCGATATAGATGGTATCCGATGGGGCATGATAGCGGCAGTCGATGACCGTCACAGGACCACCCTGTTTACAGAAATACATCTCACGAGGTTCACCCTTGAGATGGAAGTCACAGTCGATGAACATCGCACCACGGCCAAAGGTGCTCCAGAAGGGTTTCTGTCCGTAGAAGTCGAAATCGCAGTGACGATAGATGGCCGTTCCATTCAGTGCATCGTCGGTACTCTCGAAATGGCAGTCTTCATAATAGGAATACTTGGCACCATTCAGAGGATTGAGGTTCAGACGACTGATGAAACGGACTTTATTAGCCAGCAAGCTATCACCATGAACATAACCCACATGGGCCTGTGTGATGGCACTGCTACGCTTGGGGCGATTGAGCTGGGGATTCAGCGGATAGACCAGATCGACATTACAGTAGTTACCCATCGTCATATTTTCCACTCGTAACGTCATAACCCAGAAGTCGAACATGGTGAAATTGCCCACGGCTCCCTGCATCTGACCGCGCTGGGAGGCGAGCACCACATCCTCAGGATTTTTCCCCATTCCAACGAGATGGAGATAGTCGCAACGAACGGTCATGCCAAAGGGTACTTGTCTGTCCTTCCCCACCTTGACGGTCGGGTCGTCAGGATCGTCAATCCAATAGACACCCGGACGGATATACACCATCATGGGGCTGGCAGAAGAGCCGTTTTTGAAATGGGCGGCAGCCTCCTGAAAGGTTTTATACACATGGGGAACATTGAAATCAGTCTCCGCATCAATCATGATATGGAGAGAATCAAGGCTCTGGGCAAGAGCCACTGCGGGCAAAAAGGCCCACAACAACAAAAGTCGGCGCATGAAGTTTAGTCTTTGTCTTTATAGATAATTTTGTTGGCTCCAGAGGTAATCTTCAACTCATCGCGATGTGCAGCGATAAACGTGTCGATATGACGTTTGCGCTTGCTTTCGAAGATTTCATCGATAGCAATCAGGATGCCAGTCTCCTCCACATCACCGAAACCGTAGTTGATGGCAGTACCAAAGAGCTTCATCGTGGGAGAAAGACCCATATAGGCATTCACCAATGGCGGGATGTTATAGCCCAACTTACGGATTTCATGGTTAAGAACCAAGTAATCCTCCTTGAAGGACTGTCCGCAGAAGAGAGCATCCAACTCAGTGGGATCTGTCTCCAATTCCAGCGGTTTCATCGGGATAATCAGGTTCTCCTTATCATCAAAATATTTCTTCAGGAAATACAGTATCATGTCGCGTCCTTTACGGATATAAGAGGGATACATGGTCATCTTGCCGAAATAATAGCGCACATTCGGACGAATGACAGTCAATGCACCCAGACCGTCCCACAGATTGTCCAAGGCGAACAGGCTCTTAGCACCCATGCGTGACGACTGATAAGGCAACGAGACAAAGGAACGACCGAGTTCAACGGTCTGCGGAGCATACTCCTTGATGAACTTCTCGGAGAAATGGAACATATGACTGGTAGCCAGGATAGGCTGTCCTTTCTCGTCGTAATCCCAGTCGGTACCTGCCAGATAACGATATCCTCCGATGATCTCCTCCTCTTCAGGATTCCACACAATGAGCTGTTTGTAGCAGTTTTCACAGATATCAAACTCATCGATATCCACCTCCTTGCCTGTTCCACCACCAGCCTCACGGAACACAATCTCACGCAAACGACCAATCTCACGCATCACATTAGGTGCGTTATGAGCCGTAATGATATAGATTTCATTGTTGCTCTTGTTTGTCATGCGCAACTGCTTGTCGGGAGTCAGTTCGCTTTTAAGCAGTTCTTTGCTGATAGGCTGGATGATGGGCTGTTCCATTGTTTGAAGTTATTATAGTTGCTAACTAGATTTTCTAGATAGACTAGAGTTTGTATACTATGTCTTGTACATATTGCGCCCACTGCAGAGGCGTCTTGCTTTTATCGAAGGTCTGCCAGGGAATCGGTTTACCAATGCGCACTTCGAAGGTCTTGCCGACATTCTTGTACATTTCGTCGACCAGAAAGATCATGGCCAGGTTGAAGGGCAGAAACTTGTCGCTGAAATTGGCCAGTTTATAGAAGAAATCGGAATTCTTCCCGCTGAAATGGATGGGCACCACGTCGCGCTGATACTCGACACTCTTCTGGATAAACGTCTTCGACCAGGGGATATCACGAATGCTGCCATCTTTCTGGCGACGGGAACAGATGCCCGCCGGATACATCAGCATGTGGTTATCGCTCTCGAAGCCTGCCTTGACCATAGCTGGAAAGTTACGACTCTGCTTTCCTGTCTTGTTGATAGGAATACAGAGGGGAGCCAGTCCTGGGAGATTCATGAGCAGGTCGTTGACCAGATAACGGAAACGGGAGTCGAAATGACGACCGATGATAGCACCTAAAGCTACTCCGTCGGCACCACCTAGAGGATGGTTAGAAACGATGGTATACAACCGACCATCGTCCTTGGCGGGCAGATTCTCCATGCCTTCTACCTTCAGCGTCATCTGGAGATAGCGGACACATTCCTCCAACCAGTCGGTTCCAACCTTATCACGCGATTCCCACAGATAAGCATTCACCTGATCCTGATGGATGATACGTTTCAGCCAAAACACCAATGGACGCGGTACCCATTTTGCCTTTGCGCCCATTTTGCCTTTCAAAATACCATCAATATCAATGGTTTTCTCTGTAATCTGTCCCATTTCTCCCGTTTATCACTAACAGTTTGCAAAGATAGGAAAAACTTTGTGAATATAATCACTTTTCAAGAAAAAAATACACCTGTTTCCACGTTTTAAAAATTATTCACTAAAAAAAGTGGAGAATTGTGGGGAAATGTGGGGGAAAATGATTAACTTTGCACCCAAACTTAAATTATAAAGATGTACGCATGCGCTTCTTAGGTAATATAGAGGCTAAAATGGACACAAAAGGACGTGCTTTCCTGCCCGCCACCTTCCGTAAGGTGTTGCAAGGTGGGGGAGATGAGCGTTTAGTGCTCCGCAAGGATGTGTTCCAGCCCTGTCTCGTACTTTACCCTGAAAGCGTATGGAACGAACAAATGGACGCTATGCGTGCCCGTCTGAATCGTTGGAACAAGCAACAGCAACAGGTGTTCCGCCAGTTCGTCAGCGAGGTAGAGCTCTTAACGCTTGACGGCAACGGACGATTCCTGATTCCCAAGCGCTATCAACGGATGGCCGCCATTGAACAGGACATCAAATTCGTCGGTATGGGCGACACCATAGAAATATGGAGCAACTCAAAGACAGAGGAGCAACAGATGACGCCCGAGGATTTCGGGCAAGCCCTCGAAGAGTTGATGGCGGTGCAAGCACCTAGTGAACAGCGAAACGCTTCGCTAGTGAAAAGTGAATAGTGAAAAGTGAACAGATGATCGTAACGGCAGAAACATATCACGTTCCTGTACTCCTTCAGGAGAGCGTTGACGGGCTGGATATCCAGCCCGACGGCGTTTACGTAGACGTAACTTTCGGTGGCGGCGGTCATTCCAAAGAGATACTGTCGCGCCTGAGTTCAAAAGGTCATCTGTACAGCTTCGACCAAGATGCAGACGCGGAAAAAAATATCGTCAACGATGATAGATTTACCTTCGTACGCAGCAACTTTAGATATATCCACAATTGGATGCAATATTATGGTGTAGAGCAAATTGACGGACTGTTGGCCGACCTGGGCGTATCCAGTCATCACTTTGACGATGAGACGCGAGGATTCTCCTTCCGTTTCGATGCACCCTTGGATATGCGCATGAACAAAAGAGCCGGTCAGACCGCTGCAGACATTCTGAACAACTATACCGAGGAAAAGTTGGCGGACGTGTTCTATCTCTATGGAGAACTGAAGAATGCCCGTCAGTTGGCAAAAAAGATTGTGACGGCACGTCAAGAGAAGCTGTTGGAGACAACGAACGAGCTGCTGAAAGCTGTAGGAATGGATGAACTCGAAACCAATCACAAAGTTCCAAGTTCAAAGTTTAAGGCCCAGTTATTCCAGGCGCTACGCATTGAGGTAAACCACGAGATGGATGCCTTGCGTGACATGCTCCGTGGTGCTACCGACCTGCTTCGTGAAGGTGGACGCCTCAGCGTCATTACCTATCACTCGTTGGAAGACCGTATTGTCAAAAACGTGATGAAGGCCGGTAATGCAGAGGGAAAAGTAGAACAGGACTTCTACGGACGTATTACAAGTCCTTTCCGCCTGGTTAACAAGGTTACCATTCCTTCCGACGAGGAACAGCAGCGCAATCCACGCAGTCGTAGTGCAAAACTTAGAATAGCAGAAAAGATATAAAGAATATGGCAGAAGACAAGATAAAGGACATCATCCCGGAGGATTCCGAAGAGCTGAACGAGCAGGAGGATCCGGAGAGTAAGCTAAAGGACACCTTGCAGAAGATCAAGGACAGCGCCAGTGAGGAGGACCCCCACCCTTCCTCACAACTGAACCTGCGTACCATCCTGGGTGGCGACATGCTGACCACGCAGGTTGTGCGTTCACAGATCTGGCTGTTTATCCTGATTGTCGCCTTTACCATTGTTTACGTAGCTTTCCGCTACCAGTGCCAACAGGACCTGTTGAACATTGACCGTCTGGAGAACCAACTCAAGGATGCCAAATTCAAGGCACTCAGTTCTTCCAGTACACTGACTGAGAAATGTCGTGAGAGTCATGTTCTCGACATCCTGAAACAGAATAAGGACTCTCTGCTGCATCAGGCAGACCAGCCACCGTATATCATTCAGGTGCCAGAATGAATGCGCTCCGCTAGTGAAGAGTGAAAAGTGAAGAGTGAAAAATGAGCAAATTTGACAATGATAAAGTAATGCCGCGCTACATGGCCATCGCCATCGTACTGACGCTCATCGGTTTTGCCATCATCGGCAAGGCCCTCTACATCATGACTGCCCAGAAGCAGTATTGGACAGAGGTGGCCGACCGACTGAAGCGCGACTCAGTAAGCGTGAAGCCCAACCGAGGCAACATTCTCAGCTGTGACGGACAGCTGATGGCCAGCAGTATTCCAGAATACAGGATTTTCATAGACTTCCAGGCTGCTGCCTTTGAGAAGGGCGATTCTCTTTGGAACAGCAAGGTAGATTCCGTTTGCGACGGACTCAGCAAGATATTCCCCCTCACCGCCTATGAGTTCAAGGTGTTGTTTGACAAAGGACGTCAGAAGGTTAACGGAAACGGTACCGTGGGAGCGCGCCACTGGCCCATCTGGCCCAAGCGTATAGACTACAACACCTACGTGGAGGTGAAAAAGTTGCCCTTCTTCAACATGCCCAGATATAAGAGCGGTTTCCACGAGGAGGAGTTCAACTCGCGTCGACGTCCGTTCGGTTCTTTGGCCCAGCGTACCGTAGGAGGCATGTATGGTGCCAAGGACTCCGCCTATTTCGGACTGGAGCTGGCGTACGACTCCATCTTAAGAGGAACGCCAGGTATCACAGGACGTCGTAAGATCCTGAACAAATACATGAACATCCCCGTGACACTGCCTATCGACGGTGGCGACATCGTGACTACCATAGATGTGAACATGCAAGACTTGGCAGAGCGTGCCCTGTTGGACGAATTGAAGCTTGTCAATGGTGAGATGGGTGTTGCCATTCTGATGGAGGTAGAGACGGGTGATGTGAAGGCCATCGTAAACATGATGAAGAACGAGAACGGCAACTATATTGAAGCCGTCAACTCAGCCATCAGCTACCGTTGTGAGCCTGGTTCCGTATTCAAGGTTGCCTCTTTCCTGGTAGCGTTAGACGACCAGGTAGTGGACACCAGCTACGTCATTCATACCGGTTGCGGGGTCCTGCCCATGTACGGACGAGAGATGAAAGACCACAACTGGCGCCGTGGCGGCTATGGCGATATCAATGTAGCCCGTACGCTGGAAGTCAGTTCGAACATCGGTGTGAGCCATGTCATCGACAAGTTCTACCACGAACAGGCGGAGCGCTATGTAAAAGGTCTCCAGCGCGTGGGTATTGCCGAAGACCTGAAATTGCAGAACATCCTGCCAGGCTATCGTCCACCCATCATCCGCATGCCTCACCGCAAGAAGAACGGACGCTATGATGACAACTGGTATGCAACCACACTGCCGTGGATGTCTATCGGCTACGAGACACAGATTGCCCCGATCAATACCGTGACCTTCTATAACGCCATTGCCAACAATGGTAAGATGATGCGTCCTCGCTTTGTCAAGCAAGTGATGAAGAACGGCGAGGTCATCAAGGAGTTCCCTCCTGAGGTGATCAAGGAAAGCATTGCCAAGCCCAAAGCGCTCAAGACCATGCAGACCATCCTGGAACATGTAGTCAGTCAGGGACTCGGTAAAAAGGCTGGTTCCAAGCACTTTAAGGTAGCTGGTAAGACCGGTACTGCCCAAGTTTCACAAGGTAAGGCCGGATATAAGAGCGGTACGGTACAGTACTGGCTGTCTTTTGCAGGTTACTTCCCTGCAGACAATCCCAGATATTCATGTATCGTCTGTCTGAAGAAATCAGGACTGCCCGCCTCTGGTGGTGGTATGAGTGGTGTCGTATTCCATCATATTGCTGAGGGCGTGATGGCACGTAACCTGAAGATGAGCGTCAAGGATGCCCATGATGAGGAATCAATCATTATCCCCGATGTCAAAGGAGGTAATGTGAAGGATGCCAACTACGTGCTGAACAAGTTAGGCATTAACAAGCGTGTTGCTCAGGAAAAGCAGACAAAAGAGAACATCACGCCTAATGTTGTTGGCATGGGAGCCAAAGATGCCGTCTATCTGCTGGAGAGCCGTGGACTGCGCGTAAAACTGCAGGGACGTGGCAAGGTGAAGAAGCAGAGTTATCCTGCAGGTAAGACTATCATGAAGGGTTGTGAGTGTATATTAGTATTAGAATAACGGACTATATTATAAATAAGGTGTATGAAACTAAGTGAGCTGCTTAAATTGGTCAAACCCATTGCTATTGTTGGCAATGCAGAAGTAGAGATTACAGGCGTGAACATTGACTCACGCAAGATTGAGAATGGTCATCTGTTTGTAGCCATTAAAGGTACACAGACTGATGGTCACCGTTTCATTCCCAAAGCTTTGGAGCTGGGTGCAAAGGCTGTGCTGTGTGAGGAGATGCCCGATGAAGATACCATCGGAAACGATGGCGTAACGTATGTGCAGGTGGCTTCTACCGAGGAAGCCGTCGGTCCTGTTGCTACCGTCTTCTATGGGGAGCCCTCGCAGAAGCTGAAACTGGTTGGTGTGACAGGAACCAATGGCAAGACCACCATTGCCACCTTATTATATAATATGTTCCGCCAGTTCGGTCATAAATGCGGACTGCTCTCTACCGTGTGCAACTACATTGAAGGCGAGCCCATCCCCGCAGACCACACCACACCCGACCCCATTGAACTGAACCGTCTGCTCCACCAGATGGTAGAGGCCGGTTGTGAATATGCCTTTATGGAATGTTCCAGTCACGCCATTGCCCAAAAGCGCATTGGCGGACTGAAGTTTGCCGGTGGTCTGTTTACTAATCTTACGCGCGACCATCTGGACTATCATAAGACCTTCGAGAACTACCGTGATGCCAAGAAAGCCTTCTTCGACAACCTGCCAAAGGATGCCTTCGCCATTACCAATGCCGATGACAAGAACGGCAGTGTGATGGTTCAGAATACGAAGGCACAGGTAAAGACCTATTCTACACGAACCATGGCTGACTTCCGTGCCCGCCTTATCGAATGTCATTTTGAAGGCATGTATCTGGAAATCAACGGTCGCGAGGTGGGTGTCCAATTCATTGGCAAGTTTAACGTCAGCAACCTGTTGGCAGTCTATGGCGCTGCCATCATGCTGGGTAAGAAGCCAGAAGATGTGCTCGTCATCTTGAGCACGCTGAAAAGTGTGGCAGGAAGACTGGAGCCCATCCGTTCACAAGAGGGTGTTACCGCTATTGTAGACTATGCCCACACCCCCGACGCTCTGGAGAATGTGCTGAATGCCATTCGTGAGGTGTTGGAGGGCAAGCAAGGCAAGGTTATCACCGTCTGTGGAGCAGGAGGCAACCGTGACAAAGGAAAGCGTCCGCTGATGGCTCAGGAAGCTGTAAAGCAAAGCGACCGTGTCATCATTACCTCCGACAATCCCCGTAATGAGGAACCACAGGACATCATCAACGATATGCTGGCAGGTCTTACCCCTCAGCAGATGAAAAAGGTGCTCTCTATCGTTGACCGTAAGGAAGCTATCCGCACCGCCTGCATGATGGCTGAAAAGGGCGATGTCATTCTCATTGCCGGAAAAGGTCATGAGGACTATCAGGAAATCAAGGGTGTCAAGCACCACTTTGATGACCGTGAGGTGGTCCGAGACATCTTCGGGCTTTGAACTTTGAGTTTTGAACTTTGAACTTTATGGTTACCATACTGATTCATCGTTCACACTCACAAGTCATTGCCTACATCATAAACATATCATAAAATTCAAAGATTAAAGTTCAAAGAACAATGCTATACTATATTTTCAGATTCTTAGAGCAATATAATATTCCCGGAGCACATATCTGGTCGTATATCTCGTTCCGTTCGTTGCTCGCCCTCATCCTGTCACTGCTTATCTCAGCATGGTTTGGTGAGTATTTCATTAAATGGATGAAGCGCCGTAATATCTCAGAGACAGCCCGTGATGTCAGCATTGACCCCTTTGGTGTAGAGAAGAAAGGCGTGCCCACCATGGGTGGTATCATTATCATCGTGTCCATCCTTATTCCCGTACTGCTGTTAGGTCGTATGCGCAACATCTACCTGCTGTTGATGATAGTGACCACGGTATGGTTGGGATTCCTGGGTTTCATGGATGACTATATCAAGATTTTCAAGAAAAACAAGGAAGGACTGAAGGGACTTTATAAGATTATCGGTCAGGTAAGTATCGGTTTCATCGTAGGTTTCACCCTTTGGCTGAGTCCCGATGCAGTGGTTCGCGAGAATGTCACCGAGACCCAGCAGAATCAGGAAATTGTGATCAAGCACAAGACGGAAGCGGTAAAATCGTTACAGACTACCATTCCATTCATCAAGAATCACAACCTGAACTACTCCTCCATCATGTCGTTCTGTGGTAAGTACAAGGTAGCAGCCGGTTGGATTCTGTTCGTCATCATGACCATTATCGTTGTCACGGCGGTATCGAATGGCGCCAATCTCAACGACGGTATGGACGGTATGTGTGCCGGCAATTCGGCAGTCATCGGAGTGGCGTTGCTGATATTTGCCTACGTATCCTCTCACATCGTCTTTGCCGCCTATTTTGATATCATGTATATTCCTGGCTCACAAGAACTTGTTGTGTTCCTGAGTGCCTTTATCGGAGCTATGATTGGTTTCCTGTGGTATAATGCCTATCCCGCCCAGGTGTTTATGGGTGACACCGGTTCGCTGACCATTGGAGGTATTATCGGTGTTTGTGCCATCATTATCCATAAAGAACTGATGCTACCTCTCCTCTGTGGCATCTTCTTCATAGAGAGTCTTAGCGTCATCATCCAGACCCAGTGGTTCAAGTTCCAGAAACGCAAAGGCAAGCGTGTGCGTGTGTTCCGTGCCACACCTATTCATGACACCTTCCGTCGTCTGGACTCACAACTGGATGCTACCAGTACATACATTCTCAAGGGATGGCCTCATCGTCCGTTCCACGAGTCAAAGATAACCATCCGTTTCTGGATTACCACGATTATATTAGCAGCATTAACAATTATCACATTGAAAGTAAGATGAGTAGGATTGTCATTTTAGGAGCAGGCGAGAGTGGCGCAGGTGCCGCTGTCTTAGCCAAGAAAGAAGGTTTCGAGGTCTTCGTCAGTGACATGTCGAAGATTAACGACAAGTATAAGAAAATGATGGACGACCATCAGATAGAATGGGAAGAAGGTCAGCATACGGAAGAGAAGATTCTGAATGCCGACGAGATTATCAAGAGTCCTGGTATTCCTGACACAGCCCCCATGATTGTCAAGATCAAGGAGAAGGGCATCCATATCATCAGCGAAATAGAATTCGCTGGTCGTTACACCCATTCCAAGATGATCTGTATTACAGGATCAAACGGTAAGACGACTACCACGAGTCTTATCTATCATATCTTCAAAAAGGCCGGCTACGATGCCGGACTGGCAGGTAATATTGGAAACTCACTGGCTTTACAGGTTGCTGAAGATCCCCACGAATACTATATCATCGAGCTGAGTTCATTCCAGTTGGATAATATGTACGACTTCCGTGCCAACATTGCCATCTTGCTGAATATCACACCCGACCATTTGGACCGATATGATTTCAAGATGCAGAACTATGTTGACGCAAAGATGCGTATCATCCAGAACCAGACTCCTCAGGATGCCTTCATCTATTGGAACGATGACCCCATCATCAAAAAGGAGTTGGAGAAATACAATATCCAGGCTATCCAGTTCCCCTTCTCTGAACTGAAGGAGAAAGGATCCATCGGTTATATCGAGGAGGGAAAGTATCAGATTGAGAAGCCAGAGCCTTTCAACATGGAACAAGAATCGCTCAGTCTGACAGGTAAGCATAACATCTACAACTCGCTGGCTGCCGGTATAGCCACTAATATCGCAGGTATTCAAAAGGATATTATCCGTCAGTCGCTCAGTGATTTCCCTGGTGTAGAGCATCGTTTGGAAAAGGTATGTACCGTGCGTGGTGTGCAATATATCAACGACTCAAAGGCCACCAATGTAGATGCCTGCTGGTATGCCTTGGAATCTATGAAGACCAAGACCATTCTCATCATTGGCGGTAAGGACAAAGGTAACGATTACGAGCCTATCAAACCGCTCATTAAAGAGAAATGCGCAGGACTGGTCTATCTCGGTGCCGACAACCAGAAGTTGCATGACAATTTCGACGCGCTGGGCATTCCCGTTCGAGACACTCACTCCATGAAGGATTGTGTTCAGGCCTGTTATGAGATGGCAGAGCCAGGCATGACCGTATTACTTTCACCCTGCTGTGCCAGCTTCGACCTCTTTAAAAACATGGAAGACCGTGGTGAACAATTCAAAGCCTTGGCTAAGGCTTTGTAAGTGAATAGTGAAAAGTGAAAAATGAAAAATGAATAAAAGAATAGGCAATATCTTCAAGGGCGACAGAGTCATCTGGATGGTGTTCTTCTTCCTCTGTATGATCAGCATCGTGGAGGTTTTCTCAGCTTCCAGCGGACTGACTTACAAGAGCCAGAACTACATTGGTCCTATCGTTTACCACGCTGGTACCATTATAGCCGGAGTTATCGTCGCCATTGTCATGCTGAATATCCCCTGTCGCTATTTCAAGCTTATGACCCCATTCCTCATGCTGGTATCGCTGATTACCCTACTATGGGTGCTCTTGGCAGGTACCAAGGTGGGTGATGCCGGTCGTTGGATCAACCTGTTCGGTTTTACTTTTCAACCCTCTGAGATAGCCAAGGGTACCGTGGTACTCATTGTTGCACAGATATTAGCCGCCATGCAGCGCGATAACGGAGCAGACCGCAACGCATTCAAGTGGATTATGTGGATAACCCTCCCTGCCTGTTTCCTTATAGGCTTGGAGAACCTGTCCACCTCTGCCATGCTCTTTGCCGTAGTATTCTTAATGATGTTCATCGGACTAGTCCCACTGCGCCAGTTGGGCAAGTTGGCGGGCACCATTATCCTGTTGGGTGTCTTTGCCATCTCTATGGTCATGATTGTAGGTCACGACACATCGGAAGACAACGAAGAATTGACAAAGGTAGAACAGGTAGAGCAACCCAAGAAGAAAAATGCCATAGAAAAGATGTTCCACCGTGCCGACACGTGGAAAAGTCGTATCAAGAAGTTCGGTAAACCCAAGCCAACTCCACAGGAGTACGACCTTGACAAGGATGCACAGGTGGCACACGCCAATATTGCTATCGTGTCGAGTGGAATTATTGGTAAAGGTCCGGGCAAAAGTACCGAGCGCGATTTCCTGTCGCAGGCCTTCTCTGACTTTATCTATGCCATCATCATTGAAGAACTGGGTATCATCGGAGCCTTTTTCGTGGTCTTCCTCTACATTATCCTTCTCTATCGATGTGCCCGCATAGCCAGTCGTTGCGAGAACAACTTCCCAGCCTTCTTGGCTATGGGCTTAGGACTGTTGCTGGTCATTCAAGCCACTTTCAATATGATGGTGGCTGTCGGACTAGCTCCTGTTACAGGTCAGCCCTTGCCGCTTATCTCCAAAGGTGGAACCTCGACCATCATCAATTGTGCCTATATAGGTGCCATTTTGAGCGTCAGTCGATCAGCAAAAATGAAGAGAGACGAAAATATCGGCTAAAAAATGCGAGGAAAAGAAATTAAATTCGTAATTTTGCAAGGTTATATAATAATAAGGTATATATGAGTGAGTTAAGAGTGATTATCAGTGGTGGCGGAACGGGTGGCCACATCTTCCCCGCCGTTTCCATAGCCAATGCCGTCAAGGCGCTGCGCCCTGATGCCAAAATCCTTTTCGTAGGTGCTTTAGGTCGTATGGAGATGCAGCGTGTTCCTGCTGCGGGCTATGAGATAATAGGTCTCCCCATTCAAGGTTTTGACCGCAAGAATCTGCTGAAGAACTTCAAGGTACTCTACAAGATATGGAAGAGCCAGCGCATGGCCAAGAAGATTATCAAGGACTTCCGTCCACAGGTAGCTGTCGGTGTTGGAGGCTATGCCAGTGGTCCTACACTCAATATGGCAGCAACCAAAGGTATTCCTTGTCTGTTGCAGGAACAAAACTCCTATGCAGGTGTCACCAACAAGCTGCTGGCCAAGAAAGCCGCCAAGATTTGTGTCGCTTATGAGGGCATGGAACGTTTCTTCCCTGCTGAGAAAATCATGATGACAGGTAATCCTGTTCGTCAGCAGTTGCTCGATACCACTATAAGCCATGAGGATGCCGTACGAACCTTTGGCTTTGACCCCACTAAAAAGGTAGTGCTTATTGTCGGTGGCAGTCTGGGTGCCCGCACGTTGAACGAAAGTGTTTTGCAACATCTAGACCAGATTCGCCAGAGTGATGTGCAGTTTATCTGGCAGACAGGAAAATTCTATAGCGCTGAAATCAGTGAGCGACTGAAAGGACAGGATATCCCCAACCTCACTGTTACCGATTTCATCAGTGACATGGGTGTAGCCTACAAGGCTGCAGACTTAGTTGTCAGTCGTGCCGGTGCCGGTTCCATCAGCGAGTTCTGTCTGCTTGGCAAACCTGTTATCTTGGTTCCTTCACCCAATGTGGCTGAGGATCACCAGACGAAGAATGCCATGGCACTGGTCAACAAAGCGGCTGCCCTTTATGTAAAGGACGCAGAAGCAGATAAGATCTTATTACCTCTGGCCATTGATACTGCTAAGGATGATGCCAAGCTACAGAGTCTTCATGAGAATATTCTGAAGATGGCACTCCCCGACTCAGCAGACATTATAGCTAAAGAAGTCATCAAGTTAAGTGAAGGTCACGATTAAGTGAGAACAGAGCTAAGCTCGCTTAAGCTATGTCGAACGTGAGTGAGCTCGATGTGAAACATCAATAATGAATAGAAAATGGAAATTAAAGATATCAAAGCAGTATATTTCGTAGGCGCCGGTGGCATTGGCATGAGCGCCATCGCCCGTTATTTCATCAAGAAAGGTCTTGTGGTGGCTGGCTATGACAAGACGCCAAGTACCCTTACCCAACAGTTAGAGAAAGAGGGTATGCTCATCCATTATACAGAGGATGTTGATGCCATTCCGAATGCCTGCAAACAGCCAGCATCTTGTTTGGTGATTTATACTCCTGCCATTCCTAAGAATCATCAGGAGATGCAGTATTTCCGCGCCAATGGCTTTGAAATCCAGAAGCGTGCTCAGGTGTTAGGCACACTGACCCGTGAACACAAGGGACTCTGCGTAGCCGGTACTCATGGAAAGACTACGACTTCCACCATGTGCGCCCACATCATGCACCAGAGTCATTTGGATTGTAACGCATTCCTGGGTGGTATTTCCAAAAACTACGGCACCAACTATATACTCTCCGAGTCCGACTTTGTCGTCATCGAAGCCGATGAGTTCGACCGTTCTTTCCACTGGTTGTCACCCTATATGACCGTGATTACCAGCACCGACCCAGACCATCTGGACATCTACGGTACCAAGGAGGCTTATCTGGAGAGTTTCCGTCATTATAGTGAACTCATCCAGCCAGGAGGGGCTCTCATCATCCATCGTGGACTGGAGATGAAAGAAAACATCCCTGCTGGCGTGCGCCGTTACGACTACGCACTCAATGAGGGCGATTTCCACGCCGAGAATATCCGTATTGAGAATGGTGAGATTACCTTTGACTTTATTTCACCTATTGAGTCGATAAGGAATGTAGAGTTAGGGCAACCCGTACCCATTAATATAGAGAATGGTGTTGCCGCTATGGCTATGGCCCAGTTGGCGGGATGTACTGCTGACGAGTTGCGTAATGGTTTGAAAACCTATGGAGGTGTAGACCGTCGTTTCGATTTCAAAATCAAAAACGACCGTTTGGTATTCCTTAGCGACTATGCCCACCACCCGAAAGAAATCTATCAGAGTGCCAAGAGCATCCGTGAGTTGTATAAGGACCGTAAGATTACGGCCATTTTCCAGCCACATCTCTATACCCGCACCCGCGATTTCTACAAGGATTTTGCTGATGCATTGAGTTTACTCGACGAGGTTATCCTCACTGAAATTTATCCTGCTCGCGAGTTACCCATTGAGGGAGTTACTTCTGAACTCATCTACAACAACCTGCGTCCAGGAATAGAGAAACAGATTATCAACAAGGCTGATGTGTTACAGTTCGTCAAGGAGCATTCTTTCGATGTACTCATCGTATTGGGAGCCGGCGATCTTGACAATCAGGTGCCTGAAATTACAAAACTCTTAAATAGTAAATTGTAAATAGTCAAATTGTAAATTCTATGACGTTCAACTGGAAAAAAACCGCTATCGTACTCATTGACGCCCTTCTGGCTGTCTACCTTGTACTGGCCATCACGGCATTCAACAGCCCTGATGAGCTGAACAACACGTGCGATGAGGTGAACATACACATCCAGGACGGACTCGTCATGGGATTCCTAAACGCCAACGAGGTGAAAGGACAATTGCAGCGTGCCAAGATCTACCCCTTGGGTGATGTCATGGAGAATGTCAATACACGCAAGATTGAGGAGGCACTGTTGCAAAATCCCTTTGTAGACCAGGCCCAATGCTATAAGACACAGACGGGTCGTGTCTACATCACGTTGAGCCAGCGTATGCCTGTCATTCGTGTCAAGGCAGACAATGGTGAAGACTATTATGTCGACGAACATGGTGAAATAATGCCCTACACCCATTATGCCAACGAAATAGCAGTAGCCACGGGTGCCATCTCTAAGAAATATGCACAGAAGACACTTACCCGTGTGGGCAACTTCCTTGTTAACAACCCTTTGTGGCGTAGTCAGGTAGAACAGATCAACGTTCTTCCCGACGGAACCATCGAAATGGTGCCTCGCGTAGGCGATCATATCGTTTACCTCGGTAAACCCTTCGACCTTGAACAGAAGTTCAGTCGTTTGGAGAAGTTCTATCGCTATGGACTCAGCGAGGCTGGTTGGAACAAATACTCTTATATCAGTCTGGAATTCAGAAACCAGATTATCTGTAAGAAACGTAACTTTAAGAAAACAGAAATTCAGTAATTCAAAAAATAAATATGGCGTTAAAGGATTTTATCGTAGCTATCGAACTGGGGTCATCCAAAATGACCGGTATTGCGGGTAAGAAGAACCTCGACGGAAGCATCCAAGTGTTGGCTTGCGTAAAGGAGGATTCTACTGCATGTATCCGTAAGGGTGTGGTTTACAACATCGACAAGACCGCCCAATGCTTGACCAGTATCGTCAACAAGTTGGAAAAACAACTCAAGACAACCATTACGCAGGTTTATGTCGGCGTCGGTGGTCAGTCTATTCGCTCTCTTCGCAATGTTATCACCAAGGAATTGTCCATCGAGACTCCTATCTCACAGGATATGGTGATTGAACTGATGGATGCTAACCGCAATATGAAATACCCTGATTTGGAGATTCTTGATGCTGCAGTACAGGAATACAGAGTGGACTCACAGTATCAACTCGACCCCGTAGGTATTCCTTGTACACGCTTTGAGGGTAACTTCCTCAACATCCTGCAGCGCAAGACGTTCTATAAGAACCTTAACAGCTGTTTTGAGGTCGCCAATATCAACGTGGCAGAAATGTATCTTGCGCCGTTAGCCCTCGCTGACAGCGTACTTACTGAGGCAGAGCGTCGTTCGGGATGTGCACTTGTTGACTTAGGTGCAGACACCACTACCGTTAGTGTTTACTCTAAGAATATCCTTCGTCACATTGCCGTCATTCCCCTCGGCTCCAACAATATCACCAAAGACATCGCTTCCCTGCAGATGGAAGAGGCAGATGCTGAGAAGATGAAGTTGAAGTACGGCTGTGCCTATACTGAGAATGGCGATATTGACAACAACATGAAATACTCCATTGACCCCGAACGCCAAGTAGAAGTTCGCAAGTTCATTGAGATTGTCGAGGGTCGAGTGGAAGAAATCATTGCCAACGTATGGTGTCAGGTTCCTGAAGAATATTGTGACAAGCTTCTGGGTGGCATTGTGCTGACAGGTGGTGGTTCTAATATGGACAATATTGAGACCGCTTTCCGCAACTACACCCATGTAGATAAAATCCGCATTGCAAAGTTCGTCACTCAGACCATCACCTCCAACATCAACGAAATCAATGCCCGCAATGGTATGATGAATACCGTATTAGGCCTGCTTGCCAAGGGCGACATCAACTGTGCCGGCGAAGAGTTTGATCCTAACGGCAACCTCTTTGCTACTCCTAAACAAGTACAGGTTGATGCCGCTGCCGAACAACGTCGTGCCCGTCAGGCTACTGAGATTCCCGCTGGTGTTGTTCGTACTGCAGAGGAAATCAGACGCGCTGACGAGGAAGCCCGTCAGAAACGCGAGGAGGAAGAACGCATTGCTCGTGAGGAAGCTGAGAACAAAGCACGCGAGGAAGCTCGCAGGAAGAAAGAGAACTCTTTCTGGAATAAAGCGTTCAAGGGGCTTAGAGACTTCGGCAAAAAAATAGTCGAGGACGAAGAATAAATAGTAAATGGTAAATAGTCAAATTGTAAATATATGGATAATAACATATTGCTCGACTTCGGCGAGCCAGAAAGAGAGAAAAGCATCATCAAGGTGATTGGTGTAGGAGGCGGTGGCGGTAATGCCGTCAACCACATGTATCGCGAAGGCATCCACGATGTGTCCTTCGTGCTCTGCAACACCGACATTCAGGCACTTAACGACTCTCCCGTTCCTGTTCATCTGCAACTGGGAAAGGAAGGTCTTGGTGCAGGAAACCGTCCTGAGAAGGCCCGTCAGGCCGCTGAGGAAAGTCTAGAAGACATCAAGCAAGTATTGGACGATGGTACCCGCATGGCCTTTATCACTGCTGGTATGGGTGGTGGTACCGGTACGGGTGCAGCTCCTGTCATTGCTCGTGTCTCTAAGGAGATGGGCATTCTGACTGTAGGTATCGTGACCATCCCCTTCCGCTTCGAGGGTGACCGTAAGATTGACCAGGCCCTCGACGGTGTGGAGGAGATGCAGAAGCATGTTGATGCTTTGTTGGTTATCAACAATGAACGCCTGCGTGAGATCTATCCTGAACTGACCGTTCTTGACGCCTTTGGTAAGGCTGACGACACGCTGTCTGTTGCTGCCAAGTCTATTGCTGAGATTATTACCGTTCACGGACTCATCAACCTTGACTTCAACGATGTGAAAACCGTGCTCAAAGATGGTGGTGTTGCCATCATGTCTACTGGTTTCGGTGAGGGCGAAGGTCGTGTGAAGAAGGCTATTGACGATGCACTGAACTCACCATTGCTCAATGAGAATGACGTGTTCAACTCCAAGAAAATCCTGCTCAGCATCTCGTTTGCCGGTTCAAAAGACGGCAAGGACTCGCTGATGATGGAAGAGATGAACGACGTCAACGACTTCATGGCGCGTTTTGGCAACGACTTCGAAATCAAATGGGGACTGGCTACTGACCCAGAGTTGGGCAAGAAGGTAAAGGTTACCATTCTGGCCACAGGCTTCGGTATCGACAGTGTTGACGGTATGACGAACCACCGTCAGCGTCATAATACCCAGGAGGAGGCTACCCGCATTGCTGAAGAGCAGGAGAAGGAAGCCCAGCGTCAGGACCGTCGTAGCCGCTTCTATGGCGACCCCGCCAATAGCAAGCGCTACAAGCGTCGTCCCCACATCTATCTGTTCCGTCCTGAGGACCTCGACAACGACGATGTCATCTCTGCCGTTGAACAGACACCCACCTACAAGCGTACCCGTGAAATTCTGGACAGCATTTACCAGCAGGCTAGCGGTGGTGAGGACCCACAGGTTGCTAACGAGAAAACTGCAGAGCGTGAGGAACCCATTCAGGGCACCATCAAGTTCTCATAAACTATTTGGAAGATGTGATGTCTTGGATGACAAGGCTTGCCAGCGTCATACCAAAGACTGCAGTAATCTGTACGAGTGAGCCTTTCACCTCCCCGACTTGCTGAGGTGACTCATCGCTAAAGACACATTTGAATTTCCGCTTCGGGAAGCGTTGCTGCTTCTTGAAGCGGTTTCTTAATGCACGAGCCAAAGGGTCACCTTTTACTTTCCAGAATTCTGCCACCTGCACCCTTGTCGGGTCCAATTTCAAGGCTGCTCCCATGGACGAGAAAAACCTTGCCTTTATCTGACAAGCCTGTTCAATGAGTAAAGCCTTATCTTTCAGCGAGTCAATGGCATCAATGATGTAATCATAGTCTTCCAGTCTGAAGCTGGGAGCACTCTCTTCATTAAACAGTATCGGTAACGCTGTAATGTCGGCATTAGGATTGATGGCAAGCAATCGCTCACGAAGGGCATCCACCTTCACCTGTCCTACCGTTTGGGAGGTGGCCATCAGTTGTCGATTGATGTTAGAAACATCCACCCGGTCGAAATCCACCAGTGTCAGATGCTGAATACCCGTACGTACCAAAGCCTCAGCACACCATGAGCCTACACCTCCAACACCGAAGATAATAACACGCTGGGCACCGATGCGCTTCATTGCATCAGTGCCCAGCAATTGTTCTGCACGTTGAAACATAAACTAAACGTTTATTGTTTAACGGATATTGTACTTTTAAAAGTCCATCTTGTCGAGTTCATCAGAGAAGTCCTTTGGCTCGTTAGCGGGCTCATGATACTCCTCATTACGCTCACGACGCTCGCCACGCTCTGGACGGGGACGACGCTCACCACGCTCGTTATGGTCTGGGCGCTGACGACGCTCGCCACGCTCTGGACGCTCACGACGACGCTGCTGTGGCTCTACATAACCCTCGGGCTTCTCCACCAATACACGGTGAGAGAGCTTGAACTTACCAGTCTTAGGATCGATTTCGAGCAACTTGACGGTAATCTTGTCACCCTCCTTGATGCCAGCCTCCTCGACAGTCTCGAGGCGCTTCCAGTCAATCTCAGAGATGTGCAGCAGACCGTCCTTGCCAGGCATGAACTCTACGAAGCAACCATAAGGCATGATACTGCGAACGGTACCCTCGTAAACCTCGCCGACTTCAGGGATAGCAACGATAGCCTTGATCTTTGCGATGGCGGCATCGATAACCTCCTTGTTAGGACCGCTGACCTGAATCTTGCCAACGCCATCCTCTTCATCGATGGTGATGGTTGCACCGGTATCCTCCTGCATCTGCTGGATAATCTTTCCGCCCGGGCCAATGACGGCACCAATGAACTCCTTCGGAATCTCGAAGGCCTCGATACGAGGTACTTGAGGCTTCAGCTCAGCACGTGGCTCAGCAATGGTATCGGTGATGCACTTCAAGATGTGCTCACGACCGGCCTTTGCCTGCATGAGCGCCTTCTCCAGAATGTCGAATGACAGACCGTCGCACTTGATATCCATCTGGGTAGCGGTCAGACCATCACGTGTACCAGTGGTCTTGAAGTCCATATCACCCAAGTGGTCCTCGTCGCCAAGGATATCGCTCAATACAGCGTACTTATCTTCACCGGGGTTCTTAATCAGACCCATGGCGATACCTGAAACAGGCTTCTTCATGGGAACACCAGCGTCCATCAGGGCCAGCGTACCAGCGCAGACAGTAGCCATTGATGAAGAACCGTTAGACTCCATAATCTGAGATACGACACGAACGGTGTAGGGGAAGTCAGCAGGAATCATCTCCTTCAGACCGCGCCATGCGAGGTGACCGTGACCAATCTCACGACGACCTACGCCACGTGAAGCCTTGGCCTCACCGGTACAGAAGGGGGGGAAGTTATAATGGAGCAGGAAGCGCTGATAGCTCTTGTCGAGCACATCGTCAACCAGCTTCTCGTCGAGCTTGGTACCCAGGGTAACAGTGGTCAGCGACTGGGTCTCACCACGGGTAAAGATTGAGCTTCCGTGAGGCATGGGCAGCGGAGAAACCTCGCACCAGATAGGACGGATCTCGTCGGTCTTACGACCATCAAGACGGATACCCTCGTCGAGGATGCAACGGCGCATAGCGTCGCGCTCTACATCGTGGTAGTAGCGGTCCATCATAGCCTCGTAGTCTTCCTTGGAAATCTCAGAATCCTCAGGAACCTCAGCCAGGAACTTCTCCTTGAAATCGGTAAGGATTTTCTCGAAGGCCTCAGCACGGGCATGCTTCTCAAGGGCCTGCTTAGTGATGTCGTAGGCGGGCTGGTAGAGCTCCTTGTTCATGCGCTCACGCAGTGCCTCGTCGTTCACCTCGTGATCGTACTCGCGCTTCACATCCTTGCCGAGCTCCTTGCTCAGTTCAGCCTGCAGCTCACACATGGGCTTGATAGCGTCCATGGCAGCCTTCAGGGCACCGAGCAGATCCTGCTCTGATACTTCCTTCATCTCACCTTCTACCATCATGATGTTCTCAGCCGAAGCACCAACCATGATGTCCATATCGGCCTCCTTCATCTGCTCGAAGGTAGGATCGATAACGTATTCGCCATTGATACGGGCTACGCGCACCTCAGAAATAGGGCACTCGAAGGGGATATCTGAACATGCCAGCGCTGCTGATGCTGCAAAACCTGCCAAAGCATCGGGCTGGTCAACACCATCGGCGCTGAACAGCATTACGTTGACATAAACTTCTGCGTGATAGTTAGAGGGGAACAGCGGACGGAGCACACGGTCAACCAGACGGCTCGTCAGAATCTCATTGTCAGAGGCTTTACCCTCGCGCTTGGTGAAACCGCCAGGAAAACGTCCTGCGGCGGCATACTGCTCTCTGTAGTCTACCTGCAGAGGCATGAAATCTGTTCCGGGAACTGCATCTTTTGCGGCACAAACAGTAGCCAACAGTACAGTGTTGTTCATGCGGAGCATCACACTGCCATCGGCCTGCTTTGCCACTTTCCCGGTCTCAATTGTGATGGTTCTTCCATCAGGCAACTGAATACTTTTCGTAATTACGTTCATCTTGAATTAAAACATCTAAAAAATATAAAATCTTGCAATCGTTTGCAAATCGGGCGCAAAGTTACACATTATTATATAAAGAAAAGAATAAACTTCGATTAATTATTGTTTTTTAGGAAAATACCTTGGTTTTTCTATCTTTTCTTCGTATCTTTGCGCTCAGCTATTTGTAACTTCGCAAAGAAATAGAAAGAAGATGACACAAGAAGAAAAAACGAAAATGGAAGAACGTATCGTAGATGTGCTTAAAACAGTCTACGACCCTGAGATACCTGTCAACATCTATGACCTCGGCATGATTTACAAAATTGACGTGCAGGAGGATGGTAGTGTTGATATGGATATGACTTTTACGGCACCCAACTGTCCTGCTGCCGATTTCATCCTGGAGGATGTGCGTACGAAGGTGGAGAGCGTAGAAGGTATCACAACGGCTAATGTCAATCTGGTTTTTGAACCAGCGTGGGACCAGAGCATGATGAGTGAAGAAGCCCGCGTCGAACTGGGATTTGACTAAACGGTGATTGGTTAACGGTTATTGCTTATTGTATGAAAAACGTATATTTCCTTTCTGATGCCCACCTTGGGTCACTGGCCGTTCCGCATCAACGTATGCAGGAACGCCGACTGGTGCGTTTCCTTGACAGCATTAAGGAAAAGGCTGCCGCTATCTATCTGCTGGGCGACATGTTCGACTTCTGGTATGAATACAAGTATGTGGTTCCCAAGGGATTCACACGTTTCTTAGGAAAGTTGTCGGAACTGACGGACATGGGTGTTGAGGTGCATTACTTCACGGGTAATCATGACATCTGGGCATACGAATACTTGGCCAAGGAATGTGGTGTCATCCTTCACAAACAACCAGAGACCACGGAGATATACGGTCATGAGTTCTTCCTTGCCCACGGTGACGGTATGGGCGACCCCAACAAGTCGTTCAAGCTGATCAGGGCCATCTTCCACAACCGCTTCTGTCAGTGGGCCTTCTCAAACATCCATCCACGCTGGGGAATCAGTTTTGGACTGACTTGGGCCAAGCACAGCTACATCAAGCATAAAGAGACGGACGATGTGAACTTCATGGGAGAGGATAAGGAACATCTGGTGCTTTTTGCCAAGGAGTATATAGAGTCACATCCGAATATCGACTACTTCATCTTCGGACATCGTCATATTGAGTTAGACATCAAATTGGCGCGCCATAGCCGTCTGATGATTCTGGGCGACTGGATCAGTCAGTTTACTTATGCCGTCTATGACGGAGAACACATGTTCCTGGAGGAATATGTAGAAGGCGAGAGTCAGCCGTAGAGAGGAAAAGGAGTACAAACAAAAATGAAAACTGGAGAGATAGAATATGGGAAAGAAAATAGTTACTTTTGGAGAGTTGTTGCTTAGGTTCTCTAAACCAGGACAACTGCGACTGACACAGGGCGACCTGTTTACCAGCAAGTATGGTGGTAGTGAGGCGAATGTTGCCGTATCATTGGCTACCCAAGGAGAGGAAGTTACGTATATTACACGACTGCCAGACACACCTGTGGGACGTGCCGGAGCCATGAATCTGGCCCAGCTAGGGGTTAATACCAAACACGTACTCTATGGCGGACAGCGCATAGGTACCTATTACTTTGAGCCTGCTGCCGGCATGCGTGCTGCCAAGGTTATTTACGACCGTTCTGGTTCTGCATATTATGACTTAAAACCAGGCATGATTCCTTGGCGAGAGATCCTAAAGGATTGCAGCTATTTCCATGTTTCAGGTATCACTGCAGCCATTTCTCCACAAGCTGCTGAGGCTACCTTTGAGGCACTTGATATTGCTGACGAAATGGGTGTTACCATCTGTTTTGACATCAACTACCGCAAGAACCTCTGGCAATACGAGGGAGCAGAACCTCGCAAGACATTAAGTCGCATGTTGTCTCGTTGCGACATGATGTTTGGTGATGCCATTGAGTTTGATTGGCTGTCTCAGCATCCACAGCCACCCTTTACGGCAACCGACTCTAACTTCAAGATGCAGATGAAGGAGTATGGCGAGTGGTTCGACGAACTTCATGCACAGTATCCACGCCTGAAACATTGGATGATGGGCATGCGCAACATCGTGAGTTCCAACCATCACACACTGACTGCCCTACTCTGGACAGAAGGAAAACTGCTGCAAGCACCTATTATCGATATTCCTGACGTGATAGATCCCGTAGGTGTAGGTGATGCCTTTATGGGTGGTTGGCTGCATGCTGTAAATGTATTCCCTGACGACCGTCAGAAGCAGCTGAACTATTCACTAGCTGCTGCAGCCTTAAAGAATACCGTTCCTGGTGACTTCAATCTGTCAACTGAAGAAGAAATAATGGACGTAATGGAAGGTCGCCACACTATTTCGACACTATACAAAACCTTTGAATAGTAAACAAAGAGACTGTGTCAATAATCTAAGGAGTAACTCTGTTGTAACCAAATTCAGTGAATTTACTGACCAAATTCAGTGAATTTACCGACCAAATTCAGTGAATTTACTGGATAAACACAGTGTACTTATCTTATTGACACAGCCTCTATCATGTCTCTACAATGATTCCTTTACAACAGATTCATTGTATCAGTAGCAATCATCAGCTCTTCATCGGTGGGAATAACAACAACCTTCACCTTAGAATCATCGGCAGAGATGATGCACTCCTCGCCACGCTTGGTGTTCTTTGACTCGTCAAACTTAACACCCAGGAACTCAAGACCCTTGCAGACCTCGGAACGCATGCTGATTTGGTTCTCACCAACACCTGCAGTGAAGACGATGACGTCAACACCACCCATAGCAGCAGCATAGGCACCGATATACTTCTTAATGCGATAGAAGTACATATCCTGAGCCAGTTTAGCACGAGGCTCGCCAGCCTTGGCAGCATTCTCCACGTCACGCATATCAGAAGAACCACCTGTGATACCAGCCACACCACTCTTCTTGTTGAGCAAGTTAGACATGCCATCAGCATCGAGGTTCAACTTCTTCTGCAGGAAGGTAACAGCACCACCATCGATATCACCCGAACGAGTACCCATCACGAGACCTTCCAAGGGTGTCAGACCCATAGAAGTATCCACACACTTGCCATCTACAACAGCAGCAATAGAGCCACCATTACCAATGTGGCAGGTAATCACCTTGGTACCCTCAGCCTTCATGCCCAAGAATTCGAGTGCACGAGCTGATACATAACGATGGCTGGTTCCGTGGAAACCATAGCGACGAACAGCATACTTCTCATACAACTCGTAAGGAATGGCATACATATATGCCTTAGCAGGCATGGTCTGATGGAAAGCTGTGTCGAACACACCTACCTGAGGCAGACCAGGCATCAACTCCTTTACAGCATTCACACCCTTCAAGTTAGCAGGGTTGTGCAGCGGTGCCAGGTCAGAGCACTCCTCGAAAGCCTTCAGCACCTCATCGGTTAATACAACTGACTTGTTGAACTTCTCACCACCATGCACCATACGATGACCTACTGCATCAATCTCATCGAGACTCTTGATAACACCAATCTCAGGATCTGTGAGCAGCGAGAAGATGAACTTCACACCCTCAGTATGCTCAGGGATGTCGTGCATAATCTGCTTCTTCTCACCATTGGCCAGCTTTACCTTTACGAAAGCACCGTCCAAACCAACGCGCTCAGCACCACCACTGGTCATCACGCTCTTGTCGTCCATATTGTACAGGGCGTACTTAATTGACGACGAACCACAATTCAAAACTAAAATCTTCATATCTTCTTTATCTTCTTAACTACTTCTTTGCATCCATTGCCTGACAAGCAGTAATGGCAATCATGTAATAAATGTCATCAATAGAGCAACCACGAGAGAGGTCGTTGACAGGACGTGCGATACCCTGAAGGATCGGACCGATAGCAATGGCGTCGCCAAGACGCTGTACCATCTTATAGCCGATGTTACCAACTTCGAGGTTGGGGAATACGAGCACATTGGCCTTACCTGCGATATCAGAGCCAGGAGCCTTCTTGGCACCTACAGAGGGAACCAAAGCAGCATCTGCCTGCAGCTCACCGTCAATCTTCAGTGTAGGATCAAGCTCCTTAGCCAGACGGGTAGCTTCAATGACCTTGTCGCAAACCTCGTGCTTGGCAGAGCCCTTCGTCGAGAAGCTCAGCATAGCTACGCGAGGATCAGCGAAACCTGCAACACTCTTAGCGGTCTGAGCGGTGCAAACGGCAATCTGAGACAGTTGGGCAGCATCGGGCATCGGTGTTACGGCAACGTCACCCACTACGAGCACGCCATCTTCACCATACTGCTTCTGCTTCGAGATCAGCAGCAGACCACCACTAACACAAGTGATACCAGGCTGACACTTGATAATCTGCAGGGCAGGACGCAGTGTGTCGCCAGTAGTTGACAAAGCACCAGAAATCTGACCATCGGCACCCTCGGTCTTGATAATCATACATCCCAGATACAAGGGGTTCTTGATGAGTTTGCGGGCCTCCTCAATAGTCATACCCTTCGACTTGCGAATCTCTGCCAACTTCTCAGCCAGTTCTTCACTCTTGTCATAGTTCTCCGGATCAATGAGAGTAGCCTTGCCAATGTTGGTCAAGCCCTTCTCCTTAGCCAAAGCTGCTACTTTAGCGGGATTACCAATCAGGATGATGTCAGCAAGTTCATCAGCCAAAGCCTTGTCGGCTGCACACAATGTACGCTCCTCTTCTGCTTCAGGGAGCACGATGCGCTGCTTGTTACTCTTAGCACGCGCTACGATTTGACTTAATAAATCCATAGTTTGTCTTTATTTAATTAAATAATGATTTACTTGTTTGCAAAGATACAAATTAATTATCAATTATCCATTATCCATTATCAATTTTTAAGCGTTTACGTTTACGCAAGCTCTTGGGTCAGGATGCTCTCCAACTTCTCTGCAGAAAGACGTAAGTGGAACTTGCTATGAATGGCAATGGAGATACTTCCCGTTTCCTCACTGACCACAATGGCGACACAATCGCTCTCGTGGGTGATACCCAGTGCAGCACGATGGCGCAAGCCCAATTCTTTGGGGATATTCAAATCGTGGGAGACAGGAAGAATGCAGCCTGCAGCCTTGATGCGTTCCTTGGCGATAACCATCGCACCATCATGCAAGGGCGAGTTCTTGAAGAAAAGGTTTTCTATCAGTCGCTGGTTAATGTCAGCATTGATAATCTCGCCAGTAGAAACAATATCATCAAGGGGTGTAGCTCGCTGGATGACAATGAGCGCACCTACCCTTTTCTTGCTCATACTCATACAAGCCAGAACCACAGGCATGATAGCTTGCTTCAAATGAACTTTATCAAGCTTTTTGTCTCCATTGGTAAAGAAACGACGAAGGGCACGCATGCGCTGACGTTCACCTAGGTTGAAAAGGAATTTACGGATATCGTCCTGGAAAAGAATTACCAATCCGATGACTCCCACTGAAAGCACCTTGTCCATGATGCTTCCCAACAGTTTCATCTGTAATACCTGTGATACGATCAGCCACAACACAATGAAAACCAAAATACCAATGAACACATTGAGCGAGCGCGACTCTTTCATCAGCCGATATGCATAGAAAAGCATAACAGCCACGAGCACGATATCGATAATATCCTTTAATCCGAATTCAAAAAACAGCATGCTATTTGACGATTTACTATTTTACCTTTTCCAACTGTTGCGTGATCTTCACACATTCCATAGCCTCCTTAACATCGTGTACACGCAAAATGGAGGCACCCTTTACCAAGGCAAGAGTATTAAGCACCGTGGTGCTGTTTAGCGCTTCAGCAGGTGAACACCCCAGGAGTTTCCATATCATGGTCTTACGAGAAATTCCTACCAGTACAGGTAGATGAAGTGCCTGCATACGTTCCAGCTCACCAAATACCCTATAATTCTGTTCCACTGTTTTGCCGAATCCAAAGCCTGGGTCAAGAATGATGTCCTTCTGTCCCATGGAACGCAGCATATCAACCACCTTAGCACTATCAAGCATGACTTCCTTCATCGTGCTTTTGCGTGACATATATATATAAGGTACGCGCAAGCGACTCACCATACGAAACATGGTTTCCTGGTTGTTAGCAGATAGCTGTTTGGAGTTAACGGGTGCTCCTACATCGTTGATGATGTCAACACCATGCTCTTCTACAACCATACGCGCCACATTGGGACGAAAGGTATCAACACTGACAACGGCATCGGGTGCTTGTTTACGAATAATAGGCAGGGCAAAGCGTAAGCGCTGCATTTCTTCTTGTTCGCTGACGGGTTCGCTATCAGGACGGGTGGAGCACGCTCCCACATCAATCATGGTGGCTCCCTCTTGCAAAATCTGTTGGGTACGCTCAGCTATCTCTGCCTCCGTCTGCGAACGACTAGCGGCAAAGAACGAGTCGGGTGTGGCGTTCAGGATGCCCATTACCCGTGGTTCACTCAAGTCGAGCAACTGCCCGTTGCAATTCAGTGTATAATCCATATATGTTTATAACTGGCACAAAAGTACGAATAAATAGTGAAATAAGCAAGTAAAGAGACTTCTTTTTCACCCATTCTTTGTTGTTTAAGAAATTAAATTGTAACTTTGCAGACAAAACGGAACAACAAACAATGGATATCAAGAACTCGACTTCTAGTCACTATGACCTTCAGGTCAAAGAATTATACAAGCTGTACCAACAGCATCCGTGTATCACTACGGACTCGCGTAACTGTCCTGAGGGCAGTATCTTCTTAGCACTGAAAGGTGCATCGTTTGATGGTAATCAGTATGCATTGTCAGCACTTGAGAAAGGATGTGCCTATGCCATCATCGATAACCCTGAATATAAAAAGGACAATCGCATCATTCTCGTTGACGACTGCCTGCAAACCTTTAAAGACTTGGCGCGTGAGCATCGTCGTCAATTCGAGATTCCTATTGTCGGCATTACAGGAACCAACGGAAAGACAACCACCAAGGAGTTGATTCGTGCAGTACTCTCTGAATGCTATAACGTGATGGCAACGGAAGGTAACTTCAACAACGATGTGGGTGTTCCCAAGACTTTGTTCCGATTGGACGACGAGCACGACATTGCCGTTGTGGAGATGGGGGCCTCGCACCCTGGCGATATCAAGACACTGGTGGAGACTGCTGAGCCTACCTGTGGACTGATTACTAACGTAGGACGTGCCCATTTGCAAGGCTTTGGCTCATTCGAGGGGGTATGCAAGACTAAAGGCGAGTTGTATGATTTCCTTATTGCCCACGATTGTCCTCTCTTTGTCAATCGTGACAACGAATTTCTGATGAGGATGATAGCTGAAAGGGGAGGCAACCCAGACATCTACTACTATGGACAAAGCGACAATCCTGACATTCTCATTCATGGTGAAGTCGTCTCATGTGCTCCCTTCCTGAAGTTCCGTTGGCGTGAGCAAGACAGCGAGGCTAACTATACTGGCGAATGGTTTACCGTTCAGACCCATCTTATTGGAGCTTATAACCTGGACAATATGTTGGCTGCCATTACCATTGGCTATGTCAACAACATACCTTTCGAACAGATTAATCATGCTCTCGAAAGCTATGTGCCTACCAACAATCGCTCGCAGATGACGGAAACCAAGACCAACCATCTAATTGTGGATGCATACAATGCCAATCCCACCAGTATGAAAGCTGCCATCGACAACTTCCGTCTGATGGAGGTGTCGCCCAAGATGGCCATCCTTGGCATGATGGGTGAACTGGGGGAAGTATCCCAAGAGGAACATCAGAAGATTATCGCTATACTTGAAGCGTCCAACTTCGACGAGGTATGGCTGGTAGGTTCAGAGTTCCAGCAGATTCAAAGTCCCTTCCGTACCTTCGCCAATGTCGACGAGGTAAAGACTGCCATCGCTGAGCATCAGCCACAAGACCGCTATATCCTCATCAAGGGCTCGAACTCCACCCATCTCTACGAGCTTCCGCCTTTGCTATAGCCCTCTATTGTCGATGGTGTCATTGCATATCTGCTCATATTTGTCGTTGATGGTGTGAACGACATTGCGTGCAGCAGGTATGCGGATTCTCTTATTGGCAAAGTCGATAATTTCCTTGTAGAGTGGTTTACGGATTCTGTCGATGTTGCTGTAAAGATAACGACAGAGGATGATGTCTTTTGCAACTTTCGACAATCTGCGGGCATTCACTTCCTTCACCATCTGCTCCGTATTGCGCATCAAATTCTTTTGGAGGGCATACTCATCGTATTTAGGATTACGACCTTGTATCTCAAGAACAGCTTTCACATAGTTGTTATTGCCGAACTCCTCATCCATCGCCTTTTGGATGCTGTCTGGAGCGTTCTCTCTTTGCTCCAAATAAGCCGGGTATGCCTCATCGTATTGTCTGATGGCTTCTCTGTCCTTAGTCGATAACTTAACAACACCATCTTTCTCAGCGGCCTCCAAGATAGATGTCATAGTATGATCCACCTTTTCTTCGACCTTCGTCTGCAAGAAAGCAACATAGTCATTCAGGAAAAGCGAGAACTCATAGCCATTTATTGTATAGGGTTCGCAGAATTCTTTCCAGTTGAGTTCATCAACAGCCTTGGAATAATGCTTTAGTAACTCGACATTTGGCATGATATGCACACGCTGCATCAGAGAGTGGGCATTCACTACCATAATGTAGTTTCGATAGTATGTGTGATACCGCTCAGAAAGTGTCGGATGCTCTAGACAAATATCTTCCAGCTTCTGCAAAGACGTCTTCGTATTATTTCTGATAGAGTCGAGGATGCTCATCATACTGCCTATTTCCTTCAGTTTCGTTGCATCATATTCTGGTGTAAGAATCCGATGAGCATTGATCTCATTCTGTAGGCGGGCGTTCTTACCCATAAAGAGCGTCTTGTCCTGTGACTTGTCTATCATGAGGAAATAGGTCTCGTTAGGCTCTGCCACAATTTCTGCTGCCATCTCTTGCGTCTCCTGCCCTACTTTCAGGCAAAAAGATGTGGTATTCTCAATCGGTATGCGTAGTACGAAACGGCCAAGCGAGTCTATTGGTGCAGTAAATGTTGGTTCCTCACCTGTTAAAATGTTGGCCATCCTAGTCACTGCCACTTCTTTGCCATTTTTTTTGCTTTTTGCAAAGCCGAAAATACCCGACTTTTGCTTTACCCATCCAACGATGGTCACGCTATCACCCGCAGCATAGTGGTTATCAGCAATCGTAACACAAGTGTCTTTCTCTGGATAATCGGACAGAAAATGACCATCGATAATGCTACAATCAAACTGTTTGTCACCAATCGTGATGGTTCGCTTGGCGCCTTGCTCGCTACCGACACTAATATCTAGCCTTTCTGAGCCATATTGGGCCTCGATAGAGTACACCCCGTCGCTTTCATTCTTCGATGCGATGTCCCACACCTTGCAATCATAGATCACGTTATCTTCCGTTAGTCCTATCAGCCACTCGCCGGTGTCGTCATTACGCCAATAAGTACTCCTCATGCCAACACCAGAGCATCCGCAGAGAACAAGTAGCAATATTGTCGAAATTACCAATTGTATTTTCTTCATATCTTGTGTATTTTATCGTTTATTATTAGTTGTTCCATAATTCCTGAAGCACACTGAGACTTTTCAGTTCTGGAAATTGGGGAATATGCAGGCGGTAGTAGTGAAGCAGAACGTCAACGATGCGGTTGCGGTCGTGATGATTGAGGCGATAAAGATGCATGGTGGGGAAATCCATACGCATCAGGGTATGGATGCGACGAGCATCTTCGGGTTGTAGAAAGTCGCGGTGGGTGGGCACTTGCAAAGAGAAAGTAGCAGCCCGCATATCGAAGACACAACCATCCACATAGTCGTCAAGGTTAGGATAGAAGCCTAAGAAACGAGAAAGGCGCATCAAGAAGGTAAGATGAAAGTTCGCAAAACCAACTTCCACCGTATCAAGCCACTGCATAGAGTCACAGAGATAGACAAACAGTGGATCATTCTGTTGTTCAGAACGCAAAGCATGATAGAGGAATTCTGCTACAAAAAGAGACAAAGCCATCTTCTCTGGAGAATAAGGAATGCTGGTATATGCAGACAGCAAACGGGCATCCTTAAGTTTCTGCAACTGTACCTTTTGACGAATATCACATTCTATCTCCAACAGAGTCATGGGTTGGAAATACTGTTTCTTCAACTTCGACTTCGGTGATTTCGGCAAAGGTACGACAAAAGAAAGCCTGCCCACCTCACGAGTGAACATATCAACAATGATTTTGCTCTCTCCATACTTAAAAGAATGGAGCACGATGGCTTCTGTTTTTATTAACATGAGGGCAAAGATACTAAATTCTTTGTATTTTGAGCTTTGAATTTTGAGGTTTTCAAGTCTTAGAGTCGTTAAATATTCTTAAAACATATCATAAAGTTCAAAGTTCAAAGTTCAAAATACAAAAAAATATGTACCTTTGCACCCGCTAAAAACGCGATGGTCCCTTCGTCTATCGGTTAGGACGAGAGATTTTCATTCTCTAAAGAGGAGTTCGACTCTCCTAGGGACTACCAAACTAAATCTGTCATCTGCACAGCCATGTGCTACTCGCAAGGGGAATGGTGGCAGAGGGTGCAAAAACCCGCTCAGGGCAGTCTTTCCGACATAAGACCCATAAGCTTTAAGTTAAACTTCAAAATTAAACATTAAATTCAAAATGGCAAATCACAAATCATCCCTGAAGAGAATTCGTCAGGACAAGAAGAAGGCACTGCACAATCATTATTATGCTAAGACCATGCGTAACGCTGTTCGCAAGCTCCGTGCAATGACCAACAAGGACGAGGCTGTAGCTCTCTATCCTAAAGTTCAGAAGATGCTGGACAAGCTGGCAAAAACCAACATCATTCACAAGAACAAGGCTGCAAACTTGAAGTCTAGCCTTTGCCAGCACATCAACAAGCTGTAAGAAATATCCCAATACAGCATAGAAGACTGCAATTCTTAACAGATTGCAGTCTTTTTTTAGACCTAAAAATTCGTTTAAGTCACTTTTTTTTTGTAATTTTGCGCTCGAAATTCGATTTTCCTTGCCAAAGGCAAGAAGCAAATATGACTACACATTATAAAAATGGCAGAAGAACTTAACAAAGAAAGCAATTATTCCGCGAGTAATATTCAAGTACTCGAGGGTCTGGAAGCCGTGCGCAAGCGCCCCGCTATGTACATTGGCGACATTAGTGAAAAAGGACTTCATCACCTCGTGAACGAAACCGTTGATAACTCTATCGACGAAGCCATGGCTGGCTATTGTACGCATATCGAGGTAACCATCAACGAAGATAACTCCATTACAGTACAAGACAACGGACGTGGCATCCCTGTCGATGAGCACGAGAAGATGCACAAGTCAGCCCTTGAGGTCGTTATGACTGTGCTGCATGCTGGTGGTAAGTTCGACAAGGGCTCATACAAAGTATCTGGCGGTCTGCATGGTGTTGGTGTCAGCTGTGTAAATGCACTGTCTACCCACATGATGTCACAGGTGTTCCGCAACGGACACATCTACCAGCAGGAATACGAAAAGGGTAAGCCCCTTTACGACGTAAAGATTGTTGGCGATACCGACCTTACTGGTACCCGTCAGCAGTTCTGGCCTGATGGCAGCATCTTTACCACTACTGAGTACAAGTACGACATCATTGCCAAGCGTATGCGCGAGTTGGCATATCTGAATGCCGGTATCACCATTACACTGAAGGATATGCGTCCTGACGAAGATGGCAACCTGAAGGAAGAGGTGTTCCACGCTAAGGAAGGTCTTAAGGAATTCGTGCGTTACGTGGATCGTCACCGCACCCACCTCTTCGACGACGTCATCTATCTGAAGACTGAGAAGCAAGGTGTACCCATTGAGGTTGCTATAATGTATAACACGGATTATAGCGAGAATATCCACTCTTACGTCAACAACATCAACACTATTGAGGGTGGTACCCACCTGCAGGGCTTCCGTATGGCTTTGACGCGTACGCTGAAGAAGTATGCTGATGAGGACCCCAATATCTCGAAGCAGATTGAGAAGGCTAAGATTGAGTTGGCTGGCGATGACTTCCGCGAGGGTCTGACAGCCGTTATCTCTATCAAGGTTGCTGAACCTCAGTTCGAGGGTCAGACCAAGACCAAGTTGGGTAACTCGGAAGTTGCTGGTGCCGTTCAGCAGGCTGTTGGTGAGGCACTGAGCAACTATCTGGAGGAACACCCCAAGGAGGCCAAGCAGATTTGTGACAAGGTTGTTCTGGCAGCTACTGCCCGTATTGCCGCTCGCAAAGCTCGTGAAAGTGTTCAGCGTAAGAACCCGATGACAGGTGGTGGCCTGCCAGGTAAGTTGGCCGACTGCTCTGAGAAGGACCCCAAGGTTTGTGAGATCTTCCTTGTCGAGGGTGATTCTGCCGGTGGTTCTGCCAAGCAGGGTCGCGACCGTCATTTCCAGGCTATCCTGCCTCTGCGTGGTAAGATTCTGAATGTGGAAAAGGTACAGTGGCACCGCGTCTTCGAGGCCGAGTCTGTCATGAACATCATCCAGTCTATCGGTGTACGCTTTGGTGTTGATGGTGAAGGTGATCGTGAGGCTAATGTCGATAAACTGCGTTATGACAAGATTATCATCATGACCGATGCCGACGTCGATGGTTCACACATCGACACGCTGATTATGACACTGTTCTATCGCTTCATGCCAAAGGTTATTCAGGAGGGTCACCTCTATATCGCCACACCACCTCTTTATAAATGTACGTACAAGAAGTTCTCTGAATACTGCTATACCGATCAGCAGCGTCAGGCCTTCATTGACAAGTATGTGGATGGCGACGAGAATGCTTCCGCTCTGCATACCCAGCGCTACAAAGGTCTTGGTGAGATGAACCCCGAGCAGTTGTGGGAGACAACCATGAATCCTGAGAACCGACTGCTGAAGCAGGTTACCATCGAGAATGCTGCTGAAGCTGATGAGATATTCTCGATGCTGATGGGCGATGATGTGGAACCACGCCGACAGTTCATCGAAAAGAATGCCACTTACGCAAATATCGATGCATAACAAACTGAAAGGAGAATCAAAGTGGTTCTCCTTTTTTATTTTCCTATGATAACATGACGATAAAAGTAAACCAGATTACAGAGATAAGCCTGAAAGATACCAAGACATGGGGGCATGCGATTCAACTGGGAAATGGGTTGATTCTCACAGACAAGATAGACGATGTTGTTTTGTCCCAACGAATCATTCGTCTAGACTTCATCCTCATGGCACTTTGTCGTAAAGGTGAAGCTCAGTACCGCATTAACAACCATCGCCAGAAGGTGACACCAGGAGATTTGTTCTTCATCTCCCAGCGTCATATCATTGAAGACTACACGGCAAGCCCTGATTTCGAATGCCAGTGCATCATTGTCAGCCCCAACTTCTATCATGACTTCGTTCAAGATGTAAAGAACGTATCCTCATTGCTTCTTTTCTCGATGAACTACCCTGTAGTCAAACTTACTGAGAGGGAAATGGAGGTCTATGGTAATTACTATCAGATTATCCGAGGAAAAATGACAGACACTCACCACTATTATCGTATGCAGTTGGTGAAGGCGTTGCTATTAGCCATGTTCTATGACATGAGCAATGTCATCTATCGCGTTGGTGAAAAGGAGCCAAAAAAGATACGACGCAGCGATGCTATCTTTACAGAGTTTATCCGTCTGTTAGAGAAACATTATCGTACCCAACGTCGAGTCTATTGGTATGCCCAGAAGTTGGATATCACACCGAAACACCTGACTGATCTGGTTATCAGTGTCAGCAAACGTTCACCCAATGCTTGGATTGACGACTATGTGGTGATGGAGATTCGTTTGCAGTTGAAGAACACTACTAAGACCATCAGGGAGATTGCCAAGGAACTCAACTTCCCTGACCAGTCACTCTTGGGCAAGTATTTCAAGAAAAACGTGGGGATGTCACCTTTGGAATACCGAAGGGGCTAGTCCTTTTGTTCTTCTAAAAGCTTTGCCACCTCGCAAAGTTCTTCATACCACGCTTCACCAAAACGGCGAATCAGTGGTTCTTTCAGAAACTTGTATACGGGAAGGCCCAGTGCCTTCCCTTTTGCTACAGCATCCTTGCACACCTCCCAGCGATGATAGTTTAGACCTATCAGACCATTACCGAAGTTCTTCTCACGGATTGGATAGAGTGCACAGCTGATGGGCTTGCAGAACTTTGTCTTCCCACTGCGAAAAGCCTTTTCCAAAGCACACAGGCAATTGTCGCCATCATAACAAGTAAAGACACAATCCTTGCCCCGAACAATACTCGTCACCATATCTCCGTCACGATCGGCGTATGCCACACCCTGTTTGTCGATTACGCTCTGTGCTGATGCCGAAAGCATCGGCCATACGGTGTCTAATGCATCTTCTATGCCCATGATTTCATCCATCGTTACAGGGGCGCCAGCATCTCCTTCCACACAGCAGATGCCCTTACACTTCTCATAGTCACAGCAGAAGCACTCAGTTATTATCTCGGAGGAAATCAGGACGCCTCCGACTTCCAATATAGGAGGAATGTTAGTCATTTACAATTGGACGATTTACAATTTACAATTTATTTTTCAATTTACCAATTGATGGGTGCAATTCCATTCTGTTTCAGATATTCATTGCAGCGCGAGAACTGATGCTGTCCAAACCAGCCGCCACGATTCGCACTCAGGGGTGAAGGATGTACCGACTCTAACACCAGGTTCTTTGTCTTATCTATCATATAGGCTTTGCTTCGTGCATAACCACCCCATAACATGTATACCAGATGCTCTCGCTCTGTCGCCAAAGCTCTGATAGCAGCATCTGTGAAGGTCTGCCAACCCAACGAAGAATGGCTGTTAGCTTGGTGAGCCCTTACCGTCAGCGTCGCATTCAACAACAACACCCCTTGTTCGGCCCAGCGTGTCAGATTACCTGAGTTGGGGATAGGTGTACCTAAGTCGGCCTGAATCTCCTTAAATATATTCTGTAGAGACGGTGGAAACTGCACCCCGTCCTGTACCGAAAAACTCAATCCATGTGCCTGTCCTGGCTCATGGTATGGGTCTTGTCCGATAATCACCACCTTTACTTGGTCAAACGGACACAGATTGAAAGCATTGAAGATCAACTTTCCTGGTGGATAGCACGTACCCACAGTATATTCTTGTCGCACAGCACTTGTCAAACTCTCAAAGTAAGGCTTTTCAAATTCTGATTGCAGATACTGTTTCCACGTCGGTTCTATTTGTACATTTGTCACATTTCTTCGATTTTGCTTGCAAAGATACGGAAAAAATTGTAACTTTGCAAGCAAACTATAAAGGTTATGTTATCTATCTTCAAGAAAAAACAAAAGACAGCCTATCCGCACTCTTTTGCCAAGCGTCTCACATGGCGCATTATGTTGCGCATGTTGATATTCATGGGTATTCCCACAGCCCTGGTGTTCTGGTTTTGCTACATAATGGTCTATGTGGGTGCCGTCGGCATCTGCAACCGTCTGGTGAGCGGCGAGCATGAGGAAATCCGCCGCATCACGTCCGACCTCTACGTTGCCTCCGTCAATACCGCCCCCGTCATCGAGGAGAACCTGGACCGTCCTGAGAAGATACAGGAAATCATAGAGCGCATGCTGAGGAAGAATCCCTACATGCGCAGCTGCGGCATCAGCTTCGTGGACAACTACTATCCCAAGAAGGGGCGCCGGTTCTGTCCTTTTGCGGTGCGTGTGGACAGTGCCACCATCAAGACTTATGTGATGGACGACACCAAGCACGACTATCTGACAGCAACCTGGTTCAAGGAGGCGCTCAGCCGGAACGAGGGCTACTGGGGCAAGGCTTTCATAGACAGTGTCAACCAGGAGAGACCGCTAGTGTCGTACTATCTGCCCATCCACGATAAGCGAGACAGCACGGTGGCCATTCTACGTGCCGACCTGTCGCTCGACTGGCTGAACGACAAGATACAATTATTCACTTCAAATAAGGACAGTTCCAGCACGAAGGGTGTAAGCGTCGAAATAAAGCAAGAGAAGAAAGAAGCGTGGGACCCTGAATATGCCGCCTATTACTTCCTGGTCGACACGACGGGCACCCTGCTGATACACCCCGACCAGACGCGTGTGCTCAGTCACAACATCAAGGAATACGTGACCAAAGACCCCAATGATGCGGTTAGCAGTATACTGGACCGCAATTCCGACGAGGACGAAGATTTGATGTTCGACAACGAGCACATGCTGGTGACCTTCCTGCCCGTAAAGTACACCGACTGGTGCCTCGGCCTGGTGATTCCGGAGTTTTTTGTTGAAATCTTTGCCTACATATTCGGCGGCATCATGACCCTGATTATCCTGATAGGCATGCTGGCCGTCTACTTTTTCGGGCGCAGAACCATCAAGAAATCCACCAAGCCGCTGAAGCAGTTGGCAGAATCAGCCAACGAGGTGGCCAAGGGAAACTTCGACACGCCACTGCCCGCGCTGGAGAGCCGCGACGAGATACACCAGCTGCGCGACTCGTTCGAGCAGATGCAGCACTCGCTGACCAAATACGTGGAGGAGCTGAAGAGCACCACTGCCCAGAAAGCATCCATTGAAAGTGAGCTGAAGGTGGCTCATAACATCCAGATGTCTATGTTGCCCAAAACCTTCCCACCCTACCCTGATCGTGAAGACATCGACATCTTCGGACAACTGACACCTGCCAAAGCTGTTGGTGGCGACTTGTTCGACTTCTACATCCGCGATGAGCAGCTATACTTCTGCATTGGCGACGTGTCGGGCAAAGGCGTTCCAGCCTCCCTCTTCATGGCCGTTACCCGTTCGTTGTTCCGCAATGTGTCAGCCCACCAGTCGAAGCCTCATCTTATTATGAAAGCCCTGAACGATTCGCTGGTGGAAAGTAATGAGATGAACATGTTCGTTACCTTGTTCGTAGGCGTACTGGATTTACAGACGGGACTTCTGCGCTATTGCAATGCCGGACATGATGCACCCTTGCTCATTGGCCTGCAGCGTGTGGGCGTCCTGCCTTGCGACTCCAACCTGCCCATTGGCGTGATGGCCGATTTTGATTTCTCCGAGCAGACCATTCTGATAGACAAGTACACCACTATTTTCCTGTTTACCGATGGACTCAACGAGGCCGAGAATTGTCATCAGGAGCAGTTCAGCGACGACCGCATCATGAATGTTGCACAAGGTCTGCTGGGCATGGGTCACCACCGTCCTACCCAGGTTGTCAGACACATGACGGATGCCGTTCACACCTTTGTGGGCACTGCCGAACAAAGCGACGACCTCACGATGCTGGCCATCCAATACAAAAGAGAGACTTCAGATTGAAGCCTCTCTAATTTTATAATCTAACCGATCGCTCGGCTTTGCCGCTTGGCTTGTCCAAGAACCATTAATCGTTAATCAGGTTCTCACCCGTCATGTCGGCAGGCTGCTCCAGACCCATGATGTGCAGGATTGAAGGAGCCACGTCGGCCAGACGACCGTCCTTTACAGTAGCCGAATTGTTGTTGGTTACATAAATGAAAGGAACGGGGTTCAGCGAGTGCGCCGTATTGGGCGTGCCGTCGGCGTTGATGGCGTTGTCGGCATTACCGTGATCGGCAATGATGATGGCCTCGTAGTCGTTGGCCTTAGCAGCCTCAATGACTTCCTTCACGCAGTTGTCAACAGCCCAAACGGCCTTGGCAATAGCGTTGTAAACACCCGTATGACCTACCATATCACCATTAGCAAAGTTTACTACGATGAAGTCGTACTTAGCCTCGTTGATAGCAGCCACCAGTTTGTCCTTTACCTCGTAGGCGCTCATCTCAGGCTTCAGGTCGTAGGTTGCTACCTTTGGACTTGGAACCAGGATACGATCCTCGCCCTCGTAGGGAGCCTCGCGACCACCATTGAAGAAGAAGGTTACGTGAGCGTACTTCTCAGTCTCAGCGGTATGGAGCTGTTTCTTGCCCTGCTTGCTGAGGTACTCGCCCAGGGTGTCCTCCACGTTCTCCTTGGGGAACAGGATGTGTACGCCCTTGAAGTTGGCGTCGTATGGAGTCATACAGTAGTACTGCAGACCAGGGATGGTCTTCATGCCCTGCTCAGGCATGTCCTCCTGGGTCAGCGCGATGGTCATCTCCTTGGCACGGTCGTTACGGAAGTTGATGAAGATCACTACATCACCCTCTTCAATACAACCATTTACAGATGCATTGTGGATAGGCTTGATAAACTCATCGGTTACACCCTCAGCATAGCTCTCTTCCATAGCCTGAACCATATCAGTGCTCTGCTTACCAACACCGTTGACGATGAGGTCATAACCCTCTTTTACACGCTCCCAGCGCTTGTCGCGGTCCATCGCATAGAATCGACCTACGATTGAAGCGATTGCAGCATCATTGTCTGCACAAACCTTGCTAATCTGCTCGATGAAACCCTTACCAGAGTGTGGGTCGGTATCGCGACCGTCCATATAGCAATGTACGAACACCTGATTCTTCAAGCCATAAGCCTTACCAATCTCGATGAGCTTGAACAGATGGTCCAAAGAAGAGTGTACACCACCATCAGAGGTCAGACCCATCAGGTGCAGTTTTTTGTTGTTCTCCTTGGCGTAGGTGTAAGCAGCCTTCACCTGAGGATTCTCCATGATAGAGCCGTCCTTGCAGGCACGGTTAATCTTTACAAGGTCCTGATACACGATACGTCCTGCACCGATATTCAAGTGACCCACCTCAGAGTTACCCATCTGTCCGTCGGGCAGACCAACATCCTCACCAGAGGCCTGCAACTGAGAGTGAGCTGAAGTAGCTGTTAACAAATCGAGGTAAGGCGTTGGAGTGTTGAAAATCACGTCACCCTTACCATGCTTACCGATTCCCCATCCGTCGAGAATCATCAATAATGCTTTCTTTGCCATATTCTTATTACCTATTTAATATATACATTCTTAATTTGCGGTGCAAAGTTACTAATTTTTTAGCACCAACACCACGCATTTTACCGATTATTTTCTTAAAACTTGCCAAAATACCATCATCAGCGCCTCCCACAATTACATACCATGCTTATTTGCAAAGTCGCCTTGTCAACTGAATCAGGAAAGCCTAATTACTTCATCTGTTGTGCGGAGTTGCTTCTCACATCGTCCCGAGTAACTTCTCACATGGTGCCGAGTTGCTTCTCACATGGTGCCGAGTTGCTTCTCACATCGTCGATATAGGCTCCGCACGATGTGAGAAGCGTATATCTATGAGTCTGAACAAAGAAAAGATACTTTCGCTCGAAAACACTCAAATATATTTGGTGTTTTGCTCGCTTATTCGTAACTTTGCATTCGCTTTTACTGCAAGCACAAAAATTAATGGTAAAATTGCTAGCAAAGATAAAGAAACACCTGCCTCTGCACATTAGTCTGATGATTACGATGGCCTTGTCGTTATTGCTCATGGTCATCCTAATTATCACGCTATTCTATTCGCGCAAGACCATGAAGGAAGAGGCCTTGAACAGAGCCTCAACCACCTTGGAACGAGTGCAGACTAACATAGATAATATTCTGTTGAGTGTGGAGGAGTCGGCAGGCAACATGTATTTCAACATGAAGTTTGACGACCCTGAGCGTATGTATGTTTATGCCCGAAAAATAGTGGAAAACAACCCTTACGTGACGGGATGTGCCATTGCCTTTAAGCCGGGCATCTATAACCGTCCGCACTTTATGGCCTACGAACACTACAAGGGTGGAGGCTATCGTGCCTTAGGACAAGTGCCCATTGTCCGTTCAGAAACCTTTGGTAGCAGGCCTTATACGGAACAAGTATGGTTCACACGACCGATGGAGGAATTTCGTCCCATGTGGATTAATCCGCTACATGGCATGGATACGGACATAGAGCCCCTCATCACCTACTCGCTTCCAATGCCTGGTTTCGATGGCAAGCCGATAGGCGTGATAGCGGTCGATGTGTCGCTGAAACTTCTCTCCGACGTGGTGGCAGCTGCCAAGCCTTCGCCAACATCCTATTGTGTATTGCTGGATAGTAAGGGCTCGATTATCGTTCATCCCCTTGGAGGCGAGAAGTTCAATTTCACTGCACCCAACATGCATAGCCAGTCGCTGATGGATGCTGTTAACAGGATGATGTCTGGAGATACAGGGTATGTTCCGTTCCAGATAGACGACCGCAAATACCACCTATTCTATAAGCCCTTCGAGCAGGCTAAGGTGCCCAACCGATCCATGGGTAAATGGGGATGGAGTGTCGGACTGGCTTATTCGGAGGAGGACATCTTCGGCGACTATAACCGATTGTTCAACTATGTCTTCATTATAGCCATTGTGGGCATGCTCTTTATGTTCCTCCACACATGGCTGATTATCCATCTTCGTCTGAAACCCCTCCAGATGCTGACGGAACGAACAAAGCGTATTGCTGAAGGACACTATGATGAGCCTGTGCCAGATTCTCATTATAAAGACGAAATAGGTTTACTGCAACGTCACTTCCAGCGTATGCAGCAATCGGTTTCTGCCAACATCGGTGAGTTGCACAAGCTGACTGAAGCTATCCAGGAACGAAGCAAAGAACTGGACAAAGCTTATCAGCGAGCCAGCAAGGCTGACCGCATGAAGACGATATTCCTTCATAACATGACAAACCAGATGGTGGACCCTGCATTCTCCATTGACGAGAGCGTCGCCCAGCTGAAACCAGATAACAAGAATACAGAGAAGAAAAGCGTAAACCAGTTGGTGGAAAATATCCAACAGAATGGCAGCACCATTACCCAACTGCTGAACAACCTGATTAATCTCTCGGAAAAGGAGATGAGCGATGAGAAAGGAGGTGAGGCATGATTAAAATCCGTCATACTTTTGCCGTTAAGGTGGTAAGATGGGTACTACTCTTGGCTGTGCCTGTATTCTTCGCATCGGTGGGCGTATTGTTCTGGCAGTCGCGCAAGATGGTGCGCACCGAATCCATAGAACGCGCAAATGGCGTGCTGAGCAATACCCTACAACGCATCAACCGTTATCTCATTACCGCTGAGACTGCCACCAACATCAATGCTTGGCAGGTGGAGGAGCAATTGACACCCGAAGCGCTGAAGCGACTCACTGACCGCATTGTGCGACTGAACCCCTATATAGACGGATGTGTCATCAGTACAGAGCCTGGTGTAATGCCTCAATATCCCAACGGATTCATGGCACTGACCCTTCGTGAAAGCGATTCTGTCAGAACCACTTCACGGACAGACTACGATTATTTCAACGAGCGCTGGTATACCATTCCACGAGTACAGGAAAAGCCTTGTTGGGTATTGCACCGTGATAAGGATAACAAGTTGAATCTCAACGGGAATGGCATGATAGCCACCTATAGTTATCCGCTTCGCAATGCAGACGGACACTTCATAGGTATTGTTTCTACAGAGCTGTCCCTATTGCACATCTCGCAGATATTGGCAGAGGAGCGTCCATATCCTCACTCGTACTTCGCATTGATTGACGAGCAGGGTCGCTACATTGGTCATCCTGACACTTCACGCTTATTTGATAAGACCATTTTCAGCGTGGCTGACGCAGAGCAACAGGCTGACATAATAGCTTTGGGCTACGAGATGACCGCTGGCAAGCGAGGCAACATGTCGGTGAAAGTGAACGACGAGTCCTGCATGGTGTGCTACATGCCAGTAGATGGTACCACTTGGAGCTTGGCCATCGTATGTCCTGACAGCGATGTATTTCGTGGCTACCATCGGCTTACCTACATGATGATAGCCCTGCTATTCATCGGATTGTTACTCATCATCATCAATTGTTATAAGGCTGTTACCACCGCGCTCCGTCCGTTGGGCGAGCTGCTTGAAAAGACGCGAGCTGTGGCTCAAGGAGATATGGAGGTGAAGATTGCCCACACAGAGCGCACTGACATCATTGGTGGCTTGCAGAACAGCTTTGCCACCATGTTGCAGTCGGTCAACTATTATATTGACAGTGTCCATACGGCTACTGATCAGACCAAGCGCTACAACACGGAACTGGAGAAGGCCACACAATTAGCCATAGAGGCAGAACGCCGGAAGACGACATTTATACAGAATGTGAGTCATCAGGTAAGAACTCCGCTCAATGTCATCATGGGCTATGCTCAGGTGCTGAGAAAGCCCACCGACCGTGCTTCGCTCAGCGACGGAATGGCCGAAGAAGACATCAAAGCCATTGTGGATAAGATGGAACACAACTGCAAGAAACTAGTCCGTACGGTGCTGATGCTTTTTGATAGTTCCGATACGGGTCTTGCAGCATCTGACAAGCGTGAAAGGCGCGATATGGTTGGTTGTAATGAACTCTGTCGGGAAGCTTTTGTTTTCATGAGTCAGATGAACCACGTGCCCATCACTTTCGAGACCGAGGTGTCTGATGATTTCTGTATTCTTACCAATCGTCGCTACCTGCTCTATAGCCTGCAGGAGTTACTGGGCAATGCTACCCGCTATTCCGATGGTAAGAATGTCTTGTTACGGGTGGAAAAAGACGACAAATCAGTCCGCTTCATCATACAAGACACGGGTAAGGGCATTGCGGAAGCCGACCTTGAGAATATCTTCATGTTCTTTACGAAAGTTGATGATTTCAGCGATGGTTTAGGTCTTGGGCTACCACTTGTCAAGCGCCATGCTGAAACGCTTGGTGGCAGTTTCACCCTTGACACCAGCTATCATGCCGGTTGCCGTTTCATCTTTGAATTGCCTATATAGTAATTGCTTTGTTTTGAGGTTTTTTGGCAAATTATTTGTCTAAATAATTTCTTTTTTCTATCTTTGCCCTCAAATAAAGACCTCATAACTATGAAATTTCAACTGATAAGGCCATTCGTAGCTGTAGTCTTGCTACTACAGGCTGGCTTCTTATGGGCTCAGACGAATGATTCTGCAAAGGTAAACAAGTTGAGTTTTGGCATTGACTTCATGACGCACGGAGAAATGATGCGTGGCGGACTTCCCATAGACCTAGACGACGAACCGGACGATAACTCAAGCTTCCTGTTGGGCCGCTTCCGTCTGATAGTGGATTACGAGCGACCAGGATTACAGGCACATGCTGTGCTTCAAAACAAGTCGGTATGGGGTACTCATGGTGCGCAAGCACTAAAACTATATGAAGGTTGGGCAAAAATGACAGCCAAATGCGGCTTGTTCGCTCAGGTAGGTCGTGTAGCACTGGCTTATGACGATGAACGCATTATCGGTCCTAACGATTTTGCGATGGCATCGCTTTCACACGACATTTTGAGGGTTGGCTACGAGGGTTACGGACATCAGGTACACGCTATACTGGCCTACAACCAGAGTGAAGATAATGTATATTCTAGTACATACTATGACAATGGTGATAAACCTTACAAGACGATGCAGACGGTGTGGTATCACTACGATGTGCCCAAGTTCCCACTGGGTGTTTCTCTGCTTTTCATGAATGTGGGTCTGCAGGCTGGTGTGAAAGGGTCAGAGGAAAACAAGCCCAGCACGGAATATCAACAGATGTATGGTGGCTATCTGAACTATCACCACAAGAAACTGACAGTGGAAGGCTCATACTATAAGCAGGTGGGTAAGTCGGTAGATGCTCGCGCAAGAAAAGCTAGAGATATGGATGCATGGATGGCCAGTGGAAAGGTCACTGTTAATCCTAATGACTATTACGGTTTCACGCTGGGTTACGACTACCTGAGTGGTGATGACAAAGTGATAGTCCCATCACCAGGAGACATTGGACTTGGACTAATATATCATGAAACGAACAAGGGATTCTGTCCGCTGTTCGCTTCGCGCAACAAGTTCTATGGCATCATGGACTACTTCTATCAGAGCGCCTATATCAACGGCTTTACCCCTGGTTTGCAGAATGCTTTCATCGGTGCTTTCGGAAAGCCCACGCGAAAGATGGACCTCAGTGCCACCTACCACTATCTGGCAGTGGCCACAGAAATAGATAATCTGAACCGGACGTTGGGTCATAGCATTGACCTGCAAGCCGGTTATCAGTTCACAAAAGACATTTCACTGAATATAGGTTACACGCTGATGTTCAGCACGGAAACGATGTACTGGCTGAAACAGGGAAATGACAGCAAGTGTGCCCAATGGGGATGGTTCTCGCTGAACATATCACCCAGTTTGTTTTCTACGAAATTCTAAAACGCAATCAAAAAACAATCATCAATATGAAAAAAATCTCTAAACCCTCTAACCAGGCTGTTAACACACAGACCGTCGCATCGTTGTTCCGCAAACAGACCAAGGAAACCCCTGAGAATATCGCAGTAGTTTATAAAGATAAGAAGTACACCTATGCAGAGGTGGATGAACTGAGTGACCGCCTTGCCGCGTTTGTAGCCTCGAAAGGGCTCGGCAAAGAGGATGTGGTAAGCATCTTGATTCCACGTTGCGAGTGGATGGTCATCGCACCGCTCGGCGTGTTAAAGGCCGGCTGCGCCTATCAGCCTCTTGATCCGACTTACCCCAAGGAGCGTTTGAACTATATGGTGCAGGACGCCAATGCCAAGCTGCTGATTGCCGATGAGGAGTTGCTGTCGTTGTTAGGCGATGTTACGGCACCTGTCCTCCTGACGAAGGACATCAACCAATTGCCCCCCATCTCCCAACCTTTGGCAGACCCCGATCCTGCAGGTTTACTGATGCTCGTCTATACCTCGGGAACTACAGGTCAACCCAAGGGTGTGATGTTGGAGCAGCGCAACGTAGCTTCATCATCCGTGCCTTTTGCCAGCTTCTTAGGCATGAAGGTTGGCAGCCGAGTAGCCAACTATGCCAGTTTCGGTTTCGTACCCACTGTCGTCGAGACATGGGGCGGCCTATCCTTAGGTGTTACGCTGCATATCCTCGACAATGCCGAACGTTATGACATGGGACGACTGAAGGCGTACATTCGCAAGGAAGAGATTACACACATTTTCATGACTACCATGATGGCTTATCAGTTTGCCGGCAACCTGGATGAAGACACCACGCTGGAGGTTCTCAGTTGTGGTGGCGAGGCACTGCCACCTCTAACACCTCCGAAGCATATCCGGATGGTTAACTTCTACGGAAGTTCTGAGTGTACGAGTATTGCCGGACATAATCTCACCAAGCGTGAAGAGCAGTCTATTATTGGTACCCCTTTAGGTGAAACGACACTGGCTGTGATGGCCGATAATGGCCAGCCTGCCGCTGTTGGCGAAGAGGGTGAGCTATGGGTTATGGGACCTCAGGTATGTCGTGGCTATCTGAATGCTCCTGAGCTGACAGCACAGAAAATAACGGAAGACGACACTCACGGTAGGATTTTCAAGACAGGTGACATCGTTATGCGCCGCGATGACGGTGAATTGGTGTTCGTTGGCCGTCGCGACGGAATGGTGAAGATTCGCGGTTTCCGCGTCGAACTGAAGGAAGTGGAAGCCGTCATCCGTGAATTCCCAGGTATCAAGGACGCCACCGTCCATACTTTCGATACGGAAGGAGAAGGAGCAGGCAAGTTCATTGCTGCCTACGTGGTAAGTGATTCTCCTGTAGACGTTGAGGCCCTGAACGCCTTCATACTCGAAAAGAAACCACCTTATATGGCACCTGAGGTCATCATGCAGATTGATGCCATTCCGCTGAACCAAAACCATAAAGTGGACAAGCGAGCGCTTCCCAAGCCCGTACGCTCTGTTACGACAGAATCGCAACAAACAGAAAACGCCCCGATGAATGTGCTGGAAAAGGAACTCCACGACATCATATCCAAGTTGGTGGGCAATAGTGACTTTGGCGTCACAACGTTACTGGGTCACACTGGCCTGACATCCATTACGGCCATGAAACTGGCGGTAGAGATCAATAAGCGCTACGGCATAGAGCTTGATGCCAAGTCGATGGCGAAATCAGTTACCCTTCAGAGTATCGAGAATGAGATACTAAGAAGTCTGATGGATGAAGGAAGAAGTAAGACGGGAGACGAAACACCTCAGCCGTCAGACATCAGCCATCCCAAGTCCGCTCCCCTCTCCTACGCCCAATTGGGTGTTTATTACGAGTGCATGAAGCATCCGCTTGACACGACTTATAATCTTCCCACTGCCATCATACTTCCCCCAGGCATTGAGGGTGATAAGGTGGAACAAGCCCTTTTGCAACTAATCTCTGCGCATCCTGCCTTCAACATCCATTTCGAGACGCAGGGTAACGACGTCGTCCAAGTGTACGACCCTGACCTGGTGCCGGTAGTGACACGTAGTGAGATGACGGAAAAGGACCTGATTGCCTATCAGCAGTCCTTTGTCCTGCCTTTCAATTTGGACCGCGGTCCGCTCTACCGCATGGAAATCGTGCAGACGGAAAACCGCGTGGTCATCTTGATAGATGTGCATCACCTCATCTTCGATGGTGCATCATTCGACTTGCTTACACGCCAGCTATGCGATGTCCTGGACGGGAAAACCATCGAGCCAGAGAGACTCGGCTTACTCCAGTTCTCGCAGGAGCAGCGACAGGCTGAGAGTGGCCAAGAATATCAGGAAGCGAAAGCCTATTTTGCCGAAGTGATGAAGGAATGCGAGGGCTGTACGGAAATTACCGACGACTTTACGCCCAGTGAGCCTCACGGTCATGTTGCCCAGGTAGTCACTCCTTTCGATTATACCAAGGTGGAGCAGTTCTGCAAGCAGTTGAATGTGACGCCTGCCAGTCTGATGCTCGCTGTGTCTTTCTACACGTTGTCGCGCTACACCAACAACCGTCATGTCTATATCTCCACGATTAGTAACGGACGTTCCAACCTACGTCTGGCTGATACGACGGGTATGTTTGTCAACACCCTTCCATTGGCAGGACATATCACGGAACAGACCGTAGAAGAGTTCGTCCGTCGCACGAGTGAGAATTTAGAGCAGACGATGCGCCACGAACTCTATCCCTTCGCCCGTATTGCTGCCGATTTTGACTTCTCGGCCAACACGACCTATACTTATCAGTTGGGAATCTTCGAAGAGCATACCATTGGTGGCGAGAAGATTACTGTCAAGTCGATAGACGTAGATGTGCCGAAACAAAAACTCGATATCATCATCATACAACAGGACGGTCGGCCAGTCATCTGTCTGGAGTACGACGATGCCTTCTATAGCGAGAAGACGATCAAGGGATTGGCAGAATCATTCGTCAGCGTTCTGAAACATTTCATGGAGGCACCGAAGAACAGTCTGCTTAAGGTGTCGATGCTTAGCGACGAACAAGAGCGTCTGGTCAATTCTTTCCGTATGGCTGGCACAGCAGATGTTCCTACCCGTCTGTTCCATCAGGCCGTTGAGGCGAATGCCGAGCAGAAGCCCGACGTGAAGGCTCTCGTAGCCTGCGACGGCACCTTTACTTTCAGCCAGTTGAATAGTGAGATGAACCGTATAGCCAATGCGCTCATTGCTCATGGTGTGAAGCGTGGCGACCGCGTGGCCATGTTGCTGCCTCGTACCAGTCGCCTTATCTTCACCATGTTTGGTATCATGAAGGCTGGTGCAGCATACATCCCCTGCGACCCGCACTATCCAGCAGACCGCATCAAGCTGATTCTCGAAGACAGCGAGGCTGCCTATATCGTTACCGACGATGAGAATCTGGAGAATCTGAAGGCGCAAGCCGGAGAGGGAAGTCTCAAGGTATTGGAGAAAGCCTTGAATGTCGAAGAACTGTTGCAATGCGAAAACACGGCAAACCCAGCTATTCCACAGGAAGGCGGCGACCTCGCCTACATTATTTATACGTCAGGTTCTACAGGTCGTCCAAAAGGAGTGATGCTTCACCACAAGGGTATCTGCAACGAGCTCTTTGCCCATCCGCTCAACTTCCGCAACTGGACGGTAATGCAAGAGGTAAAGTGCATACTCGGACTGGCCACCATCTCCTTCGACGCTTCCGTTGAGGAAATTGGTATTCCGCTGTACAACGGTCTCACCCTGGCATTGGCCAGCGACGAGATAGCCAACGACCCGATTCTCTTGGCGGAGTTTATGGTGGAAAACAACGTGGGTATGTTCCAAGGCACACCGTCACGCTTGATGCAGCTCTATGAGTCGGATACCTTCCGCAAGGCGCTTTCAGGTTGTCACATCATTGAGCTGGGCGGCGAGAAATTCTCAGGCAGCCAGTTGCGTGAACTACAAAAGACGATGGTAAGTGCTGACGGTTCTCATCAAGTGCATATCTTCAACAGCTTCGGTCCCACTGAGACAACGGTGGAAAGCAATAGCCACGAAGTGACACACGACGACCATGTAACCATCGGTCGTCCACTGGTCAACGTGACCGAATATATCGTGGACGCCGACATGAACCGTGTGCCAGTGGGTGTTGTAGGTGAACTACTGATCGGTGGTGCGCAGGTAGGCTTGGGCTATAACAACCTGCCTGATAAGACCCGCGAGGCCTTCATCCCCAACCCGTTTGTCACCGGCGACGCTATCGACAAAACGCTATACCGCTCTGGTGACTATGCGCGCTGGGACGAACAGGGCTACGTTTCCATCTTAGGACGTACCGACAACCAGGTGAAACTGCGTGGTCTGCGTATCGAACTGGGTGAGATTGAGAGTGTCATTTCCCAACAGGAAGGTATCGGTCAGGTCATCGTGATGATTCGCAAGATCAATGGCAAGGAACATCTCTGTGCCTACTTCACTGCCAATCATGCTGTAGACATTGACGAACTGAAAGTGGAGATTGGCAAGAGCCTGACACAGTACATGGTGCCAACGGCTTACCTGCAACTCGACAAGATGCCGACCACGCCCAGCGGTAAGACCGACATGAAGGCACTGCCCGAACCTACGCTTTCCATCACAACAGCATATGTGGCGCCAGCAAATGAATTGGAAGAACAGCTTTGCAATATCTTCGCTAATATCTTGCAAGTAGAGCGTGTGGGAGCTACCGACGATTTCTTCGAATTGGGTGGCACTTCGCTTGTCGTTACACGCTTGATTATCGATGTCGATAAAATTGGGCACCATTTGGTCTATGGCGATGTTTTCGACAACCCAACGCCACGGCAGATTGCTGCCTTGCTGACCGGTACTCAGGTGACCGAGAAAGTCAGTCTGGAGTCGGAGGTGAAGGACTTCGACTACACTGCCATCGACCAAGTTCTGACTGGAGGTACTATAGAAGCTTTCCGTGAGGGTACGCCACTCACGTTAGGTCATGTACTACTGACGGGAGCCACTGGCTACCTGGGCATTCACCTGCTCAACGAGCTTATCAGTTCCGATGCCAAGACTATTACCTGTCTGGTACGTGCCAAGAGTCCAAAGGATGGAGAACGTCGCTTGCAGACGCTCCTGTATTACTATTTCGCCTCTTCCTATCGCGACCTCTTCGAGAGCGGACGCCTCCACGTCATCAATGGCGACGTCACCAACGACATCTGTTCTCTGCTCAGCGGTTCCGCCGTCGAGATTGACACGGTGTTCAACTGTGCCGCCATCGTGAAACACTTCTCCAAGGACAACGACATCGAACGCGTCAACGTAGATGGCACACAGCGCTGCGTGGACTACTGTCTGAAGACGGGAGCCAAGCTCATCCAGATTTCCACCGTCAGTGTGGGCGGTTTCCTGACACATGGCGAGTCTGCCGACAAGGCTTTCCTCAGCGAGCAGCGTCTCTTCATGAACCAGTATTTGGGTAACCAATATACGCTTTCGAAATACCTTTCTGAGCGTATCGTTCTCGATGCTGTTGCCACCAAGGGTCTCGTGGGTAAGGTGATGCGTGTCGGCAACCTTGCAGCCCGCAGTACAGACGGTGAATTCCAAGTAAATTTCCGCACCAACAGCTTTGCCGGCACGATGCGCGCCTATAGCTTGTTAGGCTGCTGTCCCTATGGCAATTTCACAAATCCTGTAGAGTTCTCGCCTATCAACGAGGTCGCTCAGGCTATTTGTCTGCTGGCCACCACGCCACGCGAGTGTTGTATGTTCCATCCATACAACAACCATAGCGTGTTCCTTGGTGACGTGCTGGGCGAACTGGCCTCAGTAGGCACACCTGTGCGAATGGTAGAACAAGACGAGTTCCTGCAGGCATTGGATCAGATCAAGTCTGACCCTCAGAAAGCCGAGCGCCTGCAAAGTCTGGTAGCATACGCCGACGTGACTCACGGACAGGATGCAATCCTCGTTCAGGAGACGAACGACTACACCATGCAGGTGCTTTACCGACTAGGTTTCCAATGGTCCCCCACCTCCTGGGACTATGTTGATCGTTTCTTCCAGGTTATCGCTGGCTTCGACTTTTTTGCAGAGTGAAATAGTAACTTTTTGCATAAAATTTTGCTATTTCAACAAAACTTTGTAACTTTGGCGAGTTAAAATCTATCAAATAGACAATTTACTATTACTAAAATATAAAGAAAATGAAAAGAAACAATGTGAAGATGGGTGTTGTAGCACTGGCTGCAGTGGTTGGTGGACTGACCTCATGTGGTGGCGAAATGCCCCAAGTAGAACAGACGTCGTATGAGACGGTGACCATTAAGAAAGAAGACATTACAGTGCCTATGAAGTTCAGTGCGAAACTCAAGGGTGAGACGGATGTAACCATCACGCCTCAGGTAAGTGGACAGCTGACGAGAATCTGCGTGACCGAAGGTGACCAGGTGAAGAAAGGTCAGGTGCTCTTTATCATCGACCAGCGTGACGCACAGTTGGAACTGGAGTCTGCACAGGCTAACCTCCAGGCTGCTCTTGCCCAAGAGGCAAGTGCGAAAATCGAGTACGAGTCTAACAAGAATCTGTATGAGAAGAAGATTGTCAGCAAATATACGCTCGATACTTCAGAGAACTCATACAACCAGGCAAAGGCATCCGTGGCACAATACAGGGCACAGGTAAACCGTGCGAAGGTGAACCTCGGCTACTGCACCATTACTGCCCCCGTGACGGGCAGCATCGGTGAGATTCCCGTGCGTACGGGTGATCAGGTGTCGCCGTCAACCTATCTGACCACGGTGAGCGGCAACGCGAATATGGATGCAGAATTCTCACTGCCGGAAACGATTCTGTCAATGATGCTCTCTGAAGGTTTCAGCACGGATCCCAGTGCACTTTCAAAGTATTCGCTCGATGTGAGTTTTGTCATGAAGAACGGTGCGGAGTATGAGCATAAGGGCAAGATTACCAGAGCTACGGGCGTGGTGAATGCCTCTACTGGTACTATTTCGCTGAAGGCTACCTTCCCCAACCCTAAGGGCCTGCTCTACTCAGGTATGCAAGGTAATGTGGTGATTCCTCTGCAAGAACAGGGCGTCATGGTAATCCCGCAGGAGGCTGTCGTGAAGTTGCAGGACAAGCAGCAGGTGTATAAGGTACAGCCCGACAGCACGGCAACGGCTATCGAGGTGACTACACAGGACATCTATGATGGTAAGCACTATATAGCGTTGACAGGTCTGAACGAGGGTGACCAGATTGTGACCGTAGGAGCCAACAACGTACACGAGGGACAGAAGGTGCTTTTCCCGGCTGCACCGGAGAAGAAGTGAAAAGTGAAGAGTGAAAAGTGAAAAATTTGCTTCCGCTTTATGAAGAATAATATATTTATTAATAGGTACGTGATGGCGTGCGCCATCAGTATCGTGTTGGCGCTGGTGGGCTTCATTTCGATGAGTTCGCTGCCCATCGAGCAATATCCGAACATCGCACCTCCGCAAGTGGAGGTTACGGCCTACTATATGGGTGCTGACCCCAAAACCATCATTCAGTCGGTGATCTCCCCCTTGGAAGAGAGTATCAACGGTGTGGCCGGTATGGACTATATGGTATCGAAGGCCACCTCAACGGGTACCGCGACCATCGACGTGTATTTCAAGCAGGGTGTTGACCCAGATATCGCGACGGTGAACGTACAGAACCGTGTGTCGAAGGCTCAGTCGCAGCTGCCTTCTGCCGTTGTCAATATGGGTATTGAGACAGAAAAACGCCAGAGCAGTATTCTGCGCATCATCGGTATTCAATGTACAAACGGCAAGTATAGCGACGACTTCGTGTCAAACTACGTAGATATCAACATCAAGCCGCGTATGCAGCGTATCTTTGGTGTGGGCTCTGTGACGTCGTTAGGTAACACCTATGCCCTGCGTGTCTGGATGAAACCCGACGTGCTGGCACAATACGGTCTGACTCCCGACGATATCAGCACAGCCATCAACAGCCAGAGTTTCGTGACCTCTTTAGGCAACTTCGGTGAGCAATCAGATAACAAATACCAGTACTCGATGGAGTATAAGGGTACGCTGAAGGAGATTGATGAGTTCAATGACATCGTCATCAAGACCACCGACGGTGGTCACGTGCTGCACCTGAAAGACGTGGCAGAAGTAGAGATTGGTGCTAAGACCTACAGCTTCAAGTCTAATATCAGCGGCCAGCCGGGTACCTTCATGCTGATTTTCCAGTCACCAGGCTCCAATGCCACGGAGGTGAACCAGCGCATCGACCAGATGTGCGAGGAGATGAAGGCAACGATGCCTGACGGACTGGAATTCGTCACCTTGCAGAATGCCGACGACTTCCTCTTTGCGGCCATCCATAACGTGGTGGAGACGCTCGTCATCGCTATCATTCTGGTAATTCTGGTGGTGTTCTTCTTCCTGCAGAACGTCAAGGCAACGATTATCCCCAGTATCTCGGTGATTGTGTCACTGATGGGTACCTTTGTCATCGTCACCCTGGCAGGATTCTCGCTGAACCTGCTGACGCTGTTCGCGCTGGTGCTGGCCATCGGTACGGTGGTAGATGATGCCATTGTGGTCGTCGAGGCCGTGATGGCAAAGATGGAGAATGGTATCACCGATGCCAAGGAGGCTACGCGCCAGGCTGTCGGCGAAGTGTCGATGGCAGTATTCTCGTGTACGCTTGTCTTCATGGCAGTGTTCATTCCCGTGACTTTTATCTCGGGTACGTCGGGTACGTTCTTCACCCAGTTCGGTATCACCATCGCCTCGGCTGTGGGTCTGTCGTGTCTGCAGGCCCTGACTACGTGTCCCGCCCTTTGTGCCATCATGCTGAAGGTGACGGAGGACAAGAAGGATGGCGGAAAGTCGCTGCTCTACTACACCAAGAAAGCCTACGACGCCAGCTATAATGCCCTCTTCGACAAATATAGCAAGGGGGTGAAGAAGTTCATCAAGCGTCCAGGTGTGTCTTGGATATTAATGGGCATTGCTGCCGCGCTGCTTGTATTCTTTATGATGAAACTGCCGTCGGGCCTCGTGCCACAGGAAGACCAGGGTATGTTCATGGTTGAGGTGGATGCACCGGAAGGTTACACACTGGAGCAGACCTACGACCTGCTGCAGCAGGTGGAGGAGAAAGTGAAGGTTATTCCCGAAATGGAGAGCTATGCCATGGTGAGCGGCTACGGTCTGATCTCAGGTCAGGGTTCCAGCTATGGCTTCATGGTTATCCGTCTGAAGAACTGGGAAGAGCGTTCAGGTATAGAACACTACATAGATGCGGTCATGTATCGTTTCTATATGTCGTGTGCGGACATCAAGAATGCCACGGTCATTCCGTTCCAGATGCCCCAGATTCCGGGCTATGGTACGAGCAGCAACGTGAACCTCGTCGTAGAGGACCCCACCGACGGCGACCTGTCGGAGTTCTCTAAGAAGACCGACAACTTCCTGGCCAAGCTCATGGAGCGCAAGGAAGTGAGTATGGCAATGTCCACCTATTCGGAGAAATTCCCGAAATATCGTGTCGAAGTGGATCCCACCCAGTGCAGTCGCTCCGGCTTATCAGCCAAGGAAGTGCTGAGCACGCTCGGCAATTACTGTAGTGGTTCGTATGTCGCCAACTACAACCAGTTCGGTAAGGTGTATCAGTTATGGACTGCCGCAGCTCCTGAATATCGTCTCGATCCCACGTCGCTCAACAATATCTTCGTGAAGACGAGCAGCGGAAAGATGGCACCCCTCTCAGAGTTTGTTTCACTGACGGAGATTGTTGGTCCATCTAACAACCAGCACTTCAACCTGTTCTCAAGTATTGAGTGTCAGGTATCTCCTGCCAGCGGCTACAGTGAAGGTCAGGTTCAGGAGGTCATTAAAGAGGTGTTCCGCGAGACGATGCCTAGTACGGCTACGTTTGAGTACAGCAGTATGTCGCGTGAGACCGCTGAGGCGGCTGGTTCGAACACCACCACCCTCATCTACTGCATCTGTATCGTCCTTATCTACCTGATTATGGGATCGTTGTATAACTCATGGTTCACGCCGTTGGCTGTGCTGCTCAGTATTCCATTCGGTCTGATGGGTGCCTTCTGCGTCGTCTGGCTTTGTGCTAACATTGGCTTCCCAGGTATGGAGAACAATGTTTATGTGCAGACGGGTGTCGTCATGCTGATCGGACTGTTGGCCAAGACCGCCATCCTGATTACCGAGGTGGCCTCCGAGCACCGTAAACACGGTATGGGTATCAGTGAAGCAGCCTTCTTAGCTTGTCAGGAGCGTCTGCGCCCCATTCTGATGACCGTTATCTGTATGGTTGTCGGTATGATTCCGCTCGCCATTGCCAGCGGTGCCGGTGCCAATGGTAACCGTGCCCTTGCCATGTGTGTCATTGGAGGTATGGTAGTTGGTACCATAGCATTGCTCTTCGTCGTTCCTGCGTTCTATATCATCTTCCAGAAGCTGCATGATAAGTTCCAGGGCAGCATAGTAGAAGTCAAAGAAGTTAACGAAGTTAGTGAAGTTAAAGAATCATGAGAAAACTAAGCAATATCATCGCAGCTGCAGCCGTGAGTATGATGCTCACGGGCTGCGGCCTATATAATAAATATGAGAAGACCGTGCAGGAACCTGCCAACATTTTCGGCAGCAATGTGCTCAGTGGTTCAGCTGCTGAAGACGCTACCGTCGCCGATATGTCTTGGCGCGAGTTCTTCACAGATCCCTTGTTGCAGAATCTTATCGAACAGGCGCTGGCCAACAATACCGACCTGAACACGGCCCGTATCAATATTGAGAAGAGTGAGATTTCACTGAATACCAAGAAGCTGGCCTATCTGCCTTCTGTCTACTTCAAGCCACAGGGCTCTCTCTACAGCTTCGACGGTGCCACGCCCACCAAGAGCTACACCATACCGCTGGACGTGTCATGGGATATCGATGTGTTCGGTTCCATCACCAATAAGAAGCGCGCTGCCAAGGCTGCCTTGTTGCAGGCCCAGATGACCGAGGAATCCACCCGTTCCAACCTCATTAGCAGCATAGCCCAGCAGTATTTCTATCTCCAGTTGCTCGACCGCGAACTGGAAATCCTCACCGAGACCGACAGTCTATGGAAAGCTTCGCTGGAAACGATGCAGGCTCTTTACGACAACGGACAAGCCTATTCAACGGCTGTCAACCAGCAAGAGTCGTCGTATCTCGACGTGAAGTTGCAGATTGTTTCCATCAAGCGCAGCATCCGCTCCACCGAGAATGATATATGCAGCTTGCTGTGCATCACACCACAGCACATCCAGCGCGCTCATTGGGGAGCAGAAGCCCAGTATCACTCTGCATCAGATAAACACTTGTTCGAGGAAAAATACATGAAAATCGGTGTGCCCGCCATGATGTTGGAGCGTCGTCCTGACATCCGCTTGGCCAACTACTACATGGAAGAAGCCTTCTATAATGTGCAGGCTGCCCGTGCTGCCTTCTTCCCCAGCATCACGCTGACGGGAGAGGCTGGTTGGTCTAACAATAGTGGCCTCATCAATCCCGCCAAGTTCCTGTGGCAGGCTATAGGCTCACTCTCACAGCCTCTCTTTGCCCGCGGTCAGATCAAGGGCAACTACAAGACAGCCCAGTTGACCGAGGAGAACCTGAAGAAGAAGTATGTGCAGGCTATCATCGATGCCGGCAACGAGGTCAATGAAGCCATCAGCGATTGTCAGTCAGCCCGCGAAATGCACGATTACTACCACCGTCAGGTGGAAGTATTGCACGAAGCCTATACCGGCACCCATGAGTTGATGGACAATGGTAAGGCTAGTTACCTAGAGGTACTCACTGCTCAGGAGTCACTGCTCAATGCACAGCTCAACGAGGCATCAAACATGTATAATGGTGCCCAGGCTCTCATTTCCCTGTACGTCGCTCTGGGTGGAGGTACGAAGTAACATATTTATCCAATAATCATTGAGGATATGATCATTGGGGACAGGTTCGATTGCGTCCAATCAAACCTGCCCCCATTCTTTATGCCATGCCACCGTTTTCGCCATCGGTGCAGGTCACACGCTTCACCTCCTTACCGTCGCGGCCGTAGCAGGTGATGACCACACTGGTATTCTTAGGTTCTATCCTGTTAAGGGTCTTGCTCTCAAGGCAGGTATCCAGTCTGGATTCTGCGTTGCCAAGAAGGTGAAGATTGATGGAACCGCTTCTTTAGGCCCAGGCCTTACTGAGCCTTTCACCGAAGATGTCAAACTTGGAGATGCTGTTAAGGACTTTGCTTTTGCTATTCCTGTAGGTGTTTCTTACGAGTATGAGAGCTTTGTCCTTGATGCTCGTTACAACATCGGTGTAACAAAAGCAGCGCCCATTCCGAGCGCAGTCTTTTGTTTTTTGATAAACTCAGGTATTTGCTTTTATGTTTATGTACTAGTGTATTACTTATAATATTTTCTATCAATTTTACCATTGAAGGTTCGTTTTATATTCTCAACCTTTTCATATAAAAGTGGGACTTTATACAATTCCAGTTTTGATTTTAGATATTGGGCTAAAGCCCTTTTGTCTAACAGTTCTCCTTCCTTAACGACTACTAATAATTTTAGGGCGCTCCCTGTTATTTTGTGTTCAACGGAGATGCATATACAATCTTTGACTATTGGATAGGATAGGGCAATGTCTTCTACTTCTGTAGGTGCGACTTTAAAACCTCCTACATTGATGACATCGTCCTCTCTACCTAAAAGATGCAGCATGCCTTCATCATCAAGAATGCCGATGTCAGAGGTGTAAACCACTCCGTCTTTCAGTATCTCTGATGTCCTTTGGGTATCGCCCAAATATCCAGTCATCAAGGTATCGCCTTTACAAGCTATATGACCATTCTCAGTAATAAAAACCTGGGAATGTTTCATGGGTTTGCCAAGACAACCGGCAACACATCGGCCGTCATTGAAGTTGTAAGTGCAAATAATGCCTGTTTCTGTAGATGCGTAAGTATTGTACAATCTGCTGTTGGGCAGCAGTTCGCACAAAGATTTCATGTCACCCTGTGAGATAGCTGCAGCACCCGTTTCAATAAAGTCTATCTTGTCTGCATAATCAGCCAATTTCTCAGCACTGAATTGCAGGAGGATTCTGATACTGGCAGGAACTAAGAACGTTGCCATCTTTGTTGCAGGATAATCAAATGCTTCCCAAAACTTATTGATATCTTTCAAACCGTCAACCAGAATAAGGGTGGCACCTAAAACAATAACAGGATAAATCTTGGATAGACTGCCTATGTGGTTGAGAGGCCCATTTACAACAAATGCTAATTCATGGCTAAATCCTTGACCATCAATTAGGTTCTCTGCATCTGCAATGATGGTTTGATGACTTATCATGACTCCTTTTGACTTCCCTGTCGTACCTGTTGTATATAAGATATCTGCAGTATCATCCGGTACCCTATTGGAACATATCTCTTGGGAGATTGTATTATAGCTCTCATCTGGTATGTCTTTTTCGAGCAGCGTAACGATACATCCCATTTTGTGAAGTGCAAAATAGGTCACTAAATAATCGATACTTGTAAAAGCACGAAGACAAACTATTTGTCCCTTATGGTATGAGACTTTCTCCAACAGAATCATCTTTTCCTTAATCCTGTTCTTTAAATCTTCATAGGTACATGTGTCGTTATCGCAGACTATTGCTGTCTTGTCTGGATAGAGCCGTGCATTGACATCTATATAATCCTCTAATATCATATAGTTATTTTTCTGCTAATTTCTTTTCAACAAGGGCTACAATGCTGTCTAATGTCTTTAAATTCTTGGGAGTTGCATCTGTTGATTCTAACTTGATGCCAAATTCATCAGACAGCGTCATCAGAATAGTGGTTATACCCAAGGAATCTAATTCGCTGAACAAAAAATCAGAATCAAAATCTACAAGAGGAAGAACATCCTCAAGAATGTTTCTAATCTTATCTTTCATATACTTAATTGATGATAATGGGTTTAAGATATTCGTATTTTTTTTTGTCCTCGTCTGTCGATTCGATAAGAATCGTCAGCGTACTATTGAGATCGTATGTCACTCTATCTATTTCTTTTGAGATTGTTAGATTGTCCACTCTGTTTTCTGCAGTATATTTTGCAACGATATATTTTTCCTCATCCTTCTCAATACCGAAACATTTTATCTTGGGATTTTCTAGGGCCAGTAGCATGGATAATTCACCCCACCTATTGTTGATTATTATGATTGTTTTGATAGAGGAGGTAATAGACGATTCTATCTTTTCGAGGGTTCCTTTTTTCGTATATTTCCTAAGTTGATGACAAACAGAAGATGAAATGTCCACCCCTTTATATCTGTAGCAATCTTCAATAAATCTAATCTTTGATGTGTTGTTACGATCCCTCCATATTAAGTTTCGCAAAGTGATAGGGCGCTTCCTTTCGCAACCTTTATTGTAAACTAGCCATCGGAAGATGAGTGGTGGGAAAAGATAAGCCATTAAAACAACGGAGAACATTCCGATAATAGTGACTTCAGCTAATGAATGTAAGGCTGGGTGTTTGGCAATAATTAAGGAACCGATGCCTATCAACATGATGAGCGCAGAGATGATGATACTATTCTTATATGAAGCCAACATTTTCCGTCTATAGGCATATTCAAATTGACAGCCTTCTGTCATAAATATGGTATAATCGTCACCTTGACCAAAGATAAACGTTGCCAAGATGATATTGACAACATTGAATTGAATGCCCACGAGGGACATAATTCCTAATATCCACAACCAGCTTACTGCCATCGGAATAAATGAAAGTATAGCCAACTCAAGACATCCGAGTGAGAACCATAAAAACAGGAACACAATACATCCACATGCCCATCCAATATAATTGAAATCATCGGAGAGACGTGTAGCTATTGAGGTGTTCATGCTATTTACATCAAAGACATATTGTCTGCTAGAATGATTTTCAATCCTAGAAACAACACTTTCTATTTTTTGTGGACTAACCTTTAAGACATCAATAACATTAAATTCTTTTTGTTTATCATTTATCATCAGATTAGATGCAAAAACGGAGCTGGAGAGTTGTTTGAAATATCCAAAGTCCTGAGGTTTATATGACTTATGTAGAATATCAAAGAAATCATCGAAAGTATGAGCAGAGAAGCCCTCCATTGTTGCTTCTTCAATAATGGAATGCTCTAAAGTGTTGCCATGTTTCTGCACAAAAGTATTCCAATGTTCCAGCCGTTTTCTTTGCTCTTCTTTGGAACATAGGAATTGATAGCAGCCTTGTTTATCTGCTATAAGCCCTTCTTGCTTTAGTTTCTGCAAGAGAGGCTGAATCTCCTGGCTCTTTTCTAAAGCTTCGTTTATGGTAGAGTCAGCTGAAACGACATAGATGTTCTCGTCTGCAGACGATTTCGCAGCGAACGACCGAAAATAAGCCATGTCAGCTTTTTGCTCGTCAGTCAAATAGTTGACACTACTCATGTTGGTGTCAAAACCTGTTTGTAGACTGAGATAGCCAAAGAAAAGGGTAAACACTATGATGGCATATATTACCCAACGATAGTTTTCAATAGAAATATCAGTAAACTTGAGAATAATATTTCCTTTTTCCCTTCCTGCACCATTTTTTAATAAATGTGGGAGAAAGATAAGAGCAAATAAAATGGTTCCAACGAGAAGGAAAGAGCTGAATAGTCCTAAGTCGCGAAGTGCGACGGATTGAAGTGGTACCAATGCAAGAAAAGCTCCTACGGTGGTGATGTTTCCAACAACCAAGGGTGGAATAATTTCCTTCAATGCACTTCTTACATCGGGGGTGTGTTGAAGATGAGCTATTAGATGAAGGGGATAATTAACGGCAATGCCTATAATAATGGATGATATGCCAATGACGATAACAGAAACCTGCTGATGAATACATGACAAAATACCCATAGCGAACAGCCAACCCCAAATAATAGATAAGACGATAAGAAATAGATGCCAAATGCTTCTGAACACATAAAACAAGAGGGCAACGATAAGTACGATGGCCAACATGACGGCAATAATACTATCAGTCTTTATTTGTTTGGAATTCCCTACAGCAATAACAGGTCCTCCTGTAAAGCGAATACTTACATCGGATATTTCAGATTCCGTTTCATCTGCGCTTTGTCGCAATAGGGCAAGTAATGTGCTGTTTCCCTCTGTCTCGCTGGAACCAAATGGAGAGGTCATCATCACAAAAGCTCTTTTCATATCTTTTGAAAAGATATATCCGTCGTAGTTTTCAAATTCTATACTACTTTGGCTCTTTTGTAGTTGCGAGACAATAGGCGTAAACAAATGAAGAGGATCTCGTTGGAAGTTTTCTGATACAATTCCAGAAACGGGTAGCATCAACATCTGTTTGCCATTCCTAATCTGAGTATGTATATAATCCTGAGTCTCCAAAAGACTGTCTATTCGATGATAATCTTCTGAAGTCAAGAAATAAGGAATATTACGATATACAAATTCTGTAGTTTCCGTTACCTTCTCCAAATCTATTTGATAAGTCAAATCAGTTAGTGATTTGTCCTTATCATTTTTCTTTAGATGTTCGACAAATCTTTCGATGGAATAGATAATGGTATCAGCATCGGTTTCAGACAAATCTCGATATTGAAAAATACCAATGATTCTATTGGCTCCAGATATTTCCTGATATACTTTTAGCGCCTTATGATACTTGTTGTTGAGTGGTAAGAAATCAGAGATGTCCTCCTTGTAGGTCTGTCCTGCAAGAAAGTATGCTAAAATCAACGTTATGAGAATAAAGCCTAAAACGCCATGCGTTCTATGCTTTCTCATGTAGTCGAAAAGTCTGATTACTATTGCCGCCATCATTCTATCTATTATCTATTGGATTAGAATATATACTAATGAAGATCTCTTTTAATTGGTCTAAATCACAAGTGTCATATCTGTCTAAAGCTGACAAATGCTTCATAAATGCATTGTATTCTTCATCTGTATATTTATCCTTGTATTTTGTATTGCCATATAATATGTCATGTGCAATATAGTTATTGGGATACAGCCGATATGCAGCATTTATTCTACTGTCAATAAGCTTTGCAACAGATTTGTGGTATTCATTATTTGTCTGGTTTTCAAAAGCAGAGAGTTCATCAATAGATATGGGCTTGCACAACTCAATATGAACCCTTCCCTTTGGCTGGAGAATACCTGTTAAAATGCTATTTAAATCCTCTCCTGGCTTTTTGGTATACTTTGTGTATTGCGATTGGTACAATTCAAGGGCCTTCAGTACATCACAAGACTCCCATTCATACGAAATAGAAATAGGAACAATATGTAAATCTGCTAAAGCTTTAATCTTATTTCTGGGCTCACTCATGCAAAACATCTTAATGATGCCTTGGTCGGTTGTGTCAATCCCGTTTTTTGTTCTACCATTCCGTTGAGCAATCCATACAGACTGCTTCTTTTCTTTTATTGCATAGCGTATATAACTTGAAAGATGTAATGAGCTTCGATAAAACTCTTTGATGTCCCCACCAGGACGTTCCACTTTGAACATCTTGTTGCTTTTGCCAATATCAATAACCACAGGATTCATCATCAGGTTTGCTCCAAAAGTAATTTCTGTCGTTTCAAACCCTTTTAGAACAAGATAATATTGTAAGAGACTTGCATCTAGCATGATATCACGATGATTAGATACATACAGGTAGTTCTCGGTAGGGCTTAATAGCTCTAGACCTGATACAGAAAAATCAGTCATGCTTCTGGCTATGATCTGTTCATTAACACGAAACATCGTGTCGTGTTGGAATTCTCTTACTGTTTTGAATGAACGAACTCTCTCTCTTACTGAGTCGATACTCTCATTTGGGTATATGAAAGATGACAGTAGAGGGAATGCATCACATTCAGCTATACGTTTCATAGCAGCAGGAATCTCATCCTCGTAATAAGGACGGATGTCATCAAATTCCGGGTTCTTTATCATTTCTCAAATAATTTTTTAATCCATTCTAAAAATTCTGTTTTCCACTGGCGACATTCTGGTGTTCCTTTTGATTCACTTGCGCCAAAACCATGACCACCTGTTTTGTATAATAGGTATTTGTGAGATACTTTATTAGCAGTAAGGGCAGAGTCTAATAGGATAGAATTTCTGTAGTCTACAATAGGGTCGTCTTCGCAGTTTACTAAAAAAACTGGAGGGCAATCTGGAGAAACATGTTCTTCTAAAGACAATAAATCTTTTAATTGCTTGTTTCTGACTCGAGAATCACCTAAAAGCCCTCTTCTGGATCGTTTATGCACACAGTCCTTAGTCATTGTCACAACAGGATATATTGGTGCAATAAAAGCAGGACGATCGCTTTTCTGGAATAATTCAGCACTAGACATTGCAAGATGACCTCCTGCTGAAAAGCCCATAACGCCAATCTTGGTTGTGTCTATGCCATAGTTTTCCGCATTTTCCTTTATATGCTTTATTGCTTGAAGTAAGTCTTCCTGTGGGTCTGGATACCTGTTGCCTCGGAAAAGCAATCGGAAATGAGTGATAAATGCAGGGACATATGCAGTTCGATAATCTAATGTAAATGCAGATATGCCATTGTTTTGAAGCCATTTTGCCACCTCGTTTCCTTCTGTTTCTGTATCATGCCAGAAATAACTGCCTCCAGGACACACAATGACTGCAATATTGTTTTTGCCGTTTGTAAGACATGGAGTCAGTGTTACTTTTTTGTTACAGGAAGTTCCTTCCCAAATGTTTGTTTGAGAGTAGGATGTCGTCAGAGACATAATGAACAATATGAAAACGATTATTCTTTGCATGCATTTATCTTGTTAATTACATAATTTTGTCCAAGGATGGCCTCACAAGTGTTTATGGCCGTTAATGGCACACCACAGAAGCCATGCAAATTGTTGTTTTGCCCTGTCAACAGCAAATTCTTCACTTTAGTAACAACTGGAAGTTGTGATAATGTCATGTTCTGACAATTCTTGCTGAAACCACAAATACTACCATCCTTAACAGCATAGAAATCTCGTATAGTGAGTGGTGATGAGGTGTTTATATGCTCTATACAGCCACTGAAGCCAGGATGCATGTCTTCTATTTGAGATAAAAGTTCCCGAGCTCTCTCTCTCTTCCATATTTCGTAGTCTTCGCCTCGATGACCTGTGGTGGTGTCTTCCCATTTTTTTACCATCTCAAATGACATGGGAGATGTAATCAATACCTTTGATGCATACTCGCTCTGTTCTGATGTCGGTGGTGTCATTAAAAGGAAACCTAATGGCCATGGTCGGTCTGTACGAGAAAAGTTCCATACATCATCATAGCGAGTCATATAATACTCTGAATAATTCAGGTATGGAAACGACTTAGGCTTTAGTTTTATATATAAAGAAAAAGCCGAGTGTGTATTAGGGATAGAGTTAAGTCGTTCACGATAAGACTTTGGAAAAGCTTTTTCATCTGTCAGTTGTAATAAAGTGCAGGGATGAATATCTGAAATATAATAGTCGGCAGTATGTTTTTGACCATCTTTGTCGATAACATAATCTACTTTTCTGTCATTAATCTCAATCCACTCTATTTTTTTATTAGGCAACACCTGTCCTCCAAGTCCTGTAATGAGGTCTGCTAGCAATTGGGCAAAATGTCCACTGCCATCTACAAACCTACTTTCTCCTTCTATATATAGTGTACTGATGATGGCATGTATGTAGGCAGGTGTTTCATGTGCCCTGCCACCATAAAGCGGATTCATATATGCTAAAACACTACGTAGTTTTTTGTTGTTGGTGTGTCTTGCTATGAAATCATCGGCAGCAAGCATAAAGTCGTCAGACTGTGTAAAAAAGCTCATCTGTCCTTGAGAGGGACGTAAATTGAATAAATCAACATGGTCTGAGATTCCGAAAATGTCATCAACATATTTCTCAAGATTCTCACGTTCTTCGGGAAAGCTTTGTGTCAAGGAATCAATAAAACCCTCACGCCCTTTTGCCAGAGTGTAATAGGCTTTGTCTTCTGCAAAGTATAGTCGGTCTGTACAGTTATCATCAACATTACGTAAATTCACTTTGTCTAGAATGCCGAGATAGCGACAAATACGCCAAGTGTTACCATTCGGCTGCATGCCACCTATGATATGCATTCCAGTATCAAAATGCTCTCCATAACGCTGAAAAGTCTGTAAACCACCACCAATAAGAGCATTCTTTTCTAGGATAGTTACCTCAAAGCCTTCCTTGCTCAGGATGGCACCAGTAAACAGACCACCCAATCCTGCTCCTATGATGACAACCTTTTGTTTCATATCTTATTTGCTTCGATGATTTGTTTATGTATATGTTCCGCTGTTAATAACTCGCTGCAAGTGACAATGGTTCCAACGGACACTCCTAAGATTCCATGTGAATTGATGTTTTGCCCTGTTTGTAGTACATTTGGTATTTTTGTTCGATGAGGAACCCTACATGCTACCCCTAAGTGAATATCATGGGCTATACCATACATGCTTCCTCCCTCTGTTCCGGTATAGTCGTAGTATGTCAGCGGGGTAGAGGTGTAATAGTGCTTTATGCTTGAACGTAAACCAGGGAATTGTTGCTCCACGGAGTCTAATAATAGTTCCGCTTTATGTTTTTTGAAGGCTTCATAATCCTTGCCTCGATGTCCAATCTTTGTGCCTTTCCACATCTCAACATCTTTCATGTTCATGTAGGAGAGAATGACACCAGTCTTGGCAAAACGTGGTTTCTCCTCTTGGCAAAAATGCATATAAAGATATCCCTTTGGCCAAGAACTCTCATCGTATTTATCACAATCCCAAGGTGTGCCATAGTTATAGCCATAGAAATTGTAGTTCTGATAGGGAACAATATTATCTTTGAAATCCAAATACACGGAGAAACCACCTATTGTTTGAGGGATAGAATGAATGCGATTTCGAAAAGCAGGACGTATGAGCTTAGAATCAATGAGTTCGAGAGTTCGTTGTGGATGAGCATCAGAAATCACATAGTCACATGGAAGGATGTTGTTGCCATTCACTTCAACGCCAGTGGCATGAGTTTCATCACAAATAATCTTTGTAACTTTACTATTAGCAATTACGTGCCCACCATATTTCTCAATAGTGCGACTCATTGATTGTGCAATCTTATCGCTACCTCCAACTATTCTGTATGCACTCTGATTAAAAAAGTCCATAATGAAAGCATGTGTAGAGAATGGTGTCTTGTCTATCTCTGCAGCATATAAGGGAAGTGAACCTACCAAAACCTTTGCAAGTAAAGGGTCGGTAATCACATTGTCAATAACCTCATTTATAGAGCGTAACTGGTATTCGGTATTGATTGCAGTATCACTCTCTGCATATCTAAGAGTATGAAGAGTTGATGCACTTGATACTTTTTCAATAAGGTCGAAATATAAATTCAACTGTTTACGCTGATGAGGAAAATCAATGCACATTTGCTCAATAAACTGCTGTCGACCATTTGCAAATCTATATCTTTTTCCGTCAAGACATACCACATCATACCCATCCTTGTCAAGAGGAGATAATTGAATGTCTTTCTTTACTTCAAGATACTGTAATATACGGTCAAGTGTCTGTCCTTCAGCAGCGCTTCCAATAAAATGCATACCTGTTTCAAAGCGGGCACCTCTGCGAGTGAAGCATTGAAGACAACCTCCTATTTGATGTCCCTGTTCTAAAACAGTGATATCATAACCGTTTTTTGCAAGGATGACTCCGCAAGAGAGACCACCCATTCCGCTTCCTATGATGATAACTTGTTGCTTAGACATCCTGTTCTATTAAATTGGCTAATTGTTCGTATTTCGATATATAGTGCTTCCTCATGTGAGAAGCTTGTTGCTTTGCATCGCCGATTGCTTGTAATTCTGATTGCATGATGGGTCGGCCAATTTCCACATAAATAGGACCTTTATTGAGATGATAAGTCTTCTTACGCAAAATCTTTCCAGGACCATATAGATACATGGGGGTAACGTCAAGAGCTAATTTTTCTGCAATATAAAAAGCACCCTTATGGAAACGCCCTATTCGACAATCCTTGGACCTTGTTCCTTCTGGATAAACCGCAATACTGTATCCACGATCTACTAACGATTGTAATTTGGGTAACAGTTCGTCAATACCGTCAGCTACAGGATAAAATTCAGCATTACGTATCAAAAGACCATATAAAGGGTTATTCCATACCCATTGGTTGGTGAGGAAAATAATATTCGGAGAGAAAATTAGTTGACATGCTAAGTCTATATGTGATTGATGATTACATATAATTACAGAAGGCTTGGTAAAATCAACATATTCATTTTTCTTATAAGTAAATCTTGTGCCTGGGATACCATGTTTTAACATAATGAATCGGGTAGAATGATAGATTAGACGATGCAGATTTTTCCGTTTCTTTTCTGTCATCTTGCCAATCTTTACATAAAGCCAGACTATTGGTGTTATTACGCATAAACAAAAGAACAATACGAACAATAGCGAATATACTGTCCGAATGATGTCCCCCCAAAAGCGGAATAATCGCAAAGGTAAACCATAGGTGATGGCCAAAAAGCATAAGATCGTATTTAAAATACTGATACGAGCAAAGTCTATTCCTGGGCGGAAATGGCTTACTCGTTGTTCTTGTGGAGGGTAATAAACATCAATGTCGATAGGTATAAGTTTTACTCCATGCCAAGAAGCAAAAACCAAAAGCTCGAGTTCTGCCTCATATCGTGATGTCAGCATCCCAAGGCCATAAAGCTTCTTCAGAGGATATAGACGATATCCGGTTTGTGTGTCAGACAAATGATGGCCCGTCTGAACGTAAAACCAGAAATTTGAAAACTTATTGGCAAAACTGCTTCCTTTTGATCGGGACACACCATCCAGTTTTCTACTTCCGAGAATCAGTGAACCGGGATGCTGTTGATTAGCTGCTAGGAAGTATTTGATATCAGATGGAAAATGTTGTCCATCACCATCTAATGTGATAGCGTATGAGAAGTTATGTATTAAAGCACACTTAAATCCTCTTTTTAATGCATATCCTTTGCCATGATTCTTCTCATATTCCACAAGGATTATGCCCTTTATCTCATGAAGGATAGATGAAGTGTTATCTGTAGAACCATCGTTAACTACTATGACGTCACGACATTCCTGTAAAGCATCACACACAACAGAAGCAATCGTCCCCCCATTATTATAGGTTGGAATGATTACACAGATACCTCTATCGTGCAATAATTGTTTCTGCTTGTCTTTACTGTTTTCCGTCATGACATTTACATGAAAAAGAGAGTTTTGCCAGAGTTGTGTCATTTGACAGGAGATGAACTTGAACATGATAAGTGTTGCCGTTCTCCTCTGACATTATTTTGTCATAAATGCAAGAAATCTGAGGCGTTGTTATGGGAGATATTATGCTCAAGAACTTAACATTTTTAACAAGATAGATTTTTAATCGTTTTGCTAAAGAATCCTCTAACAATTCCTTAGCGATTTGAATGATGCATACGCCTGGCGTTATGGGCTCATTAGGGAAATGAGCTTGATAGATAAAGTGGTTGGCATCTAACTTGATGTTATAACTTATCTTATCATCAGGAATGTCCTTAGCGACTATTGTATAGAGATTATTGAGTAATTGCATTATCAACTGGTTTGAAGTTATAAGTTATATTCCTACGTTTGTTAATGTATTGAGTTTCTCCTTGCTTCAAGCATTGAAGTAACTGGGCTAGGTCTTTGCACAGAACACGATGAATATACCATTTGTCCATTGCACCAAATACACTGCATAATTTAACCTTTTCTTTTTTCGGATAATAGATGAAATCAATAGCTGTGATACCAAATTCGTTGATGAGGCTGCCTTTTATAACGTGCTCATCATGAAGTAAAATACAGATACCGCTGATATATGCTTGGGGCATTTCGATATATGCGTCATATCGAATGCTTTCTCCCTCATGAAGAGGAAGAAGGCATTTGTCTTGTCCTACAGCGGTGATCTGCAAAAGACTATTGAATAACAAACATATGAGGATGAATAGTCTCATTGATACGTATATTCTTCAGTTCTATAATTGTTTTCTCTCCGTTTTTGTCGTAGAGTTCTACTATATTTACTACTGATTTCTTCGCATTAAAGTGCAATACGAGCTTCTGGAACATCTGTTTCATATCTTTGCGTTGGGGCAGGAGTGTGGCTACCCATTCGTTCCCAATGGTAGCAATGCTGACTTTGTAATTCTTGTCATCAGCCAGGCAATTGCCAACCACACTGCTCATCATGATACGAACAATCTCTCTGAAAAGTTTGTTTTGTTTGACATCTATCAAATCATTTCGTTGCTTATTCTTTAGCAATACCTGATCGTTGTTTAAAATGAAGGTGTATGAATAGGGTGAAGTGTATTCCCAGCGTAGTTTGTTGCTTTGTTGATAGTACATCTTACCATGAGATACGAAATCGTTATTAAGCATTTTCAGGTGCTTGGTTTGTACGAAATCACACTGCATAGTTTTCATGGCAGAAGCTGTTTGATTAACCTTCTGCTTAATTTGTTCTTCTGTAAGTTGTTGGGCTGACAGAGGTATGATATGAGATAGTATCAATATTAAAAATAAAAGTCTCTTCATCTCATTTTGCAATTAATAAACACCCTAAAATGATGAAAGCCACACCTATCCACTTTAACAACGAAACATCTTCGTGGAAAAACATGATGGCTGCTAACATTCCAAAGACATAACTCAGGCTTACCATTGGATAAGCTGTGCTGAACTCGAAATGTTTGATAATATACATCCAGAGCAGTGAGGCACCGGCGAAAAACAGTCCACTGGTGGCAAACTGCCAGTTTGATAACATTTTTATCCAGAACTCGCGAGTCCAGCTAAATGCAGGCATACGGGTCATTGCATATTTCAAGAACACCTGCCCCGCTGTAAGAAAGATGCTCTGTAGAACAGCATAAGGAATTATTCTCCACATGTTAAGATCATCGCTATTGAATGAATGGAAGGCTGTTCACTTTCGCCCAATCTTTGCATGATTGAACTAAACACGTGAGTAGTTTCATCATGACAACCCACCAGAATCGTTTTATATTTGCCACTGCGCAACTGCATTTCTGCATCACGTATGGCCCACTTCAGAGAATCTTCGTCTTGCGTATACGTCACATTATAACCATGACAACCCAGACGAATGGCTATGTTACTACTAATCGTATTGTGCGTACTTTGCATGAAACAGGTCGGTTTCAACGAGCCTTCCCCCTCCTCTAATAGTTGCAAAAGAAGTCGCTCAGAGTTCTCTAGGCACCCCATCGATGTGCCAGTAATAATGGCATCGGGCTTTTCAATTCCAGCCTCTTTCAACGCTTTCAATGAAGATAAGAGCGAACTCTTCATGATTTTCCCCATTCGACGCGCTTCCATTGGCGTTACGTAGTTACGAACTTCTGTTAACTGGTCTTCTGAGGTTATTTCAACCTTCGACACGATACGAATAGAACTATTCTGTAATCTATGTTTATTTTCTGTATCATCTGATTGTAGTGAAGAAACAATTAATGAAGAGTCATTACCTCCAAAACCAAATGAATTGCATAACACATTGTGTATGGAACAGTGGTCTTCTCCCATTGAAGGTGTTATACCATCCGTCATCTGCTGTGTCCAACCTAAGTTTGCAGGTATGAACTGGTGGCGTAAAGCCAGCAGACAGATTACAAGTTCGATGCTTCCTGATGCGCTGGTCGTATGACCCGTAAAGGATTTTGTAGAGCTGATGAATGGCATCTGACTTCCAAACACACGTTTCAAGGCAGCACTTTCTGACAGATCATTGTTGGGAGTACCAGTACCATGTGCATTCACATATTGTATGTCTTCTGGTTTCATATGTGCCATCTGCAGAGCTTCCCTCATTGCAAGGAAAGCTCCTTCTCCATTTTCAGAAGATGCCGTTTGATGGAAAGCATCACAGGCATTACCGTACCCACGCAAATAACCATGAATTTCCGCATGGCGCTTGTGTGCAGCATCTTCCTTTTCCAAAACAAGATATGCAGCACCTTCGCCCAAATTCAAACCTTCACGTTTCTCGTCAAAGGGCCGGCATTGTTTGTGATCAAGAATCATGAGCGAGTTAAAACCATTTAAGTGGAACAAGGAAAGAGCCTCGGAACCGCCAGCAATCACCATGTCTGCTTGTCCGTCTTTGAGTAGATTTGCCCCCAAAATGATAGCATTGGCAGCTGATGAACAAGCAGTTGATATGGTGGTGTATTCTGCAAAAATGTCGAAATAGTCGGCTAATAGTTGAGTGCTGCTTCCTGCACTATGATACTTCATGCATCCTAGATGGTCATCAGAAATCTGGAGGTCCTTGAAAAAACGTTCTGTAATATCCATTCCAGCCACTGTGGTACCAGATATCAGAACCACTCTTAAAGCCTTTTCTTTAACATCGTTGCTGTCTATCCCTGCATCCGTCAAAGCTTGTCGAACAGCCAATATACTCATCAAAGTGGTTCGGTTGACATACGTATCCTTCTCAAGACCTAATTGTTTTTTCATCTCGTCATTAGTCAAGGGGACTTCACCTACAGGCAGGTCATGATGAATAGAGTTTAAATACTTTATCTCACTAATACCTGTACGCTTCTCCCTTAGGGATTTTAGCACTTGTTGCTTATCCAATCCGATAGCACATACAATGCCTTCACCTGTAATGACGATGTCGTTTCTCACTTTAATTTAGATTTTAGAAACCGTATTTTTACTTAGTACGATGCTGACTGACATATTCTGCAATCGTCTTTACACTTTGGAAAATTGCTTTTCCTTCTGCAGGGTTTGCGAGCTTTATTCCATAGTTTTTTTCTATCAGCACAATAAGCTCCAATGCGTCAATAGAGTCCAAACCAAGGCCAGAACCAAATAATGGCTCATCGTCCTTGATGTCATCAGGAGTCATCTCTTCAAGATTTAGGGCATCAATAATCTTTTCTTTCAGTTCTTTTATTAATGTTTCCATAATTGTTTGATTATATTTCGATAATATTTAATTCTGCTTCAAAATGTGTCTTATCATCATAGTTGACCCATCCTGTAAGCATACTCTTTGTTTCTATGTCTCCAAATGAAGCATGAATGATTGCCTTCATTTGTTCTTCGTCTTTATCGGGTAGTATATAGAACGATGTTTCTCCGCAATACTGATGTCGGATAGCAATTTCACCTGTCACGATGTTGGGTAGTGTATATACAAACACCGAAGGACTTGGAAAGAAGTTGTCCGTATCATTAATTGATTCTTGGTATTTTAAATCGGCAGCAATGGATGAAGAATGATTGAATAGAATGATAGCTCTGTCACTACGTCTGTCAGATGAAGCAGCACCTTCTACCTTCAAAAGTAACTCGGCGGCAATAAATCCTAAACGACTTAAACCGTCCATCTTGTAATACTTTGGATAGTCGTTGATGTATTGTTTATACAAGTCTGTTAAGACACCTGTGCTGGTTGCTGACAACGCTATTTCGTTATTGTCGATTCTAAGGCATTTTGGTGTCAACGTCAATCGGTGAGTAACCTTTTGCGAACAAACTTGTTTTGACGGAGTGGGGGATGGATGTTTCGTAACTAACAATGCACCATTACCACCTCCAAAACCAGAAATCATTTTAATGAAAGCTTGTTTCTCTGTGGTTTCATTGGCTGTTGTTACTTTTATTCTCCCAGATACCCCATATTCTTCAAATCCGCGAGTGCATAACACTGTATGGTCTTCTATAGCTGCAATCGATATTACTGTTTCCAAAACGCCCGCAGCGCCTAGTGTATGTCCAAAATATCCCTTTAGGGCATTAACAGGAATATTGGAGAGTCCTGCTCGTTCAATGGCAACAGATTCCATCTGGTCATTGAACATTGTGGCTGTTCCATGTGCATTGATGAACGCAATTTTCTCTTTGTTCTCAGTAACCTGAACAGCTTTAAGTGCCAAGAAAGCTCCATTGCCTTCCTTTGAAGGGGAACTGATATGGAAACAGTCATTGCGTATAGCAGAACATTCTATAGCCCATGTGTCCTTTGGGGTATCTCGCTGGAAGATGATAGTTGAGGCTGCTTCACCTAAATTCAACCCAATACGTTCGATGTCAAATGGTCGGCATTCCTGCTCTGAAACGGCTTTTAATGATTGAAATCCTGATATGGTGAACACATTCTGTACATCCGCTCCACAAACTATGGCATAATCATAGTTTCCTGCCTCGAGTAAGCGTTGGGCCAACATAATGGCAGAAACCCCAGAAATACAGGCATTGCAGACTGCAATGGGCTTGTTAGCAAAACCTATGTGTTGGGCAATATGCTGTGTAGCTATTGCAGGACTGACATCATAACTTTGAGATAATAACTCGATATTCGCTTTTGTAGAACTAAGGATGAAAATGACATTAGAAGCCGTGACATCAAAATCTACCTGCTTGATAGCATCCTGTATGGAATGAATGGCTAACGATTCAAAACGTGTATAACCTGGAATTGTCATCGCTTCAGTTTGCTCTTGCGAGAAAAGGGCAGCAGTAAACGGCTCTGGCAATCCCCACTGATGACTATAATGGCGCAAAGCAGTATGTCCAGCTTTGAGAGCTCGGTAGTTCTCTGCTGTTGTCATGCCTAAAGGCGAAACTATGTTATCTGCTATTCTATATACCATTACCAGAATGTCTTTATTACTTGATTCCTTCGAACACTCCCCATCGCTTTCTCCACTCGTCGTAAAATTCTGGGCTGTAAAGCACCAATTGATAGTTGGTGTCCATGAAAACTTGAACACTATGTCCTGTAGCCAGCAGTGTTTCGTCTTCTGGATCGTGAATTTCGTAGTCGAATACAATTTTTGCGGCTGGGGTGGGACGGTAAACGATGTCAATGCGGGGGCGCATGCCATACCTTATAGGCTTCTTATATTGAAAAGTCAATTCTACCAAAGGAGCAAAATAGCCGTGGTCAAAGAATCCCATATAGGTCAGATCATATTTCTGACCGAACAATTCACGAGCATCCTCGAAGTACAATGGATAGGAACCATGCCATACCACGTTCATGGAGTCTACTTCGCTGAAGCGAATGTCTAACAGCTTCGATGCTTTTAATTCCATAACTTTCTAGTTTTCTAGTTCTTTGATTGCTATTTTTATCTCTGTTTCCACTAATGTCCGATGGCCAATCATTATTTTAGCGAATGCCAAGGTCATTCCGAATACCTCTTCTTTTACATCTACGGTAGTCGTAATCGTTTCTCCAACTTTGGGTTGCTCAAATATCTGAAGATTTCGTATGGCTCCAATAAAACCAATTTGTATGCCTTTCTTTAGAATGTATTTGTTTACGTAGCCAATGCGAGCTGCACAGGTTTGGGCAATATTTTCTATCAATCCAGAAGAACAGAATTCTCCATCCTCGATAAAGATGTTAGCCTCTTTGATATCAGTTTCTGTGACAGTCCTGACCGTATCAAACGCTACAAGACGACTAATCATCACAAATGGCTCCTGTTGGGGGAGCAATTCATGTACGTCGATACTTCTCAGAAACGCTTCTGAAGGCTGTCTTGGATCTTCCATATTTACGATTTCCAAAAATTATAGAAATTATACCATTGAGTAGGATAGAGTTTTAGTATACGCTCTGTCTCTGCAGCATAGGCTGAGGATAATTCTTCTATTTGTTGTTTGCGAGGTGCGTTGGTGTCATAATGAAGTGGGGTTACATAAATTCGATATGCATTCCATGAGATCTTCATGACATTTATAGCCAAGACATTTAGCTTTCTTATGGCTGCTAAATTAAAGGGTCCCAGGGGTAGTGACGCCTTTGCTCCTAACAAATTCACATCTACTGTCTTTGGAGAACCAAAGACGCGATCTGCTGGCATGCTTATAATTTCGCCCCGCCCGATTGCCTGGTCAATAATGAACAGGTGACTCATGTCTTCCTTTACTGGTATCATTTTGATGTTTTTGTCAGAAAACATCTCGCCACGACTCTTCATGACCGATTCTTTTTCACCGAAGAAAACCAATGCATTGATTGTTTTTTCTTTGGAAGTCAGCGTATAGCCTGCCATTTCGTAGTTTCCAATATGAGAACTCAGTTGGATAAATGCCTCTTTTTGGTTGGATAAATGCTGAAAGTGCTCATAGCCTTCAATTCTTACTTCAAAGCGTTTGCCAGCATACTTCGCAAATCTGTCGATAACCACTTGGCTGAACATACAATGGTTCTGATACGTTTTCAGGAAAGAACGTATTGGACCATAGCCCCATCGTTGGCGAAAATAATGATATATAGGCTTAAAGCCTGGACGAAACAAACATGGTGGAATGACAAAAACATATGTGAAGATATAGACCATTCTAATGTCTATAACCTGCAATAGTTTGATTAACCATTTATGCATCAAGCTATTGCCAAATGTCGTGCCTTCCCACTTCTTGTCTGCCATGACAGTTTATCCAACTTTACTTTCAATATAATCGCAGAACTGGCTTAATGTTGTAACACCAGTCATTTCCTCTGGTTTGATTTTAAAACCAAAGTTTTTCTCAACGATGACCACTATGTCAACAAAATCAAGGCTATCGATTCCCATATCTTCTTTCAACTTTGCATCGTCAAAAACTTTATCCTCGTCAATTTCGAGGTCATCAATGAGGAATGCTTTTACCTTCTCTTCAATTTCTGTTCTTGTCATTTTCTGTTATTTTAAATTATTACTTAAGTTTACATACTAAAATAGAATGCCCCTGACCCAAATGATCGTGTATCTGTTCTATTTCCAATCCGGCTTCTTCGATGCAATATTGCATGTCTTCTGTATTGTACATTTTTGAATTGCCATTGGCCATTGCGGTAAAATAAAGACTTGTCATGGTCAGACAGAATGCGGCAGTTTCAAAACGTTGACGATCCCATAGCGTCTCCATAATATATATTCTGGTCTCTTGAGTCATGGCCTGTTTGGCTCGCTTTAAGATACTGGTGATTTCAGGCATTGAGAAGCAGTCGAGGAACTGACTCATCCAGATGGCATCAAGAATATTCTCAGACTTGGGAAATGATGCGCTCTCGTCAAGTAGATTAATGCCGTATCCCTTGATTCGTTCTGCACCATCTTTACCTTTTATGTTCTCTTCCATCAGCCTAATCTGTTGAGGTAGGTCGAGAACCGTTACTTCAACATTTTTATTATATCCCACACATTTTAAAGCCCATTTTCCAGTGTTGCCACCAACATCATATAATGAGCGAACATGGTGCTCGTCGAATATGATTCTCAGCGCCTCGGGGAATGATGAATCACTATAGAAGTGGTCAAAAGCAAACCAACTTTTCTGCGCTTGCTCTGGAAGTTGAGTAAGCCCCTCATAAATAGTAGGCCAATTGCCGAAGTGTTTTAAGCCTTCTGGCTTGCCGTTACGCAAGGATTCCTCAAGAAAGAACCAGCCTTCGTAGTTTACATCATGATTGAAATCAATGTTTACACGTGTCGCTGGGTCGTTTATTAGAAACCACCCTGTTTTTGACAACGAGTATTTGTTGGTATTCACATCGACCAGGAGTATTCCGATACATAACGATGCTTCTAACAGACACTTTACGGCATAGTCAGAATATCCTGTCTTCTCGCAGATGTCTTCACGAGTGATACCATCATCGGAATTACGTATCATATCGAGGATGCCCCATTTTAGCATGATGCGTGAGACCTGAAATACCACAGGTCCCCACGCGATAAACTCTGCCTGTCTTTGCGCTTCTAGGGCTGACAGAGATTCTTTCGAGTATTTATTTTCTAATGTGGGAAATAAATCCATCTGATGATTACTATTTATTTTTGTCAGACATTTCTGTTTTTAAAATGCTTCCCAATTTCTTTCCTGTTAATGTTGCCCAAATTTTCATTCTAGAAAGTTTGGTTCCTATCGAAAAAGCAGGTTCTTTTCCACCGGTAAGGTCTTCTATGGAAAGGCAGACATCTTTGTCCTTGTTTACAATATCAACATGGCAATACATAAACCCGTCATCTGTGATGGTGTTTACTTTCACTTTTATAACATAAGTGGCATCCTTGTATTCACCAACTTTATATGATTTGCCAATAGCCAGGTTTGTAGCAACCCTGAAATTGCGAACAATAGTTTCTTTGTCCTTGTTCCAGTCTTTCTCGTATTCTGAATATTCTGTTTCGGTTTTCCCCAAAATCATAGCCTGTGAGAAATCCACTTCAAAATTCATGTGCACTCCCTTTAAGTTTTTAGGAAGCGTGTTCTTGGTCACAGTTTGGGCTGAAAGATTTGCCATAGAGCAAACCAGCAATAAGCAAAAAACCATTATTTTTTTCATACCAGATGTGTTAAAGTTGTTTTTAAATTTTCTGTATTACAAGTGCGCTGTTTGTTCCACCAAAACCGAACGAGTTGCTGAGAACGGTATTTACCTCTGTTTCAACCGTCTTGGCAGTGATGTTAAGCTTTTCAGAATACTCGTCGGGGTTTTCGAAGTTAATGTTGGGTGCTACGAAATTGTTGTGCATCATAATAATGCTATAAACAATCTCGCTGGCACCAGCCATCCAGCATTCATGACCTGTCATCGACTTTGTAGAACTTATGAGCGCTCGCTGGCCCCGAAACATCCTATCAAGTGCGACAGCCTCGTACATATCGCCTTGAATTGTTGATGTTGCATGGGCATTGATATAGTCAATATCATCAAGTTCTGCGCCAGCATCTTTTAATGCTCGACTCATAGCTATTACAGAACCATTGTCGCTGGGTTCAGATATACCGCCACCATTGCTTGAGAATCCATAACCCACCACCTCTGCTAATATGGTGGCACCACGAGCAATTGCATGGTCATAGTCTTCCAATACAAGGGCTGCTGCACCACCACTGGGTATCAGACCATCTCGATCCTTGTCGAAAGGGCGACTGGCCTTTGTCGGTTCGTCCATTCTTATGGAAAATGCATTCAGGGCATCAAAGGAGGCCATTGAGTAGTAATTGGTTTCCTGTGCACCTCCGCATAACACCATTTCTTGAAGGCCTTGCTTAATTAGCAGATACCCAAGTCCGATAGAGTGACTTCCACTAGCACAGGCAGCGCTGATGGTATAGTTGACGCCACGTAGATGGAAAATTGTGCTTAGGTTCATGTTCACAGTCGAATTCATCGATTGGAAAATTTGACCATAACCCAGCATCGCTGTATCATGTTTCTCGTCCATGATCTTGGAAGATTCAATAACAGGCTTTGCAGAAGAGTCATTGCCGAAGATGCAGCCTACCTCATTCCCTCGAAGATATTCATCGCTGATACCTGCCTGTGCAAAAGCTTGGCGACTGGCCATATAGGCATATTGCGCTTCCTCAGACATGCCTGCGCGAGTATGTCTGTCAAGCATCTGTTTGGTAATTACAGGTTTTTCTACTATACCTGTTAAGCCTGACCTATAACCGTATGTTAATCTGTCTTTGTCTAAGCCGATGCCCGACTTCCCTTCGTAGAGAGACTGTTTAACTGTCTCTATATCAGTTCCTAAGCAGGACCAAATGCCCATGCCTGTAATGACTACTCTCCTTGACATCTCTTCATTCTTAAGTATAAAGTCCTCCGTTGATGTTGATGACCTCACCTGTTATGTATGCAGCATCGTCGGATGCAAGAAAAGCGACCATTGCAGCAACTTCTTCTGGCTTCCCGAAACGACCTACAGGTATCATCTTCTTCAAATCTTCTTCCGGCAAATCCTTGGTCATATCTGTTTCTATAAATCCCGGAGCCACGGCATTCACAGTTATATTACGAGGAGCAACTTCTTGGGCAAGAGCTTTTGTTGCACCAATCAGTGCCGCTTTTGCTGCACTATAGTTGGTCTGACCTGGCAAACCTTTTACTCCAGACAGTGATGCTATGTTAATGATTCTTCCTCCTCGTTTGCGAGGCATCATATGTTTAAGAAGACGACGAGTTAAATAAAAGAATCCGTTTAGTGTGGTGTTGATTACTTGTTCCCATTCTTCATCAGACATCATGAACATCAAATTGTCACGTCTGATTCCTGCATTATTCACCAAAACAGATATGTAGTCGTTAGGATGGGTATCCTCCCAATTCTCTATGGCTTTCTCTATTTCGTCTTTGCTTGAAACGTCAAAAGGTAATAGTTCAGCTGTGCCACCAAGTTCTTCTATTTGTGATTTGGTGTCCTCTGCAGCTTGGGTATTTGAGTTGAAATTTATAATGATAGGCAGACCAAGAGAGACTAGTTTGAGGCAAACTGCTCTTCCAATTCCTCTTGAACCACCTGTAACAAGAATATATTGCATTTTGATAATCTTTTATTATTCGTGTACCATTGCGTTACTTACAAGTGCAAAGATAATGATTTTTATTGAAATGGAAGAATAATTAGCATAAAAACTAAAAAAACAATAAAGCTAACCTAGCGCAAACAGAACATCAATTTCGTATATGTCTGTGTCTACCCCGAAAAATTGGACGTTCGGACTTCGGACTTTTGGACGTTAAGCCGTTTTATTTTGTTTGATGGAGAAGATAGGGAGGAAGATGGAGACAGAATAGATATGTAAAGAAATAATTGTTAATAATATTAATAGTTATATATAATATATATTATATATAACTATTGTTATCTTCCTGAACTTTTTGAAAACACCTTAACGTCCAAAAGTCCGAAGTCCGAAAGTCCGAAATTAGTGTTTTCAAATAGGGGTTGGTACTACTCCTATACCCAGCCCTACCCGTCAGGATGAATTAATGGCAAAAATGGGCGAAAAATACCCCTCAAAAATGATGGTTTTTGGCGCGAATATTTGCCAGCGTCCCGATTTCTTCGTACCTTTGCATTGTCAATCAGACGGAGCGGCTCGGCACCACCTGCCGAT
>Ga0256404_1000152_pt1 | contig 167471 bp, 151 predicted proteins | sample RumenRJG_01DNA_FD_185990 | JGI IMG/M metagenome (GOLD analysis project Ga0256404, IMG submission 185990) | Bovine rumen microbial communities from Lethbridge, Alberta, Canada - RJG_01 | ecosystem: Host-associated > Mammals > Digestive system > Stomach > Rumen | place: Canada: Alberta...
TGTTTGTTTGTTGTGTGTGAGAACTTAACAATACAACATAGACACGTTAAACACTACTTTTATTTTTATGAAAGAGTAGATTTAACTGTAAGTAGAGGTAGCCACCGCGTAAGCGGTTTGGTACAATTTGAAAATTTTTCGGATGGAAAGTATTTGTTTAAGGCTAAAATGTCAGCGTCTGAATATATAGAGATTTTTTATGTGTTAAAAAGTGATGTTGATGATTCATATGACTATGATATTTTATTATTACTCTTCCCTTTAGAGGTTGAAGGTACTGTTCTAGAGAAAAAACTATCGACCTGTTTTGATGAGGTCGCTAAAACACTTACGATATAACTAATAAGAAAAAAGGAAACTAAATAAACAATAGATTTAAAAAAACTGAAAAGCGTTTATATATGACGAGGTGCTTATAGGTTGTAGAACTTATAAGCACTTTTTGGAACAAATCAACTGATCTTTCGATTGACACATAAGAAGGGAGCCGCGAATGTTTAAAAAAGAAAAGGTCATTTCATTTGAAAAGGTTTTCTGGCGCATCAGTGGTATGAGGAGTATGCGGGAATACGAGATTTTGAAGAAAGACGAGTATGCTGAGGTGTCAGAATATGAAATGCACTATATTCGTGGCGGAGGAGATGATAGGCTTCTGCTCCGCAGAGTGCTATGTCCGGAAAAAGGTAAACTGCAAAAGGAAGGTATTGTTTTTGCTGTTTGTGTGATAAACTAAGCTGGAATACATTTAGGGATAACCTGAGAGGTACTAGAGATGGAAGAGTTTAAATCAATCCTGATAAAGGATACAACACGAGAAGAAAGAGAAAGAATAGTTGCAGAATCAATCGGAAATATCAGCGGATCGTGTGACGGCTGTGCGGCCGGACTTGCAGAGATGTACGAGGAATATATTGAAGGCAGGAAGGAAATCCGTGATATAAATATGGAATTCCGTGCAAGATACGAGTCCGGAATCGACGGACCAGAGAAGACAGACTGCGGGTACAAGATGTAACGATGGAATCGACGGGCCGGAGAAGTATCATATTTACGACATTTGGAGGAAAGTCAAATGGAATTGTTTAACGGAAGACCGGATAATACAGAGGGACGATTGCCCAGAGAGATCAGAACTTATGATTTTCTGGACAAGCTGGGAATTAAATATTTTCGCACAGATCATGAGCCGGCTGACAATATGGAAGCCTGTAATGCTATAGATGCGGTGCTTGGAGTTTTGATCTGTAAGAATCTTTTTCTGTGCAACAGGCAGAAAACAAACTTTTATCTATTGATGATGCCTGGAGATAAGAAGTTCAAGACTAAGGAATTATCTGCACAGATCAATTCGGCGCGCTTATCATTTGCGGAACCGGAGGATATGCTGAAGTATCTGGATATTGAACCCGGTTCGGTCAGCATCATGGGACTTATGAATGACAAAGAGCATAAGGTTCAGCTTCTGATCGATGAGGATGTTCTTGCGGGCGAAGATCTTGGCTGTCATCCTTGTGTCTGTACTTCAAGCCTGAAGCTGAAAACAGCAGATGTGATAGACAAATTTCTTCCTGCAACCGGACATGAATATAAAACCGTGCATCTGGTCGGTGAGGATTAAACAATAAACATAGTAATGGAGATAAAAAAGTGTCTAAGGTAATAGTTGGAATGTCAGGCGGCGTGGACAGCGCCGTAGCAGCATATCTTCTGAAACTCGCAGGCCACGAGGTGTCCGGCGTTACTCTTCGTGTGTGGATGAGCAAGGACGGCAAAGACAGCAGATGCTGCGAGATAGATGATGCAAAGAAGGTTTCTCATATGATAGGTATTCCGTATTATGTTGAGAACTGTGTTGCTGAGTTTAATGAAAAGGTCATTAAAAGATTTATAAATGATTACATTTCCGGCATGACGCCGAATCCGTGTGTCGAATGCAACCGCTATATCAAGTGGAATAAAATGATCGAGACTGCGGATATGATGCAGGCGGAATACGTTGCAACAGGTCATTATGCGCATGTGATAAAGCTGGATAACGGCAGGTATACCGTTAAAACTGCTGATCACGCAGAGAAGGACCAGACATATATGCTTTACAGGCTTACGCAGGAGCAGCTGAAGAGAACTATCATGCCGCTTGGCGGCCTGTCAAAGGACGAGGTCAGAAGTATAGCCGAGAAAGCCGGACTTTTGGTTGCCAAGAAGCCGGATTCCCAGGAAATCTGTTTTGTGACCGATGGAAAATATGCGGAATATATTGAATATAATTCAGAGGAAGAAGTTCCGGGCGAAGGCAATTTTGTCGATGAAGATGGAAATATCCTCGGAAAGCATAAGGGCATCATTCATTATACGATAGGACAGAGAAAGGGACTTGGAATAGCTATGGGGCATCCGGTATTTGTCAAAGAGATAAATGCTGAGAAAAATGAAGTTGTTCTGTCTCTTGAAGATGCGCTCTTCAAGAAGGAAGTGATCTGCAACAGATTAAATTTCCTTAGTATAGATGGACTTGCTCTGGGCGAGGAGCTGAGGGTAAGAGCCAAGATAAGGTACCATCACAAGCCACAGGCAGCAAAAATCTCGATGGTTGATGAGGACAGGCTGAAAATATGCTTCGATGAGCCTGTCAGAGCAGTAACACCTGGACAGTCAGCAGTATTCTATGACGATGATGACTGTGTTGTCGGAGGCGGAGTTATCTGCAATGATCGTTAGTATAGCTGTCGCAAAATCACACTGATAAATGATGTAAGGAGAACTTATGATCTTCAGTAAAGCCAGACTCATGCCATATATAGAGTCGATTTCCGAAAGAATTGATCGAAAAAATGATGTCAGCTACAACGAAGATAACGGTGTATATACCATTCAAACCGGCAGGGAGGATTTCCGCATCCTGCAGCTGACAGACATTCATCTGGGAGGTGCACTCCTTTCGTATGGCAGGGATATCAAGGCACTAAAGGCATCGGAAAAGCTGATCCGTCATACGAAACCAAACCTTGTGGTCATAACGGGGGATCTGACATTTCCGAAGAGAGGTCTTATGTATTCGCTTGATAATAAAAGGCTTGTCAGAACCTTTGCTGCATTCATGAGACAGCTGGGCGTGCCGTGGGCGTTTACATTTGGAAATCATGATACTGAGATATGGGCGGCATTGAATGGACATGAGATGAGTAGTCTTCTTGCTGCCATCGCAAAAAAGGACAGTCTGCTTCTTTATCCCCTGACACAGCCGCAGATCACCGGAAGGAATAATCAGCTTATTGAGATCATAAATGAAGACGGCAGCATACGTCAGGCGCTTTTCCTGATTGATTCAAATGCATATATTGATGAAAAAACCAGAAGATATGATTTCGTTCATGATGATCAGGTGGCCTGGTATCGTGAAAATGTACTGCGGCTCAGAAAAGAGCAGGGAGAGAATGTTTCTTCATTTGTATTTCTGCACATTCCGCTTCAGCAGTATCGGACAGCGTACGAGCTTTACCGCAGCGGAAGTGATGAAGTAAAATATTTTTTTGGTTTTAATGAAGAGGACGGATACGGAAAGGTCTGCTGCTCAAGCAAGCCGAGTGCGCTTTTTGATACCGCAAAAGAGCTGGGCAGCACTAAGGGATTCTTCTGCGGACATGATCATTACAATAATATGTCACTGGAATATAAGGGAATCCGCCTCACGTACGGTATGAGTATAGATTATCTTGTAATGCGTGGCATCGCACATAAGGAGCGTCAGCGTGGCGGAACGCTCATAACCTGTCGCCATGATGGAGGAGTGGACATCGAGCAGATTCCATTGAGCGAAATCTAAGCATGTTTTGTCAATTTGATGCGATTGAGGATAAATGGTTAGAGAATCTCGAAATAAAAGATGTAATATTAGAGATGGCAGATGATCTATATCATGATTGCGATATTTCTGAATTTGAAGAAAAGCGTGATCCGGATTGGGAACGAAAATACATTTATGGAAAATGGAAGGATTAATTGGATATACTATGAATTTACAAGTGTCCGGGGATAAAGAAGCTTTGAATGTACAGATAGACGTGATAAAATCAAAGAGGAAAACATTTTCTCTGCAGGCTGTAAGTTCAGAACATTTTATCCTCAGGGTTCCGAACAGAACTACTAAGAAGGATATTTCCGATGTGATTGAGAGAAACAGGGAGTGGATTGAAAAGCACGCTCTGAGAAAACGTCAGAGGGAAATAGAAGAAGAAAGTATCAGAACCATTTCAGAGGCAGAGCTTCGTGAACTGGCGGAAAGTGCAGCCAAGGTCTTCAAGAGAAAGGTCGAGGAGTATGCGCCTATAGTAGGCGTGGATTATGGGAGAATTACCATCCGGAATCAGAGGACACGCTGGGGAAGCTGTTCATCGAAGGGAAATCTGAATCTTAATGTGGCACTCATGAGGGCGCCAGTTGAGGTACTTGATTATGTTGTTGTTCATGAACTATGTCATCGTCTGCATATGGATCATTCTACTGAATTTTGGAAGGAAGTTGAAAGAGTACTGCCGGATTACAGAGCTTCAAAAAAATGGCTTAAAGAGAACGGCAGTCGATTAATGAAAGAAATACACGGCTGAAATACCACGGAAGCAGTTAGAAAGAGGTGGCGCAGATGAAATCATTACTTATTAAAGATACAACTAAAGAAGAGAGGGAAGAGATCATAAGGTCCTCTCTGGACTGCGGTGCAGGCAGCTGCGAGAACTGTTCTTCATGCTGGCTTGGCGGAGGAAATCCGTGGGAAATATACCGGGATTATATTGAAGGAAAACGTGAGATCAGAGAGATCAACATGGAGTATAACGAGAGATATCTCCATGGACGTCAGATAAAGGGGTGAGCTTATGTCGAAGAGAGAAGAATTAGAAGCTAAGGGTTACAAAACATACGAAAATGATGAGATAATGATATTTTGGAATCCTAAGGTATGCGGACATGCGGCTGAGTGTGTCAGGGGAAATTCAGATGTATTTTTACCTGTCAGAAGACCGTGGATCGATCCATCACAGGCTCCGGCTCGCGAGATAGCTGATATCATTGACAGATGCCCTACGAAAGCTCTGCAGTATGAGCTAAAAGAGACATTTAAGGTAGTATTTGAAGAAGAGGCAAACCGAAGCGCGGCATATATTAACGGACAGCAGATTGGTGAGTGCGAGTTCTATGAAGAGGGTTCCAAATGGACGATTACTCATACAGGCGTGAGACCGGAATTTGGAGGAAGAGGCATCGCAAGGCAGCTGGTCGAGAAGGTTATTGAAGAAGCTAATGCTAGAGATATTACTATTATACCGCTCTGTTCATATGCGAAAAAGGTTATGGAAAGTTAAAAGCAATCATTTAAAAGTGCTTGTAGGCTCCGGCTTATGAGCACTTTTTTATTTCCGGAGCTGTGTATGTTTGAAAAGTATCAGCCTGTTTTTTAACAAAACTGGCCGTAGACTGAATATTCTGTTAAAAAATTTTGTGATCTGTTAGAGAACTGTTAGAAAGCGGTTATATTATAAGCACAAATGATGATCATGGTAGGAAGCGGAGTGCTCGGGGCATATAAGGAGGAGATGATAAGAAATGAATAGGCTAAATGATCTGACATTTAAATATATTGGCAAGAACAAGCTTAGGACTGCAATGACAATATTTACGATAATCATTTCAACTTTTGTGATCTTCAGTATATTTTGCATAGGCTTCAGCATAGATTACAGTAAGAAATTGTCGGAATACGAGGCTACGGGATCTTACGATGCTGTTTATGTTTTAGATGACAGCAGTGCCGAGAAGCTTTATAGGGCGTCTCAGGGAAAAACTGATGATATTCCTAATCTGGGTAAGCTCTTCTTTCTGTCGCAGCAAGGAGCTGTCCGTACCGTATCAGATTTTTCATTTTTCGATAAAAGATTACTTATAGAGGGAGATTATCCGAAGAATTATGATGAGGTAGTGATCTCGGCAGAGAGGGCAAATAATCCTGAAAGATATGCAATAGATGAGTCCGAGAATAAGGTATTAAAGATTGGTGACAGAATTAATTTTCATTATTTCGTATGTGTAGGGATGACAAATGATGAACTTCGTATGCAGGAAGAAAAACTGCATAAGGAGATTGAACAGAGAGCAATCGATAAATACAGGAATGATCCGGAATATAAGTATGTCATCGAAAGAATAGAAAAAGATAAAAATAATTATGAAGGTATTGTCGGAGGTCTGATACCTTATGCAAATGAAGAAGATGCTCATCTGATAGCGGATCTATATGAGAAGCACACCAAGGATATCATCATTACCAAGAAGGTCGTAGGAATATACAGCAGGAATTATTCGGGAAAGTTCGACGAAAGACTGTTTATAAGCGGTGCACATAATAATATGTCTGAGGCACCCTCTTACAGCCTAATGGACATGAATACACTCGGAAAAGGATATTCGTTTGAGGAACTTCTGATAGGGCAATATAGGGCAGAGTACGGAAATAATGAGAAGGTTTATTTTACAGGCTATGAAAAGGGCGAGATTGTTGTTGAGGTAAGTTTTGCAGATAAGAAGAATCTGGCAGAGCAGGCAACAAAGCTTGGAAGGTTTCTTGGCAGCAATCCGGTTATAAATGATAAAGCACTGGCGGCTTTCGATCCGGATGATTCAGTAGCAGCTTATGATACATTGATCCGGACAGCTGTTATGATGGTCATAGCGGCCGTATTTGCAGTGATGGTGATGGTAATCGTCAGAAATTCATTTAATATTTCCGTAAATGAACGAGAGAAGGATTATGGTATGTTTCGTATCATCGGTCTTACGCGGAAGCAGATCATTAAAATGATACTGCTTGAGGCGTTTTTTGTAGGAGCGATCGGAATTGTAGCCGGAATCCTTGTGGGAATGTTTGCGGATATTGGACTGTTTTCATATCTGAACAATTATGATTCCGGAAATGAAATATTACAGACGATACTGTCGGGTATAGGAAGGCTGCGGTTTAAGTTCAGCTGGACAGCCTTAGGATATACGGTCATCTATATGATTGTTATCGTTGGATATTCAATGGTTTCTCCGATTGAAAAGCTGTACAGATTAAGTCCTGTAAATGCTCTGCAAAGTAAAGATGATATTGATGCGAAATCCGCTGAAAGAAGACGTCAAAGAGGCGGGTCTTCGCCAAAAGGTATTAAAGGGAATAGACGCAGGAGCATCAGAAATTATCCGGTGTGGTATGGATTTAAAAATATTAAGCTGCGCCGCGGGAGGTTTATACTTCTTGTGGTAAGTATGGGAATATGTGTAGCTCTTTCGGTTGCTTTAAGCAGTGCGATGAGGACTGTCATAAGTACCGAATTTGACAGTCAGGACAAGCCTTCGATTCCTGTAGTCGGAAACAGGGCTTCTGTGGATAATATACTTAGACTGAAGGATATAGATAAGATAAGAGATGATATATCCGGAATGAAGGGATATAAAAAGACCGAATGCTTCAGCAGGAGGGTAGTTTATCCGAAGTTTGATAATGAAAACGAAGAAAATATTGTGTTTGACAAACCACTCAACTTTATCGGGATGGGTAACGGATACTATAAGCTTGTGGAAGATATCACAGGAGAGGCTTTGGCGGAAAGCGGAAATGACGTGCTGAATGTGATAATGGTGAGACAGGCCGGAGATAAGAATGGCGTGCTTCCAAAGACCGGTGATACAGTCATTATCGCAGGTATGAATGTTCATATAGCCGGAGAGATAAATTCGGTTGCATTTGAAACTCTGACAAAAAAGAGATTCCCGGCAGATCAGTGTTTTGAGGGAGATACAGATGAATACTATATGATATACTGCATGGATCCGGAGGGAAATATCATTCCTGATGGTTCTATAGGGGGTGACAGTTCTTCTATGGTTAGCACAGTTCAGTACAACACACTTTATATTTTTACCGATATTGAACAGGAAGACGGCAGCATAGAGAAGTATCTTTCCGATGAGGGATTTCTGTTTGGTGATAGCAGCTTTAATTATAGAAAGATGCGTTTTGTTAAGCAGATCATAAATGTGATAATTGTGGTGATCATGATGATCGTATCGATCAATCTGGTAAATATGAAATCATCGGAAGTATTACAGAGGCGTAAGGAAATAAGACTTCTCAGAAATATTGGTTTCAGCAGGAGAGATATCAGGAGATCGGTGATCTCAGAGGGGCTGATCGTCAGTATATATGCAATAATCTTTGGTATCATTTCTGGAGCGGCAGCGGCAATCTTTATAGTAAAAGGAATATATAGCGGAAAAGGATTAACCGGATTCTTTGACGAGTCGTTTATGAGTATCAGATTCAAAATGGATCTGATGTCGGGCCTGGTAGTGGGACTTGTGATAATACTTATCAATCTGATTGTTGAAGAGATAGCTTTAAAACTGATAAAGAAAGCAGACTAGGAGGAGAATAAAATGGCAGAGCTTATAAAAACAGATAAATTAAATAAAACCTATGGCAAGGGTGATTCAGCGGTTGTGGCAGTGAATAATATCGATCTTACGATCAATAAGGGGCAGTTTACGGCTATAGTCGGTACTTCCGGTTCGGGCAAATCAACCCTGATGCATCTTCTGGGCGGCGTTGACAATCCGACCAGCGGCAAGGTTTATTTAGAGGGAGAGGATATATTTGCACTTAAGGACGAGAAACGATCAATATTGCGCAGAAGGAAGATTGGTTTTATCTTCCAGGAATACAATCTGATCCCGATACTTACTGTTGAAGAAAATATCGTAATGCCGGTCCTTCTTGACGGTAATAAGGTTGATAAAAAAGAAGTAGATGAACTGCTTGAAAGACTTGGACTTGCAGATAGAAGAAATCATCTGCCGAGCCAGCTTTCGGGCGGACAGCAGCAGAGGGTGGCGATCGCAAGAGCTATCATCAACAGACCTTCTATCATACTTGCAGATGAGCCGACAGGAAACCTCGACAAGAGAAACAGCGAGGAAGTTATAAATATGATGTTTGAAGCAGTCCGTGACAGAAATGAAACTCTCGTCATTGTTACGCACGAGATGGACATAGCTGCCATGGCTGACAGGATCATCCATCTTGAAGACGGTACGATAGTGAGTGACACTTTGAAGCAGTGATCAGAAAAGTTATTATGTTATTTTTTATAAGGTGTGATAAAATGAAGGTTGATCATAGTCAGATAAAGGTAAGAACGGACAGGCCGGTGCATTTATTGTGAGGGTTTCAGGACTTATCGGATAACGGAGTTTGGAATGCATAAAATACTTGTTGTAGAAGATGATGATACACTTTCGGCTGCACTCGAGTTTTCGCTTACAGACGCGGGGTATTCCTGCAGTGTTGCAGGAACCTTTAAAAGTGCAGGCAGGATCCTTGAAGAAGGGAATACGATAAATGAATATTCCCTTCTTATTTTTGATGTCATGCTTCCAGACGGAAATGGATATGAGCTTCTGAAGATGTTCAGGGATAAAGGCGTAAAGCTGCCGGTGATCTTCCTGACAGCAGTTTCGGATGAGGACAGTATCGTAAAAGGACTCGATCTCGGAGCGGATGATTATATTACAAAGCCATTCAGAAATGCGGAGCTTCTGTCGAGAGTTCGTGCAGTGCTGAGAAGGGCTGACGCAGGAAATATCCAGACAGGAAATCAGGATGAAAATGCTTCTGATAGTGCCCGGAATATCATTTCGTACAGAGATCTAAGGGTTGATACAACAGCTTCGAAGGTTTTCCTGCTTGATGAAGAGATATTGCTTTCAGCAAGCGAGTATAAGATGCTTCTGTATTTTCTGCAGAATCAGGGGATCTGCCTTACAAGGTCGCTTATCCTTGAGAAGATATTTGATGAGTCCGGCAATTTTGTTGATGACAGTGCACTCTATGTATATGTGAATCGACTCAGAGATAAGATCGGAGATCTTAAGAGGAAGGAACCGTATATCAGAACGGTCCGGGGAATAGGCTACCGGATGGAGAAGGTGTAGATATATGCATTTGGAGAGAGAACTTAAGATAATAACCTGTATATTTTTGGGGCTGCTCGTGTTTACAGACATTTTTATATGTGCTGCGGCAAAGAGCCCCTTCTTGATATGTCTTGTTGTTTCTCTTGCGATGACTGCGTTATATGTCGCAATTATTCTTGTACTTAGGAGCTTTTACAGGAGAGTAGGAGGAATACGCCGGAGTACAAAGAAGCTTATCACACAGGAAACTACAGACAATGAGGGGCTGGAGCTTATCAGAAATGAAATGCTTTCCGAGGGTGAATTCGGAAAGCTGTCTGAAGCTATATATGACCTTTACACGAGCATACTTGAGACGGCAGATAGAGAGAAGCAGCAGAAGCTTTATCTGAAGGATGTTATCTCTGATATGTCGCATCAGTTCAAAACACCGATCGCAAGCCTTACGCTCTTTACCGATATACTCAGCTCCCATGCGGAGGAGGAAGGCTGGAACAGCCGGAACATAGATATATTAAGCAAGGAGCAGGATCAGCTTGAAAGGATGAGGTGGCTTACCCAGTCGCTTCTTCAGCTTGCAAGGATAGAGACGGACGCTGTGATCTTCAAGCCGGTTGAGCTTCCAGTTCAGGTTTTACTGAAGGAAACCGCTTCGGAGCTTCTGATGCTGGCCGAACAGAAAAAGGTTAACCTTGTGACGGAGGGGGATGAAGCAATCCTGCATGTGGATCCGGAGTGGATGCATGAAGCGCTCAGTAATCTAGTAAAAAATGCGATCGAACACAGCCCTGAGGGAGGAACTGTAAGGCTAAGCTGTACAAAAACACCGCTTATGACCAAGCTTTCTGTTACGGATGACGGAAGAGGAATACCGGAGGACGACAGGCTGAGAGTCTTTGAAAGGTTCAGCCGTTCATCGGATGCAGCGGCTGTTAATCCTGCCAGCATCGGTATCGGACTTTCACTTAGCCGGAGTATAATAGAAGGAAATGGCGGGCGAATATACGTGGAGTCACGGTTTATAGATGAATGTAAGCCGCCGGAGAAATCATTTACAACAATGAATATAGTTTTTTAAAAATACTGTTGCAGAAAATGTAACAGTATTTTTTGTTTTTTGTTAGATAACTGTTAGATAGGCATTTTATATTGATGTAAAATACGAAAAAACTATGTGGTGGAAGTTGAAGAGGAAAGGCAGATATGAAAAGTTTAAAAGGTCTTGTATTCAGATACATATGGAAGAATAAGCTGAGGACATTAATGACGATACTCGGTGTAACGATATCGGCGTTTATCATCTTTGGGATTTTTTCTTTCGGATTAAATGTTCATTATAACCGGATGCTGAATTATTACAGGCTCCAGGGGGCCTACGATGCCTCATATAATGTGTCAAAGGAGACAGCAGCGGAGTTATTGAAGCAAAAAAACGGCGAGCTGTCGAATATTTCAGATGACGGCTGCAGCATAAAGAAGCTTTATGTTTCAGTATATAAAAAAGGCATCATTTATGTCGATGATATGAAGTTTTTCAAGGGCCTTGATCTGAAATACGGACGTTATCCCGAAAACGAAAACGAGATCATCGCTTCGCAGCATATACTCGGAAATACAGATTATTTTATAACACCGAACGCTCAGGTCGGCAGGAAGATTGTGATTGCTGATAAAGCTGCAGGAGACGAGTCCGGAAATGACTCCAAAAACGATTCCGGAGATGATTCTATAGATGATTCCGGAAATGATTCCGGCGAAAAACGTCAGATGCTTCTTACAGGTGTATTTGACGGTTCCGAAGAAATTGTACTTGACGGTGCGGCCATGCCAAAGGATTTTGTCAGACGAATGGCGGAGCTTGTCACTCTTGATGAAGACGACGATGATTATAGATATTATTACGTCGGAAATATGATGATCAGCAAGCTGAATTTAGAGAAGCTTGATGCAAAATATTTCAGGGTTCTTGTATCTTTTGATGAGAAGAAGGATATTGAGGAGCAGGCGGCACTGCTCGGAGAAAGGCTGGGAAGTGAGGCGGAGGTAAATTTTGCAGCCGTTGATCTTTACGAACCGGAGAAGAGCGAGAGTGGGTATGAAGAGTTATTTTTTGAGGCATTTCTCATGCTGATCGCAGGCGTATTCGGACTGGTTGCTATGGTAATAACCAGAAATGCCTTTAATATATCTGTCAGTGAGAGAGAAAATGATTACGGAATGTTCCGCTGTATAGGACTTACAAGGAAGCAGATCATCAAAATGATACTTCTTGAGGCGCTGATCGTCGGCGTTATCGGAACATTGATCGGTGTATTGCTGGGGGCTTTGGGCTGCAGCGGGTTGTTCAGTTATCTGAACAGATCGGGATCAAACAATCTGATCCTGAAAGAAATACTGAATGAAATAGGAAAACTGACATTTTATTTTAACTGGAAGGCACTTGGACTGACAGTTCTCTTTATGGCAGTTATAGTTGCTTACTCGATGGTCTCTCCGATAGAAAAGCTCTGCAGATTGAATCCAATCAATGCACTTAAAAGCCGGGATGATGTGGACAAGAGAGTTACGAAAAAGCTTCTGAAGAAGAAAAAGAAATGTAGAACAGGTAAAGGACTGCTTGGTTATCCGGTATCTTACGGCTTTAAGAATGTAAGGATCAGGAGGAGCAGATTTTATCTTCTGGTAATCAGTCTGTCGGTGTGCTTCGGTATAGTGATGCTTGTCGGATGTATCTTTGAAACAATGATCAAAACGGAACTGAATAATCAGAACAAGCCGTCGATCACAATTTACTGGAATAGCGGTGACGAACGTTTTTCTTACAGTGAGATTGATACTTTCAGGGATATGTTTTCAAAGAAAAAGGGATTTGTTGATATTGGATATAGCATAGAAGTGGGCTATTCCGAAAAGAAGGACGCGTCGGAAGAGGTTTTGAAGAGAAACTGTGGGAATGTAGAATTTGTCGGACTGAATGAGAAATATTACAAGGCTGTATCTGATGCGGCAGGGACACCGGATAATTCTGCGGAAGCCGGAGTAATAAATGCCATACTTGTTAAGGGCAATATTAAGGATAAAGATTATATTCCGGAGCTTAAAACAGGTGACGATATAACGATCTATGACGCAAAAGTGCATATCGCGGGCGAGATTTCAATAGGTGTTTTTGAAAATATCCGGACAGAAAAGCTGCCCGATACATTATTTTACAGAAAAAAAGGCCTTACATTTTTCTATCTGAGGGATTTTGAGGAGCCTGTTATATCTAAGAATCAGATGGAAAAAGACTCGGACAACATTCTATACCATGAAGAAACTGCGAATCTGTATATTTACATTGATGCTGAGAAGGATGACGGCAGTATTTTGTCGGCTGTTTCGGAAATGGGCTGCTATTATGAAAGTAACGGAATTAATTATGACGGTATGAGGATGATAAAGAGAATCGTCTATTTTATCGTTGCGATAGTTTTAGCGATCATCGCGGTAAATCTCGTGAACGTCAGGACCTCAGAGATACTGCTCAGGAGAAAGGAGATCAGACTGCTCAGAAGTATAGGCTTCAGCATTAGAGAGGTCAGACGGGCGGTAATATCAGAAGGAATACTTGTAGCTTTATGCTCGGTGATAACAGGTTTTCTGATCGGCGTGGGAGCTGCGCGGCTTATGTCAAAGATTTTATATGTCGGAAAGGGTATTACGGGACTGTATAACAGTGATTATATGTCGATCAGATTCGGAATAGACTGGGGTGTATTTGCTGCGACGGCGGTAGTGATATTTGTGATAAATATAGTCGCCGGACTTATCGCACTGGCACTGGTGCGGGATGATTATAAATAGTTTATCAGGAAGATCAGGAGGAATGAAATAATGTCAGAACTCATAAAAATGGTTAAATTAAACAAAACCTACGGGAAGGGTGATTCGGCGGTTGTTGCCGCGTATAAGAGCAAAAAGCATTGTTGAGGAAAACGGCGGGCGGATATATAAATTTAACCGGTAAAGCGCATTGAAATATATGCTCCAAAATATTACAATAGAATATAGTATTTGAAACCCGAAGAGATAGTTTTTGTGGTAGGCAGGCATGGCATTTAAGATAGTTCGAAATGATATTACAAAAATGAATACGGAAGCTATCGTAAATACGGCAAATGAGCAGGCGGCGGTCAGCACCGGCTGCGATATTGCCGTATATAATGCAGCAGGTTACGAGGAGCTTCTTCAGTACAGAAGGGCGAAGATCGGAGCGGTTCCTGAGGGCGAGGTTTTTATCACGCCGGGCTTTAAGCTTCCGGCAAAATACATCATTCACGCCGTAAGTCCGAAATACCTTGGAGGAAATGCAGGCGAAGAAGAAAAACTTAGATCCTGCTACAGGAAGAGTCTTCTGCTCGCAAAGGCTCAGGGGATACAATCGATAGCATTTCCGCTTATTGCTACAGGCAGCTTCGGTTATCCGAAGGAAGAGGGGCTAAGGATCGCTGTTGATGAGATCAATGCTTTTCTTCTGGATAATGAAATGACGATCTTCCTGGTGGTTTTTGATGATCGGTCAAAGACTCTTGGGAAAAGGATATATCCAAAGCTTGAAGAATATATAGATCATAACTATGTCGAGAATAAGAGCAGTGCAGAATACGGTAATTTCAGACCGGATATGGGAATGGCACATGCTGCGCAGGGAATGAGTGTGCCGCAGATGAGTTCGCCACAGATGAATGCACCGCAGATGAGTTCGCCACAGATGAATGCACCGCAGATGAGTTCGCCGCAGATGAGTGCACCGCAGATGAGTGCACCGCAGATGAACAGGAAGGCTTCGGCTGCAAAACCCGGACTGCTGGGCTCTGTATTCGGAAAACATAAGGAGAAATCTACCGGCAGGTTTTATGCAGAAGATGTTCCTGCAGACAGCTTCGAAGCTTCGGAAGAGGTTGATTTTGAAAGCGTTCACGAAAGCAGGCTTGAAGAGAGGATGAAGCATATTTCGGATACATTTTCACAATATCTTATGTATCTGATTCAGGATAGGAAGATGGAAAATTCTGAGGTCTACAAGAGAGCTATCGTGGACAAGAAGATTTTTTCAAAGATCAAGAACAATCCTGATTATCATCCGCAGAAGCTGACAGCGCTCTGCCTCTGTGTGGGCGCCAGGCTTAATCTGGATGAATCAAAGGATCTTTTGGCAAGGGCGGGCTATGCGCTTTCACCCTGCGATAAGACAGATATCATTTTTTCATATTTTATCGAAAATGAAATATACGACATGATAGAGCTGGATATACAGCTTGAGGAGCATGGACTTCCGTGCATTATTTCATAAATTTGAAGGTCGCTTTCTGAGCGACCTTTTTTTGATGGCGGTATCGTATAATGAGTCCAGAACAAAGGAAACACCCGCAAGGGCAGTAAAAAGGAGGATGATCATTATGCGTAAGGGATTAACAGAGGTAGTATTTATCTTAGACAGAAGCGGTTCAATGAGAGGACTGGAGAGCGATACGATCGGAGGCTTCAACTCATTGATCGAAAAGCAGAGGAAGGAAGAAGGCGAGGCATATATTTCAACAGTGCTTTTTGATGATCAGACAGAAGTGCTTTATGACAGAGTACCGATCGCCAGAGTAGAACCGATGAATGATAGACAGTATTATGTGCGCGGCTGCACGGCACTTCTGGATGCAATCGGTGAGGCGGTGGACAGGATCGCGACCATCCATAAGTATATCAGAGAGGAAGACAGACCGGAGAAGACACTGTTCATCATTACAACAGACGGCATGGAGAACGCCAGCCGCAAATATGATTACAAGAAGGTTAAGAAAATGATCGAGAAGGAGAAGAAAAAATACGGATGGGAGTTTCTCTTCCTCGGAGCAAATATTGACGCGGTAAATGTGGCCGGAAGCTTCGGGGTCGACGCGGACAGGGCTCTTAACTATGTATGTGACGAGGTCGGTACGGCACTGAATTATCAGGTGCTTTCCGATGCCGTATCCGCAGTAAGAAGATCAAAAAATAAAGCTGAAGCGAGCGCCATGATGAACGCCTGCTGCGCACCTATCAGAGAGGATTACGAGAGAAGACATAAAAAAAATAAAGCATAAAAAACCACTTTACAAAATCGAACATACGTTCTATAATCACATTAAGGTGGGAGAAAGGATAGATCCGGTCATGTATAATGGCCGGATCATGTGTTAGGCGTATGATTACAGATAGTAAAGCTCCGCAAAAGGTAGATGTTATATGTCAGCATTCGGCTGACGGCACGATCATTCCTCTTCGGGTAAGGCTGGTCGATGAGGATGGGCAGAAGCAGGTCTTCAATATTAAAGAATACATGGACATTTCCCACAAGGGCAGTTACACAACGCATGACGGTGTATTCGTCACTGACAGGAATCTTGTATTTGAGTGCAAGATCGTCGTGCTGGATACGGTCAGAAAGATTACGTTATATTATGCACCGTCAACTGCATTTTGGACAATGACGATATAGTTTTCATGTGATATAATAAACAGGATGGTTTGATTTGATGAAAACTTATGAATGAGCAGGTGGGTATGATCATGTTTGGAAAACTGACTGCTGTCGGCGTGGGTCCCGGAGATCCGGAACTCCTTACACTCAAGGCTGTAAAAAGGATAAATGAAGCGGATGTTATAGCTTTCGATACTCATCATCAAAGATAAGACCAAAGAGATGTGAAAAGGACGATATAGGCAGATGATCAAGAAGGAAATCAATGAGATAAAAGCACTTTATGATACAATTCAGGACTGCAGTATATTAAGGCTTGCAGGCTGCTATGTTAACGGTGAGAAGACTAAGGTCAAGACCTTTAATGAAGCATTCTACAATCTTCCTGAGGAAGAGATGTATAAATATCTTGAAATATTCAGAAAGACACTTTCGGGGACGCCGGGCAAGAATCTTCTGGATATGAGTTTTACTGAGGCGGATGAGGCTGAGGAGGCTTCTGAGAGCGGTTCTGAAGGTAATTCTGAGGGTGTGGATGAAGGTACTTCTGAAGGCAGTGCAGGAAACGGACTTGGAAGGGCGCTGCTTCAGAAGATCAGAAAGTCTGAACTTAAGGACGATGAGATACTGCAGACATTTTATGACAGCGTTATTAGTAATTATAGTTATGTGGGAAATTATCTGATACTTATGATATATCAGGCGTATGATGTTCCGGGAATGACTACTGACGGAATAGAGAATGATGACGCCTCCGATGAAGTATACAGCTATATACTTTGCAGTATATGTCCGATGAAGCTTACGAAACCGGGACTTGGATTTGACGAGACGGTTGGAGAGATACATACGCTGAGACAGATCTTTGCGGTTGATCTTCCGGAGACAGGCTTCCTCTTCCCGGCTTTTAACGATAGAAGTACTGATGACAGCATGCTTTTATATTCAACAAGGAGAACTGATCATATTCAGGATCTCTTTCTTGAAAATGTGCTCAGAGTTTCGGCAACGCTTCCGGCAAAGCAGCAGAAGGAAGGCTTTACGGAATTTGTATCAGAGATACTTGGAAATGATTCAAGCTTTGAGACGGTGCTTGCTGTGCAGGAGAATCTTAGGGAAGCGGTAAGTACTAAAAAGAATGATCTTAACGGTGAGACGGTATTTCTAGATAAAGAGGCTGTAAGAAATGTATTTGAGAACAGCGGCGTGTCGGAAGAAAAGCTTAAGGACTTCGGTCAGAAATTCGACGATCAGTTCGATATGAAGAAGCTGTACCGTAAGAAGATAGAAGAAGTAAAGGAAAGTGATGATCCTGAAGCTGCGGAGGAGCCTGCGAAGGGCATGAACCATGTGCCGGGCATCAAGGTTGAAGAGAAGCTTTTTGCTGATAATGTTGTTCCAACCAGAAACTTTGAAGTTAAGACGAAGGATATGGTGCTTAGGATCAACAGTAAACATACAGATATCATCAATACGAGAGTGATCGACGGCAAGAAATGTCTTGTCATCGAGCTTACCGATGACTTTACCGTAAATGGTATTCCGGTAGGCGAGGTATAGTACCGGCCGGGGACAGGCATAGACGGAGTTGGCAGAAATGATGGGTGAGACCGGCAGTACGGGTGGAATATACCGGATTAAGCCGGCAGGATGGCAGAAGGAAGAAATATGAAGACAAGAGAGCAGGCTTTGAAATACGGATTATCATTTCCGGATACATATCAGGATGCACCATTTCATGATGAAAACTGGCAGCTTGTGCGTTATAAGGGAAACAAAAAAGCATTTCTCTGGACATATGAGAGGAACGGATATATCAATCTGAACCTTAAGGTCGATCCGGGGCAGGCGTATTTCTGGAGGAAGATATATCCTTCAGTACAGCCGGGCTATCACCAGAACAAAGAACATTGGAATACGGTGATACTGGATGGAAGCATACCTGACAGTGATATCAAGCTGATGATCGAAGAAAGCTATGAGCTTATTTCATACAGTCCATCGAAGAAAATATATGAAGCAGTGAAGCAGATTCCTAAGGGCAGTGTTGCAACATACGCGCAGGTCGCGGAGGCTGCCGGAGACAGAAATATGGCAAGGGCAGTCGGAAATGCATTGCACAGGAATCCGGATCCTGCAACTATTCCCTGCCACAGAGTTGTGAATGCTAAGGGAGAACTTGCAGGCGAGTATGCATTTGGCGGAGCCTGGAAGCAGGCTGAGATTCTGCGTTCGGAAGGCGTAGAGGTTGTTGACGGACGGGTGGATCTTAACAGATTTATGTGGAGAAAGGAGAAAGATGAGGAATAGTAGAATAGTAAAAAAGATAACAAAGAGATAACAAAGGAAATATTGATAATGAACGATCTCTAAGTGAGACAGAAAGGACAAAAATGGAAAAAAGAGTATTTGGAAAGACCGGAAGGGAAGTATCAAGAATCGGTCTTGGTACATGGCAGCTTGGAACAAAATGGGGAACACCATTTAACGACGAAGAGGCTATGAAAATCCTTGAAGCCGCTTATGAGACCGGCATTACTTTTATAGATACTGCAGATGTTTATAACGGGGGAAACAGTGAGAAGGCTATAGGAAAGCTGCTTTCTAAATATCCGGAGCATTTTTATGTGGTAACAAAATGCGGAAGAGTGCTGAAGCCTCATACGGATGAAATGTATACCCCTGAAGCTGTAGAAGGCTTTGTAGACGGAAGTCTTTCAAGACTTGGACTTGAGAAGCTTGATAATATCCTGCTTCATTGCCCGCCGTCTTCTGTTTTCAGGAAGGATGAGATATTTACAAAGCTTGATAAGCTTAAGAAGAGCGGAAAGATACTTAATTATGGTGTAAGTATCGAGAAGGTTTCAGAAGGTCTGGATGCATTAAATTATGATATATCGGCAATAGAGGTCATCTTCAATATGTTTCGTATGAAGCCTGAAGAAGAGCTCTTCCCTAAGGCTGTTGAGAAGGAAGTGGGCATCATAGCCCGAGTTCCTCTGGCAAGCGGACTTCTGACCGGAAGATATAACAAGGATACAGTATTTGGCGAGAGGGATCATAGAACCTTTAACAGAAATGGTGAGTCCTTTGATAAGGGTGAGACCTTTTCAGGGGTTGATTTCAATCTCGGTCTGGAGGCGGTTGATAAGCTGAAGGAGCTTTTTGGTACAGATGATCTGATACCATTTGCTCTTCGCTGGATACTTATGCATGATGCGGTAAGTGTAGTTATTCCGGGTTCAAGCAAGGTTGAGCAGGTATATACAAATGTCCGTGCGGCAGAGCTTCCGGAGCTTACTGCAGAGCAGATGGAAGGCGTTAAAAATATTTATGATACATACATCAGAGCGAGCGTTCATAGTAACTGGTAAGCTGTTACTGTGATGCAGGGGCAACAGGGAGTTGCGTGCAAATACGGATTTCATCATGATCTGCACTTATGAGGAGGAAGGAAAGAATCCGGAACTTTTGCTTTATAAGAAGAGGTAAAGTATGAATAATCACGATAAAATATTAAATGGTGCAACCACTGCTTTTATCGAGGCATCATATAAATCCAGTGCTGCATATAAGCCGGCATTCATTTCAAATGATCATACGAACGGTGTGAAGGTAATTACAACTATAGAGGAGGAACTTCGGAAATGTGACTCCTTTGTTTTTAGTGTTGCATTTATTACTCTGGGTGGTATCACACCGCTTCTTCAGACTCTTCAGGAGCTTGAAACAAAGGGGATTCCTGGAAAAATCCTGACAACCGATTATAATATGTTTACCAATCCAAAGGCGCTGGATAAGCTTGCTGGGCTTAAGAATATTGAGCTTAGGATGTACCAGGAGCAGGCTGTTATCCATGGAGAAGTCAATATGGACAGCGCCTTTGAAGACGGTATATATGGAGAAAATCCATCTGTAGATACAGAGAAGATCGGTTTTCATACAAAGGGATATATATTTGAGCGTGATGAAACATATACTATTCTTATTGGATCATCAAACATGACAGGCAAAGCGCTTTCTGTAAATAAAGAGTGGAACACAAAGCTTGTTTCAACCTCGGAAGGCGAAATGTATAAAAATATAAATGATGCATTTCACAAGCTGTGGAATGATCCGAGACATACCAGAAGGTATTCTGATTTTATTGAAGACTATAGGCAAAGATATGAAACCGTTACAAGACAACGCAAGATAGCGCTGGAAGCTTCGAAAAAGATAGGGCAGGAGAAAATTGCAGGTAATACAAATGTGGTTTCTCTTGAACGTTATCGTTTGAAACCAAATGACATGCAGATTGACTTTATCGGTAATCTGAAGCAGATAATTGCACAGGGTGAGAATAAAGCGCTTCTCATTAGTGCGACTGGTACGGGAAAAACATATGCATCTGCCTTTGGAGTACGAGATGCTCTTGAGAAGATCGGAGCTAACAGAAAGGTAATGTTTATAGTCCATAGGGAACAGATAGCAAAGCAAGCTATGCGTTCATATAAAAATGTATTTGGAAGGACACGCAGCTTTGGACTTCTGTCAGGAAATGCTAAGAATACGGATGCGGATTTTCTCTTCGCAACTATGCAGATGATTTCCAAAGAGGAGGTTCGAAACAGATTTGATCCAGAGCATTTCGAAACAATTGTAATAGATGAAGCACACAGAACCGGAGCAGAAAGCTATCAGAAGATAATGGAATATTTCAAGCCAAAGTTCTGGCTTGGTATGACTGCATCTCCAGAAAGAACAGATAATTATGATGTTTTTGCAACATTTGATCATAATATCGCTCTTGAGATTCGACTTCAGCAGGCTATGGAGGAGGATCTGCTTTGTCCATTTCATTATTTTGGAATAACGGATCTGGAAATAGACGGAGAAACTGTTGATGAGGCAACAGGTCTTAAGGATTTTAATAAACTTATCTCTAAAGAGAGAGTAGATTATATTATTAAGCAGATAAAATATTATGGTTATTCAGGAGATCGTGTAAAAGGTCTTATGTTTTGCAGTTCTACCAGAGAGGCTCAGGAACTAAGCGAGATATTTAATTCCAGAGGATATAGGACTAAGGCACTTACCGGAAGCGACAGTCAGGAGGAGCGTGAGAAGGCGATAGAGCTTCTGACAAAGAATATTGATACACGCGAGGGTGTGCAAAGCAGTATTGAAGATAATAGCAGAAGTCAGGATGAAGACTTTCTTGATTATATCTTCACAGTTGATATTTTTAATGAGGGTGTTGATATACCGGATATCAATCAGGTTGTTATGCTACGTCCAACGCAGTCACCAATCGTATTTGTTCAGCAGCTTGGGCGAGGGCTAAGAAAGAATAACAATAAAGAATTTGTTGTCGTTCTTGATTTTATTGGCAATTACAAGAATAACTTTATGATACCGATCGCACTTTCCGGTGACAGAACTTACAACAAAGATAATGTTAGACGTTATGTCATGGAAGGCGGAAGAGTGATACCGGGAATTTCCAGTATTCATTTTGATGAGATTTCGAGAAAGAAAATTTTTGCAGCAATAGATACTGCAAACTTTAGTGATATAAAACTTATAAAGGCAAATTATACGAATCTGAAGAATAAGCTTGGCAGGATACCGGGGCTTATGGATTTTGATAAGTATGGTGAGATGGATGTTCTTCGAATATTCGACAATGATTCTCTTGGTTCATATTATAAGTTTTTGGTTAAATATGAGAAAGAATATACAGTAAGACTTTCGAATAGCGAAGAGAAGATAGTAGAATTCATTTCTAAAAAGATAGCGGCTGGCAAAAGAATTCATGAGATAGAAATGTTATCTCAAATACTTGTTTATAGAGAGGGACTTGTAAAGGCTATGACAGCCAGCTTGAAAAAAATGTATAATAAGGACTGCTCACCGCTAGAGATAAAAAGTGTTGTAAATATGCTGACAAATGAGTTTCCGTCAGGTTCAGGAAAGAAAACTTACGAGAATTGTGTTTTCCTTGAAAAAGATGGAAATGATTATAAGGTCAGTGATTCATTTGCAAAACAGATCACAAATCCGGACTTTTACAGGATACTGGAAGAGCTACTTGAATTTGCCAGATCAAGATATGAGAGAGATTATATAAAGAATTATCAAAATACAGAGCTTGTTCTCTATCAGAAATATACCTATGAGGATGTATGTCGGTTGCTCAATTGGGAGCATAATGAGGTGCCTCTTAATATTGGTGGATATAAGTATGATAAGGGAACTAATACATTTCCTGTGTTCATAAATTATCATAAATCAGAAGATATTCAGGATACGATAAAGTATGAAGACAGATTTACCGGACGAAGTTCACTGATAGCTATTTCAAAGCAGAGTAGAAGTGTTGATTCTGAGGATGTACAGAATTTTCTGCATGCTAAAGAACGTGGTATATCAGTTGAACTGTTTGTCAGAAAAAATAAGGATGACAAAATATCGAAAGAGTTTTATTATCTTGGAAGGATGAATGCTACAGGAAAATGCGAAGAGTTCGTGATGGCCAATACAGATAAGACGGCTGTTGAGATCGAGTGGCAGCTGGAAACTCCTGTTAGAGAAGACATTTATCAATATATTGTCAATGATTAAGGAAGAAACATATAATGAACGTTTTTAAAGTAAAAAGAATAACAGAAGCTGATTATGGCTGCGAGGACACAGGTCGAGACGAACCGATGGCTCTTCTTTTTCTGGAACCGGTTTCAGATAATGCTGACCTAAATGCGGATACTGTGAAAGAAAAGCGTGTTGAAGCAGCTGAATCATTTTTGGAAAAGCAAGGCATCTCTGAGGGGAAAAAGGTTATAATCTTTGATAACGGCGAGATTAGGAAATATGTCCGCGTTGTAGCTGCTATCATAATTGCCGAAAATGCCGAAAGTAAGAAGATGGTGTTTGCTACCCAGAGAGGCTATGGAGAATTTAAAGATGGTTGGGAGTTCCCGGGTGGTAAGGTAGAAGAAGGAGAGACGCCGGAAGAAGCCATCGTGCGCGAGATCAAAGAGGAACTGGATACTGATATTAAGGTTGAAAGATTTTTTTATACTATTGAGCATGATTATCCTGAGTTTCATTTATCCATGGACTGCTTTATTTGCAGTATTGTAAATGGTGATCTGGTGCTTAAGGAGCATGAGGCGGCAAGATGGCTTACGATAGATAAATTGGATGATGTAGATTGGCTCCCGGCTGATATTACTATAATAGATAAAATCAGAGATCTATTGGATTGATGAATTTCCTGCTCCAAAGAGAAAGAAGAATTAGTAACATGAACAAATTTTTATATGAAACACATTCACATACCAAAGAAGCAAGTGCATGCGGCAGGGTATCCGGAGGCGATTATATTGATTATATGATCGAAAGAGGATTCAGTGGAATGATCTTTACAGATCATTTTCTGAATGGAAATACTGCGATTGCCAGAGCACTTCCGTGGGAAGAAAAGATAAGTCTTTATACAAGTGGTTACAAGAAAGCCTGTGCTGCGGCGAAGGGTAAGGATTTTGACGTGCTTTTTGGCGTGGAGTACAATTTTGAAGGCGATGAATATCTGATCTACGGTATAGATGAGAAATGGCTTATAGAAAATGAAGACATTATGAGTCTTTCACGAAAGGGAGTTTATGACAGGGTTCATGAGGCAGGGGCTGTAATGATTCAGGCACATCCTTATCGAGAGAGGGATTATCTGTCTGAGATCAGACTGACGCCGGAAATCTGTGATGGCATTGAGGTTTACAATGCTGCAAATCCTGACAATCAGAATGCTCTTGCGTATATTTATGCAGAGAAGCTTAAGGTTCCGATGACAGCAGGGTCTGATATCCATTTCTTCTATGAAGGACCTATGGGCGGAATGCTGCTGCCTGAAAGAATTAAGGATTCAGGTGAATATGTTGAAGCGCTTTTTAGAAATGAGGCGGTTCCGGTCAGAGTAGAAAATGGTGAGATAATACGGGTTGAGGACATTCCTGAACTTGTCAGCCCAAAGAACCCACCAACTTTAAAGGTAATTAATATAAGCTTTTCATAAAAAGTTTGATAAATGTTCATAATTATAATATTGATTAGTGTCGGTATCGGACGTATTATATTTACGGTGGTCAAAGGATGAAAATAGGCTTTTGACAGTAAAAATATAATGACGGAAAGGCGTAAGGAAAATGGCTTGGGAAGCGGATTTTCTGGGTAGTATGTCAAATCTAAGAGGACCGGTAATGGATAAGATAATGTGGTTCTTCTCCATGCTTGGTGATGGCGGATGGTTCCTGATTCTTACAACGATAGTGCTTCTGATCATGGTAAAGACAAGGAGAATAGGAGTTGAGGCGGCGGCCTCACTGATCCTGACATTTATAATTGGTAATTTGATCATCAAAAGTATCGTCGGCAGGATAAGACCGTATGATGCGTATACTTTTTTACAGGCGATAGTCAGTAAACCGATTGATTCTTCATTTCCATCAGGGCACACAAGCAACAGCTTTGCGGTTGCTGTCGCTATACTATTAAATGACAGAAAGCTTGGCATTCCTGCGGTTATCGTTGCAGCAATGATCGCATTTTCAAGACTTTATAATGTGGTACATTACCCAACAGATGTGATCGCAGGGCTGATCTTAGGAACAACTGCTGCTGTAACTGTACACATCCTTTACAATAAGCTTATAAGGAATAAGATAGTAGAGGATATTAGGACGACAAATTAATGAGAAATACCATTAATAACCTGAAACAGGTTAAAATACAATAATCTGTTTCAGGTTATTTTAGTATAATATCAGTTTTTCTGAGGAGGATTTTGCTTATGAAGTACAGTAGAGTCAAAGGACTTCGCGAAGATGCTGATATGAATCAGACTGATTTTGCCAGGATCCTGGGCATGTCGCAAACGGGATATTCAAAATATGAAACAGGCGAAAATGATATACCAACAGCTATACTGATCGAGCTTGCTGATTATTATGATACAAGTGTTGATTACATTCTCGGACTGACAAATGAGAAGAAGCCTTATCCAAGAGGCAATATCGATATGGTTAATTCTGACTGAAAGAAAGACCGGATCAAAAGATTATCTATTGATCCGGTCTTTTACTATTTATCATCATTACTGTTATTTACTTTTTTTGAAGGACTGCTGTATATACCGTTAAACATTCGTTCCATCAGCTTTGATCCGCGGTTGATGCCTTTTTCTACATTTTTCTGCCCGTATTCTTCGATAAGGGTTTCCTTCTTAGAGAAAAGGTTTGTACCAAGACCGAGTCTTTCGCCTTCAATTGTTGCACCCAGAGAAGCTATAGTTGTCGGGAACAGATCTATGGTCGAATATGTTCTGGCAGCATCAGGATTTGCAGGAGTTACTGCAGGATTGATAATGCAGGTGAAAACCTTACGCTGATAATCATCAGGAACATTCTCGCAGAAGTCTTTATCCATAGTCGGATGATCTCCTGTGATGATGATCGTAGTATTTTCGTAGAAATCCTGATCCTGAATCCATTTTACAAAGCTGCTTACCATACGTGAGGAGCAGTTCATTACATTTGCATACACATTATCTCCGAATTTATCATCGCATAAACGACATGTGTGACCATCCTCAAAATGTGTATCCATGGTCTGGATGACAAGCTGGAACGGCTGATCGCCGGCTGCCAGTTCGGTAAGATCACCTTTGGCAAACTCGAAGAGCTTCTCATCCTCATAGCCCCACCATACAAGATAGTTTGGAGGGATAAGGCCTGTATCCTTGGCATATACGTAATCATGTATCTCGAAATTGCCGTGAGATTCAAAATAATGCTTGCATCCGCCGAATTCAGCATCGGAACCCATGACGAGAACGTTGCGATAGCCTTCCTTTTCCAGAATATCGCCCATATTGATTATACCAGGGAAGAAATCATCCTTGGCTGACATTCCGTTCTGACCAAGCGGTGTTTTTAATGGAAGTCCGCAGGTTGAACCGAATACGGCACCCATAGTCCATACTGTACATGGAAGTGAGATTCCGCCATTAAGAATATCTTTGTTGCCGGAGAAGCTTTCATTTTCTCTTGCGAGAGTAGTGAGCTCCGGAATAACATTTTCGTCGAAAGCGCCTCCATTTATCTCATCCATGAAGGTAAGCTCCATTGATTCCATATAAATGAATATGAGATTACGCTTTTTCTCAGGAAATGTGATCTTTACTGAGCCCGGATCAACATATTCTTGTTCAATAAATGAAGAATAAACGAAATGACTCTTTATGAGGTTATTGATGTTGAAGCCATGATATCCGACAACCAATCCGACTATCAGAACAATTACGGTAAGGCATTGGAATGAGTGATAAACGATCCTTCCGGTCTTGCCGCGTTTTCTGGTCTTAAGAAGAATGATCAGCGCAGGTATAAATATGGCAGCCATACCGAGAACGGCAACCTTGACGGCACCGTCGATGATTTCCTGCTGGGTTCCTTTAAGTGAGGTTTTTAGATGCCAGAGAACCTCGTCCATATTTATCTCATCCCAGGTTGAAAGCGCCCAGAAAATGAGAGATGTTAACAGGCTGACCACAAGCATGCTTACGAGCAGAAGAATGATCTTCCACATTGGAATGACCTGAGGCTTTTCGCGTTTTTTCTTCTTTTTCTTTTTTGATGTCTCAGCATCTGCAGGATTGACAGAATCCGAGGTATCATTTGCAGCTGCGTCATTGTTGACAGCATCATTTACGATTGTATCATTTGTGACTGTGTCATTTACAACAGAATCATTTGTGACTGCGTCATTTACAGCTGCATCATTGTCGGTGGTTGTTTCATTCGAAACAACAGAATCTGTAAAAGTATCCCTTTCCTGATTTGAATTGGTATTACTTGACATGATATTTTTTCCTAACTATTTGTATTCTTTGATCTTAAAAATTGGTAATATTCCCCTCAAAAAACCGGATGTTTTAAAACACTAACTAAATTTGTATCATAAAACAAATAGCATTTCAATATGATTAAATTAAATTTAAATCTTTATTCATAATTTATGGAAGCAGGGAGCTGTGTTTGGTTTGAATTATTATTTCACAAAAGAAGACGAAGAAAAAGAAAATTTAAAAGGAGTATAGTTTTTTGTATGTATTGATAATAGTAACATTTTATAACGACGCAGGTTCCGTTAGCTTGAAATATGAACATTAACAATGTATAATCTGAAATATGAACATTAACAATGTATAATCTGAAATATGATAGTATTTTAAAAAGGAGAAGGACATGGATTTAATACCTAGTTTTACAGTTGACCATACCAGAATCGTACCTGGAATGTTCACCAGCAGAGTTGATCAGGTTGGCGACGGTATAGTTACTACATATGATATAAGAGTTACAAAACCAAATACGGAGCCAGCAGTAGAAGTGGCTGCAATGCATACTCTTGAGCACATTATAGCTACATTCCTCAGAAATGATCCTGTTTGGAAGGATGATATCATTTATTGGGGACCAATGGGATGCCTTACAGGTTTTTATCTTATTCTTAAGGGCAATCGTCCGTCAAAGGAGATATATGATCTGATTCTCAGAGCCTTCGATTCTGTAAAGGATGCAGAGGATGTACCGGGAGCAACAGCTGAGAACTGCGGCAACTTCCGTTTACATAATATTGAAATGGCAAAATGGTATGCTGCGAGATTTGCAAAGTATCTTGAAGAAAATAAGGATAATGCAGCTATATTTGAGTACCCGAAGGCTGAAAGACTTGTGACAGAGGACGGAAGACAATTTTTCGATTCATAGACCGTAAAATATAATTAATAATCTTATTCTTGAAATTTTATAATTCTTGTTGTATACTCTGAAACAAGATAGACAAAGGCGTCTGCAATTTGCAGACGCCTTTTTTCTGTTTAAAAACCAGATAAGAAACGGAGATGTTTCTTAGGAAAGGAGCTGCGATGGATACACATACTATAATTAACCACACAGAAGAGGTTAATGAACTGCTCGCCAGATATGGCGTAAAATTTGGATTATATAAGAACGGAACATTTAAAGAACAGCTTTTTCCCTTTGATATGATTCCAAGAATAATCGAGAAAGATGAATTTGATTATCTGGATAAGGGTCTTGCACAGAGGGTATTGGCTCTTAACCTTTTTATAAAAGACATTTATTCGGATAAGAAGATCATTAAGGATGGGATTGTTCCTGAGGAATTTGTTTATGCCGGTAGTGGGTATCTGGCACAGTGTGAAAATATTACTCCTCCGAGGGGAGTATACAGTCACATTTCAGGTATAGATCTAGTGCAGGGGAAGGATAAAGCCTGGTATGTTTTGGAAGATAATCTTCGTATACCATCAGGGGCATCCTATCCGATGATCGCCAGAGAACTATGCAGAAGAAGCAACCCAAAGCTATATATGGAAAATCATATAATGGATAACCGAAATTATGCTCAGCTTCTTCGTAAAACAATGGACTATGTAAATACCGGCGGACATACGGTTATCCTTACGCCGGGAAGGTATAATGCGGCGTATTTTGAACATTCTTATCTGGCAGAACAGACCGGAGCGCATCTTACGACCGGAGTCGAGCTTTTAGTGGAAAATGACCATCTGTATTTCGTGGATTATTCGGGAAGAAAGGAAAAAGTCGGTGCGGTCTACAGGAGAATTTCCGATGAATATCTGGATCCGATGAACTTTAATCCTGAGTCAGTGATCGGAATCCCTCACATCTACGACATTTACAGAAAGGGAAATGTTGCCCTCCTGAATGCACCAGGAAATGGTGTCGCAGATGACAAGGGCATATACTATTTCGTTCCGAAGATGGTGAAGTACTATCTGAATGAAGAGCCAATACTCATGAACGCACCTACATATCTGCCATATTATGAAGAAGATATGAAGTATGTTCTGGAGCATTTTGATGATCTGGTATTAAAGGATGTGGCTGAAGCGGGCGGATACGGAGTTGTATTCGGAAGCTCGATGACCAGAGAAGAGAAAGAAAAATTTATAGCAATGCTTAAAAATGAACCGAGAAGATTTATTGCTCAGGAGGTAATAGATTTTCTTGATCTGGATATCTGGGATAATGGAGAAATGGTTCCTCGTAAGGCGGATCTCAGAGCTTTTGTACTTATGTCAGATAAGCCTTATGTATGGAAAAGCGGACTTACAAGATTTTCACGTAATCCGGATTCTTTCATAGTTAATTCTTCACAGGGAGGAGGTTTCAAGGATACATGGGTATTATGTCAGTAGAAAACACGGACAGGCTGCTGTGGCTTGGACGATACAGTGAGAGAGTTTATACAACTCTCAGGCTTTTTGCTAATTATTTTGATTCAATGATAGATATGAACGGTGATAAATACGAGGAATTCTGCAGAAGTCAGGATATTCCGAATATTTATACATCGCTGGAGGACTTCAGCAGAAGATACTGCTTTGATGCAGAGGATATCAATTCAATCTATTCAAATCTTATGAGAGCGTATGATAATGCGATAGTTCTCAGAGAGGAGATAGGCAGTGAGACGCTCAGTTATATCCAGCTGGCAGTGTACGCTATGAATAAGGCTGCTACGCAGGATGCACCACTTCTGGCACTTCAGAAGGTTTCTGATAACATTGCTGCATTCTGGGGAATAGCTGATGATACGATCGATGATTCACAGGTAAGAGATCTGATCAAGCTGGGAAAAAGGATCGAGCGTATTGATATCTACGGAAGACTTCATATGAAAAAAGATGAGTTAAAACGTGAAGTTAAGAGATTAAACACACGCATAGGTACATTGGCTCTTAGATATGACCATAAGAAATTAATGCATATTAATTATCTCGTGGAGGAGGATGAGCCGGACTACAAGCTTATAGTAGAAGAAGTGGAGGCGCTTATAGGTGAGTAGACTGAGGTTTAGGTATTTTATGAGGCTTTCCTTTGACGGACCTGCTGCGCAGCACAGGTTTACGTTGAAATGCATTCCTGTCTCTGATGAAAAACAGAATATCGCACTTACCAGAAAAGATATTTTTCCGAACAGCTTTATCAGTGAAAGCAATGATTCATTTGGTAATTCGCTGATCTACGGCTATGAAGAAAGTGAGCATAAATGCTTCTTCTTCGATATCAGAGGCGAGGCAGTGTGCGGCAGGGAAGGCATTGAGCTTCAGAAAGACCTTGCTTCGGGTGCAAAGCTGGATGAATCAGTTTTCAAGTATCCTACAAAATGCACGGAAGCAGGAAAGGCGCTAAGGGAGTATTCCCGCAGGCTGAATGAGCAGTATGAGACTGAACGCAGTTCAATTGATCATGAAAGCTCAAAAGAAAGTCAGATTGCGAATTTTACTAAGGAATATTACCGGGCCTTTTTTAAAAATGAGGATATTTCAGAAAATCTAAGATATTCCATTTATATAATGAATAAAATATATCAGGACTTCAAATATCAGGGGGGAGTTACCGGGATCGGCACGACGGCTGAAGAAGCCTTTCGTAAGCAGGAAGGTGTATGTCAGGACTATGCTCATATCATGCTGGCTCTGCTCAGGTTAAAAAGGATACCTTGCAGATATGTCACCGGGATGATGATCGGTGAAGGAGAATCCCACGCATGGATAGAGGTATATACTGACGGATTCTGGCTTCCTCTTGATCCTACCAACGGAATAGTTGTAACAGATCAGCATATTAAGATCGCTCATGGAAGAGATTACAGCGACTGTCTGGTGAATCAGGGCGTATTTGTCGGTAAGGTAAGGCAGAGTCAGGATATTTCGGTTTATGTAAAAGAAGTAAATGGGAGTACGAAATGATAAAAAGTGTTGTTAGTGCAGAGCTTCCGGTGGATGAGGTTCTGGAGATAAAAAAACATAGGATAGGAAAATGCGGAAAAAGGATATGTATCGTAACCGGTATACATGGCGATGAACTGGAAGGGCAGTATGTTGCATATGAGCTTTCCAGAAGGCTGGAAAATGATCCTGAGAGTCTGAGCGGCCTGGTTGACATCTATCCTGCGATGAATCCTTTTGGTATAGATTCTATAACCAGAGGAATTCCTGCATTTGATCTTGATATGAACAGGATATTTCCGGGAAATGATCATGGAGATATGAATGAATATATAGCTGCTCAGATAGTTAAGGATATGATGGGCGCAGACCTTTGCATAGATATTCATGCAAGCAATATATTTCTGACCGAGGTTCCGCAGATAAGGATAAATGAGCTTCATAAAAAGAGGCTGGTTCCTATAGCAGAGAAGGCTAATGTGGATTTTATATGGGTTCACGGGGCTAGTACAGTTCTGGAATCAACATTTGCATATAGCCTTAACTCTGCCGGAGTTCCGACGCTTGTTGTGGAAATGGGAGTTGGAATGAGGATAACCAAGGAATATGGCGACCAGCTGACGGACGGTATACTGTCGCTGATGAGAAACATGGGTATCTGGAATAAAGATGTGGAAGGAATAAGAAAACCTGTGATCTCCTTTGATGAGGACGGCAGAGATGTGTGCTATCTGAATGCACCGGTTTCCGGAGTGTTCATCAAGGATATGTGTCATGGCAGTCTGGTCCGTACAGGAGATCATATTGGAAGGATAGTGAATCCGCTTAGCGGGGAGCTTCTTGCAGAGATAAATGCCCCGGATGACGGCTGGCTTTTTACCATTAGAGAATATCCCATTGTAGAAGAGGGCTCTCTGATGGGAAGGATTTTAAAGCAGGAGGTATATGACAAATGGAAAAAATGACCCTGTTTGAGATAAAGGCTCTCTATAGAGATGATTTCCGTGTGACCGGCTACAGGTTTGGCAGCGGAGAAAAAACTGCAGCGGTTGTTGGAAGCCTTCGCGGAAATGAGTATCAGCAGATCTATGTGTCTTCACTTCTTATAAAAAAGCTTGAGCAGCTGGAAAGGGAAGGCAAGATCGCAGAAGATAAGAGTATTCTTATCGTTCCGTGTGGCAATCCATACTCGGTAAATGTAAAGAAGAGATTCTGGACCATAGATAATACTGATATTAACAGAATGTTTCCGGGATATGATCTTGGCGAGACCACTCAGAGGATAGCAGATGGTATATTTAAGGCTGTTCAGGATTATGAGATCGGAATTCAGCTGGCTTCATTTTATATGCCGGGCAACTTTGTACCTCAGATAAGGATAATGAAGACCGGACTTGAAAATGTAGATATGGCGAAGCAGTTTGGTATGCCTTATGTTGTACTGCATCATCCGAGACCTTTTGATACTGCGACGCTGAATTATAACTGGCAGATCTGGGAGACGGAGGCATTTTCCCTATATACCTCTAGTACCGGCGAGATAGATAAGAAAAGCGCTGCTATGGGAGAAAGGGCAATACTGAATTTTCTCTCTAAGCAGGGAATCATAGATTACAGCTCGGATGAAGGATATATATCAAGGGTTGTCGAAACTACAGACTTTATAGATGTAAGAACAAGTCATTCGGGGTTTTTCGAGGGAAAGGTAAAAGCGCAGGACAGAGTTGAGAAGGGGCAGCTGCTTGCGAGGATAATACATCCGTATGAGGCGACGGTTAAGGAGGAGCTTCTTGCACCGGTAGAAGGAACTGTGGGTTTCATACATAACGAAACTCTTGCGTATCAGAATACGGCTGTTATAAAAATACTTCCGTGAGAATATACTGCCGGGGTTGTTAGAAAGGAGAAGGGGTTATGGCTGCTTTTGAAATGATCAGATCCGGAATACCAATGATGGATGAAGCACTGTCAAGCATACGTCTGGGGGATAATGTTGTCTGGCAGGTTCCGTCACTTGATGAATTTCGGATGGTAGCAGAACGTTTTGCAGATCAAGCGATAAAGGATGGAAGAAATCTTATATATATTAGGTTTGCGGAGCATGAACCGATCCTTACGCCGAGGAAAGGACTTAAGATAGAGCAGGTCGAGCTTTCGCATCGATTTGAAACATTTACTGTTGATATACATAATATAATAGAAAGAGAAGGATATGATGCATTTTATGTTTTTGATTGTCTGTCGGAGCTGGAAGCTGCATGGGCTACAGACCTTATGATGGGCAACTTTTTCCATTTGACATGTCCTTTTCTTTTTATATTGGATACAGTGGCGTATTTTCCAATAATCCGTGGAAGGCATTCATTTGATGCGATTGCAACGATACGTGATACAACGCAGCTGTTTCTTGATGTGTATTCTGATAATGCTGATATATATATCAGGCCGATGAAGGTGTGGAAGAGATATTCGCCGACAATGTTTCAGCCACATAAATTTAAGCCTGACACGCTGGATTTCAGGGTATTGTCTGACGGAACGGAGGTCAGCCGTTTTTATGGCGTAATGAATAAGGCTACATTTAATGATGTTGATCAGAATCTCGACAGCTGGGAGAGATTCTTCAAGCACACAAGGGTGAAGATGGAAGCAGGAATAGACGTTACGGCAGAATGCTCGAGGATCTGCAACATCATGCTGACCAGAGATGAAAGAATGCGTAAGCTTATAAAGGAGAACTTTAATCCAGAGGATTATTTTGAGGTTCATGCGCGCATGGTAGGAACCGGCATGATAGGCGGTAAAGCCTGTGGAATGCTGCTCGCCAGAAAACTGATCGAGAATAACCGACCGGATATCTTCTCACGGATAGAACCGCATGATTCGTACTATATCGGTTCAGACGTATTCTATTCATATATAGTTGAAAATGGTTTTTGGGACCTTAGAATCCGCCAGAGAACAGAAGAGGGATATTTTGAACTGGCTGAAGAATTTGCTGAAAAGATCAGAAACGGAAAATTTTCTGCCGGAATTGAGGCTGAGTTAAAGAGAATTCTGGATTATTATGGAAATGATCCTTTTATCGCCAGATCAAGCTCTATACTGGAGGATGGCTTTGGAAATGCATTTGCGGGCAAATATGAATCCGTATTCTGCGGAAATATGGGTACTCTTGAAGAAAGACTAGAGGAATTTGAAGACGCGATAAGAGAGGTATATGCAAGTACAATGAGTACTTCCGCACTGGATTATCGAAAAAGAAGAGGACTTGAGAAGAGGGATGAGCAGATGGCAATCCTTGTTCAGCGTGTGTCTGGTTCAAGATACGATGGTTTCTTTATGCCTTGTGCAGCGGGAGTTGGTTATTCCATGAGCCCCTATAGGATTGGTAATGTCCGGACTGAGTCAGGTATGCTGCGGTTGGTAATGGGTCTCGGAACAGGAGCGGTTGACAGGAGAACCGGATCATATCCGCGAATGGTTGCACTTGATGCACCAACGAAGGTAATTCATAGTACTATGTCAGACAGACAGCAGTATTCGCAGAGGATAGTGGACGCTATTAATCTGGAATCCGGCAGGGTGGAAGGCTTTGATCCGCTTAAGATCAACGGAAAGATACCATTTTATCAGAAAAATATGCTTTATTCTCATAATACGGATACGGAGAGAATGTTCAGGGAAAGAGGCGAAAGGCGTGAGGTTGTTTTTGTAAGCTGCGAAGGCTTGACCCAAAACAATGCGCTTATGCAGGATATGAAGGACATTCTGGGAATCATTCAGGAACAATATGAATATCCGGTGGATACGGAATATACTATCAACCTGTCTCAGGATGGAGGATATGTCATAGATCTGCTGCAGTGCAGACCGCTTCAGGTTTCAAAGGATGGAGAAAATGTTGATATCCCGGAAAGCATCCTGCCTGAAAAAACACTTCTTGAAACAAAGGGCGTGTCTATGGGCTTTTCAAGAAAGAAGCAGGTGGATATTCTCGTATATATCGATCCGGTAAAGTATTACAGTATGCCGTATCGTAAGAAGTATGATATTAAAAAGTATCTGTCTGAGGTAAACTGGCATTTCCGTGGAAAGAACAAGAAAATGATATTGCTAACGCCGGGGCGTATCTGTACATCTTCTCCCGAGCTTGGTGTTCCATCTGCTTTCTCGGATATAAGTGAGTTTACTATGATCGCTGAAATATCGGAATCGCGGGTCGGATATATTCCGGAGCTTAGCTATGGCAGCCACATCTTTCAGGACCTTGTGGAGGCTGGAATATTGTATACAGCTGTTTTTGAAGGAAAAAGTACCGGCAGATATGATCCGGAGATGATTTCCGGATATAAGGATATTACTGAAAGCATTATGAATGTGGAAAATGAAGAAAGTGGTATTCTGCGGGTGTTTGATACTTCAGAAGATAATTTGTGGCTATATTATGATATGAAGAATGAGCGACTTGTACTTTGCGAGATATAGCTATTTATAACATAAAATGAACCAGCCGAACTAAATCGGCTGGTTCTTATATATTACATGGCTTAAGTGCTATAGGCATCGTTTGATTAGTTTCCGGTATATTGTCCACCGATAGGTGTGTTGAAGGCGCCGTCTAAACCAAGCTTCTTGGCAAAAAGTGTTGCAGTTTCCTTATCCTTCTCATGTCCGCCTGCTGCTCTGATGGTATTAGAAGCGCTTGCTCCTAAATGAAGCTCGCCGGCATCATCGATATATACATCGAGCTGGTATGTATTCCAGGTTTTTGTGGCACGAACAGTTAAAGCGTTCTTGAATACATATTCGTCAATTCCTGATCTTCTGATATAATCTCCATCAGGACCGTTTGGAAACCACTTTACACTGCTTTCTTCATTATCCAAAAGCTTTTGTTCGGTTTCAGGACTTACATGTACGAGACCTGCGAAGATCATTGCAAGAGCAGTGCTCTGGTCAGAACATCTTATCTCGTCTTTGTCAACGTATACCCAGCCTCTCTTGTAGCTTTCTGTTTCTCCGGTTTCAGGATCAGTATAATCTACAACTCTGCCCTGAAATCTGCTTGGAAACGGATATACATTAAGTGCATTTCTGATCAGGCTGGCATTATGAACATCCTGAGCCTGACGGCCTTTTTCAATATATCGAATTACACGTAATCCGATAACAGTTGCGAGAACTGCCATTATAGCGATGACTATAATCAGTTCAACGAGGGTAAAACCCTTATTAGTACTTTTCTTTCCACGTTTGTCCATTTTTCCTTCCCTCCAGACAAAAAACCAATATACCCAAGCTACTAATAATTCTGTTCACAATTTGTTCTTATGTTCATATTTTGTTCATATTTCGTTCAAATTATATAGCTATTATTTGAGCTTTTCAAGAAATATTTTCTATTAATATTAACAAAATATACACATAGTGATTGTGCGTAATGCACAAAAAGGATGATCGTGTTCATTTTTTAGCTCATCTGTAATAATTGCCTCTGCAGATTGAAGTGAGATTTGAACAAAATGTGAACTAAAAAATAAATTAAAAAATTAACTAAAAATTTAAGCAGCGATTTGCAGTTAATTTTGTTGACATAATATTGCCTGGGAAGCTTAAAATTGAGGAGATGCAGGACAGTAATTTCCTATATTAATAACTATTTATAGATTTTCAGTATAAGAATTAATCTGTTGCGGAAGGATGACGTGTGGTATTATTATTTGAAAAATACTGCAGGGAGGAAAAGGGATAAAATGATCACAAGAGATGAAGCATTTTCACTTTTAACAAAATATAATAAGGATTCTTTTCATATTCAGCATGCGCTGACAGTAGAGGCCGTTATGAAATGGTATGCGGAGGAACTGGGATATGGTGATGAAGCAGAATACTGGGGAATTGTTGGACTTCTTCATGATATTGATTTTGAAATCTATCCGGAAGAGCATTGCCTTAAGGCACCAGAGCTTTTAAGAGAGGGCGGCGTAAGTGAAGATATCATTCACGCTGTTTGTTCACATGGATATGGTATTACCGTAGGATGCGGGGTAACTATTGATGTTGAACCAACCAGAGAGATGGAAAAGGTGCTTTTTGCGGCTGATGAGCTTACCGGACTTATCGGGGCGGCAGCTCTTATGAGACCGTCAAAGAGTACCAAAGATATGGAACTGAAATCGCTGAAGAAGAAATATAAAAGTAAGGGCTTTGCAGCAGGCTGTTCCAGAGAAGTAATAGAGAGAGGTGCTGATCAGCTTGGCTGGGAGCTGGATAAGCTTCTGGAGATGACTCTCCGTGCTATGGCTGCTACTGAAGATACTATTTATCAAGCATTGCAAGCATATGGTTTTTAATGGCAGTGAAGGTTTTATCACTTATATAATGTTCAACGCGGCATGCATCTTCTGCAGCCGTTTTCTCATCAACACCGAGGCTGATAAGCATTCTGGTAAGAACAGTATGACGTTCATATATATGTTCTGCAAGAGCTTTTCCAGCCTCGGTCAGTTTATAATAACCTTCTGAATCCTTTATAACGAGACCTTCATCCTTAAGAAGTCCGATTCCGCGGCTGACAGATGGCTTTGAATAACCTAAATAGTCTGCAATATCAATTCCGCGGACGGTATTCGATGTCTGGGATAGAACATATATTGTTTCAAGATACATTTCTCCGGATTCCTGTAATGCCATGTAAAAACCTCCCTGACCATAATGATATGATTAATATCAGATTATCATATTCTGAAACATAAATCGCTAATAAAAGGTTACCATATATTAACAAAATAAACAACAGTAACAGAGGAGGAGATATATCCGCTTGACAAATTAGCATATGCTAACTATACTCATCATAGGTTAGTAGTTTCTAACATATTTTTTTGATGCATAGTTAGCGGATGCTAATCACTATGAAAGGAGTGGAAAAAATGAATTGGAGTAAACTTGGACTTTTTGCAGGAGGAGTATTGTTTGGTACGGCAGGAATAAAGATACTGTCAGGAAAGGACGCTAAGAAAGCGTATACTCATTGCACAGCAGCTGTACTGAGAGCCAGAGATGCGGTAGTGGATCAGGCAATGATCATTCAGGAAAACTGTCAGGATATTTATGAAGGCGCAAAGCAGATCAATAAAGATAGGGCAGTAAAGGGGCAGGAAGAGGAGATAATAGAAGAAACTACAGTAGATGGACAGGAAGAGGATATAAAAGAAGAAACTACAGAAGAATGAATGGAGAGTATGGATTATGAATGCTGTTATAAAACATGATATTCCCGGAAGACTGAGAATACATTTAAACAGATCAAGACTCGATTTCAGGGAAGCTGATACGCTTCAATATTATCTTCAAGGGTTCAAATGCATTGAAAAGGCGGTAGTTTATGAGCGTACTGCCGATGTTGTTATCAAGTATTCAGGAAGCAGGGATGAGATCATAAGGATCATTCGTGATTATTCTGCGGACAAGATAGATGTACCGGAGTATTTCTTTGAAAGCTCTGCAAGAGAACTGAATGCAAAGTATTATGAGGATGTTGTTTCTTCTATAGTTAAACATTATGGAAAAAAACTGTTCTTACCGGCACATGTAAGAACGGTTTTAACATGCTTTAAGTCTTTACGATATATATGGCGTGGATTAAAGACCATTCCGGAGAAAAAACTGAAAGTGGAAATCCTCGATGCTGTAGCGATAAGTGCATCCACCCTTGTCAAGGATCATTCTACGGCATCTTCAGTTATGTTTCTTTTGGATATCGGAGATACTTTGGAGGAATGGACGCGCAAGAAGTGTGCAACAGATCTGGCCAGACAGATGTCTCTCAATATAACCCGTGTATGGAAAGTGGAAAATGGTGAAGAAATCCAGACGGATGCAGGTCTTATCGAAACGGACGACTTGGTCGTAGTGCGTATGGGTAATATCATTCCGTTTGACGGTGTTGTCGAAAAAGGAGACGCCCTTGTAAATCAGGCATCAATGACCGGAGAAGCCATACCTGTAAGAAAGGCGGAAGGGGCTGCTGTATTTGCAGGTACTGTTGTAGAAGAGGGCGAGATCACTATAAGAGTAACTGCTGTAAGCGGAAGCGGACGATATGACAAGATCGTTCGTATGATCGAAGAATCAGAGAAACTGAAATCCGGTCTTGAAAGTAAAGCGGAAGGGCTTGCGGACAGACTGGTGCCTTATACATTTGCAGGAGCCGTACTTACATATCTTTTCAGCAGAAATGTGATGAAGGCTGTTTCTGTTTTGATGGTGGATTATTCCTGTGCGCTTAAGCTGGCTATGCCAATATCTGTTTTATCTGCGATAAGAGAAGCAGGGGAGAGAGGAATTACGGTTAAAGGTGGAAGATTTCTTGAGGCAGTTTCAGAGGCAGATGTGATCGTGTTTGATAAAACAGGCACACTGACCAAGGCCGAGCCTGTGGTAAAGTCTGTCATTTCTTTTAATGGAGAAGACGAAAATGAACTGCTCAGGGAGGCTGCCTGCCTTGAAGAGCATTTCCCTCATTCCATCGCAAATGCTGTAGTAAAAGCTGCGGCAGATGCAGGACTTACACATGATGAGCTTCATACTGAGGTTGAATATATCGTTGCGCATGGAATATCATCAGAGATTAACGGAAAGCGTGCGTTGATCGGAAGCTATCATTTTATATTTGAAGATGAAGGCGTTTTTATCTCAGATGATAAGCTGCAGCAGTTTGAGGCTTTACCGGATGAGTATTCGCATTTATATTATGCGAAGGATGGAAAGCTTGCTGCTGTGATCCTTATTGAAGACCCTGTTCGAGAGGAAGCAGATAAGGTTATCAGGGCTTTAAGAGAAAATGGAATTGCACATATCGTCATGATGACAGGAGACAGTGAGCGTACTGCAAAAAGGATCGCTGCAAAGGTCGGAGTGGATAATTACTATGCTGAAGTTCTTCCGGAAGATAAATCACGTTTTGTCAAAGAAAAAATAGATGCCGGATACAAGGTGATCATGGTAGGAGATGGTATCAACGATTCTCCGGCACTTTCTGCTGCGAATGCAGGAATTGCAATAAGTGACGGAGCGGAGATAGCCAGACAGATAGCTGATATTACTATCGGATCAGATGATCTGTACAGCCTTGTAATGCTTAAGAAACTGAGTGACAGACTCATGGAAAGAATACGATTTAATTACAGAACGATAGTCGGTTTCAATACAGGACTTATAGTGCTGGGATTGTTCGGAATTCTCCCTCCGTCAGTGTCTGCACTTCTTCATAATACATCAACTATTGTATTGGGACTGGGCAGTACTACAAAGCTGATAAGTAAAGAAGATTACTCAGATATAAGGAAGATCAGCTAGCTTATAAAGTCTGTATTACCAGAGGCTTAAAATGTGCGATATGAGGATATATTTATGAATAGTGAAGTGTTTATCGGTCTTATGATACCATTTTTGGGAACAGCTCTTGGATCCGGCTGTGTTTTTTTCATGAAGAATAAAATGGACAAGAGTATTCAGAGAGCACTGACCGGATTCGCAAGCGGTGTAATGGTGGCTGCCTCAATATGGAGCCTTTTAATACCTGCGATGGAGCAAACCGAAGGGTACGGAAAACTTAGTTTTCTTCCTGCAGGAATCGGATTCTGGATAGGGATACTTTTCCTGCTGTTTCTTGATTCGGTTATACCCCATCTTCACATGAATGCGGAAAAATCCGAAGGTCTGCAGGTTGGATTAAAGAAAACAACCATGATGGTACTTGCGGTAACACTTCATAATATTCCTGAAGGCATGGCTGTCGGAGTTGTCTATGCCGGATATATTTCAGGTAATACATCTATCACGGCAGGCGGAGCGATGGCTTTGGCACTGGGTATTGCAATTCAGAATTTTCCTGAGGGCGCTATAATTTCCATGCCGCTCTGTTCGGAAGGAAAGAGTAAGAATAAGGCATTTCTGGATGGCGTATTATCCGGTGCTGTTGAGCCTATTGGAGCCTTTCTGACAATTATTGCTGCGGGACTGATCATTCCGGCAATGCCGTATCTGCTCAGTTTTGCAGCAGGTGCAATGATGTATGTGGTTGTGGAAGAACTGATACCGGAAATGTCGGAAGGAGAACATTCAAATATCGGCGTTGTGATGTTTGCGGTTGGTTTTACGCTTATGATGGCGCTGGATGTTGCACTTGGGTAGAACAGACATTTAAATGAATAAATTGAGTATACCGCCATTTTATAATGGCGGTAATTTAAATATATAGAGTTAGCCACAACTAACCAAAAGAGACAAAATAACGGTTATCAAATATAATCCTATATCTTTTAGGTTAAATCACATATGATTGTATGATATAATATTCTTTAATCGAATTATTAGCATCAAACTTTGTAGAGGGAGGATTGAAAGAAGATGGTTATTCATCCTATTTCATCTGTATATGACAAGAATTCATCAATACTGATCTTAGGGAGCTTTCCGTCTGTAAAATCCAGGGAAGAAGGCTTCTTCTACGGGCATCCGCAGAACCGTTTCTGGAAGGTTGTTGCTTCAGTCTTTGATGAGAATGTACCTAAAAGTATTGAAGAAAAGAAAGCATTTCTGCTTCGAAATCATATAGCTGTCTGGGACGTGATACAGTCCTGTGATATTGATGGCTCTTCGGATGCAAGTATTAAAAATGTAAAGGCAAATGATCTGAATGAGATATTAAATGCAGCCGATATCAAGGAGATATTTGTAAACGGAAAGACTGCGTTAAAATATTATAAAAAATATACCGAACCTATTTTGGGAAGAACTGCAATATGTCTTCCGTCGACCAGTCCCGCAAATGCTGCGTGGAATCTGGAGAGACTGGTTGGAGAGTGGAAAAGGATAAGAGGGATTATACTCTGACTACTGCAAAGCGGTGATGGATTAGAAAGTGAAGGAGGCGAGAGTTATAGCAACATATGTCATCTCTGATATCCATGGAGAATATGATAAGTTTATGGAATTGCTTGAAACGATTAAATTTGCTGAAACAGATACTCTGTACGTTTTGGGTGATATCCTTGATCGTGGACCGCATCCGATAAAGGTGTTGAAAAAGCTTATGGAAATGCCTAATGCCATATGCATGGTAGGAAACCATGAGCTCATGGCGTTAGAATGTCTCCAATTTCTTATGAAGGAGATAACAGATACCTCCATAGAAGAATTGGATAAAGAAATGCTGGATAATCTATTGACTTGGCAATACAACGGAAGTAAGTCGACAATAGATGAGTTCAGCAGGTTAAGTTCCGACGAGAAACAGGATGTAATAGATTTTATAAAGGAATTTACCGTTTATGAGGAAGTCACAGCTTCTGATCAGAATTATCTTTTGGTTCATGCAGGTTTGGGAAATTATTCTCCCGAGAAGGATATTGAAGACTATTCGCTGCATGATTTAATCTGGTTGAGAGCAGATTATGATGTGAAATATTTTGAAGATACATTCGTAATAACCGGACACACACCAACGCAGAATATCGAGGATAATCCAAGACCGGGATTCATCTATCGGAAGAATAATCATATTGCAATTGATTGTGGGGCGCACTATCCAGGAGGCAGGCTCGCAGCAATTTGCCTAGAAACAGGGGAAGAGTTTTATTCGTCCCAGAATTGAACGAAAAAAAGAGAGCTGTTTTCGGATCGAGGAAGGAGATAGAACAAGTGGATAATATGAAATCGCTTGGACTTCTGCCAGAGAGTATAACTGAATAACGAATCGTTACCACGCCTGCGGGCATTGGGAGAAATCCTGATGTTTTGCAGGCTTTTTTCGTTGGAGCACATAAAAGGCACTTTACGAATTCACTTTACGCGAAAAGGCTTGACTGGCTAATGAATATTAGCTATAATTAAGCTAATGTTCGTTAGCGAAATGGAGGAAAACATGTCAACTAAAGAGAAGATACTGGATGCGGCATTAACGCTTTTTGCAGAGAATGGATATGATGGAACAAGTGTGGAACAGATTGCGGGTATTGTCGGAATCAAAGCTCCATCGTTATACAAGCACTATAAAGGCAAAGAAGACATTCTGAATGCGTTGATTGATTCTGCTGAAGCATGGTATGAGGAAATGTTTGGTTCCGAGAAGAACATCGGGAAAGTGCCAAAGAGCCAAGAAGAGTTTATTAAAGTAACTATGAAAAGGATTTCGTTCACAATACAGGATCCTGTAATCCGCAAAACGAGAATGCTTCTTGTCCAGGAACAGTTTAGAAATGAAAGGATTTCTGAGGCTACAACCAGACATCAGCTTGGCGGGATACAGAGGATGTTTGCAAAGATTATCAAAGGTATGATGGATGAGGGTATCGTAATAGACGATGATCCGGAATTGCTTGCAGTAGAACTTACCGCACCGGCTGTTTTGCAAATTGCAAGGTCAGACAGACAACCGCAATATGAGGAAGAATGCATGGAATACATCGAAAAGCATTTGCGACATTTTTGTAAGGTATACATGAGATAGGAGAAAGACAATGAAAGAGGTAGATGTATATCTATTTGGACAGATACTTGGAACACATTCTTTTCTTTTGAAGGATGGATTCTTAAAACCGGATGAGGTAAATGAGTTATTGCAATGATTAACGGAGGGTATGCTCACCGTGATGGAAGGCGGAGAGCACTGGTTTCACACAGAGGAACAGATGTGTTTCCTGGATGAATGGATAAGGCACTATGAAAGCAAGTCTGACAGTATATTTTGAAGACCCCTTCTGGGTTGGCGTTTTTGAGCGTATTGACGATGGAAAACTGTCCGTGTGCAAAGTGACATTTGGTGCGGAGCCCAAGGATTATGAGGTGTGGGAATTCATCCTACAGCATTACGACGAATTGGTTTTTAGCCCGGCCGTAGAAACAGAAACGCGGCAAATTGCGGACAATCCAAAGCGGCGGCTCAGAAATGCCAGAAAACAAACAGAACGCAGCGGGATCGGCACGAAGTCCCAACAGGCTCTCCAACTGCAGCGAGAGGAAATGAAGATGGAACGCCACCAGATCAGCCGGGAGCAAAGGGCTGCGGAAGCACAGCGCTGTTTTGAAATGAAACAGATGAAGAAGAAGGAAAAGAGGCGTGGACATTGAGTATGAATGATTACATAGCATTTTGTGGGCTGGACTGCGAGACTTGCGAAGCGAGGCTTGCAACAGTGAATAATGATAATGATCTGAGGAGAAAGGTGGCCGAGAAATGGTCAACTCTTAATGGGGTGGAAATCACACCGGAAATGATTAACTGCTCCGGTTGCCGGATTTCGGGAGTAAAGACCGTGTACTGTGATTCTTTATGTCCGATCAGACAGTGTGCCATGAAAAAAAAGGTGGAAACCTGCGGAGATTGCCCGGAGATGAGATCATGCGAAAAGGTAGGAGCAATTATCGGGAATAATTCTGAGGCAAGGGATAGGCTCGATAGGTACGGAAATCTGTAAATGGGAGGTAAAGATATTTGGTTACTAAGAATGAATTAAAAGAATCCCTGAGATCGCTGGGAGTCTGTAAAGGGATGACATTAGAGGTGCATTCGTCTCTTAGCAGTTTCGGTGAACTTGAGGGCGGTGCAGAGACTGTGATTGATATATTAAAAGAGCTTGTTACGGAGGAAGGAAGTATTTTCATGCCGGCGCTTAGGCTAAGCCGAGAACTGCCGCTTACCGAAGAAGATAAAAAGCTTGGGATCACAGTAAAGATAAAAGTATTACCGCCTGATTCTGACAGAACGGCTATGGGGATCGTGGCAGATACCTTCCGTAAATTACCGGATACGTATACCGGGACAGATACGATCAGCACTTCCGGGTGGGGAAAATATGGAAAAGAGGCTGTAAATAGCGGACTTGATTATCCAATTCACAATGGTGGAATGGCTCTTATGCTTGGGGTTGATATTTACAAACTTACGGCAATGCACTATGTGGAGGGAATAACACCTGCCGAAATTAACAAACAGTTTGAGCCAACAGAAGAGATCAACTGTAAATATCCACCGAATGAATGGTTCATTGAAGCTGGGCATCCGCCTGTAAAGGCATGGTACAAAATTCAGGACATGGCCTATGAAAAAGGGCTCATTAAAGAAACTACAATAGGTGAATGTAAGATAATGTTTTTTGATATATGGTCTGTGGTTTCGCTATATGAAAATGAATTAAGGCGCGATCCGTATGGCCTATGGGGGATGATCAGACATGAGGAATGACCTATGAGTTTACAGCTGTTAAAGGCAGGGACTTCTGATGTGCTGACTTTAAACGGGATATCAAAACGAGCGTTTGACAGTGATATCTTGGTTGGAGCCACATCACCGGGCGGACCTCCCGGATATATGTCAATGTCATTTCATATGAAAATGGCAAGGCAGGGTCATCTGTATAAATTGACAGATGATGGATCAATCGTTGGTGGAGCTATTCTTTTTCCAGATAGGAATGCTTTGAATATCGGCAGAATATTCATTGCTCCGGAGTGTTTCCACAAAGGTTATGGAAGTTTTATGATGCGCGAAGTAGAGGGCTTATTCCCGGAAGTAAAAGAGTTTACACTTGATACCCCTGTTTGGAATATGAGGACAAACGCCTTTTATTCTAAACTTGGCTACGAAGAAATAAAACGTGATAAAGAATCTGTGTTCTATATAAAATACAGAGGGAAATCTTCCTAATCGAAATTAGGTAGTGAGGTAGTACAATGATTAGAATTATGAAAAACAGTGATTTAACACAATGTGGTTCGATTTATACAAAAGCATTTCCGATGGAATATTGGGGAATAGATTGGACGACAGAAAAAGCCACAGAATATCTTCAGGATTTTTTTGAACAGAGAAGATTTGTGGGATTTGTATATGAGGAAAACAAAGAAGTAACAGGGTGTATATTCGCGCTTCGTAAGATTTCAGGAAACAAAGAAGAGATTTATATTAATGAGATGGCAGTACTTCCTGAGCGACAGGGTCAAGGAATAGGTAAGCAGTTATTAAACGCTGTTAAAGATTATAGTAAGGACAAAGGACTTGCGGGCATTGTTCTTTATACAAGCGAGTATGCTCCAGCGGCTAAGTTTTATAAGAAGAATGGGTTTAAGTTATCAAAGGGAACTATATGTATGTATTGCGGATAATTTAGGGATGCGCAAATCACGTTTGCGTATTGTGCCAATAAGGGCTGCGATGTAAAAAAACTGGGAGATTATACAGATGGGGCAAATACAATATAAAAAACTAGATGCTAACTGTTTTAACGCACATTCGCTGGATTCTTTTGTCCGCCATCAGACTGTTACTGAGTGCTGGAGAAAAGTGGAAAATAAATGGGTACTTGTGCCTAATTCTTTTGTCGAAAACTGGACAATTGAACAGTGCCGGGAGGTAGCTGAGGATATAGTGCATCATATGAACCATGACCAAACAGGTTTTGGTGCATATGATGGTGAGCGTATTGTTGGCTTTGCCACCGTATCACACAGCATTTTTGGAAAAACTGCGAATTATGTAGAACTGGTCTGCTTTCAGACTTCAGAGGAATATCGGCACCGGGGCATTGGAAGGAAGCTTTTTGAAATGATCTGTGAAGAGGCTCTACGGCTTGGAGCAGATAAACTGTATATATCTGGGCATTCCTCGAAAGAATCACAGGCAGCTTATTCTGCACTTGGTTGTAAGCATGCAGAGGAGATTAATGAGATTCTGGCAGAGAAGGAACCATTTGATGTACAGCTGGAATATATATTATGAAGAGAAGAAGTGGAGAAAACTGTATGCTATAATAAAACAAGAGTTAACTCGAATGGAAAAAGATCTCAGATGGTGCATACAACCACCTGAGATTTTGAACCCCATTTTGCACCTTTTAGGTTCAAAAAAGTGCGTTTTTATGCTAAAATAAGCCGAAGAAGGGTCTTGAAAAGCCCAGTAAATATAAGGAAAATGAGGAAATCAGAGGATGATTAGGGTACTGTTCATCTGCCACGGCAGGATACCAGCCTATTATCATAAAGCCCCATAATTACTTGGTTTGATGGATGCTACAGCGTTGATTTGCACCCTGTTTGCACCTTTTGAAATGAAGTAAAGATATACATTTTACAGGAGAGAAAGATGATATGATAAAAGTACTGTTTGTATGCTGGGGCAGTACAGGTTAGTGGCTTTCAAATCCTTGTAAATAGGTGATTTCGAAGGGATGTTTGAACGATTTGCACCTCGTGTGCACCTTTAGAAAAGTAAAAAAATAATTATGAGTCCAGACCTAAGTAAGTAACATATATCGGCAAAAAGAAATGCTGGTGTATAATAAACTGAATCCTATAGAAGCAAGAAATAATACACTCTCGGATGTTATTGGCCTCACAAAGGCTAATCGATATAAATATTGCATTGATACAGAAATATATACAGATAAGCTGAGGGCTATTATCAATTCAAAGCTGAGAATTGCTATTGGGCATAATGATGTGGAATATGATACCGCGTCTCAGAAGATTACATATATTCCGAATCCGAGAGATCGGTCAAGAAAAGAGGAAGAATATCTTCTGGAGTTTGAGAATGAAGCGTTGCGATTATTTCAAGGTTTGTTGGTAACAGCAGAGTATATATACCGTTTGCGGCAACTTGAACTTATGATAAATGGATGCGTACCGTTAAAACCATGACTGAAAATAGTATTACGAAAAATAGCTTTCGGAAGGAAAAAAATGGTTAGGGAGAGGATTTTGAGGAGTCTGATTCTTTTCATAACCTGAATGAAAAGAGGAACTGAAATGAAACAGTATTATGCAGAGCGAAATGGTCTTATTCAAGGACAGTTGTCCATAGATTTGGATGAGCTCTTAGAATTGTTTAAGCAAACATATGACTAGAGGTAAATGAAAACCCCACCTTCATGATTGAGGGGCAGGGGAGTTGCTGTGTCGAAGAAACTTTTTTATGAAAAATCCTAAAATTGAATTTACAAACCATTATCCGAGATAACATCTCGAATATCTTGACAAAATAAACATGTTAAGGTATAATGACGCTGTAAAAATAAATCCTAGAGATGGAGGAACACGCCATGCTGTGCCAGTTTTCAGTAAAGAATTATAAGAGTATAAGAGATGAAATAACTTTTGATATGCAGGCGGCCGCTATTTCTGAACATACAGACAGGGTAATTAAGGACAGTGATGAACAATTGTTTTTGCCTGTTTCTGCTATCTATGGTCCGAATGGCGGCGGAAAGTCTAATGTCCTGGAGGCATTGCAGGCGCTTGGGACAATGGTCTTAAGGCCGATACATGCAACAAAGCAAAACAGAGCTGCAGATTATAAGTTCAACAGATATCCGGTTAAGCCGTTCGCCTTCTCTGAAGAAGGGAAGAATAATCCGACTGAGTTTGAAATATTCTTCAGAACAAAAATTGCCGAATACAGATATGTCCTTCGTATCAAAGAGGATATTGTAGTATATGAAAGTCTTGACAGAGTCAAGCTGGAAACGGGCAGAAAATCAGCATTATTTCTGCGCAAAGGGGCAGAAATCAGCTTAAGAGGAGTATTCGCCAGATTAAAGATTAGTGACGGCCTGTCGCAAAGCCTTCCGCTACTCTCATATCTTGGCATCACTTACATGAATAATGACGTTGTTAAGGACGTTATCGACTGGTTTGAATATGGTATTGATTTTCTGAATTATGGAAATCCTCTGGAAGAGCTTCGAACAGCGATTGCTTCTTCAGACGAAATCAAAAAATTGGTCCTCGATATGATCAGGGAAATGGATCTCGATATTGAAGATTTCCGAGTTGAAGAAAGGGAGAACAATCAAATAGAAGTTTTTACACAGCATAATGTGGATGGGTATAAAGCAGAGCTTACTCTGTCTGAAGAATCCAGCGGAACAAAGAAGTTGTTTGGCCTGCTTCCTTTTATCGCCAAGAGTCTGGTTTGTGGATCAACACTCGTAATCGATGAACTGGATGCCAAGATTCATCCGGTGCTTCTTCGCTATGTCATCATGCTGTTTAACAACATGGAGATAAACCGGCATGGCGCGCAACTAGTTTTCACTTCCCATGATCTTTCAACAATGAACAGTGAAGTGTTCAGGCGCGATGAAATCTGGTTCGTTGCCAAAGGAAACAATCAGAATTCGAAACTGTATTCTCTGGTAGAATTCAAGACTGGAAATGGTGAGGTCGTTCGCAAAGATGCAAAATATGATAAGCAGTACCTTGAGGGTAAGTACGGCGCAGATCCGTATCTGAGAAAAATCATAGATTGGAGTGTTGTGGATGCCTAGAAAAATCGGAACGGAAAACTGGAGAAAGAAGCGCCGCCAGGAACATCTGGAAATGAAGGAGTACAGATATTATATCTTCTGTGAGGGAGAGCAAACAGAGCCGCGCTACTTCAGTGGGTTTAAAAAGCTGATTGAAGATAATCCTATTTATCGCGACATGGTTTTGATCCAGATTGAACCGTGCGGTGCAGAAACAATGCGTGTGATTGGTCAGGCTGAACGGTATGTCAAAGAGAATCAGATTACCAAGGGTCAGATTTGGTGCGTCTATGATAAAGACAGCTTCCCGGCTCAGAACTTTAACGGGGTTGTCAGCCGGGCTGAGGCTCTGAACAAAGAGAACCATTTGGTGCAGTACCATGCAGCGTGGAGCAATGAATGCATAGAGTTTTGGTTCATGCTTCATTTTGCTTACTACACGTCGAACAACCATCGGACGGAATACATACGCTTTCTCAATGAAAGATACGCTCAGTTGGGATTGGGCAAGTATAAGAAAAACGCCGCCGATACGTTCGATATTCTGATGACGCACGGGAACCCAAGACTGGCAGTCAGATATGCCAAGAGGATTATTAAAGAACATAAAGGTCTTTCTCCGACAGATATTACACCGGGGACCAAGGTGTACGAACTGGTAGAGGAACTGGCAAAATATCTGCCGGAGGAATCACAAAAGAATTTTATTGACTAACCGAGGAGGATTAATTTGCAGAAAAAAACAGGAGTCCATTTTTATATTAACATTGCGAATTTTGATGATGTTGCTGAGAAGGAAGAGGCGGCAACCAAAGAGGTAAAACACTCCATACATGAGCTGGATACATTCTTCAGTTCTGTAGAGGCATATGGGCTGAAACATTATCCAGGACTGTTTAGAGTCGAAAAGATTACAGGCTCACGTCTTCACATGTATGTAGAGAATGACAGCGTTCCCAAGACATTTGAAATTGTTGCGGCTGTCACAAAGTACGCTTTCGAGTTGGCAGGGCATCTGAACGTCAATGTGTCAAAATATAAAACCCTTCTCCCGTTCTGTATACATGCCGGAGCATGTTATGGTTCGTTCTATGAGTTTGAATTCAAACGTAAAGATGCGGACGAAATGACTACAATTGGATTCGCGGCGAACTATGCTGCAAAGCTGCAGAACATGGCAAATCTGTCTCGTGTCCTGATTTCTGAAAATATATATGATTCGTTAACTGCAGATCAGAAGAAATGCTTTAGCAGGTTAACGCCAACCGCAATAAGAAAATATGATCAGACGTGCTGCTATGATGCAGAAATTGCTAAGCTTCCTGTAAGATACAATTTCAAAAGAGATTTTGAAAGAGCTGTAGAAATAGCGAGAAAAGTTGATTTACAGAACATGTATTTCCGGTTTGCTAATCAGCCTTTGAGCTACAGAAATCTTTCAAAAACAGAGTGTAAGAAAATTAACGGCATACCACTGTTTGCAGATGTCAGGGACTTCACCTCCCAGTTTGACGAAGATGGTGCAAACTTAGAAGAAATGGCTGTGAAGACCCAAAACATTCTTACGGCTATGTATGATGTTGTCGAAGAAAGAAACGGTATTCATGTTCAGTTTCAGGGCGATCGGGAGATGGCGTTGTTCCATGATTACGGGGATTACTCATGCGTTGTGGATGCAGTAATTGCCGGTCTTAAAATAATCGACGCTGTCAAGGGATATCAGGTATCTGTAGGTGTTGGTCAGTCTATCGGAAGGCTGTTCGCCGCAAAAATAGGAGCCAGAGGTGAGAAAGACAATATCCTGTTAGGAAGAACCGTTGGAGAGGCTGATAAAAATGAAGACGAATATGCGGAGAAGAACCAGCTGGTATTATCAGCAGATTTATACGAAAAGTTAAAGCAGAAAGACAGCGGTCTGTCATCATTGTTCAAAAAGAAAGATGGCGGAGTGTATTATACCGAGTCAGGATATCGTGGATATCTTTCGCAGGAATCACGTAAGCAGCTGAAGTATGATAATGCCCACAACAACTACAATAAAGCCTGGGGGGTATTCGTTGACTGAAATAGAAAGTACAAGAAAATACGTCAAAGATGTTTTTGCAGATATTCAGCAAGCCAGGGAGACGTACCCATTCATTGAAGCAACATTACTGCCGACAGTGGATCCAGTGCCAATACAATTGAAGGTTGTAGCAGTTAATAAATCTCTTCTCGAACGAACACATGCCAAACGTGAAGACTTTGCTGGCCCGTATTCCAGGGAGCTTGAGATTATCGTTCCTTTTGATTATAAGAAGGCTGGCTGTAAAGTTTATGGAGGAAAGTGGATCGATACAAAACTGGTCAAGGAAGAGTATCAACATTTCAACGATAATCGGAAAGATGGTTGTTATCTGTTCTGTGTCGGTGTTCCGGAGTCATTTCCGCAAATGGAAAATGTGATATTGGAAAATATAAGAACAGCGGAGAAAATGTTGATGGCTTATGAACTATACCAGACAGGGGAAACCAAGTCATTAGAGCTGAATGCATATTCGCATGGAACGAAAGGAATTAATGAGTACGCCAAAGACAAGAAAAGATACAAAGGGAAATAGAAAAGGTGCCGCTCCCCAAGATAAACCCATTCCAGAGGAAAAGCATGATAGCGGTCTTCTAGAGCGCAGCAAATACAGCCTGGATCTGATTAATACTTGGATAACGTCAGCTGATTCAAAAATCAGTACTTCCTGCGGAATTGTTTCTGTAGTGGTGGCTGTGCTGGTTTTCGTTGCCGAGAACATATTATCAAAAATTGATAGAACTAATGGGGCAATTGAGTTTTGGAAAACATGGTTCATTATTACTGCTGCAGGGGCGGTGATTACATTTTTATTATCACTTTTTTTCCATCTTCTTGCTCTAAGCCCGAATTTCTTTGCGGGGAAAAACACAGGAGCTCAGAGAGAGAATAAGAAATGTAATATCTTCTATGAGGACATAAAAGATTATGAAGATGCTGAAGATTACATTGGCACCGTACGAAAAATATCGGAAAACCAATTCGTGGACGATGTCCTCCGGGAAACATATTACAACTCTAAGATTTGTTCAACGAAGATGCATAGATTCAAAATAGGGTTATGGACGGCATTTGCTTCAATAGTTCTCATCTTGATTTGTGCGCTATGCTATTTCCTAATGTACCATCATTGACAATATTTACGTAAAGTAATTACAACGTGCTGAGCGATTACTCAAACAGAGTGGCCCTCAGCACTTTTTTACAGAGCGGGATATATAGAAACCTGGGGACAGGGAATTCAAAAGATTTGTGATGAGTGCACAGCGTTGGGAGCAGAGGTTCCTAGATATGAGATACTTGGAACAGGAATCAGGGTTTATTTCTCAGCGCTCAATAGTGCCCTTATTGATCAGCCTAAAGTGCTAAAGGGCCAAAGTGCCAATATGAATGGCACTTTGGGGGACACTATGGCACTTAAGATAATTGAGATAATACGTAGCAAGCCAGATATCACTCTTGATCAATTGTCAGCAGAGACTGGAATCGCAAGAAGAACATTAGTGAGATATATGAGTAATCTTAAAAATGCAGGTCGTATAGAACGCATCGGCGGAAAACGTTACGGGCATTGGATAATAAATGAGTAAAAAAACAGAGTAGGTTAACAAATTCGTGATGTTTTATTTGTGTTGTAAAGGTAGCAATAGATATGGGAATAGGATGACAATAGAATAAATATAGTTATAGTTAAATAACTGGTGGTAATACCCCTAGTTTTCCAACGTATTTGTTGAAAAACTAGGGTTTTTACCACCTTCCGTTTTGATAAGGGACTTATTAAAATTTATTAAGGAGGATGCATATTTTTGCAGATATTATGATGCTATTTACATACTGTTTGGAGTCCAATCAGGACTTCTTCTCATTACTTTTAGGTAATGATGAGATAAAGAAGGAAGTATGTGAATGTAGAAACAGATGATGATTATAAGTCTGACATCATAAAATTTGACGATAGGAGACGAAAAGTTGACTAATATAAACAATATTACTACACAGATTTTAATATCAGATAAAGGGTAAAAAATTGGGGTTCAAAACTTGAAGTTTTGACCCCCATTCTATACCTTTTGGGTTAAAAAATATGCTTTTTTATGGTATAATATGCCACGTTAGAGGTTTTGGAAACCCTGTAAACACAAGGAAAATGAGGAAAACAAAGGATGATAAAAGTACTGTTCATCTGCCACGGCAATATATGTCGATCGCCTATGGCGGAGTTTGTATTTAAAGATATGGTAATTAAGGCGGGACTTTCAAAAGAATTTTATATTGAATCAAGGGCAACGCATACGGATGAAATCTGGGGAGACAGAGGAAATCCGGTATATCCGCCGGCGAAGAAGGTTCTTATGGAGCATGGCATTTCCTGCGAGGGGAAGAGGGCGATGCTTCTGACAGAGAGTGATTATGATGAGTATGATTATATCATCGGAATGGATGCAGAGAATCTCAGGTGGATGCACAGGATACTTAAAACTGAACATAGGGAGAAGGCTTCTGGTGAAAAGACCCCAAAGGATTATCTGGATAGAAGAGGGGAGAAGATTTCTCTTTTGATGGATTATACTGATCGGCCGGGAAGTGTTGCAGATCCATGGTATACGAGAGATTTTGCAACAACCTACCGCGATGTAGTTGAAGGCTGTGAAGGGTTGCTTCAGTATTTCAGAGATAGCGGAGCGTTATAAAAAAAGTATATGGAAACAACAGATATAAGCTATATTTGGTTGACATAATACATCAAGGCGCTAGCAAAAAAGGGAAGATGCACTAAACATAAATGCATCTTCTCTTTTTTATTCATTATTTTACCCCACATTTCTTAGCGGCGGTCAGTGTGAAGTATCCTTTCTTCAGCTTTTCAGAGAGAGAAGCTGCATTTGATTTCATTGTCTGGTACTCTTCATCTGACATTGAAGCGATAATTCCCGGAATTTCTCTCATGGAACCTATAAGGATTCCGACGTTGTTTTCTTTGACGAAATCAGCGAGGGCGGCTTCCTTCCATATGATGACCGGTATTCCGGAGGCAAGATAGAGAGAAGTCTTGTGAGGGTTGTTGATCCTGAGGTAATTACCGAAGGCACCGCTGCACTCGTCAGCAGATTCACCGTCCCACACGAGACCGAAGCTTCCGTTAAGATTAAATGGAAGCTCATCCGGCATGAATGAGCCCTTGTAGAAGATATTATCCTTCGGGCTGTCTTCATAATTTAGACCATAAAGATTGAACTGAACATCATCAGGAAGGTTATAAACATAGCTTGCCTTAAGCCTGCTGAGGTTTCCTGCAATGATCACCGGCATGGTCCTTTCATTTTTTCTTTCAGGAACTCCGTCAGGCGCCTGATCCGGAATTATATAGTCGAAAATGTCAAGGGAGACAAGCTTTCGGCTGTCGTATCCGAGTTCAACCATCTTCTCAAGCATCGATTTGTTGTGAACGATGATCCTGTTGCCAAAATGAAGGGCCTTCTGCTCAATCTCGATTCTTTTCTTCTTCATTTTGTTCATATTTTCATAACCGCCTGCGGCATATCTCAGGTAGTCAAGATCGTGAATCAGAAATACTATACGCGCGCCTCTTTTCCTTATATCTCTTAAGACAGACGCAAGAAAAAGGCTGTGCTCAATGGTTGGATACTGGATGAAGATAGTATCGCCCTTTCCGATGTGTTTGGTCTTCTCGTGCCAGACACTCCTTACCTTAAAATGGGCCGAAACCTTCTTGACTTTTCCGGCTGTGCGGCGGTCGTAGCCAAGCATTGGTATAAGGAGTTCCTCGTAGCCCTGGCCGCCGAGGATGGCCTCGATATCATCTCTGGCCTTTACGCCGGCCGTTTTGTATAAATATTTTTCATCCGGTATCTCTCTGGTATAGTAATTCATTTTATGTCCTCCAGTTTCTTCTCGATGGCTTTAATTACTGTCTTTAAAGCCTTGATCCTGGCATATTTCTTGTCATTTGATTCCAAGATATGCCATGGTGCGTATTTTGTATTGGTTTTCTGCAGCATCTCATCGATAGCTGTCTCGTATAGATCCCATTTTTCTCTGTTGCGCCAGTCTTCATCGGTGATCTTCCACTGTTTTTCAGGGGTATTCTGACGCTCGGTGAAGCGGGCAAGCTGGGTATCCTTGTCAATCTGAACCCAGAACTTGATGATGACTGCATTCCAGTCTGCAAGCTCCTTCTCAAATTCATTTATCTCATTATAGGCGCGCTGCCAGTCGTTTTCAGAGCAGAAGCCTTCAAGACGTTCTACCATGACTCTTCCGTACCAGGTCCTGTCGAAGATTGCTATGTGGCCGTCCTTCGGCAGTCTGTTCCAGAATCTCCACAGATAATGCCTTGCTTTCTCCGCCGGCTCCGGACTTGCAATCGGATGCACGGTGTAGCCTCGAGGATCGAGAGCAGCAGCGATACGCTTGATATTTCCGCCCTTTCCGGCAGCATCCCAGCCTTCATAGGCTATGATAACAGGAATCTTCTTGTGGTAAAGCTCGTTATGAAGCTCGCTGAGCCTTTTCTGAAGCTTATCAAGCTCGACTCTGTATTCAGCCTCCGGAATGGATTTGTCCAGAGGAATATCCTTAAGATGCGGTATGCTCTTAAGAGGAAATGTATTCTGCAGGAGCGGCGCCTTCTGGTGCAGCTCTGCATTGTCAAGGGCTGTATCAATGCTGGAAATGAGTATTTCCGTCATCTGAAGCTCTGCCCATTTTTTACTTGATGAATCTATAAAGTACCACGGCGCAACAAACTGGTTGGTAGCTTCTATATATTCGTCATAGACATCACGGCATTTGTCGTAGTGCTTGTTCTGCCATTTGTCTTTTTCTGAAACGCGCCATCTGGTGTATGTATCGCTTTCAAGATCCTTAAGGCGCTTTCTTTGGGTCTTCTCATCGATATGGAAGAAGAATTTTACAACGAGATAACCGTTGTCATTGAGCTGCCTTTCAAATCTTTTTATGCTGGTAAGGTAAGATTTATACTTCTGGTCATCAATATTTCCTGTAAGCTTCGAGTATGTAACCTCGCCCATCCAGCTTCCGTCGAAGAAGCTTATCTTGCCTGCCTTCGGTATCTTCACGAAATATCTGTAAAGAAACGGGCGGCGTAGTTCCTCTTCGGTAGGTTTTTTCATGGTTTCGCAATTAAAAAATCTTGGATCGAGATTCTTGATGATCCTTCCAAGGACACTTCCTTTGCCGGCAGCACCCCATCCGTCTATAACAACGAGTACCGGCAGATTCTTCTCTTTGATCTGTATCTGTCTTACAGCAAGTGCAAGTCTGGCTTTCTCGAGCCTTTCGGAAAGCTCTGCGTCATCAGGTTTTTCTTCTTTTACCCATTCCTTTAACATATGAAAACCCTCCCATTTAAATAAAACAGTTTTTTGCAACGCCCCTGTAGCTGTATTATAACATATGTTGACATTATCTACACCTTCGTTTTTGCTGTATTATCTATAAGAGTATTGCTTCGGTAAGTCTTTTTACAGTCTCTTCAATCCTTTCCTTATGAATTCCGCAATAGTTGATGACAAGCGTGTGAGTATCATTTGATCTGGTAAGCAGATATTCAGAAAGAGCAGCAACCTCAATATTTTTATTCCGTATGCTTTTGGTCAGTTCCTCATCACTCTTATCGGTATCAAGCTTAAGAAGAAAATGGGTTCCCGAGCTTGGCTCTATGATAGTGGAGATTTCCATAAGAGGCGAGTGTTCCAAAGCATTCATAAGCTCGGATCTGATCGAACGGAAATAGTTTCTCATACGATTGATATGTCTCTCAAAGTAGCCTTCCTTGATAAAGGTAGCAAGTGTATATTGCTCCATGCTCGATACTGTTCCGGAATAAAAGCTGAGTTTCTTCTGATAACGCTCTACCAGTGCGGGCGGCAGGACCATATAGCTTATACGAAGGGAAGGAATGAGTGTCTTTGAGAAGGTGTTCATATATATAACCTTTTGCGCGGTGTCCATAGCAAAAAGTGGAGAGAATGGAACACCTTTATAATGAAATTCACTATCATAGTCATCCTCAAGTATAAATCGGTCCGGAGCATCTGCCGCCCACATCAGAAACTCCTGTCGGCGTTTTACCTGCATGACATTTCCGAGAGGAAAATTATTTGCAGGAGAGATATGAACGATATTTGAGTTTTCTTTTATAAGACTGCTGACAAGAGGTCCCTTATCGTCGGTATCGACAAAGGACCAGCGTGCATTATACATATCATAAATATTTGCAATCTTCTGGTTTCCGATATTCTCAATCGCCCATTTATTATCCGTACCAAAGAGCTGGATCAGTCGGCTGTATAGATATTCAGTTCCGGAGCCTACATAGATCTGGTACGGCTCGACCTTCATTCCCTTGCTTTCACGAAGATATATAGACAGAGCCTCTCGAAGTTCATAAATGCCGTTATAAGGGACTGTTTTAAGGAGTGCTTCGTTGTGGAACGAAATGGTGTTGCGCATCAGACTTGCCCATGTGGCGAAAGGAAAATTTGCACGTCTGATACGGTTTGAACGTAAATCTGAGAAGAAGGAATATTCAAATTCATCTTCAAGATTTTTTATCTCCTTCAGATCAGAGCTTTTTTTATGGATATCCAGACTTGTGACGTAAAAACCACTGCGCTTGATGCTTGTAACATATCCCTCAAGAAGCAGCTGGGAATAGGTGTTTTCAACAGTGGCAGTACTGATTCCGAGATGTTTTGCCAGAGTTCTTTTTGAAGGAAGTCTGGCACCTGCCCGGATATGTCCCTGCAGAATATCCTCTTTGATACATTTATATAAATATTCATATTTTGACAGCTTTCCGCGGGCCTCTAAATCATAGGTAAGCATAAGATCTCCTCTAAAAAAATACAATTTCCGGTCACAAATCTGACCTGTAAAAATATCTATAAATTGGCTATTACAATCATACCAAAAAGTATTATCATTGTCTATAACCGAAAGTGTACTAAAAGGAAAACTATAACGGAGGAAAACAACATGAGGGAGGAAAAAAATCAGGTAAATCAGGCAGAACCCATGGTGGCATTTGTCGCATGTGCGGGATGTGCGGCAGGAAAAAAACGTTTTGCGGACAGTGGTATAAGCTGCGCTGAAGCGGTTGCTGCAGGATTTGACAGAGGAGAATGTAAAAATGGATGCGTCGGTGCCGGCTCATGTATAGCTGTATGCAAAAAGGGAGCAATGAGCATACAGGACGGAAAGGTTGTCATCGATCGTGAAAAATGTGATGGATGCGGAGATTGTGCAGCGGAGGGTGTATGTCCTCAGCATTTGATTCGTATGATTCCAGCGGAAGCAACGAATTTCATTCCTTGTTCATCAAAAGAGGAGGATGAGGATACTGTAAGAAAAACCTGCGGATATGGATGCATCGCTTGCGGAGAATGTGTCAGGGCGTGTCCACAGGGAGCTGTGTCTATAGTAGATAATCATGCTGTTATAGATTATGAAAAATGCGTGGGATGCAGCGCCTGTACAGTAAAATGCAAGAAAAAGATTATTGTTGATACACTTCATGATCTGACAGTGCTCAAAGATAAGGTCGCTTTTGTGCGCTGCAGCGGCGGAAACAGAGCAGCAGAAAAATTTAAGGAATTAGGTGTAGAGGATTGCCAGAAAGCAGCAAAGATGGATGCTAAGGAGCTTGGACTCTGCACAACAGGCTGCTGCGGACTTGGAAGCTGTACAGCTGTATGCAGATATGGAGCGATCAGTATAGTTAATGGCACCGCAGTTGTTGATTCAGAGAAATGTGTAGGCTGCCGTGACTGTACATTTGCCTGTCCGAAGGGTCTGATTACGATAGTACCATATAAGGGACAGAAAATGGTTCCTTGTATGTCGACAGATGATTATGAGGATAAATTAAAGGTTTGCGATAGTGCATGTATCGGTTGTGAGGACTGTGTAAAGAACTGCCCGAACAATGCGATATACATGGAAGATAAGCATGCGGTAATAGATCACAGCCGCTGCGAAGACTGCAGTATGTGCCAGTATGTCTGCAGAAATAACTGTATTAAAGCAATGAGCGTTCCGGAATATATCTATAAACAGCGCGAAGCTCTTGCCCAGGCAGAAAAAGACTGACTTGCACTCGTAATACGAATTCATCAAAAAGGAGAATCAGACGATGAGAAAACTTAAAACAATGGATGGAAATACTGCAGCAGCACATGTTGCATATGCTTTTTCCGAAGTATCCGCAATTTATCCGATCACACCGTCCTCACCTATGGCTGAAAATATGGATGAGTGGGGAGCAACAGATCGTAAGAATATATTTGGTGAACAGGTAAGGATTATAGAAATGGAATCTGAAGGAGGCGCGGCAGGAGCTGTTCACGGCTCTATAACAGCCGGTGCCTATACGACCACATTCACCGCTTCACAGGGACTTCTTCTTATGATCCCTAATATGTATAAGCTGGCAGGAGAGCAGACGCCAACTGTATTTCATGTAGCGGCAAGAGCGCTTGCCACACATGCTCTTTCAATTTTCGGAGATCATTCCGATGTAATGGGCTGCAGACAGACAGGCTTTGTAATGCTGTGTTCAAATAACGTACAGCAGGTTATGGACCTTTCTGCAGTCGCGCATCTTTCGACAATAGCAGGAAAGCTTCCGATGATGCATTTCTTCGATGGCTTCCGTACCTCTCATGAGTATCAGAAGATAGAGGTTTGGGATTATGATGAATTAAAATCAATGGTTGACTGGGATGCTGTAAAGGCATTTCGTGCAGGAGCCCTTAATCCGAATCACCCTCATCTTATAGGTAGTGCTGAGCAGCCGGAAACATTTTTCCAGCACAGAGAGGCCTGCAACAAGGCATATCTTGAAACTACAGATATCATTGTAAAATATATGGATATGGTTAATGAGAAGATAGGAACCTCATATAAACCATTTAATTATTATGGCGCACCGGATGCAACAGAAGTACTTGTTGCAATGGGCAGTGTCTGCGATGCGGCAGAAGAGCTGATTGATTATCTTAATGCACGCGGCAGAAAGGTTGGTATAGTTGAGGTTCATCTTTACAGACCATTTTCTGCAAAGCATCTTACCGCTGTACTTCCTGAAACAGTTGAAAAGATTGCTGTTCTGGATAGAACAAAGGAACCGGGAGGAGTTGGTGAGCCTCTGTTCCTCGATGTATGCTCAGCTTTAAGAGGCACAAAGTGGGAACACTGCTTTATAGCAGGAGGCCGTTACGGACTCGGTTCCAAGGATGTTCAGCCGGGCGATATCCAGGCTGCTTATGAAAATCTCTGGAGTGAGAATCCTAAGAGAGAGTTCACACTTTCCATCACAGATGATGTTACTTATCTTTCACTCCCTGTTACATCAAATCCTGATGTTGCCCCTGAGGGAACAAAGGCATGTAAGTTCTGGGGACTCGGCGCAGATGGAACAGTAGGAGCCAACAAGAACTCTGTTAAGATTATCGGTGATCATACTGATAAGTATGTTCAGGCTTATTTCCAGTATGATTCCAAGAAGTCGGGCGGTGTGACCATATCGCACCTTCGCTTTGGCGATAAACCTATAAAGTCATCATATTACGTTAAGCAGGCTGACTTTGTTGCCTGCCACAACAGCTCTTACCTCACCAAGTACGAAATGGTTCAGGATGTTAAGCCGGGAGGATCCTTCCTGCTTAACTGTGTATGGTCGGATGAGGAGCTGGAGGAGCATCTTCCTGCTGCTGTTAAGCGTTATATTGCAAATAATAATATTAAATTCTATACATGTGATGCCGTAGATCTTGCCAAAAAGGTAGGTCTCGGTGCAAGAAGAACTAACTCGGTTCTTCAGGCGGCTTATTTCAAGATAGCTGAGATCATTGATATAAATGATGCTGTTTCCTATATGAAGGATGCTATCGTGAAGACATATTCGAAGAAGGGCCAGAATATAGTAGATATGAACTGCGCAGCCATTGATGGCGGTGTTGAAAGTGTTCATGAGGTTAAGGTTCCGGAAAGCTGGAAAAATGCACCGGATGATCCTGTACCGGCTAAGCTTGTCGGAAGGGATGCTTTCCATACAAAATACTTAAATGATATTCTGGTTCCTACAAATACACTGACCGGTGATAATTGTCCGGTATCGGTATTTATGGAAACAGCAAACGGTATGCTTCCGTCAGGAACAGCTGCTTATGAAAAGCGTGGTATTGCAGCGGATCTTCCACATTGGTGCTCAGGTAACTGTATGCAGTGTAATATGTGCTCACTTGTATGCCCTCATGGCGCGATCAGACCATTTGTTCTTACTGCTGAGGAGGCAAAGGATTATCCTGAGGCTCAGCCGATGAAGGGTATGAATAACATGTATTTTGTACTGGGATTCTCAGCAAAGGACTGTACAGGCTGCGGTTCATGTGCAAATGTCTGCCCTGCCCGTAAGAAAGCCTTGGAAATGGCTGCTACGGATACCTCTTACATGGAAGAGCAGCAGGCTAAATATGATAAGCTCTTTGCAGCAGTACATAATGAGGATCGTAAGATTCCATTTAATACAGATACGATAAAAGGAAGCCAGTTCAAGCAGCCGCTGCTTGAGTTCTCAGGCGCATGTCCGGGATGCGGAGAGTCTCCGTATGCAAAGCTTGTAACACAGCTTTTCGGTGAGAGAATGTTTGTTGCAAATGCAACAGGATGTTCTATGATCTGGGGATGCTCGGCTCCTTCAACACCTTATACAGTAAATAAAGAGGGTAAGGGTCCGGCATGGGCAAACTCTCTCTTTGAGGATAATGCAGAGTTTGGCTACGGAATGGCTACAGCTGTTAAGGCACGAAGAAATGAACTGCGCACAGTGGTTGAAAGATTAAAGGAACAGGTTGGCTCACCGGCTGAAAACTGGCTGGATTACATGGATGATTCGAAAGCATCAAAGATAGCGGGAGATGTTCTTCTTGAAAAATGTAAGGAGCTTTCAGCTTCAAATGAAGATGCAAACTATGTTGTAGAGAATGCTGATCTTCTTACAAAGCCATCTATGTGGATCTTCGGTGGTGACGGATGGGCTTACGATATCGGATACGGCGGACTTGATCATGTTCTTGCATCAGGTGAAAACGTAAATGTACTGGTATTTGATACAGAGGTATATTCAAATACCGGCGGACAGTCTTCAAAGGCTACTCCGATCGGTGCGGTAGCTAAATTTGCTGCTTCCGGCAAGAAGGTTAAGAAGAAGGATCTTGCACAGATTGCAATGGCATATGGCTATGTATATGTTGCACAGATCGCTATGGGAGCAAATCCGGCTCAGACCCTTCAGGCACTGAAGGAGGCAGAGAGCTATGACGGACCTTCACTTATTATCGCTTATGCACCTTGTATCAATCACGGAGTAAAGGCTGGTATGAACAAGGCAATGAATGAAATGCGTAATGCAGTACGTTCAGGTTACTGGAATCTTCTCAGATATAATCCGGAGCTTGCAGAAAAGGGACTTAATCCACTTTCTGTTGACAGCGGAAGACCTACAGAGAATTATCGTGATTTCCTTATGGGCGAGGTTCGTTACAATTCGCTTAAGCTTAAGTTCCCAGAGGAAGCAGAGAAGCTGTTTAATAAGTCTGAGGAAACTGCAAAGGAACGTTATGAGACTCTGGTCAGCATGTCAAGAAAGTAAATATAGTTTATATAGAGTAAATTATTTTGGAGGGTTGATCTTATGATCAATATGAGTAAAAAACAGACCAGGATGCCTATGCAGGATCCTGAGACAAGAAATCAGAATTTTGATGAAGTATCGCTTGGATATACTCCTGAACAGGCAATCCTTGAGGCAATGAGATGTCTTCGCTGCAGAAAACATCCATGTATGACCAGTGGATGTCCTGTACACAATCATATTCCGGAATTTATAGCAAAAATCACAGAGGGTGATTTTGAAGAAGCTTATCAGGTACTTACAGAGACAACCTCTCTGCCTGCTGTATGCGGCAGAGTCTGCCCTCAGTATCTTCAGTGTGAAGGTAACTGTGTAAGAGGTAAAAATGGCGGAAGACCAGTAGCTATCGGTGCTCTTGAACGTTTTGTGGCAGACTGGCACAGAAATAACAGTGCAGCTGCAGAAGAGAATAAGGATGCTGAGACAAGCGCAGACTCGCAGAAGAAGGTGGCTGTTATCGGATCCGGTCCTGCCAGCCTTGCGTGTGCAGGTGATCTTCTGAATCTCGGATATAAGGTAACCATCTTTGAGAAGGAAAATGTTCTCGGAGGAGTTCTTACCTATGGTATTCCGGAGTTCCGTCTTCCTAAGGAGATAGTGAGAAATGAAATAGACGGACTGAAGAAAAAAGGTGTATATATTGAGCTTAAAAAGGCTGTCGGTGAAGATTTCACACTTAATGAATTACTGGATAAGGATGGCTTCTCGGCTGTTTTCGTTGGAAACGGAGCCGGCAAACCTATACATCTTGGCATTCCGGGACAGGAATCTCAAGGCGTTGTAGCTGCAGCGGATTTCCTGGCAAAGGCTAATCTTTTTAATGAAATGCCTGAGGCTGAGAATATAGTTATCGTAGGCGGAGGAAATGTAGCTATGGATGCCTGCAGATGTGCTGCCCGAATACCGTCGGCAAAGAAGGTTACTATAGTATATAGAAGATCTCTTGCTGAAATGCCAGCTGATCCGAAAGAACTTGAGGAGGCTGTAGAGGAGGGCGTTCAGGTCTCATATCTCACAGGCCCGGTTGCAATCGAAACAGCAGACGGAAAGGCCGTTGGACTGAGATGTCAGAAGATGAGTCTTTCGGAGCCGGATGAATCCGGAAGAAGAAGTCCTGTACCTGTACCGGACAGTGAATTTGTCATTACGGCAGATCTTATCATAGAAGCTATCGGAACAAAGAGTGATAACAGCGGTATCAAGGGTATAGAGGTGTCTGAAAAGAAAGGATATATCATTGCAGATCCTGAAACCTGTGAAAGCTCAAGAAAAGGCATTTTTGCCGGAGGAGATACCGTAACAGGACCGAAGACGGTTATCAGTGCGATGGGAGCCGGTAAGAGAGCTGCTAAGGCTATTGATGAATATTTATCAAAATAGTAACAATACAAGTAAAAAGCTGAAAAAAGTCCGTTTATACGGGCTTTTTTCTTTATATAGGGGTTTCCTCATTTATTGATCTTTAAGTCAACTTAATGCCGTAGCTTAATACCGTATAAAAATAAAGTATAGACACTGAAAATGATTTGTGTGATAATAAGAATAATTATGACCTGTTGCAGGTTTAATTATAAAGTTTTGCTTTCCGGAGGAAACAGTTGTGAAGTTTCATTATAATATAAAAAGGGATATTATAGTAGGAGCTTTGATCTTCATCGTTATGATGATCTTCTTTTGCTACATTCACCCGCTTTCAATACTTGATTCGGATGACTGGGCATTTCTTGTGTGCAGGAGATCACTTTTTCCTGAGTGGGGGATATGGAACCCTTCGAGAGTTCTCCCTGAGGTGCTGATGCCATTTTTATCAGCGGTAGGAAGATATGTGATCATGCCGTTCAACAACGATTTCTTCAGGTCGCTGGAGCTTAGCTACGGTCTATTCTTCAGCATGCTTGTCGTTATATACGCTTTATGTTTTAAGAGAATGATCAGAAAGAAGCTTGGAATGGGATATCTGTCAGAGAATCTCTGTACAGTTCTTTTCTTAGTGTTCCATTTCTGGATCCTTCGCGGACATGAAAATGGTAATCAGCATCTTTTCTTTTCGCTTGATGTTACAAGATATTTCTTCTATACGATACCGAATCTCCTTACAGGAAGCTTTGTTATGTACATCATTTCAGAGGATTTTCTGGAGATTTACAATGAGAAGGGCAAGCCGATTCAGAAGGGTATAGGCCTTGTTCTGATCTATATGTGCATCTTCTCAAATCTTTATCCTGCAGTGATACTTATGGCATTTGTGGGAAAGGAGCTTCTGGATCAGCTTATTCTTCTTATCAGAAGGAAGACAAAGCTCAAAAATATTATGTTAACAAGGTGGGTATATTTCTTATGCTTCGTGCTTTGGATAATCTCACTGATATATGAATCCTCAGGCGGAAGAGCAGGAAGCTTTTCAACAGGCTTTGAGTTTTACGAGACTGCAAGACTGCTCTATCATGGAAGAAGCGAGTTAAATGCTGTCTGTGCAGCCGTGATACTTACGGCTATCATTGCAGCTGTCATTTATCTTATAGTACTGAAAAAGAAGAAGGTACAGGACGAAGAGGCGGCAGCATTTAAAAAGATGGTTATCTGCTTTTTTGAATGTGCTGTGATATGCGCTCTTTTCTGCTTTGTGATGTGTTCAAGAACAAAGCCGCAGGATATAACCAGAGGAGATCTGCTCTTCTCGGTATTTTTCTTCGGAATCGTGTGGGGCACTGTATCGACAGCATTTCTCAGTAAGAGATTCAGCAGGATCGAGACTGTGCTTGTAATAGCTGCGATAGTTCTGCCGCTCAGCCTCTGCAAGGGTGAGAGGATATATCTTGAGGCAAATGTCCTTAATATCAGCAGTGAAAAATGCCGCGAGATCAATGAATATATGATAAATAAGGTGATTGATGCGGAGAAAAAAGGCAAGACAAATATAGAGCTTCCGGTACCGAAGACAGATGGCGTGGGCAACTGGCCATTCTTCGGAGATATGGAATGGACAATGAGGGATGCACTTTATTCTTATGGCTTTACTGACGGAAAGATTCAGATAAAGCTGGTTATTAATAAGAAGCTTAACAAAGTATTTAATATTAAATGATCATGAGGAGCAAAAAATGAATGATACATTGTGGATCATCATACCGTGCTACAACGAGGAAGAGGTTCTTCCAATAACTTCAGAGCTTTTCTTAGAGGAGATCAGAGAACTGATCTATAAGGGGAAGATATCTGATGACAGCCGTATACTTTTCGTAAATGACGGCAGTAAGGATAAAACCTGGGATATCATAAAGGGACTTTCAGAGAAGGATGAGCATTTTATGGGCATAAGCCAGAGCCGCAACAGAGGACACCAGAATGCAGTACTTGCAGGTCTTATGGAGGCTAAGGATTATGCGGATATGACTATCTCAATCGACTGCGACGGGCAGGATGATATCAAGGCTATGGAAGAGATGGTTGACAGATATCACGAGGGCTTTGACGTGGTTTACGGTGTCAGAAGCAAGAGAGAGAAGGATACCTTCTTCAAGAGATTTACAGCTCAGAGCTTCTATAAGATACTCAACAAGCTTGGAGCCGAAGTAGTATATAATCACGCAGACTACAGGCTTATCTCAGCAAGAGTTCTGCATGAATTGGAGAATTTCCATGAGGTAAATCTTTTCCTTAGAGGACTTGTTCCGCTTGTAGGTTTCGACAGCACTACAGTAAGCTATGAGAGAAATAACAGAATGGGCGGAAGGTCGCATTATCCTCTTTCAAAAATGCTGGGACTTGCGACGGACGGAGTTACCAGCCTTTCGGTAAAACCGCTCAGAATGATTGCAGGACTTGGATTTCTGGTTGCATTTCTTAGCCTTGTTGCTTCTATCTGGGCTATAGTATGTAAATTTGTGGGAGTCAGTGTATCAGGCTGGACCAGCCTTGTATGTATCATCTGCTTCCTCAGCGGTATTCAGATGATATCACTTGGAGTTGTCGGTGAATATGTCGGCAAGATCTATATGGAAACTAAAGCAAGACCAAGATATATCATAAGTAAGAGAACCTATAATAAGAGAGAAATGATCAAAAAAACTGCAGACCGTATGGGAGAAGAATAATGAAGAAAACAAGTGCGAGTATCATAATTGCTGCACATAAGCAGTATCAAATGCCTGAGGACAGCATATATCTGCCGCTTCATGTCGGAGCAGAGGGTAAGACTGATGAAGAGGGCAATCCTCTTGATCTGGGATATCAGAAGGATAATACCGGAGATAATATTTCTGCCAAAAATCCAATGTATTGTGAACTTACAGGACTTTACTGGGCATGGAAGAATCTGGATTCCGATTATATAGGACTTGCTCATTACAGAAGACATTTCATGGGAAAGGGCAAGGGAGAAGACCGTTTTGATAAGGTTCTTAGAGGCAAAGAGCTCAGATTCCTTATAAATAAAGGCTACAGAGTCATACTTCCGCGCAAGAGAAAATATTATATCGAGAGTCTTTATTCACACTATGTGCATACATATCGTGCAGATGAGATGGATAAGACGAGAGAGATCATAGAAGAGAAATATCCTGAATATATTGATTCATACGATAAGGTGATGAAAGAAACCTCAGGATATATGTTCAATATGATGATCATGGAGAAGCAGCTTCTTTCTGAATACTGTGAATGGCTTTTCAGTATTCTTGATGAACTGGTTGAAAAAACGGATTCAGAGTCCATGACAGATTTTGAGAAGAGATATCCGGGAAGAGTCAGTGAGATAATCTTCAACGTATGGCTTGATCATAAGATCGCCGAGGGAGATATACAGGAGGACGAGATCGCTGAGCTTCCGTTCATTTATATGGAAAAGGTTAATAAGATCAAGAAGGGAACAGCCTTCCTTAAGGCAAAATTCCTTCATAAGGGATATGACAGCAGTTTTTAGGAAGGGAGACAGATAAATGGAAAATAATACAAAAACTATCGATATTGTGTATTTTTTAAGATATCTCCGCAGTAAGGCTGTTATACTTCTTGTTTCTGCGATCGTATTTGCAGGCCTTATCGCAGGCTATAGTTATAAGAAACAGAAGGGCTCGGTTAATAAATCCGAACAGGAGATATTGAAGAGTGTTATGAAGCAGAATCACGATGCTTTCTTCTTCACAAATGTAAAGTATTCGGATGCTGAGAAGCCTGAGAAGGTTTATAATTCTTCTGCAAAGCTTTATGTAGAATTTGATTACAGTGATCTTCTTATAAATGAGGACGTTGACAATCTTAGTTTCCAGGAAATTTCAAAGAGCTATGAAAATGATGTCTGCACTATCATTAAGGACGGAAAGCTTCTTTCAGAGGTAATAGAAGAGCTCGGACTCAGGAACGATGAGGACATGAAGGATATCACTCCTGATAACCTGCAGTGGCTCATCAACAGAAATTTTACCGGTGCGCACGTAATGAATGTTGTGATATCGGATGTAAATCCTGAGAGAGCCAAGAAAATATGTGATAAGGTTATCGAGAAGGTAAATAAAAAGATTGTAGAATATCCATTTGTTAAGAGCTCTGAGATAATCAGTGAGGGTACTCTTCCGGAAAACGGATATTATACTATAAGTACCGGCGGAAACAGTATCGATAAGAAAAAGCTTGTAAAGTTCGGAATCGTTGGAATGATGATAGGCATCATACTTGCCGCAGCCGTTCTCTTCGTTTTATATGCATTTACAGATAAGATTTATTCGGAAGCGGATATAAATGATGCAGGCCTTAAGCTTACATCAGGCATATGCAGGAAAAATATTGATTATAAGAGACTTGCGGGAAGCATTAATCTTTATGATGCTGAGAAGGTGCTTCTTGTATCGGTGGATGGAAAGACTGATGCCAAAAAGGATGCTGAAGAGATCAGTAAGGAGCTCAAGGCACTTGGTTCAGGCGTTAAGCTGACAGGTACCGGAAGCTTTCTTGATGATACAGATGCTCTTGCAAAGGTTAAGGAGTATGACTCAGTCATTTATCTTGTAAAATACGGAAAGACAAGGCTCAGAACCCTGAAGGAGGCGGAGGAAATACTCAGCCGCTCAGCAAAGAGTCTTGGAGTTATCGTAAGATAGTCGGACCGGAGGTGTTTTATGAAAGATAGAAGAAATATTCTTAAAAAAGGATTTGACTCAAATGATAAGGTTATAAAGCTTCATGATGACGATCTTAAGAAAATGCAGCGTATACTTCTTATGATGCTTAAGGATTTTGATGCTATAGCAAAAAAGTACGGCATAGAGTATACATTAAGCGGCGGATCGGTAATAGGAGCGCTTCGTCATCAGGGATTTATTCCTTGGGATGATGATATAGATATAAATGTTACCAGAGAGAATTTTGAGAAGATCAAGAAGGCGTTCAGAAGCTACAGAGGAAACAAGTATAAGCTTTATCTTCCGGAGGAGGATCCGGGACATGGAATGTCGCTCCCTCAGATAAAGCTCAGTGATACGGTTTATAAATCATTTATCGAGCTTTCCAAAGAAGATAAGGACTGCGGAATCTGTCTAGATATATTTGTTATAGAGAATACATTTGACAATAAGCTGCTCCGCACTATCCACGGTATCGGAGCATTCGGCTTTGGATATGTTCTGACATGCATCAAGACATATCATGATATAGAGTATCTGAGACCGTATCTTACGGATAAGACTACTGCAAAGGCTTTTAACAAGAAAGCAAGAATTGGAAGATTCCTTTCATTCATTAAGCTTGATACCGCTGCAAGATGGACAGTAAAATGGTTTGGTCTCTGCAAGAACAATAACTCAAAATATGTAACTATTCCTTCGGGAAGAGGTCATTTCTTCAAGGAAATGTGTCCGAGAGAGCAGATAGCTTTCCCTACAGAGACTTTGTTTGCAGGATTTAAGACTTACGTTGCTACCGGCGCGGATGCATATATGAGAAGACTTTACGGAGAGGATTATATGACTCCTCCTCCGCCTGAGAAGAGAGAGCAGCACCCGATCATGGTGCTTGATTTCGGAAAATACTCCGATATGTAAAGGGAAGATAAAGTGAAATATACCAGTGAATATTTGGAAGATCTTAGGATCGTAACTGAAAACATACCGGACTGTGCAGAGCTTTCCGGTAAAGAAATACTGATAACCGGCGCATCGGGACTTATATGCTCGGCGGCTGCAGATATCCTTCTTCTGCTTAATAAAGAGAGAAATTTTGGAATGAAGATATATCTTGCCGGACGTGATCCGGAGGGTATTCTGAGAAGGTATTCAATATTTGAAGAGGGAAGAGATTATCATTTCTTCAAATATGATGCTACAAAGCAGCAGACAGGGCTCATCTCTGCGGATTATATAATTCACGGAGCAGGAAATGCAGACCCGAAGAAGATATCATCCGAGCCGGTGGAGACCATGCTCGCAAATATCATGGGACTTAACAGCCTTTTCGAGGCGGTTGACAGGGATAAGATAAAGAGACTGCTGTATATATCTTCAAGCGAGATTTATGGTGTGAATGAGAGAAGAGAGCCTTACATGGAGGAGCAGCTTGGATATGTGGATATTCTTAATCCGAGATCCTCTTATCCTTCTTCAAAGCGTGCGGCAGAAACTCTCTGTATAGCTTATTCCGAGGAATACGGAATAGATACAGCGATAGTCAGACCGGGACATATTTACGGACCGACTATTAAGGAGAGTGACAGCAGGGCTTCGGCACTTTTCTCGCTTAAGGCTGCGAGAGGTGAGGAGATAGTTATGAAGAGCAGGGGCGAACAGCTTCGCTCGTACTGTCATGTGCTGGACTGCGCTTCCGCTATACTCGCTGTGCTTCTTAAGGGCGAGAAGAGTACTGCATACAATATATCGAATCCAAATGCGATAGTTACCATCAGGGAGATGGCTGAAGCATTTGCCGAGGCAGGAAATGTTAAGATAATTTTTGACGTACCTACGGATACAGAACTTAAGAGCTACAATGCGATGCCATGCTCCGCACTTAATTCGGACAGACTGACGGGACTTGGCTGGAAGGCAGAATTTGACATGAAGAAGGGTGCAATTCATACTGTGAACCTTCTGAGGGAGAATATGTAACGGGTGACAAGCTATGAATAAGAAAAAAGTACTGCTTACCAAAAATCTTCTGACCATGGACGGAGCCACGAAGATAGTATATGACCTGATCCATGAGATGGATAAGGAAACGGATGATATAAGCTTCGACTGGTTTCTCTACAGCCCTGACGGACACGATAATGTGAAGCGTTTCAGGGAAATGGGCTGCAGGATATTTCTTGACAAGACTCAGAAGGAACGTAAGAAGAAGTCAAAGCTTCTGTATTTTGCTACAAAATATATAAAGATAATTAAATTCCTTAAAAAGCAGAAATATGATGTGATCCATATAAATACCGACGATATGTTCAGGTTTGATCTTCTGATTGCGGCAAGGATTGCCGGGGTGCCTGTAAGGATAATTCATTCCCACAATTCGCAGGGAGAGAATATGAAGGGTATCAGAGGAAAGAGATTCCTTCAGAAGGCGGCAAAGGTGCTTGTTGAGCATAATGCGACTGAGCTTGTTGCCTGCTCTGAGTCGGCAGCAAAATGGATGTATACCAAAAAGGGCGCAAAAAGAGCGGTTGTGCTTAATAATGGTATAGACGTTGAGAAATACCGCTACAATGAAGAGTGGCGTAAAAATATCAGGCATCAGCTTGGAGTTGCCGATAATGAAGTGCTTCTCGGAAATATCGGAAGACTTTCGGAACAGAAGAATCATGCATTTTTAATAAAGAGCTTTGCAGCTCTTACAGAGAAGTGCCCTAAGGCAAAGCTGCTTATAATAGGTGAGGGACCGCTTCTTCCGGATATTAAGGCAGAGATAGCAGAGCTTGGTATCGGTGACAGAGTCATCCTTATCGAGAAGACCGATAATGCAAATGAATATTATTCTGCTATGGATCTCTTTGTAATGACAAGCATTCATGAGGGACTTCCTCTTGTAGGTGTTGAGGCACAGGCTGCTGGACTCAGCTGTGTATTCTCGGATGCTATTACAAGAGAGCTTATGATAAGCGATAAGGTTTCCTTCCTTGCACTTTCGGAGGGAGAGGATAAATGGGCAGAGGCTTTGGAAAAAGTCATTGAAAGCCCGGCTCTGGTTGACAGAAACAGAGCGGATATGGTAAGAGATAAAGGCTATGACATAACTTCTTCGGCTGAGAAGCTTAAGAGGTTATATACGAGGTCATAGTTTGCAGAACTCATTTTATACATTTGCTGCTGACCGGCGGTAGAAGATATCAGACGGCGGCAGATCGAAAGGCAGGTAATAACATGAATATTGGATTACTTATAGCAGGTGGTTCGGGTGCGAGAATGCATCAGGATATTCCTAAGCAGTTTATCACCGTAAATGAAAAGCCTGTTATTGTCTATACACTTGAGGCTTTTCAGTCACATCCGCAGATAGATGCGATCGCGGTTGTATGTATAGCAGGCTGGGAGAATGTGCTTCGTGCATATGCAAAGCAGTTTGATATAACAAAGCTTCAGTACGTTATCCCGGGCGGTGAGAACGGACAGGGCTCTATAAGAAACGGAGTTTATGAGCTGGAGAAGCATTTCTCCAAGGATGATATAGTGCTCATACATGATGCCATAAGACCTATGGTGTCTGCGGATATCATTTCCGATTGTATCAGAGTTACAGAGGAGCACGGCTGCGGTATCACAACTATACCTTGTGCGGAGGCTATGCTTCAGACAACCGACGGAATGGTTTCGACCGGAAGCTATCCAAGAGATAATCTGAAGAGAACACAGACTCCTCAGGGCTTCAGAATAGGCGATATCTGTGATCTTCACAGAGAGGCGCTTGAGAAGGGAGTTACCAATTCGGTGGCCTCATGTACACTTATGATAGAACTGGGACGCCCGGTATACTTCTCAAAGGGTTCTGAGAAGAATATCAAGCTTACTACGGTTGAGGATATTGACATTTTCAAGGCGCTTCTAATGGCCAAGAGGTCAGAGTGGCTTAAGGATTAGTAAATAGAGGGATTTCTATGCGCGGCAGGGTACTTATCAGAAAGAAAATATTTCAGAATAATCTGTCTTATGACGTACCTACAATACTTTTCTTTGCAGGTTTTTTTCTGCATGAATTATCGGTCATCATCGATACATCCATGTTTGCATATTCTGCAAATGAAAGCATGACGCCGCTCGGCTTTTTTGCAAAGATAATCCGTTTTACCGCATACGGGGTGATGCTTCTTAAGATCATCTATGACTGCGGCGTGGGAAAGAAAAATATACTTTTCTTATATGCAGCGGCAGGGATAACAGGACTTTCGTTTATTGCAAGCAGAAATTCTGTGCTGGTATTCTATCTTCTGATCATGATAGCAGCGATAGGCATCAGTGACAGAACGGTACTTTTATCAACGATAATTGCGCAGAGCCTTATGCTTTTTATCACAGTCAGCCTTTCTATGGTAAATGTGATCGAAAATGCAGTCAATATCGACCGGAAGGGCCGTGTCAGGGAGTTCTTAGGCTTTCAGTGGGCGACAACGGCTCCTATACTCTTCCTTTTTATCGTGTTTGGCGGCATTTACCTGAATAGAGGGCGGCTGAGTCTTATAGGAGCGGTTCTGATAAATGTTGTTAACGTATTCCTCTTCATCCTTACGGACAGCAGGATGGCATTTCTTGTTACTTTCGTTACGACGCTGCATTTTTTATGCTTTGGACATCTGATGAAAAAGGGCTGCTTCGCCAGAGCGTTGAAATGGATATTTATAGCGCTTCCGTGGCTTTTTGCAGTTTTTTCAATATATCTCCACAAGATATATACTGAGGACAGTGCTTTTCTGGTAAAGCTTAATGCGAAGCTTTCAAACAGACTTTATCTCGGAAACAGAGGTATTAAAGAATACGGTATCCACCTCTTTGGAAATAAGATCAAATGGGTTGGATATTCAATCGGTGAAACAGATGAGGTAAAGGCCGGAGGGTACAACTTTGTTGACTGCTCGTATCTTCAGATACTTCTGGAGTATGGTGTTCTGTTCCTTTTACTGATACTTGTCATATACAGCTTTATAATCTATAAGGCTTATAAAAGTAATAAATATTATGCGGTCTGGATACTGGCTATAATTCTTATGTTTGGTATGACAGAGCCGAGACTTTTAAATCTTTTATATAATCCGTTTATCCTTCTTGCCTGTGCAGGAATGATAAAAGAGAAGGAACAAAGGATTAACAAAGAGGAGATCTTGTCTGATGGAGACAAATGTTAAAAATTCCAACAGAATAGACTGGATAGATATAGCGAAGTTCTTTGCGGCTATGCTGGTGGTCATGGGGCATACACTGACTCTTGACCGGCTTGGCAGGGCATTTCGCGGCGGGGTGTATTCATTTCACATGCCTCTTTTCTTTATCGTAGGAGGAATGACCTTTAAATTCTCTAAGGATAAGGAAGATTTCATAAGGAGAATGAAGCATTCTGCGAAGCATCTTATGATCCCGGTAGTATTTATCATAGTCATCAGGATATTTGTTTATAATATCGATGATCTGAGCGTTATGGGTTCGGTGAATTTCTGGAAATCCAATCTTTATACGCTTATCTTTGCAAGAGGGTTAGAGATGAATTACGGAGGGATTTATGCGGCTGCCATGGGTATGCCGTGGTTCTTCTTCGCATATTTTATCTCAAAAGAGATATTTGATTATCTGCATCTGGTTTTCAGTAAGGAACAGTTTCCGGTGGTATGTATATTTACTGCGATACTCGGAATGTGCTGCAAGAATGTAAAGATTGCATTTTCCATCGATACTGCAATGGTCGCAGTGCTTTTTCTTCTGATCGGACAGCTCCTTATAAAGTTTGACTATAAACGTCTTGTGATTGTTAAGGCGATCATATTTGGAATCATATGGTATATACTGCTCAGAATATGCTTCCCGAATCTCTATGAGATTACATATTTTGAATTTGCAACTAAGGATTATTCAATCGTTCCGATCTCTATCCTCTGTGCGGTGGCTGGCTCGATGGTTGTATTTTCGGTGAGCGCTTTTATTGAGAGAGCCGGGATCATCAGAAAGCCTCTTGCTTTCTTCGGAAGGAATTCGATGATATTCTTCCTGGTTCACTGCGTGGATGTTGCGTGGAAGGTCTTTTGGGATATCTTCAGCAATCAGTTTGCTAATGGTATAGTGAGATGTCTTACGGATATTGTGGTTTTCCTGATCGTTATGCTGGTCATAAAGCTTATTTCATTAAGGCGTACCAAATGAGGCACTTATAACAAAATTAAAAGCAAAAATCATACAAAAATACCTTAAGTTTTTTGTGTGATTTTTGCTTTTTTTATTGTATAATCAAGGTAGTATGGTGTTTTTTAAAATACCGGCAGGAATATGGCTGCAGGAAAACGGCTGAGATGTCCACAAAAAAGTCTTGAATGCGCTGATCAGACGTTATTAAAAATATGGAAAAGGGGAATACAGCATTGAAAAAGGGTATAGGAAAAAGGATAAAAAGCTTCATAATGGCTGCTGCTGTAGCATTTTCGGCATTAGGGCCGGTAAGCAGTACGGCAGAGGCAAGATCGGTTTCAGGAGAGACCATAAGATTTAATGATTCAAGGACTATTACGGATTATAAATATTCGGATATTTCATACAATTATGCAAAGCTTCTTCAATATTCTCTTTATCTGTATGACGCAAATATGTGCGGAACCAATGTTGGAAACAGAAGCCTTCTCAGCTGGAGAGGCAACTGTCACACCTATGATAAGGCAAAATATACATTAAAGAGCGGAAAGACAATAGATGTTGATGTAACCGGCGGCTTCCACGATGCCGGAGATCATGTAAAGTTCGGTATCACAGAGGCGTATTCGGCAATGGTGCTCGAGATGAGTTACTACACAGATAAGGCGGCTTATGAGGCTGCCGGACAGACCGGACATATGAAGACCATCGCTGATCATTACGCAGAGTACCTGAAGAAATGTATGGTACTTAACGATGATGGCAGGATTGAAGCCTTTGTAGTTCAGGTCGGCGAAGGAAATGATGACCATAATACATACTGGGGCGCGCCTGAGAAGCAGCCACAGTCAAGTGGAAGAAAGATATATTTTGCAGATGCCAAGGGTAATTATTCTACAGATATCGTAGCTCTTTCGGCTGCGGCTCTTGCTCTGCATTATCTTAATTATAAGGATACTTCAAGCCTTACAGCAGCAAGAAAGCTTTTTACATTTGCCAAGAATAATCCGAAGGCTGTTAATACAACTGCAGGAAGCTTCTATGCATCATCAGGCTGGGAGGATGATTACTGCCTCGCAGCGGCTATCCTTTACCAGATAACAGGAACAGAAAGCTATAACACAGAATATAATAAATACTGTAATACAACCAAGGGAAACAACATTTACTGGGCACTCAGCTGGGACAATACAGCACCGGTCATTGCTTACTTTAAAAATGACGCCGGAAAGCTTAAAAGCTCTGCTGATGTTGCCGGAAGCCATATCTCAAATGAAGGCTATGTATGCCTTCTTGACTGGGGTTCGGCAAGATATAATACAGCTCTTCAGTATGTAGGTCTTCTCTATGATAAGGTTTCAAAGACTTCAACCTACAGAAATACTGAGGAAGCACAGATGAAGTTCCTTCTCGGAAATAACTCACAGAAGCAGTGCTTCGTTGTCGGATATAATGCATATTCACCGCAGTATCCTCATCATGAGGCGGCTTCAGGCTATGGCTTCTCAGAGCTTGACCAGGGTACATATCCTATGAAGTACAGTCTGATCGGTGCTCTGGTTGGCGGACCTAAGTCAGACGGAACCTATGCAGACACGGCAGATGACTATATCTATAATGAAGTTGCAATAGATTACAACGCAACACTCGTTGCATCGGCAGCGGCTATATATTCAGGACATATCGGTGAGTCGGGACAGACTGTTGATTCAAAGTATTATAAGGATAACAGCGATCCTGAACCAGAGAAGCTCTATGATGTAAGAAAAATGACATATAAGGGAGTTACCGGATGGTATTATGCACCGGAAGGAAAGGTAATTCCTACATTTAACGGCTTTGCTTCAAATAAGAGCGGCTGGTGGTATCTTGAAAACGGAAAGGTATCCTTCAAGGTTACTGATGTCATCCATGGAAAGGTAAAGGGTAAGACAGGCTGGTGGTACGTAAAGGACAGTAAGGTACAGTTTGTCGATACAGTTGCCAAGAATTCCAAGGGCTGGTGGTACATCAAGAAGGGTATGATCGATCTAACATATACGGGACTTGCAAAAAATGAGAATGGTTGGTGGAGAATCGTTAAAGGCAAGGTAAACTTTAATTGCAGGGGACTCGTAAAACATGGTGATGACTGGTGGTATGTAAGGGATGGAAAGGTAGACTTTACATTCGAGGGAATCTCATCCAACAGTTATGGTAAATGGTATTGTAAAGGGGGCAAGGTACAGTTCAGTTTTTCAGGAAAAGTTAAATTTAACGGAAAAACCTATACGATCAAAGACGGTAAGGTAGTATAGGATATTCCGGGCGGCAAAAAGATTAGGAGGGATGTGGATGATCAATACCGCGAAAAAAAGTTTAAAAATGATTCTTGCTTCATTTCTTGCTGTTATTTTCTTCTTTGGTTCTTATGCAAGTGCAGTAACAGTCAGAGCGACAGACACCACCAAGGCCGGAACCGGCAAGCTGCTAGTGGGAGTAAGAGGAGATTATGAGAAGGCTGATACAGCAGCTCTTCTTAAAAGAATAAATGAGATAAGATATGAAGCGTGTATAGAAGGCATATACAGTACAGGTTTGGGAAGAGCACTTACTAAGTCCGATTATGTAGCTATAACCTGGGATTCATCTCTTGAGTACATCGCCCAGCTTAGAGCGGCAGAGGCTGATGTTTATATGTCACATACGAGACCGGATTATACTTCTACATTTACGCTTTCATATAATGGTAAAAGCTCATGCAGTGAGGTCATTGCGTGGAATTACAGTCTGCTTAGAGGTATAGAGGCCTGGTACAGTGAGAAGGATTTATACATACAGGATCCTACATCAACAACAAACAACATCGGTCACTATGCTTCAATGATCAATCCGAATTATAAGAGTATCGGTCTCGGAGACTTCTCTTCATCGCAGACCTCTTCAACTTATGAGCTCGGATGCTATGTGGGAGAGTTTGGCCGTGAAACCGGAGACGGCAAGGCTCTTGGAACATCCGGAGATTATATCCAGAAGATGGAGATAGATGCAGGAACTGTTACATCGCTTTCACTTTCAGGCGTGACAGCGCTTAAGATCGGAGGAACCTCAAGACTTAAGGCTACAAGTAATCTGTCCTTCAGTGGTGTATGGCCTACAACTACAACAGGTGCTATCGTTTATCATGGACTTAAATGGAAGACATCAAATTCCAAGGTGGCAAAGGTTGACAGTACAGGACTTGTAACAGGCGTTGGCGCAGGAACGGCTACTATCACAGCTACTATCGGCTCGTATTCAAAGTCAGTAACCGTGACTGTCGGAAATGATACAGTTATTAAAACAACCTATAAAGGCGTGACCGGCTGGTGGTATGTAAAGAACGGAAATGTAGATGCTACTTATACAGGCTTTGCATCAAATGAAAGCGGCTGGTGGTATGTAGAAAACGGCAGAGTAACATTTGCGAAGAGTGATATCATCAAGGGTAAGGTTAACGGCACTACCGCATACTGGTATGTAAGCGCAAGCCAGGTAATCTTTACCGATACTATCGCCAAGAAATCTTCCGGCGGCTGGTGGAGGATCAAAAACGGAAAGGTAGACTTCACCTGCAATACCGTAGAGAAGAATGATAAGGGCTGGTACAAGCTTTTAAATGGTAAGGTTGATTTCAGCTTTACAGGTATCGGCGAAAATATTTACGGAAAATGGTATTGTAAGAACGGCCAGGTTAATTTTTCTTTCACCGGAAAGGTAACCTATAAGGGTGTTACCTACAATGTGGTAAACGGAAAAGTTCAATAAAATAGTTTATTATAGGATAAAGCTGTAACCAATTATTTGGCTGCAGCTTTAATCTGCTATTGACCGAAAATTCATTAAGAGTTAAACTGTTGAAATATAGATTATGATTCTAACAGACAAAAACTGCTGCCGGAAACTTCTCTGCAGCGGATGATCATATGCGAAAGGTGAAATATGAATAACGGAAGCACCAGAGCTAAACATATAGATTTTATCATAATAGATCTTATCTGCGTACTCGGATCAATGTGGCTGGCGTATCTTATCTGGATACCTGAAAACGAGAAGAAGATGTTCCTCAACAATTATCAGGCTTTATCGCTTGTAATGACGCTGGCTTATTTTTTTGGCGTACTTTTCCTGCCGGTACACAGTGGAATCTTAAGAAGACATTTTCTGAGAGAATTAGAGAAGATCATAATAATGAACGTGTTCATTCTGGGTGTTCTTCTCAGTTATCTCTTCGTTGTAAAGATCACGTACATTTACTCACGTATGGTTTTCGGTCTCTTCTTCCTGTTTGATATAACACTTATGACCATTACCCATGCAATATGGAAGAAGATACTTATCAGGAAATATTCTGCTTATGCTAATCAGAGCAAGATAATGGTTGTCACCTACAGGAGATTTCTGGATGATTTCCTTAAGCTTGTCAACAGCAACAATCATGGTTTTTATCACGTTGTAGGAATTCTTCTTCTGGATGATGATATAAGCGATGATGAAATGATGATCGATGGCATACCTGTCATTACAAGATATAATATGCTTGAGTATTTCAGACAGAATGTAGTTGATGAGGTTTACATAAAGTCAAAAAAGAGTGAGACAGGTGCAATCACAAACCGTTTCCTTTCAATGGGCGTAACAGTTCATGTTGGACTGAATGTGTTCCTTAGTGATATAGAGAATGCGTCTATTGAGACTATCGGGGACAGTACATTTATCAGAACAGACATCAACCCTATCACGCTCGGACAGCAGCTTGTCAAGAGATTCTTCGACATCGTCATTTCGATAATAGGACTTGTATTTACAGGAATATTATCACTTTTTATAGCGCCTATCATCAAGAAGCAGTCTCCGGGACCGGTATTCTTCAAGCAGGAGAGAGTAGGTAAGAACGGCAGACGTTTCAAGATGTATAAATTCCGCTCAATGTACATGGATGCAGAGGAGAGGAAGAAGGATCTTATGGATCAGAACCAGATGCAGGGACTTATGTTCAAGATGGATGATGATCCTAGAATAACACCAATCGGTAAATTCCTGAGAAAGTCATCGATAGATGAATTTCCACAGTTCCTTAATATACTTAAGGGCGATATGAGTCTTGTGGGTACAAGACCGCCAACGGTTGATGAGGTGGAAATGTACCATCTTCATCATATGAGCAGACTTGCGATAAAGCCGGGACTTACAGGAATGTGGCAGACCTCGGGAAGATCTGACATTACTGATTTTGAAGAGGTAGTTAAGCTTGATAATGAATATATACGAAACTTCAGTCTGCTGCTTGATGTGAAGATAATCATTAAGACCTTTGGTGCAGTTTTCGGCATGAAAGGATCTAAATAGATTTATTCGATCGGGGATAAGACGGTATGACTGAACAAAATGAAGTGAAGAAGCAGTCTTCACTAAAGGTTAATTTTATATTGAACGCCATACTTACGATATCCGGATTTCTCTTTCCGCTGATATCATTTCCGTATGTATCACGAGTACTTCAGCCTATAGGTACCGGAAAGGTTCAGACGGCAACTTCATTTGTCGCATATTTTTCCATGATTGCGGGACTCGGAATACCTACATATGGCGTAAGAGTCTGCGCAAAGGCGAGAGATGATAAGGATAAACTGTCGCGCGTCGTACAGGAGCTTTTTATAATAAATGCCGTTATGTCGGTGGTATCATATGCAGCGCTTTTCATCTGCATCTCACTTATACCGAAGCTTCAGGTCGAGAGAGAGCTTTATCTTGTTAGCAGTCTGATCATTTTCTTCAACCTTGTGGGTATGGAATGGCTCTACAAGGGACTTGAGAAATACAGATATATAACCATTAGATCGATCATTTTTAAATTCATTGCGCTTGTAGCGATGTTCCTTCTGATACATAAGCAGGAGGATTATGTGATCTATGGCGGTATTACGATATTTGCATCCTCTGCATCAGGAGTGATGAATTTTATAAATGTCAGAAAATACGTCAGCTTCAAGAAGAAGGGACCTTATGAGTTCCGTCCGCATTTCAAGGCGGTAGCAATATTCTTCGCAATGAGCTGCGCAACGACTATATATACCAATCTTGATGCGGTTATGCTCAGCTTCATGAAGGGCGATACCGAGGTTGGATATTATAATGCATCTGTAAAGATAAAGCAGATACTTGTAGGTATAGTCACATCACTCGGAACGGTCATCCTTCCAAGAGCTTCTTATTATGTAGAGCATAAAATGATGGATGATTTCAGAAGGATAAGCGGCAAGGGACTGAATTTTGTACTTATCTTTGCAACGCCGCTCATGTTATATTTCATGATATTTGCGTCTGAGGGAATATATTTCCTCTCGGGTTCGGCTTATAAAAATGCTATCATGCCGATGATAATCATCATGCCGACTCTGCTTCTTATAGGAATCACGAATATCCTCGGAATAGAGATACTCGTACCGTTAGGAAGAGAGAAGGTAGTGCTTCATTCGGAGATAGCAGGAGCCATAACGGATGTGGTACTGAATCTTATACTTATACCGGAATTTAAATCTTCGGGAGCTGCGATAGGTACGCTGGTTGCCGAGATGGTGGTATTTATATATCAGTATATGGCTCTCAGGAAGGAAGTCGGATACGCATTTAGAAATATAAGCTATATAAAGATATTTATCGGAATGCTTTTTGCAGCGGCGTCATGCTTCTGGGTAAAGCTGCTGCCGCTTGGGAATTCCGAACTTCACTGCTTCATAAAGATAGCAGTCTCAGGCGTTCTCTTCTTCGGAGTATATGGTCTTACGCTCTATATCTCGGGAGAGCAGCTTTCGAGAGAGATTGCGGGATCATTTTTTAAGAAGCTGAGAAAGAAAGCATAAATAATTTAGGGTAATCTAGTATACGGGTAGTATATACGGGAGGATAAAAGGTGAAAAAGTATAATTATTTGGTAGTAGGATCGGGACTTTATGGTGCAACTTTCGCAAGATGTGCTGCTGAAGCAGGTAAGAAGGTTCTTGTTATCGACAAGAGAAACCATATAGCAGGAAACGTATATACAGAAAAGGTTGAGGGGATAGAGGTGCATAAATACGGCGCTCACATCTTCCATACCAATGATAAGAGAGTGTGGAATTTCCTTCAGCGTTTTGCTGATTTTAACCGATTCACAAATGCACCTGTAGCTAACTACAAGGGAGAGCTTTATTCACTTCCTTTCAATATGTATACCTTTAATAAAATGTGGGGCGTTACCACTCCTAAGGAGGCTGCCGACAAGATAGAGGAGCAGCGTCTTGAAGCTAAGAAGGCTATGGAGAAGGAAGGCGTTACCGAACCAAGAAATCTTGAGGAGCAGGCAATTCTCCTCGTTGGTAAGGATATTTACGAGAAGCTCGTTAAGGGCTATACAGAGAAGCAGTGGGGAAGACCATGTACAGCGCTTCCTGCATTTATCATTAAGAGACTTCCTGTAAGACTTACATTTGACAATAACTATTTCAATGCGCTCTATCAGGGTATCCCGATCGGCGGATATACTGCTATGGTTGAAAATATCCTCAACCATGAGAATATCGAGGTAAGGACAGGCGTTGAATATTTTGAGAACAAGGAAGACCTGGACGAGGAGTCGGAGACACTGGTGTATACCGGTCCTATCGATGCATATTTCAATTATAAGCTCGGTACTCTGCAGTATCGTTCGGTACGTTTTGAGAACGAGATACTTGATATTCCTTCCTTCCAGGGAAATGCAGCAGTAAACTATACTGATTCTGAGACTCCTTGGACAAGGATCATTGAGCATAAATGGTTTGAGTTCGGCAAGGATAAGGATGGAAATGATCTTCCGAAGACAGTGATCAGCCGTGAGTACAGCTCTGAGTGGAAGCTGGGCGATGAGCCTTACTATCCGGTAAATGATGAGCAGAATGGAAAGTTATATGCTGAATACAAGAAGCTTGCAGACGCAGAGAAAAATGTTATCTTTGGCGGAAGACTTGCTGAATATAAATATTATGACATGGATGCTGTAGTAGCAGCGGCTCTTAAGACCGCAGACAGCATTTTAGGATGATAAAATGAATGTAGCTGTTATATTTGCCGGAGGCTCCGGCACAAGAATGACAAATTCTGATATTCCGAAGCAGTTTCTGCTGGTTCACGGAAAGCCTATAATCGTTCATACCATTGAACATTTTCAGAAGCATGAAATGATCGATGGTATAGTTGTCGTATGCCTTGAAGGCTGGATCGATTATATGAAGGATATGAAACTCAGGTATAACCTCGATAAGATAAAGGATATAGTTCCGGGCGGGGCTACCGGCCAGATGTCTATATTTAAAGGACTTGAGGCGGCGGAGAGGCTTTACGGAAAGGATGAGGATACGGTTGTTCTGATCCATGACGGCGTGAGACCGCTTATCAAGGCTGAGACCATAAGTGATAATATAGCCGCAGTTAAAAAATACGGCTCGGCTATCACCTGTTCACCGGCTGGAGAAACTGTAGTCATTTTTGAAGATGATCTTGTAACGGCTGTACCTGACAGGGAGAAGAGCAGGTTTGCGAAGGCACCGCAGAGCTTCTACCTGAAGGATATACTTTCGGCTGAGAGAAGATCGATCAGTGAAGGAAAGACAAATATGATCGATTCCTGCACACTGATGAAGAATTACGGATACGAGCTGCATACTGTCATTGGACCTGACTATAATATAAAGGTTACGACTCCGAAGGACTTTATAATCTTCAGAGCAATCTATGATGCTATCGAGAATAAGCAGCTAGACTAAAGGAGTCATAACCGCATGGCAAAGAATCAGAAAAATTTTTATGCAGTTAGGAAGGGCGTTTGTCCCGGAATATATAAAAGCTGGGAAGAGTGCCAGCGAAATGTGACCGGCTTTTCGGGCGCAGAGTTTAAAGGCTTCAAGACTCTGGAAGAGGCTGAGGAATATATGGGCAGTTCTGCAGCTCTGAAAGCAGGTGCGAATGGAGAGAAAGAAGCTTCCGATGAATGCTTTGCATTTGTTGATGGAAGCTTTAATGCTGTAACTAAGGTATATGGCTACGGCGGTTTTCTTGTTGATGGCGGGCAGAAGCACATACTTCAGGGAGCCGGAAGCGATCCTGAAATGGCTGAAATGCGAAATGTTGCAGGAGAGATCTGCGGCTGCGTGGCAGCGGTAGAGAAAGCCATAGAGCTGGGCATCAAAGAGATTAAGATATATTATGATTATATGGGCATTGAAATGTGGGCTACCGGTAAATGGAAAAGAAACAAGACCGGAACAGCCGAATATCATGATTTCATGCAGAAGGCCGCCGGTCTTGTAAATGTTAGATTTGTTAAAGTTAAAGGTCATTCCGGTGTTGAAGGGAATGAGGAAGCTGACAGACTCGCCAAGGAGGCTGTCGGGATATAACCTGCCGGAATTAACCGGACAGATCACTAAGTACCTGCCGGGATTAACCGGACAGATTGCTAAGTACCTGCCGGGATTGACCGGTTGGAAATAACCTGCCGGAAAGCTCCGGCTGAAAAATATTATATACTGTAAACTATTCTTCCGCCGCAGATCGTATAATGCATGCGGCCCGGGAGTTCCCATCCGATAAATGGACTGTTGACTGCCTTGGAGGCAAATTCCTCCTCTTTCACGGTCCATTTTTCATTTTCTCCGAATATAATTATATCTGCTGCAGCTCCTTCAGAGATTCCTTCCGGTATCATGCGGTAGAATCTTGCAGGTGAATCGCTCATGAGAGAGATAAGCTTCATAAGGCTGATATATCCCGGCTGAACAAGAGATTTAATACCCAGAGCAAGAGAGGTTTCAATGCCTGTGATTCCGCTTGGAGCCTTGCCAAGAGGACGATCCTTCTCTTCTTTACTGTGTGGAGCGTGGTCGGTAACTATCATATCTATCGTACCGTCCTTGATGCCTTCGATTATGGCAAGCCTGTCCTCCTCGGTTCGAAGAGGTGGATTCATTCTTGCGTATGTGCCGTATTTAAGAACGGCATCCTCTGTAAGAGTGAAATGATGAGGTGTAGCCTCGGCATGGATATCAGCGCCAAGCTTTCTGAAGGTTCTGACTATCTCAACGGTATTCTTGGAGCTTATATGCTGGATGCAGAGAGAAGCTCCGGTTGTAAGTGCAAGCACGGCATCTCTTGCGGTCATTATCTCTTCAGCAGCTCTGTCGGCACCGCCGTAGCCAAGCTTTTCTGAAACGGCCCCTCTGTTGACGCCTGCTTCATATACGAAGAACGGATCCTCTTCATGAAGAGAAACCGGAAGATCAAGTTCGGCAGCCTTAAGGAGAGCATTGTAGAGAACCTTCTCATCAAGTATCGGAAGACCGTCATCAGTAAAGCCTGCGGCACCCTCTGCGGCCATAAGATCCATATCTACAAGTTCATTTCCCTGCATGCCTTTTGTTACGGTTGATGTCTGAAGGATATTTATTCCGGTCTTTGCGCCCTTTTCCTGGATATAATGAAGAGTTTCGGGATTATCAACAGCAGGCTTGGTATTTGCCATAAGTATTACGGTTGTAACACCGCCTCTTGCAGCTGCGGCTGCGCCGGTTTCGATATCTTCTTTATATGTGAAGCCCGGATCACGGAAATGAACATGAGCATCAACCAGGCCCGGTGCAACGATAAGCCCTGAGGCATCTATCAGTTTTACGGTCAGATCATCATCTTCCTTTAAACCGTACTCTTCAGATATATTTACATCCTCTGACTTTTTCTTTATAAAGTCTGATGCTTCTTCAGGAGTGATAGATTCTTTGACAAGAGCGATCTTTTTTCCAGCTATCAGTATATCTTTTATTTCATCAGTATTTGTCACGGGATCAATAATGTGACCATTTTTTATAAGATACATAGCAAACCTCCTTAAATTAGAAACAGCCCCACATGCGTTAGCAAAAGGGGCTGACTGCGTAGGAGGGTTTATAAAAGGGGGATCAGTATATGAGATACTGTTTTCCTACGTAGTGCTTTTATTATATAAATTTTTTATAGATAATGCAACTAAAAAAATATAAAAAATGTGTTTTTTTTGTTAAAAAATCGAAAAACTAAGAAAATAAAATCAGTTTCTGAGTTTTTTGCTGAAAAAATAACAGTCCGAAATACTGTACATGAAGTGCAGTACTCCGGACTGATGATTTTTATATCAAAAAATAATTACATTGCTGTATATCCACCATCAACAGGAAGTGCGATACCTGTTACATAAGAAGATGCAGGAGATGAAAGGAAGATAGCTGCTGTATCAAGCTCGCCTTCATTTCCGTATCTCTCAAGAGGGATCATTGTTTTTGCATTCTGCTGGAAGAAGTCAGAATCAAGGGTTTCCTTTGTAAGTGGTGTATAGAAATATCCCGGGCAGATTGAGTTAACTGTGATGCCGTATTTGCCCCACTCTGATGCGAGGGCACGGGTAAGATTAACAACGCCGCCCTTTGCAGCATGATATGGTGCTGAACCACAGATCTTGTTGCCTACAAGACCATACATTGAAGCAATATTGATGATCCTTCCGTATTTTGCAGGGATCATTGCTTTCTTTGCAACTGCACGAGCAACCTTAAAGGTTCCGAAAAGGTCAATCTTCATTTCGTTCTGGAACATTTCATCAGGAACGTCTTCAGCAGGAGTTACTCCGCCTGTTCCGGCATTGTTGATAACAATGTCGATACGACCGAACTTAGCTAATACTTCGTCAACTGCGGCATTTACTTTCTCAGTATCTGTGATATCACACTGAACAGCAAGTGTATCAACCTTGTATGTTTCAGCAATCTCCTGTGCAACTGCCTCAATCTTATCCTTACGTCTTGCGAGTGCAACTACTGTTGCGCCCTGACTTGCAAGAGCCTTTGCCATCTGAACACCAAGTCCTGTAGAACATCCTGTAACGATAGCAACCTGTCCTTTAAGATCAAAATAATTCTTCATACATAACCTCCTCATATTGTTTTTCGTACAACGAAACGATGAAAACATAATATCATATTTTGACATCTTTATCAAATGAATAAAAGAAGGCAAAGTGTTAATTAATTGTGAAGAGCCGGATTTGGCATGATGTCTATCAAAGACTCAATCCGGCAGATATTTTTGTTAATTTTTTGCCGCATAAAAAGTGTACTGGCATTTGAATGAAGAGGCTTTTTATGGTATCATTAAAAATGGACTGTGTGATCGGGGCATAAGTGGAGAAAAAATCAACCTGGAGGTAATCTCATGCACTACGCGATTTCAGATGTGCACGGATGCTATAGAGAATTTATAGCTCTTCTTGATAAGATCAATTTTAATAAAAAAGACATTCTGTATGTTATCGGTGATACGACAGACCGTGGCGAAGGAAATGTCGAAGTACTGAAATTTATGATGCAGCATAAGAATATCATTCCACTTCTTGGAAATCATGAGCTGATGGCGCTGCAGGTTCTTCCGGCAATAATAGGAAAAAACAATGATGATATAAATGTTCTGATGCAGGGCGCAAACTTCAGAGCTGCACTTAAGCAATGGTACTATAACGGCGGAACGACTACGGTTCAGCAGTTTCTGATGCTTCCTCCGGATGAGCAGCAGGAGCTTCTTCAGTATATGCAGAGCTTTAAGCTTTATGAGAGGATAACCATCAAGGGTATCAATTACCTTCTTATACATTCGCTTCCGGATAAAAAGGATGCATATAAGCATATTGATGACGGAACGTATTCAACGATGACGCTTCTTTTTGGAAGACCGGAGTTTGATAAACCAGAGAAATATACATATGATGAAAATATAATGATAGTTATAGGACATACTCCTACAGCGGTCATTCCGGGAGCTATAACCGGAAGGTACTTTAAGTGTGGAAATATAGTAAATATTGACTGTGGATGTGTATCCGGCAGGGCGATGGGAGCGCTTTGTCTCGAAACAGGAAATGTTGTCTATACGAGAAGCCTCTATAGACGATGACTTAGCTGTTGACATTTGCGGGAAAATGTATTATACGATAAAGTCAGACTGAAGAGTCATTTTATTAAAATATAGTGAAAGGGAAAGTGGAAATGGGTAAATATTTTGGTACAGACGGATTCAGAGGAGAGGCAAATATCTGCCTTACAGCAGATCATGCATTTAAGGTAGGAAGATTTCTCGGATGGTATTACAACGAGTTAAGAAGAAGAGCGGGAGATACAAGCCCTGCAAAGGTTGTTATCGGTAAGGATACCAGAAGATCAAGCTACATGTTTGAGTATTCACTTGTAGGCGGACTTGTTGCTTCAGGCGCCGATGCATATCTTCTTCATGTTACTACAACTCCTTCTGTTGCATATATCACAAGAAGAGATGATTTTGACTGCGGTATCATGATATCTGCAAGCCACAATCCTTATTATGATAATGGTATCAAGCTTATCAGCGGTACCGGCGAGAAGATGAGAGAGGATGTTATCGATCTTATCGAGGCTTATATTGACGGATGTCTTGTTGTATTCGACAGCAAGTGGGAGACTATCCCTTATGCAACCAGAGACAAGATCGGATGTACAGTTGATTATGCTTCCGGAAGAAACAGATATATCGGATATCTTATCTCACTCGGAATGTATTCACTTAAGGATATGAAGATCGGTCTTGACTGCGCTAACGGAAGCTCATGGAATATTGCAAAGGCTGTATTTGATGCTTTCGGTGCAAAGACCTATGTTATAAATGCTGAGCCAAACGGAACAAATATCAATAACAACGCAGGCTCTACACATATTGAAGGACTTCAGAAGTTCGTTGTTGAGAATGGTCTTGACGTTGGATTCGCTTATGATGGTGATGCCGACAGATGCCTTGCCGTTGATGAAAATGGAGAGGTTGTTAACGGAGACCATATCCTATACATTTATGGTAAGTATCTTAAGGAGCAGAATGCACTTAAGAATAATACAGTTGTTACAACAGTTATGTCCAACTTCGGTCTTTATAAGGCATTTGACGAAGCAGGAATTGACTACGCAAAGACTGATGTAGGCGACAAGTATGTTTATGAATATATGACACAGAATGACTGCTGCATCGGCGGTGAGCAGTCAGGCCATATAATCTTCTCAAAATATGCCACAACCGGTGACGGAATCCTTACATCCATCAAGATGGTTGAGGTTATGAAGGATAAGAAGCAGAAGCTTTCAGAGCTGAAGAGAGGCTTTACTGTATATCCTCAGGTTCTGAAAAATATCAGAGTTAAGGATAAGAGAGAAGCACAGAACGATAAGGACGTACTTGCAAAGGTTAAAGAGGTTGCAGATGAGCTCGGCGATTCAGGAAGAATTCTTGTAAGAGAGTCCGGAACAGAGCCGGTTGTAAGAGTAATGGTTGAGGCAACAACCAAGGAGATCTGCGACAAGTATGTTGACAGTGTTATCGATGTTATTAAAGCAAAGGGACACGAAGAGTAAGAGCTTTTTAATAATTAACAATATATTTTAAGGAGTAAAGATATGATTTTAAAGGATTTGTCAGCTGAGATCGGTAGCACAAGCTATCCGGGAAGAGGAATTGTTATCGGAAGAACACCTGATGGTAAGAAGGCAGCTATAGCTTATTTTATCATGGGACGTTCACAGAACAGCCGCAACAGAGTTTTTGTTACTGAGGGCGAAGGAATTAGGACTGAGGCATTTGACCCTTCTAAGTTAGAGGATCCTAGTCTTATCATTTATGCTCCTGTAAGAGTTCTGGGAAGTGATACCATCGTAACAAATGGTGATCAGACAGATACTATTTATGAAAATATGGAGCAGGGAGATACATTTGAGGAATCTCTCAGAGGACGTGAGTTTGAGCCGGATGCTCCTAACTTTACACCACGTATCTCTGGAGTAGTTCATCTTGATGCAGGATACAGCTATGAAATGTCTATCCTTAAGTCAGATAACGGTGATCCTGACCAGTGCCTCAGATTTACATTCTCATATGATAATCCAAAGGCTGCAGAGGGACATTTCATCCATACATATATGGGTGACGGAAATCCGCTTCCAAGCTATGAGGGAGAGCCTACAAGAGTATCTATCCCTACAGACAGTCTTGATGAATTTACTGATATCGTTTGGAAGAGCCTTAATGAAGAGAATAAGGTTTCTCTGTTCACAAGATTTATCGATGTTGAAACAGGCAAGTACGAGACAAGAATAGTTAATAAGAATCAGTAGTTTTCGTTAGAAAGGAAAAGTAAGGATAATGAAAGAATTAGAATTAAAATATGGCTGCAACCCAAATCAGAAGCCATCCAGAGTATTTATGAAGGAAGGAGAGCTTCCTTTCACAGTGCTTTCAGGAAGACCGGGCTATATCAACCTTCTTGATGCATTCAATGGTTATCAGCTCGTTAAGGAGCTTAAGAAGGCTACAGGACTTCCTGCTGCAACTTCATTTAAACATGTTTCACCTGCAGGAGCAGCTGTAGGACTTCCACTTACAGATATCGAGAAGAAGATCTACTGGGTAGAGGATATGGGTGAACTTACACCGCTTGCAAGCGCATATGCAAGAGCAAGAGGCGCAGACAGAATGTCTTCATTTGGTGATTTTATATCTCTTTCAGATACCTGTGATGCTGCAACAGCACGTCTCGTTAAGAGAGAGGTTTCTGATGGTATCGTAGCTCCTGGCTATGATGATGACGCACTTGAGATCCTTAAGTCTAAGAAGAACGGCAATTACTGTGTAATCCAGATCGATCCTGACTATGTTCCTGCTCCGATCGAGACAAAGGATGTTTACGGCGTAACATTTGAGCAGGGCAGAAATGAGCTTGTTATAAATGATGAGCTTTTCGCTAATGTTGTTACAGATGCTAAGGAGATTCCTGAGGCAGCACGTATCGATCTTGCAATCGCATTGATCACACTTAAGTATACACAGTCAAATTCAGTTTGCTATGTTAAGGGAGGACAGGCAATTGGTATCGGTGCAGGACAGCAGTCACGTATCCATTGTACACGTCTTGCCGGAGATAAGGCAGATAAATGGTTCCTTCGTCAGTCACCAAAGGTACTGAATCTTCCATTCAAGGCAGATGTTAGACGTGCTGACAGAGACAATACAATCGATGTATATATCAGCGATGATTATGATGATGTTCTTGCAGATGGTATCTGGGAGCAGTTCTTTACAGAGAAGCCGGCAGTTTTCACAAGAGAAGAGAGAAAAGAATGGCTTAAGAAGATGGATGGCGTATCACTTGGTTCTGATGCATTCTTCCCATTTGGCGACAACATCGAGAGAGCAAAGAGAAGCGGCGTTAAATATATCGCTCAGCCGGGCGGATCTATAAGAGATGATAATGTTATCGATACCTGCAACAAGTATGGTATAGCTATGGCATTTACCGGCATCAGACTCTTCCATCACTAATAAGTAGTTTTTATAGCTGCAGCAGTCTTAAAGGCTTGCTGCAGTTATATTCATTTAAAAGGGAGGTAAAAGGGTATGAAAAAGAAGCTTTTAGTTGTGGGAGCAATAGCACTGACCATGATGCTTTCAGGCTGCGGGGACTCAGTTTCCAGTGGTTCGGATGTATTTGGAAATAAAATATTCGGATAGTTTTCTTATAATAAAAAACCGTACGATTCATTAATATCGTACGGTTTTTTGTTACATTTTTTTCTTTAGCTTTATTAGTTCTTAGCCTTTCCAAGAAGTCTGAGAAGCTTCAGGAAGAGGTTGATGAAGTCAAGGTATAGCTCAAGTGCTCCGTAAAGAGCGATAACGGTTAAGCTGTAACCTGGATTGTTAGCAGCCATGTTCTTGATCTTCTGTGTATCATATGCTGTAAGTCCAAGGAAGATTGCGATTCCAAGGATTGTAAGAGCATAATCAAGTCCTGATGACTTCAGGAAGAAGTTAATGATTGAAGCAACAATGATTCCGAAAAGACCGATAAGAAGGAGATTTCCGAATGATGTAAGGTCTCTGTCTGTTGTGAAACCAACGATAGCCATTACTCCGAACAGACCAGCTGTAAGGAAGAAGATAGTAGCTATAGATGATTCTGTGTAAACAAGGAAGATAACGGAAAGTGTAAGTCCGTTAATTATTGAATACGCAATGAACAGAATACCTGAAAGCATTACATTATTTGCTTTGATCGCAAATGTTGCTCCGATAACAATACCGATCTCAAGTATTGCCAGGATCCAGAATGTTGAAAGTCCGTTCTGAATCAGGAAATATGGGTTTGTAGTATAAACTGCAAGTGATGTGATAGCTGTTAACAGTAAAGCTACTGTCATGAACAGGAATGTTCTTGCCATTACATCCTTGATAGAATAGCGAGCCTGCTGCTGAACTGCATATGGGCTTCTTGCTGCCGGATTTGCTCCGTAAGGATCAAAACCGTTCTGGTTATAATAATTGTTATAGTTGTTCTGATTATAATACTGATTATAATTGCCGTCCCCGGAACCGCCATTATAATTGTTATAATTATTATTGTAGTTATTATAATCGTTTGGCATTTTTTACTCCTCCTATAAAATTTTAAATACTTTTATTAAACCTAAGTTTACCTCAACAAATAATAATTTAACACGAAAGATCAGAAAATACAATAGATAAAGGGAGGATTAACGATTATTTCATTATTTTTTCACCATTTGCGGCAGAATATGTGGAGCTTAGGACTCCTTTTTAGGTTGTTTTTTTCACTGACAATTGATAAAATCATTTATAGTGACAAGTGTCAAAAATGAGAGGAAAAAAATGCTTAGATACGAAGATATAAAGGATATTTCCGATGGAAGATTATATGATCTGAATGATATGGTCAAGGCGGACTGCCAGGATTGCCGGAACTGCCATAAATGCTGCAGCTCGGACATGGGTAAGTCCATAACGCTTGATCCGCTGGATATTTACAGGCTGTGTCAGGCCACAGGACGGAGCTTTAATGAACTGCTTGGCAGGGAGATTGAGCTTAGCTACATAGACGGTATAATCATTCCAAATATGCTTATGAAGGAAGGCTGCCGGTTCTTAAATGAAAAGGGAAGGTGCAGCATACATCCATATAGACCGTCTATCTGCAGGCTTTTCCCGCTGGGACGTATCTATGAAGGACTGGATTTTAAATATTTTCTGCAGGTAAATGAATGCATAAAAAGTAACCGTACCAAGGTTAAGGTCAGAAAATGGATAGATACTCCGGACATTGAACGGTACAGTGCATTTGTTAAAAAATGGCACAACTTTCTTAAAATGGTGGAGAAGAAGGCTGCAGCCATAGAAGATGAGACGAAGCTGAAGGGGCTCCTTATGGCGGTGATAGAAGAGTTCTATGTGAAGGCATTTGATCCTGATAAGGATTTTTACGAGCAGTTTGATGAAAGGCTTAAAGCGTCGCTTGCTGTGATAAGGAAATTTGCGTAGCTGACGGAGGCTGGGCTGACGGAAGCTGCGTGCTGCTGATTGGAAAAAGGTGCCATGATGGTGCCGAATGCCGCCGCAGGTGGATGAAGAGTATTGTGGACAGTGAGTAAACAGTGATACGCGCTGTTTTAGTTAAGGGAAGGTTTAAAGATGAGGTTTCTGGGTAAGATATACAAGGTAATATTCAGCCGTGCTTTTATTACAGCAATGCTGATACTCTTGCAGGTGGTCTGGTTCCTTCTTATATATTCTTATTTTTTCCAGGGCTATGAGTACGTGAGGACCACGGTTTCCGTGCTTGCTCTCCTGTACTGTGTGTATGTTCTGAATTCTCCAAAGACTCAAAGAGAATATGAAACTATCTGGATCATGGTAATACTTTTGGTCCCGTTCTTTGGCGTGCCATTTTATATGATCTGCGGCAACCAGAGGCAGGGAAAAAGGTATGCAAAGCGTGTGGATGATGCCAAGGCAAAATATAGCGCGCTTCATAATCAGGATATGAATATTCTTGATGAGATATATAAATGTGACAGCAGGATATATGCAACCTGCAAATATCTGATAAATGAGCAGCGTTATCCGGTGTATAAGAATACGAAGGTTACTTATCTCGACAGCGGCGAAGCGCAGTTTGAAGGCCTGCTTCAGGCATTAAAGAATGCGGAGCATTACATATTCATGGAGTATTTCATGATCGAGCGGACCAGTGTCTGGAACAGGATACTTGAGGTCCTTAAGGAAAAAGCCGAGGAGGGTGTCGAGGTAAGACTTTTGTATGATGACCTTGGCTGTATAACCTGGCTCCCGAAGCGTTACGACAGAACGCTCAACAAGCTCCATAAAAATATCCATTGCAAAAAGTTCAACAGAGTCAAGCCGCTTTTTACGATGCTGACCAATAACCGTGATCACAGAAAGATGACTATCATCGATGGTTATATTGCATTTACGGGAGGCATCAATCTGGCTGACAGATACATAAATGTCAACAGTCCTTTCGGAAGATGGAAGGATGCGGGACTGCGCCTTGAGGGCGAGGCCGTGCAGAACCTGACCATTATGTATCTGGAAATGTGGGAGTCCATGAAGCTCGGAAGAAGCAGCCGTAAGATAGAGACTCCTGAGGAAATGAAGAAGATCATCAGCTATCTTCCTCATTTCTACTATGACATGGAATTTGAAAATGACGGTTACGTCCAGCCGTATGGCGATGAACCGTTTGATAATATTCCGCTTTCGGAAAATACTTATCTTGAACTGATCAATCAGGCGGAGAAGTACCTTTATGTATTTACGCCTTATCTTGTTCCGAGTACATCTATGATGGATGCCCTGAAGATCGCGGCAAAGCGCGGGGTGGATGTGAGGATAGTTACGCCGCATGTGCCGGATAAAAAGGTCATTTTCAGGATTACGAGGTCGAATTACGGTAAGCTTATGAAAGCGGGCGTTAAGATCTATGAGTATACGCCGGGCTTTATTCATTCAAAATGCATGCTCTGCGATAATGATAAGGCTGTTGTGGGAACGGTCAATCTGGATTACCGAAGCCTGTTCCTTCATTTTGAGGATGCGGTGCTTCTGTATCGCTGCGAAGCGGTGGAGGAGTTAAGGAAAGATATGATGAGGACCTTCAAGGAGTCGAAGCTACAGACCGAGGAGGATATAAGCAGGAATTTCTTCGGCAGGATACTGGATGCGTTTCTTATATTCTTTTCACCGATTGTATAAAAAGGAGAGAAAATGTCTGAATCGAATATCACTAAAAATGCACTTGCTTCTTCGCTGAAGGAGCTGATGAAAACTAAAAATTTTGAAAAGATCAGTGTTTCGGATATTTGTGAAGGCTGTAATATGAACAGGAAGAGCTTTTATTATCATTTCAGGGATAAATACGATCTCCTGAACTGGATATTTGAGATTGACTTCCTGAAAAATGTAGAATTTAAAAGTCTGATGGAGGAAGACGATGCTGATGTCATAGCAGGTAAGCAGCAATCGAAAGTGGGTGATTGTGTGTCTGATGGCGGCGGAGAAGCTGAGCTGCCGGGGCAGAGTACCATTTATCTCTGGAAGCTTTTTGAAAAGCTCACGGTATATTTCTATAAAGAAAAGGAATTCTACTCCCGGGCTCTTATGATAGAGGGGCAGAATTCCTTTAAGGATTATTTTCACGATTCAATCTTTCCGGTCATCAGATATTATCTTGCAGATGTTGTTGAAGGAACTGAAAGCGATTTCTTTACTGCGATAATGTGCGACGCTTTTATCTCGGCTATCATCAGGTGGCTGACCGACGACAGGCCGATGGAACCGGACAGATTCGTAAATGAATTCAGGGGTTATATGATAAGACTTGGTAAACGTCTGGTTCATGACTTCAAGGACGAAGTCTATGATGAAAAGTAAATACATGCATAATGCATTTCACGATAAAAGGTGAAAATGCGTATGGTTTTACGCCTTGACGTTTATATGAGTGCTGATATCCTTGCCTGAGATCGAACGGTTAACAGCCTGGATATCGTCTTCAAGGTTAATGATGAAAAGCGGTGCCGGAGGGGTTTCGCGCAAAGCTGAAAGGCCGGCCTTAAAGGCTTTTTTCTCTTCATCTGAAATGTCCTTATCATACTCTAAAATTAGTACCGGGCAGAGACAGTCTGATACCTTTGAAAAGATCTTCTCTTCGTTAAGCTTCTCTGAGAAACCATTTGATACGGTGAAACGAGAGGCGTTTATTATCTTCATGGATTCAAGCTTATCAAGCATTTCATTATAGTTTTCAGAATCATAACTGATAACGGCCATGATATTATTCAGCTTATCCATAGCCATAATGATCTTATTCGAGAGAACCTCGTCCGGAAGCATCAGCAATACATCTATGTACGGATTCTGCTCAAGAGTCTCAAATATAGCAAGATATGTTTCCTCAGGGATTCCATTGGAAAATCTCATGATATAAGTATTTATGCCAAAGCCGCTGTAATGAGCCAGAAGCTTTTCAAAAGTTTCCGAGCGGTATTTTGCTTCATTTTCAGTTGTTACATCCATATCTGCGATCCATGGAACGACCTTGCCGCTTTTCTTCTCAAACTGAGCAATGGTCTTGGCTCCCTTGGTGAAACTGTTATAGCCGAGATTTACGCCGAAGCAGATAAGCCTGTCGCGGGAAATGTTCCTGAAAAGGCTTGCCGCAGCAGGGTAGTAAGGGCTGTTGTCGTCCTTGAAAAGCTCGCGGAGCTTACTAAATATGCCATCATCCGAACTGCTCTTTGTTACGGTCGCACCGGTATCTATAAGTCTTCTAATGCAGCGCTTTTCGTCATATTCAAAATTCTTCAGGTTTAGACGAACAGCATTTTCAATCAATATTCTGTTGAGATCATTTTTTAATAACATAGCATCGCCTCCATGTTTAAAGAATATTACGTAAAGATTTAAAATGGTATGGGCAAATTTCGTTATGTGTCCCAAAAACAGAAAAATGAAAGAAAAAATGAAAGATTTTTCAAAATTTACACAGCTTTTTTCGTAAATTTATGTTAGAATTAATGTGGTGGTTAAGAAAAGATATTTTTACAGGGGAAGATAGTTTGAAAGACAGATTTTCAATATTTATAGTACTTATTTTATTGATTTTTAACTGGGGTATATTCATTGCCCTGGAATATCTGGATGAGAAGAATCAGAGCGGCACCTTCACAACCGCCGCAAATGTACTTCTCCCTTCAATTCTGGGTTATATCTATGTAATTCTGGATAATAAAAACAGATCAAAAAGAGGAACAAGAAAATACAGAAGAACGCTGGGCTTTATACTCTGGGGCATAGTCTCTCTTGGACTTGGCTACTGCATCACAGTGTTTGTTGAGCAGGGAATGTGGTTCACAGGGCACGAGGACGAAAGCTTCAGCGGTGCAGAGTATCTTAAATACGGCATTTTCTCTACGGCAATCTTTATCTTCATGGTGCTTATGGTGGATTTTTTTGCAAAGCTTCGTGACAGATACTTTGAGAAGAGAGGCTTGGTAATTTCTAAGGATAATGAAGGAAAAAGTCCGGCAGAGCAGGAAAGCTCTGACGGAAGGATAAGGATCACTCTGGAAGATATGGAAAAGGAAAGTACCATGACCGATAGAAAAGGTGCTTCCGGTGAGAAAAATGAAGCAGGAAGAGAGCAGGCAGGCAGAAGGAAAAGCATTTCTGAGATTTGCAGCATAAGCACTCTTGGCGATGATGAAGAAGATGACACACAGGCATAATATTTTTTAGCTGAAAGGATAAGGTGAAGGCATGACATCAAAGAAAGATTTTATCAGGGACTACACACTTAAATATGAACAGGTCTGCAGGAAAGTGGATGATGTTGATATTGAGGTTTATGATCAGTTCGGCGTGAAGAGAGGGCTTCGCGATAAGAACGGCAGCGGAGTACTGACAGGTGTAACTAATATTTCCAGAATTGATGCATTTGAGATGGTTGATGGCGTAAAGACGCCTTGCGATGGCCAGCTCTGGTACAGAGGCTATAATGTTATCGATCTTGTGAATGATTTTGCATTTAAGCGTTTTGGTTTTGAGGATATAGCTTATCTTCTTCTCTTTGGAGATCTGCCTACAAATGATGAGCTTCTGGAGTTTAAGGATGCTCTTGTTACGCTCAGAGTGCTTCCGAGGAATTTTACCAGAGACGTTATCATGAAGGCACCTAGTAAGGATATCATGAATTCCATCACCAAGGGAGTTCTGACGCTTGCGGCTTATGACAGTAATGTTTCGGATCTTTCGATTCCGAACGTTCTGAGGCAGTGCCTTAAGCTTATTTCCGAGATCCCGATGATCGCTGCGTATGCATACTGCGCATATAATCATTATGAAAAGGACGAAAGCATGTATATTCACAGACCGGATCCGGAGCTTTCAATGGCTGAAAATATACTCAGAATGCTTCGACTAGACAAAAAATATACCGAGCTTGAGGCTCAGGTTCTTGATGCTGCGCTCGTTCTTCATATGGAGCATGGAGGAGGAAATAATTCAACATTTACGACAAGAGTAGTTTCTTCTGCAGGTTCAGATACATATTCTGTTATTGCGGCTGCACTTTCGTCTTTAAAGGGACCGAAGCACGGCGGCGCAAATATCAAGGTTATGCAGATGATCAAGGATATCAAGAAAAATGTCAGCGACCTTGACGATCTTGATATGCTCAAGGCATATCTTGAAAAGATCGTTGATAAGGAAGCATTTGACCACATGGGTCTGATATACGGAATGGGTCATGCGATATATTCAATATCTGATCCAAGAGCGAGAGTCTTTAAGCAGTTTGTTGAGAAGCTTGCTCACGATAAAAATATGGATAAGCAGTATCAGCTTTATGCAAATATTGCAAAGCTTGCTCCTGAAGTCATTGCGGAAAAGCGTAAGATATACAAGGGCGTAAGCGCAAATGTGGACTTCTACAGCGGTTTCGTGTACAGCATGCTGGGAATCCCTGAAGAGCTTTATACTCCGATCTTTGCGATGGCCAGAATGGTTGGCTGGAGCGCTCACAGAATCGAAGAATTAATAAATGTGGATAAGATCATCCGTCCTGCATATATGAGTATTATGAAGGAAAGAGAATTCATCCCTTATGAGAAGAGGGAAAAATAGGGAAAAGTCAAAAGAAAAGTAGTGTAATTGATATAAAGATATTGATAAAACCCGGTGCGGTTCCTAAGAAAACGTGAGTCAGGAAATGCACCGGGTTTATCTTTCTAATGCTGATCAGCAAAAAGATGCGGATAGAGGTCTTTTATTTTATTCTCGGTTTCAGATATAAGTTCTTCAAGCTCCGGAGTCATTTCAATCGGAGTGCCATGACCGCCATCATCAGTAACATAATATTCGTTTTCATCCGGCATGCATTTTTCCTCCTTTACGTATACAGTGTATTGATAATGTTTAGTTTTTAGTGTTAATCTTATCTTAGATTCATCTAGTTTAGATATAACACGCATATTATTGCTTGTAAATAGTAAAAAACCGGCAGATCATTTTGATCTGCCACTTTTTTGAGTTATTTCTTGGGATAATTATTTTTCTCATTGCTAGCACCGGAGATATAATCCATTGAAAGATCGTAATACTTTGCAAGAGCCATTAATGAGTCGACAGGCAGGCGTATTCTGCCACTTTCGTAATCGCTGTATGTCCTTTGGGATACATGGATGATAGCTGCTACCTGAGTCTGGTTAAGGTCATTATCTTCTCTGAGTGCACGGATTCTTTCGTTGTATTTCATAGGTGGTTCCTCCCTTATTATAATTTGATATTTTATAATTTTTTGAAACATACCTATTGTTACAATAAAAAATCCTGTAGAATTATATTGCTTTTTAGTGTAATAAACACTATAATTAAATAAATTAATAACATTAGCAAAACAGGAGAAATCCTGCGACGCAAAGCTACAGGGTCTGGAAAAACACTTTGATTTTGAATGATAGCCAGTTGCATTGATGGAATAATTTCATCAAAAAAAGATAAACTCAGACCTATTTAGATGGTTTGAGTTTTTTTATACAAAAAGATGGAAAAAGAATACTGTATATCTGAAAAAGTAATTATTCAAATAGAAGAACGATTATCATCATATGCCTATGAAACAGGTGGAATTTTAGGCGTTAAGAATGGAATGATAGATATATTTATATTTGATGAGGGGATTCCAATAGAAGATAAAAATGAATATATCCCGAATATTACTATATTAAATGAAACGTTGAAGAAATGGAAAAAGGAAAGGATAGGTTTTGTTGGCTTAGTACATAGCCACATATCAACAACAAGTTTATCTTTTGCGGACATTTCTTTTGCACGAAAAATACTATTTGTCAATGAGCTTGATTGGATTTTTATGCCAATATATGTTTTGGCTTGTCAGTCGTTGATTTGGTTTATGGTTACAAAACAAGAGGTATATAAACTATTAATTAAAGGAGGATTTATTATGGGCAAGGAAAAGGTGGTTACATTACCAGAGGGAAAATGCTGTGGGTATTGTTGTGGAGATTGTATATATATGGATCTCTACTCAAAGAATAAGTATGATGAGGCATACTGCGGTAAGTACGGAAAGTATTATCCGCCATCATCAAGCGCAAGTTCGTGCAGCTATTTTTCAGAAAAATAATTTTTAAAAAATTATTTAACAAAGACAAGGAATTGCATTTATATGCAATTCTTTGTCTTATGCTACAGCATTTTATAATGTCATTTGCTAGTAAATTATCAAATTAATAATTTGTAAAATGGGGGTGAGAAATCGTATGAGTGATTTAGCATTTGAAAAACAAAATCTTTTTAAACTGAATAATTATGCTAATTTGAAAGCTAAGAAAGGTGATCCAGATGCACAATCTTATTTGGCTGAAGCTTTTTTTTGGGGGTGGGGATGTGAACAAAGTTATTCAGACTTTATAAAATGGGATATTTTAGCGGCACATAATGGTTCACCGGTATCTGCTAGAAGAATGTTTTTATATTATTTGAGTAACGGACGCCCTGATTTGGCAGGGGAATTGTATTATGATTATACTAATAACAGTGTTAATGCGGTTGACTTAATTAAGTTATCCTCTGAAATTAAAGTATATGGCATTAATGCGTTTTTAAACTTTAGCGCAAAAAGTAGCACGGTATTAGAATTTATAGATAAATATGAACAAAAATATGATTTGTCAGAAGAAAATAGGGAGAAAGATTTTTATAGCTACCTTGATGAGTTTCCAAGGAGTGAAGAGCCGAATTTATTTAGAGGAATATGTTATCTTTTTGGATTTGGAACAAAAATAGATTGCAGTAAGGCTTTTGATTATTTCAAGAGTATAAAATACTCATATATTCAAGAACCGGTTATTGAAGGAATATCCTATATGTATAGTATATATGAGATAAATAATGAGAAAATATATGAATCAGGACAACTTCCGTTGTTAGATATTAATGATTTTGATAGTAGTATTCATAGTTTTTATAGTTTTTACAGGCATGCCATATATCTGTATTCGAGAGGCTTTGAAAGAGCGTTAAAATGGATAGAGGGAAAAAATATCTAGTATTATCACATAATGATGTGGAGAAATAATAATATAATCAATTAGATTGAGTTCTAGATTTATATAGAAGGTGAGGTGACAATTTATATGTGGTTATTGAGTATTGTTTTAATAGTTATAGTTGTAAAGATTATTAAAGCTTCAAAATCAGATTTGACAGATGATGCAGAAATTAAATATGGATCGGTATATTCTGCGGATAATACTAATAGTACTTACCAACAAGAACAGGTAACATACAATTACTATGATTCACAATATAACATTGGTTATAATGTTTATGCAGAAATATTGGTTAATAGTCCTTTTATGCAATACTATCCTTTTTTTATGACACTTAGACGTGATTATCCGTTTTATGACTTGAATAATTATAAAATGCTATTATGGTCTCTTTATCATGGCCGTATAATTGAAGCTAATGGTTATTATATTCTTGAATCAATCAAAGCGGACTTTCCATATTTGTGCGAAACAAAATATGAATATGACTTGATTCAACAGATATATAATTGTAGTGTTTTCGAAGGCAACCTTGTGTATAGCATAAGATCGTTACAAAAAGTGTATGGAGATGTAAATTCACCTCTGTATCACCCAGATAAATTATTATTCTGGAAAAAAGTACTTGTCAGTATGAGTGAAGTTAATTATGATGACGATTTTTATATGAGTGCTTTTGGTAAACATATCAATTCAAAAAGCAAACGATTATATGGACTATATTTTGAAGCTTACGAAGCAATAGTGTCAGTTGATGATAATGAAGACTATATGTTTTCAGCATTGGAAAAGTCTAAGATTATTGAAGCGTTCAAGGAAAAATGTATTAATGATTATGTAACAGCGAGAGTAGAAGCGTATTCTTTAAAACTTGATAGAGTAGATGAGAAGATAAAGAAATTTGAGGAAATAATTGATAAATATATGGAAACAATTGCAGGCGGTTCTGATATTTATTGTTATTTAGTAAATTTATATAATAAAAAACTTACATCTTTTACCAATCAAATGATACCTAATGAAGATAAAACTGATATTATAAATAAGAAAGTTGAATGTGTAAAGAAGGGAGCTGAGATTAATGATGGTTTATATTCAGGCAAATTACAAAGAGAATTGGCCACTTATTATTTAGTAGGATTCAATAACATACCGAAAGATATAAACCAAGCAATAAGGTTTTTAATGAAAGCAAGGAATAATGGTATAGACATTTCTGAGGTTGTACACCGATATAATCTTGTTTTGGATGATATTAATGGTTTTTCTGGGGACTTTTCATTTTTTGGATATGTTCAATAATGGGGTAAGAGATTTCTGATTATTATCGTACTAAGTCCTAAAAAACGTGATGTAAGTATTCCTTATATTTCTTGGATTGGGGGTGATGATTATGAACTATAGTGGGATTCAATGTAAGTGTTGCGGGTATTATAATTCAAAATCAAATAAGAATTTCATTTGTGAAAACTGTGGAAGTTTATTATCTGAAGAAGTTGTTAATAATGTTTCGCAAAATAGCATTGTAAAAGCTTTTCAGCCACATTTACAATACTGTAGTAATCAAGGTTATAATTATGTAACCCCTAACAATAATTCATATGGTAATACATATGTATCTAATGTTGGTTATTCTTCTAGCAATTATCGTAATAATCCAAATAACGTAATAATCAATGTGCCATATACGCCAATTGCTAACTCAAATCAAATGGTTAATAGAAGTGATGCTGTTTATGGGGAAACAAATCAGCCGGCTTCGGGTGCAAGTGTTTTTTTTGCATCATTAGGTATAATTGCGCTGACACTTTTTACCATGTATTCAAATGAAGAAACACGAATAGAGAGTATAGTAAACTGGATATCAATGATCATGACAGCTGGATTAACAATTATGGAATTAATAGATCAGTGTACCAGAAAAAAACAAAACCTGAAGAAGGGTTTAAAAGGATCAGTAAAGACATTTGCAATAACATGGATTATTTCATTAATATTAATGGTTATTGTCTCGCTAATTGTAAAGTACTTTGGAGAAATAGTGTTCTTAATTATTGTTCTTGCTGCAGTATTTTATGTACCTGAAACAGTATTGGTTATTATTTTTTAAAATATAAATTAGTAAGTTGATTATATACAGAAAGTGCAAAAAAAATATTTACCGGTAATGACGATGCATGAGAAATATCGTGCATTAAGCTATGGAGTCTGAAGAAGTTATTTAGTGGCGGTCAGTTGCACTGATAATACTATTTGTAAAATGAGGCTCAGACTAGTCATTATGGTTTGAGCCTTTATTGGCTATAAATGCTTTATGGAGAGGATGAATATGAGTATTAGGAAACTAAAAATATATAGGAATATTTCAGTATTTTTAATCTTTAGTGGGCTGATTTTTTACGGGAGTGTTGCATTTATTGGTTATAATAATTTGTCTCAGAAAATATATAAAGAAGATAAATACCAGGAAGCGGTGAGACTTTTTGAAAAGGCAGATGCGGATATAGATGACGAACTACTTGAAAAATCGTACGAAATATTCGATTCAATTGAAGATTATAAGGATGCGTCAAAATATATTGACAAATATGCAATTCTTAAGAGAAGTATTAACATTTATTATAGTGCTAAAAAGCTAATGAATGGAGGATTTGACGATAAGATAAAAGCGGCAGAGATGTTCTATTCCATAAGAAATTATTGGGATTCGTATGAGCAGGAAGAACTAATTTATAAAAATATTATAATAGAATCCCAAAAATTAAGGGAGAATTCAGATTATGATGCTGCTGAAAACAAACTAAAAAAAATCCCGAATTATTCAAAATATCATTCGGAAGCATATAAAATGCTTGAAGATATTGAAAATGAAAGAGAAATTGCTCAAATGAAAGAGAAGTATAAGATCGCTATTAATCATTTCAATGAAGGGTTATATGATATCGCTCAAATAGAATTCGTTAATTTGCAAGATTATGAAGAATCAAAGAATTATTTGAATACGATTGGTGAGAAATATTTAAAAGAAGCCGAGGAAAAGTTGGAAGCAAAAGATTATTACGCTTGTCTTGAGTGCCTTGGAAGAATAATGACAGAAAAAGAATATCCGGTTGGATATGAAAGGGCAATTCAGCTGAAGAATAAAGTATATGAGGAATATAGTATATATGTTGAAAATACTGCTTCTTCATTGATAGCAACAAAAGGATATGATGCAATGGTAGAATTTATGGGTTCTGTTGATAATAAATTATATTCAAGAGAACGTGTAGAACAGGTGTTAGAAAAATATAAACCATTGCCATTAACAAGTATAAATTATTATGATTCTTCAATATTTAATTATGTAATAGATAATTATGACGATAGCAATTCGGAGTTAGAGGCGTGTGATGAGTTAATTGATGAATATGGTGATACGCACACTAACTGTTTAAGTGGAGGAGGGCGTGCTCTTAAATATCATTTAGGTAAAAAATATCACTATTTATCTGGAAGCGTTTTTGTATTACAAAACGAAAAAGCAACAGAACAGTTTCCGGTATATTTTGAGGTAGATGATATTAATGGTAATGTTTTATATAGTGTAGTACATAAATCGGGCTTTCCAAACGAATCGTTTAGTATAGATGTATCTCAAGTAGATGATGTGATAATTAAATTTGATGCAGAGCGTTTTGAAGAATCAGGATTGTTTTTTGTTGATGGATATATATTTGGAGGATTAGAAATATATCTGATCCCTTAGGCAGGAGGCGTTATGATATTACGTAGAGTTTTTTTATTATCAGTTTTTTTCATCTCAATACCTGCGATAATGTTGTACTATATATTGAATTATGATCCAGGTGTTGAAACATTAAAATATTTGGAAATAGCAGTTGTTGTTTTGGGCATTATGTATGGTGTTATTGGTAGAAGACTTTTTAAAAAAGCTATTCCCATAAAGTATGAAAAAAGGATAAAGGCAATTGAAAATTTTGTTGAAAGAAATGGTTTTTTACCATTAAACACTTATAATATTAAAGATATTGCAAATTATTCCTTGTATGAGGATTTTTGGGCGCGTGAGTTTGAGAAAATGCTGAAAGATTATGAAAATGTATCGAGATATGTGGGATTAGGAACAAAACTAGATTGGCTCAGATTATATCTTGCGTGTTTTCCAAATGCAATAATTTCCATCAATCTGCAAGAACAGTATAAAATAGCTGAAAAAGAATTTGATGATTTGTTATCTAACATTAATAATGATATAAATAATAATCCAGACAAAAATTGGGATGATAAAGGCATAATTAATTATATTAATGATAATTATAGAATTTCTTTTGATGAGGTGAAATTCAATTTATTTAAAAAATATCTTTCTGATAGAAAAAAATATATAACAAAACCAGTTAAATCAAATTTAGTTAAAAGTGAACTTAGGGAACTTATGGATAAAACTGATAGGGAGTTTGCTATGAAAATTGAAGAAACGAAAAAACTTAATGAAAATGAAAAAGAAGAGATTAATAACAATCCTCCAAATAATCCTTTGATTATTGAATTGAAAGATAGTGAGGGTGAGATGGTAAAAGCAGAAATTGTTAAACAATATATTGAAGGGGATAGAAGATATGTTGTTGCTAATGATCTAAGCAATGATGAAGATTGTTATATTTTAGAGTTACGAACAACAGAAATGGGCGATGAATTAATAAGCATCGATGATGAGGCGGAGTTTAATAGATTAGTAGCGTTAATAGAAGAAGCAGAAAAATATGCTGAAGAAAATGCTCAGAAATAAAAGGGTTGTAGTAATAACAATATAAATATAAAAAACAATAAAGCATAATAACAGGGCGTTACCATCAGGTAACGCCCTGTTATCATAATATATATAATACTATCTCGAACACCTAAACTGCAGTTCTTCCCAGCGTCTGTCGACCTCTTCCTGGTACTGTGCAAGAAGGCCTTCATTTTCAGGCTTGAAAAGATGCTTGAAACGTCCCTGTGTCTTGAGGAAGTCTTCGATCGGAAGCTTCTTCTTAGGCTCGTAGTTGAGGATCCATTTACCGTCAACAACCTCGAAGAGAGGCCAGTAGCAGGTCTCAACTGCAAGCTTGCAGATGTTTGCAATATCGGATGTTTCGTATCTCCAGCCTCTTGGGCATGGTGCCATAACATTGAGGAAGGCTGCTCCAGGTGTGTAGATGGCTTTCTCAGCCTTAACATAGAGATCCTTCATGTTATTTGTAAATGTAGTCTGAGCAACATACGGAATGTTGTGTGATGCGATGATAGCAGCGAGATCCTTGCGGTTCTGCATTTTTCCGTTTGAAACCTTACCTACAGGAGTTGTAGTTGTATCTGCATACATTGGTGTAGCAGATGAACGCTGAATACCTGTGTTCATGTATGCACCGTTGTCGTAGCAGACATAAACGAGGTCATGGTTACGCTCCATAGCTCCTGAAAGCGACTGGATACCGATGTCGTATGTACCGCCGTCACCACCGAAGGTTATGAATTTATAAGTATCATCGATCTTGCCGCGCTTCTTAAGTGCGTTATACGCAGTCTCAACACCTGCGAGAGTAGCGCCTGCGCAGGCAAATGCATTGTGGATGTAGCTGTCTTCATATGCTGTATATGGATACATAAATGAAGAAACCTCGAGACATCCGGTTGCATTTCCGATAACTGCGTGGTCCTCAGGCTTAAGGGCTCTGAGTACTGTTCTTACTGTGATACCTGCACCGCATCCGGCACAGAGTCTGTGTCCCGGAGCAAGACGTTCCGGTTTATTCATTACTTCTTTAAAGTTATAAGCCATTTTCGTCCCCTCCTTACTTTCTAAGTCCTATATACTGGAACTGTTCTACAGGTTTTGTACCTGCGGCATACTCTGAAAGCTGTGTATAAACTGCTTCAGCTTCTTCAACTGTGTAGTCACGACCGCCGATTCCGTAGAAATAGTTAACTGCGATAGTCTGTACGCCTGCATCCATAAGGGCAGCCTTAAGCTCTGAACCAACAGGGCCTCCCTGTCCAGAGAAGCTTTCTGCTCTGTCGAGGATAGCGACAGCTTTAACATTTTTAAGTGACTCAGCAAGTTCTTCACCAGGGAATGGTCTGAATACTCTGATCTTGATCATGCCGGCCTTGATGCCTTTCTCGCGGAGAGCGTCAACTGCGTCCTTGGTTGTACCTGCTGCTGAACCCATGATCACGATAGCGTATTCTGCATCTTCCATATTGTACTCCTCGAAGAGACCGTACTTTCTTCCTGAAAGCTGTTCAAATTCCTTGCATACATCAAGGATGACCTTCTTGGCATTCTTCATGGCAAGACGCTGGTTCATCTTTGTTTCCATATAAAATGGAGAATTTGCGTATGGACCGATAGCCATTGGCATGTCTGCATTTAAGAGGAAGTTTGCAGGCTCATATTCGCCAACGAAATTCCTTACAGACTCGGTATCCATTGTTTCAATATTCATAACAGCATGGCTGGTGATGAAACCGTCCTGACAAACCATCATTGGAAGCATTACGTCAGGATGCTCTGTTACACGGTAAGCCATGATGAAGTTATCATAAGCCTCCTGATTGGTCTCAGCATAAACCTGAAGCCATCCGGAATCTCTTGCACCCATTGTATCTGAGTGGTCGCAGTTGATGTTGATAGGTCCTGTGAGGGCTCTGTTTACTGCACAGAGTACCAGAGGAAGTCTGTCAGATGCTGCGATGTAAAGCTCCTCCCACATGAATGCGAGACCGCAGGAAGAGGTAGCTGTAAGTGCACGCGCACCTGCAGCGGAAGCGCCGATAGCGGCACTCATTGAGCTGTGCTCTGACTCAACCGGTATAAATTCTGTATCGATCTCGCCATTTGCGATAAAGGTTGAGACCATCTGAGGAATCTCTGTTGAAGGAGTGATAGGAAATGCTGGCATTACGTCAGGGTTAACCTGCTTTATTGCAAGTGCAACTGCTTCATTTCCGGACATTCTGTCACGTTTAGCTACCATTTACAGACCCTCCTTCATTGTTATTGCCTTGAAGCTGCAGACCTTGGCACAGATGCCGCAGCCCTTGCAGTGATCATAATCAAAATCCTGTCTCTTGCCGTCAACAACTGGAATACAGCTGTCAGGGCAGAATGGAGCGCAGAGAAGGCAGTTAACGCATTTTTCCCAGTTCATTACAGGAGTCTGTGTTCTCCATTCACCTGTCTTGAACTCGCGTGATCCGCCGCCGCCATAAACCTGGTTTCCAAGAGTCATATCCTGAAATGGGGCTTTTTCATTTACCTTCTTTATATCAGTAGGATTATTTACATTTTTATTCTTATTCTCGGCCATTACTTAACCTCCTCTAATGCCATTCTGAGGGCCTTCATGTTACCTTCGATAACTTCCGGCTTCTTGGCAAATTTATGCTTGTAGGATTCTTCCATCTGCTTCAGGAATTCATCCGGATCCATGATGTTTGCAACCTTAACGATAGCTGCAAGCATAGGAGAGTTAGGAAAATATTTTCCGAGGGCTTCTATAGAGATCTTTCTGGCGTCAATGGTATAAACCTTGCCCTTGTAGCCTCGGAGGAGAGATACGATCTCTTCCTTTGAATGTTCAGTGTTGATAACGATGGCGCCATCCTCTGAAAGTCCGTTTGTTACATCAACGGCGTGAAGAAGTGTCTCATCAACAACTACAACATAATCCGGATTGTAAATGTTTGAGTGGGCGCGAATCTCTGTGTCGCCTATTCGGTTATAGGCTGTGATAGGAGCACCCATACGCTCCGGACCGTACTCAGGGAAGCCCTGCACATACATGCCGGTGCTCCAGGCAACGTCAGCAAGAAGAAGTGCTGCGGTTTTTGCACCCTGGCCGCCTCTTCCGTGCCATCTGATCTCGATGTGTTTTTTCATTTTATCTTACTCCCTTATTTATGAAGATTTTTTACATAGTAGTTTAAAAGCAAAACATTTATTATAGTAGAAACACAGGTGCTGAAACGAAAATACCCCGGAAAAGTCCGGCCGGCAATCCGAATACTTAGTGTTTTGCATAATGTATAGATTATAGCACTATAAATAAAAATGTAAAGAGTAAAAATTGCGGAAAATAATAACAAATACCAAAAAAATTATCGAAAATGATTTTTGGGGTGATTTTGCAGTTTAAAAATTGCATAAAAAACCTTCTTTATAATATTGATAACCTATGGTAAGATAAAGATTAAAGTTTTTCGTTAATATTTTATCCTGGAGAAATATATGAGCGATACATGTTGTGGAATTACATATGTTAAAGGCGAAAGCTTCTGCATCAAATGCGGAAAGCCTCTTGGAAATTACACAGACAGTGCTTTCGTCCCTGAGAAGGATATCACTGATTGCCCGACCGTCATTATCGATATGGCGCAGATAGCTGAGGAGCTTAGAGGGAAAAATGATGACTCAGAGATGGAGACGGTTGCCTTAAGGCAGGAGGACAAGCTTGATTCTGCATTTGAGGATGTATTAAATGCGCCTGCAGGAGAAAATGCAGTTATCGAGCAGCCGGTACAGCCAGCAAATCCGAATCAGAAAGCTGGAATGCAGCAGGGACAGGTGAACCGACCTGTGAATGCAGCACCGGGACAGCAGAGACCTGTGAATGCAGCACCGGGACAGCAGGGGCCTGTGAATGCAGCACCGGGCCAGCCAAGACCTGTGAATGCAGCACCGGGCCAATCAAGACCTGCAAACAGTGCACCAGCTCAGCAGCCGGGACCACAGCTTCCTGCAGTACAGCCAAGACAAAATCGTCCTGTAAATCATCCTGCAGCTCCTGTACAGAGACCGGTGGCCGTAAAAAGAAATGAAAATGACATCAGAGAGAAGAAGGAAAATGACAAGAGCGTGGGAATGCTCGTAGCCTGCATCATTGTGATCGCCATTACAGTCTTCGGACTTGGCGCGATACTTCTCTTTACCTATAAATATAAGATATCACCGGATTATAATCAGTACAGCGGAGAAGCCGCAGCCGGCGTTCTGGAATATAACATTCCGGAAGACGATGCTGAGAACGGAGGTGGTAACTGATGAAGAAGAGATCGGGTATCATAATACTTTTGATTTCATTTCTCTTCATTGCCGCAGAGGTTCTGGCATTTATGATATTCATCAGGCCGGACATGAAGATGGAAGAATTCTATGATGAAGCTGTAAAGGGCAATTTTGAAGGGATGAACCGGATCTACAGCTCGCTCAGCAGGGATGACAAGGAAGATGCGCTGGGACTTATGAACGACATTGCTGTTCATTTCACAAATGATTACATCAGCGGCAAGATAAACTATGATGAATTAAGCGTTGTGCTTCAGGCAATCCTTGACATGGACGAGATCGTTCGTAAGGATGACCTTTCGGGCGGCGGCAAGTTCAGCAGCAACTGGATCAAATGCTATACAAGCGCCAACAAAAAGGAGCTGGACAGAAGATTTAAGATTTGTGCCAATGAGCTTTGCTTAAATGGAAGAGAAGGTTCATATGACAGATATCTTGTGGATTTCAGAAATGTATATAATCTTACATATGCTGCCGGCGGCTCTGTATCAAACAGCCAGAGAAATCTCAGTAAAGATTATGTAAACGAGATAGATGCATTTTTCGAAAAAAGGATCAATTCACTTTACAACAGTTATCTGAATGGCAAGATAGAAAATGATATGATCCAGGCTTATATTGATACATCGAAGGAGCTTTTTTCAGGAAATGCCGAAAGTGCGGCTAGTGCCATAGAAGAGGAGCACAGTGCTCTTGGAAGCTTCGATGAGAATTTTGACAAATTTCAGAGCATGATCGACAACGGTCAGTACGTTGAAGCGGTCGATGGCCTTGATAAATATGTTGAAGAGAAGAGAAATGACAGGCTTTTCAAGGATTATCTGACCAAATTCGAGGAACTCAGAAAAAGAGCTGTGGAGATGGCGGCAGGCTTCTATCCTTCAGAGATACTTAACCTGATCAAGAAAAATGATATAAACGGCGCAGCCGATCTTCTTGATAAGGTTGATAAGGTATTTGGAAATGAAGTAAATCTGACCGAGCAGAAAGCATTTCTCAGTAATTACTGGAAGCTTGCATATTATAACTACATGGTAAATATGGAGGACAACCTCCGCATGGATCTCAGCAGAGGCGTTTCTGTCGGAGAATTCAGCAACAGCCTTGATATCAATCAGAGCACCGGCAAACCGGATCTTATGTGCTTCAAGGATCTTGACGGCGGCGGTATTCCTGAGCTTATATTATATAATAGCAGTACCGGTTTCACTTACATCTTTACCTGCATGGAAGGAAGAGTTGACCTTGCGGGCTGCCTGAAGGTGCTTGCATACGGTAAGGATCCCTGCGATATCATCGCCGAGCCTTACAGCGGAAATGCCGGAAATATGGAAGTAAAGCGTGTTCTCTGCCGTTACAGCCAGTCGAATGCTTCATTTTCGGTTGAAAAATACTGCTACAGGAACAGGGATTATACATATTTTAATATAAATGGAACCGAGTATCAGATACTGCCTGAGGATCCTTCAAAGCCGAAGGAGGAAAAGGGCGAGGATTTCGCAGTTATAGTCAAGAGATTTGATGATGCTGAGAAAGAGATCGCAGACTATACTGAAAAATGGGGCTGCGAGCCTCCTGAATCAGACAGTGTAACGATCATCAGATATTTCGATTATATTTACAGCTATAAATAATAGCAGGGAGAGAGACGGATGGAAGAAAAAAATGCTGTTAGACATCTTGATAACGGAGTAGATCTTATTAAGGAGGACGGACAGTTTTATGCAGTGGTAGAGGGCGAGAGACTTCTTATCAGCCGAGAGGAGGTTCTTCTGATACTCTCTAATCATGATTTTGTATTCAATGTGATAATCAATGCCAAGAGAAAGCATGATTTCAATACATTTATGGACCGTTACAGTCCGATGGAATATTAAACTTTATTTCCATCAGCCATTTTGCTAATTTCTGTTGCAAATGATGCTAAAGATAACAGAAAATGCAAGGACAGTGGTATGGAAAAAGCATATGGATTCGGTTAATATATTTACAAGCAGTAACCACATGAATCCATATGTTATACAGCGTCATAGGAAGCTAAAACTCTTCCGGACGCGGATAATACAATAGTTATTTCTATTCATAATATATTTATGAAAACTATATTTTTAATATAACTTGGAGGAAACAAAAATGGTTAAACTTTATGACGGCGGAGCTTATCTTCTTAACGGAACAACACTTGTTGCAGATGATGCTTCAGCTGAGCACACTCTCAAGGAGCAGGGCATCAGCACATCAAAGGAAGAGGCTGCAAAGAACACTATGGCTTACGGAATCCTTGAGGCACACAATACTTCAGGAAATATGGAAGGCCTTAAGATCAAATTTGACAAGATGACATCACATGATATCACATTTGTCGGCATCATTCAGACCGCAAGGGCTTCAGGACTTAAGGAGTTTCCTATCCCTTATGTGCTTACAAACTGTCATAACTCACTTTGTGCAGTTGGAGGAACCATAAATGAGGATGACCACATGTTTGGTCTTTCATGTGCAAAGAAGTACGGCGGAATCTATGTTCCTCCTCATCAGGCAGTTATTCACCAGTACGCAAGAGAAGAGCTTGCTGAGTGTGGTGCCATGATACTTGGTTCAGACAGCCACACAAGATACGGTGCTCTTGGTACAATGGCAATCGGTGAAGGCGGCGGCGAGCTTGCAAAGCAGCTCCTCGGCAAGACCTACGATGTAGCACGTCCGGGCGTTGTAGCTGTATATCTTGACGGCGAGCCTGCAAAGGGCGTTGGTCCTCAGGACGTAGCTATCGCACTTATCGGAGCTACATTTGCAAATGGATATGTTAAGAATAAGGTAATGGAATTTGTAGGACCTGGAATCTCTAAGCTTTCTACAGATTACCGTATCGGTATAGATGTAATGACAACAGAGACAACATGTCTTTCTTCAATCTGGAGAACAGATGAAGAGACAAGAAGATGGTTCGATGTTCATTACAGACCAGAAGCTTATAAGGAAATGAATCCTGGCAGTGTTGCATATTATGACGGCGTTATCTACGTTGACCTTTCAAAGATCAAGCCTATGATCGCTATGCCATTCCACCCAAGCAATGCATTTACTATAGAAGAGTTAAATGCAAACCTCATGGATATCCTTCATGAGACAGAGGAGAAGGGCAGAAAGCAGCTTACAGGAAAGGTTGAATTCAAGCTTACAGACAAGGTTCGTGACGGAAAGCTCTATGTTGAGCAGGGAATCATCGCAGGCTGCGCAGGCGGCGGATATGAGAATATCTGTGATGCAGCTGATATCCTTCGTGGAAAGTATATTGGAAATGATGAATTCACACTTTCTGTTTACCCTGCAAGTACACCGATAATGATGCAGCTTGCAAAGAACGGTACTATCGCTGATCTCCTTGAGACAGGTGCTATCGTTAAGACAGCATTCTGCGGACCTTGCTTCGGTGCAGGAGATACACCTGGCAACAATGCACTCAGTATCAGACATTCAACAAGAAACTTCCCTAACAGAGAGGGTTCTAAGATACAGAACGGTCAGATCTCATCAGTTGCTCTTATGGATGCACGTTCGATCGCAGCTACAGCTGTTAATAAGGGCTTCCTTACAGCAGCAACAGATCTTGATGTAGAGTTTACAGGACCAACATATTTCTTCGACAGAAAGATCTATGATAACAGAGTTTATGACGGATACAAGAAGGCTGATCCATCAGCAGAGATCAAGTTTGGTCCGAACATCAAGGACTGGCCTGAAATGCCTGCGCTTACAAAGCACGTACTTCTTAAGGTTGCATCAGTTATAAATGATCCTGTTACAACAACAGATGAGCTTATCCCTTCAGGAGAGACTTCATCATTCAGATCAAATCCTCTCGGACTTGCTGAGTTCACACTTTCACGTAAGGATCCTCAGTATGTTGGAAGAGCAAAGGCTATACATGAATTAGAGCTTAAGCGTGAAGAGGGCGAAAAGCTCTGCAAGATAAATGATGAGCTTCATACAGTTGTTCATACATTAAAAGAGAAGTTCGCTGACGTTAAGGGCAGCGAGATTGGTATAGGAAGTACAATATTTGCTGTTAAGCCTGGTGACGGTTCAGCTCGTGAGCAGGCAGCATCATGCCAGAAGGTTCTTGGCGGATGGGCAAATATCGCAAAGGAATATGCTACCAAGAGATATCGTTCAAACCTTATCAACTGGGGTATGCTTCCATTTGTTATAGATGAAGACTTTGCCTTTGATAATGATGATTACATCTTTGTACCTGATATCATTGAGGCGCTTGATACAAAGAATGATGACATCAAGGCGTATGTTGTTAATAAGGATATGAAGGAACTTACTCTTCACCTTGGAGCACTTACAGACGATGAGAGAACTATCATCAAGAAGGGCTGTCTTATAAATTATTACAGAGACTGATAAAAAGCTTTGTGAATGGTTAAAAGGAGGGATGACTGATGGATATTGGTTTTAACCCGACGACATGGCTTATCCTGGCTGCGATAATGATAGTCATCGAGATCATTACGCTCGGACTTTCAACAGTATGGTTTGCCGGAGGAGCTGCTGCCGCAGCGCTTGCGGCGGGACTTGATGCACCGGAGTGGCTGCAGGTTGTCATTTTCATGGTTGTTTCCGCCGGAATGATATTTCTGCTCAGACCTATCGCTAAGAGAAGACTTAATCTTCATGTGGTTCCGACAAATGCGCAGAGCCTTGTAGGAACTAAGGTTAAGGTACTTAAGCTTACCGATAAGCCGGGTATAGCGGTAACCAGGATAAATGATGTTGAATGGCGTATCGGATATGAAGGACAGGTCAAGGTTGGAGATGATCTTGAGGTTGAGGAGATCTCAGGAACCAAGCTGATCTGTAAGAAGCCGTAGGAACAGGGATACAGTATTTTTAAGCAGTAAGTTGATACAGTATTTATTTATCATTCAGACAGTGTTTTATATGTAGAAAGGGGTAATTACTATGAATCCGGCATTAGTTGCAATTTTAGTCGTTGTTGTAGTACTCATTTGCGGCTCGGTAAGAGTTGTAAAGCAGGCACAGGCGTACGTTATCGAGAGACTCGGAACCTATACAGGAACCTGGCAGACAGGTCTTCACCTTAAGATGCCTCTCTTTGATAAGGTTGCAAGAGTTGTTTCGATGAAGGAGCAGGTTGCGGATTTCCCTCCTCAGCCGGTTATCACAAAGGATAACGTTACAATGAGAATTGATACGGTTCTCTTCTTCCAGATCACAGATCCGAAGCTTTACTGCTACGGCGTTGAGAATCCTATCGCAGCTATCGAGAATCTTACAGCAACAACACTTAGAAATATCATCGGTGATCTTGAACTTGACCAGACACTTACTTCAAGAGAGACGATCAACTCAAAGATGAGAGCTACTCTTGATGAGGCAACAGATCCTTGGGGAATCAAGGTAAACCGTGTAGAGCTTAAGAACATCATGCCTCCTGCAGCTATCCAGGAAGCAATGGAGAAGCAGATGAAGGCAGAACGTGAAAGACGTGAGCAGATCCTTCGTGCAGAAGGTGAGAAGAAGTCAGCTATCCTTGTTGCAGAAGGTGAGAAGGAAGCAAAGATCCTCCGTGCCGAGGCTGAGAAGCAGGCAATGATCCTTGCAGCAGAAGCTGAGAAGGAAGCTACGATCAGAAAGGCAGAAGGTAATGCACAGGCCATCGTTGAAGTACAGAAGGCAAATGCAGACGGTATCAAGCTTCTGAACGAGGCTTCTCCTACAGATCAGGTACTTACGATAAAGAGCCTGGATGCATTTATGAAGGCTGCTGACGGAAGAGCTACAAAGCTTATCATTCCTTCAGATATCGCAGGTGTTGCAGGACTTGTATCTGCAATCTCTGAGACAGCAAAGACCGTAAAGCAGGATCCACCTGCAAAGGTTAACGGATAATAAAATATATAAAATAATAAACCCTGCCGGACCATGGTGATCATGATCCGGCAGGGTTTTTAATTGCTAAGCATTTTGTTCGGTTGAAATAAAACCATATAAGATATGATGTGCGTCTATGCGGTGTAAGATATATGCTTAATTCGCAGACTGGCTGTAGATTATATCTATCAGGTTTTCGATAAGTGCGATGTCCTCGGTAAGATTTGTCATCTCTTTGTTGTAATCCATATTTATTCCAACGCCGGTGTCAAAGGCATTTCTTTTGGTATTGATAGCCATGTAGAGCATATGATTATAGCAGCAGAGACCGAGGTTTCCGTAGCGGCTGATAATATACTGGAGCTTTTCCATCATAGGCGGCGTCAGGAGATAGAAGGCATCAACAGGGCTTTCGGCAACGATCTTGAAGGCTTTGTTGAAGGAAACGTTTTCGGTGTCAACCTCGGGGTAGTCTCTCTTCCTGAGTCCCTGAGCAAAATGGAACTTTTTGGAGGTAAGACGTACATAGGAGGTTTCCTTAGGATATTCGATAGCAATGATACGACCTTTAAAATAAGTGGTCGTGCTGGTATTGCCTTCGCTGTCCGTTGTCTCTTCTTCTATAGTAACATCAGCCTGCGAGAAGTTAATGCCCTTGTACTTCGCTCTTAAATAGTCCTCGGAATGGTAAACATTTCCCCTTGATATAAGGTTCATACTGTAAACAAACTGAGATGAGAAGCCTTCCTCCCATCTATAGTCGACATTTTGAAAATGCTGCTCAAGGAGCCTTTTTACAATGTTGTTTTTATAATATTTATTGAATTCTTTTTTCTTCTTCGATGCAATAACGATTATGATGACTCCGGCAAGTATTCCCAGAATGCAGAAGACCATGGTCATTGTAAATACAGCAAGAAGTATGGAAAATGCGATGACTGCACCGCCGGATAGATACATGAAAAAGCATTTTCTCCGGAGGAGATTCATTTCATCAAAAGACATTTGTTCGTTCATTTTTACCCTCTTTCTTATGAAATCTGTTAAAATCTGTAATTAATATAGTATCATAATATCGCGTGACGGGGTAGAGTGAAAACATTTAAAAATCTATTAAGCAGAATGCTGACGCTTGCGGCATTTTATGATAGAATAGACCGGTGTGGAGAAAAATACGTAATTTTTGGTATTAACCTTTATTATCTTTATTATATATGAAAAGAGGTAGTTCTAAATGATAGAAAGAGTTGATGATCTGAAGGATCTTGCTGCATCAGAAATTGAAAATATAAAAAATGATGCTGCAAGGGTTATAAGTGAGATTTACGACAAATCAAAGATAAAGGAAGGACAGCTTTTTGTGATCGGCTGCTCGTCAAGTGAGATCATTGGAAAGCATATGGGCAGCTCTTCAAGCGCAGATGCTGCAGAAGCGGTTTACAGTGTGATAGCTCCATTTCTTAAGGAGAAAGGAGTAGATCTTGCCGTTCAGTGCTGCGAGCATCTCAATAGAGCACTTGTGCTGGAGAGAAGTGTTGCCGAAAAGTACGATCTTGAGCAGGTAAATGCAGTGCCGCAGTATCATGCGGGCGGCGCATTTGCGGTGACTCATTATAATAATCTGAAAGAGCCGGTTCTGGTTGAAAATATCAAAATGAGGGCTTCTGCCGGAATGGATATAGGCGGAGTACTTATCGGAATGCATATTCATCCTGTGGCTGTGCCTCTCAGGCTCGATAATAAAACTATCGGAGACGCAACTATAATCGCTGCAAGATATCGTCCTAAATATGTCGGGGGAATCAGAGCGGCATATAACGAGGAGCTTGAGTGATCAGAGCTGCGGACAATGAGGAGCTTGAGTGATCAGAGCTTTGGATAACAAGGGAAATTTAGACTTTTCGCAGGAAAAGCATATTGATTTTATCAGGTTAAATCGGATATACTGAATAAGAATTTGCCCAGGGACCGGCAGGAACAGCCGGATGAATGAATGCTCTGCAGAGGCGGACGGATCAGAGACGTCAGTCATGCGGGTATTAGAGGGTAAGAAATGAGGTGCTTTGGAAAATGGCATATAATGCAGAAAAGATAAAGGTTTTGAAAGGTCTTGAACCTGTCAGACTTCGTCCGGGTATGTATATCGGCAATACCGGCCGAAGCGGTCTTAACCATCTGGTTCAGGAGATCATCGACAACTCGGTGGATGAACACCTTGCCGGCTACTGCAATAATATCGAGGTTGTAATAAATGAAGACGGTTCTGCTACTGTTTCGGATGACGGACGAGGAGTTCCGGTTGATATGCATCCGACTGAGAAGCAGCCGGCTGAAAGAGTTGTATATACAGTGCTCCATGCGGGCGGAAAATTTAACAGCAGTACATATAAGATAAGCGGCGGTCTCCACGGAGTTGGTTCTGCCGTTGTAAATGCGCTCAGCAAGAAGCTGATAGTTGACGTTTACAGAAACGGATATGTTTATCATGATACATATGCTTACGGAAGTCCTACGACCGAGCTTGTTGACGGCGAGCTTCCGAAGGAGAAGCTTACAAGGAAGAGAACCGGTACTACGGTAACGATTTATCCGGATGATACTATATTTGAAACTACTAAATTCAAATGCAGCGCTATAAAGCAGAGAATCAAGGAAACTGCATATCTTAATCCGAATCTTACCATTACCTTCCATAATAAAAGGGATGGAGAGGAACCGGAGGTGTTCCACCAGCCGGGCGGACTTTCTGCATTTGTTGAGGATGTATCTGAGGGACTTACACATACCTCACCGGTCATCGGAATATCGGGAGAGAAGGACGGAATCTCCGCAGATATCGTATTTGTAATGACAGAGGACGGTGATGAGAACATCATCGGCTTCACAAATAATATTACCAACCCTGAGGGCGGTACGCATGTGACCGGATTTAAGTCTGCATTTGCAAAGGTCATCAATCAGTATGCGAGAAATGAACTTGGCCTTTTGAAGGACAAGGATGCAAATCTTTCCGGCGCAGATATCAGAAATGGTATGACAGCCGTTATCTCTATAAGACATCCGGACCCTCAGTTTGAAGGACAGACCAAGACGAAGCTTTCAAATTCAGATGTTAGTAAGGCTATCGAGGATATCGTAAAGGAACAGCTCACAGTATATTTTGACAGAAATTATGAGGTTCTTAAGGATATTGCCGACAGAGCTGTTGCGCTTTCAAGAAGAAGAGCCAATGAAAAATCCAAGATAAACCTCAGCAAGTTTTCATTTGAGGGAAATGGCAAGCTCGTTCGTCAGGAGAGTAACGATGCATCGAAATGCGAGCTTTTCATAGTCGAGGGTGATTCCGCAGGAGGCTCTGCAAAATCTGCCAGAGACCGTAAATATCAGGCAATCCTTCCGCTCAGAGGAAAGATACTTAACGTTGAGAAGGTTCCGGTAAGCAAGGTCCTTGAAAATGCAGAGATAAAAGCACTTATAAATGCTTTCGGCTGCGGCTTCATGCAGGGCTATGGAAATGATTTTGATATAGAGAAGCTTAATTACAGCAAGATAATCATCATGACGGATGCCGACGTCGACGGCGCGCATATTGCAACCCTGCTCCTTACATTTTTCTACAGATTCTATCCGGATCTTATAAATGAAGGACACATTTATATAGCAATACCGCCGCTTTACAGAGTCGGTGAGGGCAAGAACATAAAGTACCTTTATTCCGATGCCGAGCTTGAAAAATACCGTGCTTCTCATACTAAGAAATTTACTATACAGCGTTATAAAGGTCTTGGTGAAATGGATGCTGACCAGCTTTTTGAGACAACAATGGATGTAAATAACCGTTTGCTTAAGCAGGTTACTATAGACAGTATGGCTGAAGCTACCGCCATAACCCATACACTTATGGGAAATGACGTTGCACCTCGCCGAAGCTACATCGAAAAGCACAGTCGTGAAGCTAATATTGATACCTAAAAGGTAAAATGACCCAGTTGAAGTTTTTGCATAAAATTACTTCAAATATTACCGGGTGGTAAAAATATAACCACGCACGAGTGAATTCTTGTGAATTTTAACGCTCAGAGGTAAGAGGGAATAGTACCCACGAGGGCGTATTTCAGCTACAACCGAGGGGTATTATTCCCTCTTACCGACTGATTTAGAAAAACGAAAGAATGAAGGAGTAAGTATGGCAGAGAAAATCAGTGCAGTCGACTATGAGTCCGAAATGGGCCAGTCCTATGTCGATTATGCAATGTCAGTTATAACAGAAAGAGCTCTTCCTGACGTCAGAGACGGTCTGAAACCGGTTCAGAGAAGAATACTATATTCACTTTCGGAGCTTACATCATCTGATACGCCTCACAGAAAATGTGCCCGTATCGTCGGTGATACCATGGGTAAATATCATCCTCATGGCGACAGTTCAATATATGAAGGACTTGTTAACCTTGCTCAGAGCTGGAAGCTTCCGGTTCCGTTGGTTGATCCTCATGGGAATTTCGGTGATGTTTCCGGTTCGGGAGCCGCTGCAATGCGTTATACAGAGGCCAGAATTTCAAAATATACAGAAGAAGCCTGCATGAAGGATCTTAAATTCTGTAAGGAGGATTTTGTCCCGAACTTTGACGGAACAGAGAACGAGCCGACATACCTTCCATTTATGGTTCCAAATCTGCTTGTCAGCGGATCCATGGGAATCGCTGTAGGTATGGCTACAAATATACCATCACATAATCTCGGAGAGGTGATTGACGGTACCATCGCCTACCTCGATAATCCTGATATCACAACAGAGGAGCTTGTTGACATCATTAAAGGACCGGATTTTGCTACAGGAGGCATTATCAATACCTCAAGAGAGAATCTCGTGTCCATATATGAAACCGGTCTCGGAAAGCTTCGTGTAAGAGGAAAGGTTGAGATAAGAGATATCGGCCACGGAAGAAAATCCATCTGCGTGACGGAGCTTCCATTTACAATGATAGGAGGAACCGAGAAGTTCCTTAATACAGTTGCCGAACTTGCCAGAAACCGCGAACTTCCGCAGGTTGTGGATATTGCCGACAGAGGCGATAAGGACGGAGAGTGCCTTGCGATCGATGTTAAAAAGGGCACGACTGATGAAGAGATAGATAATATCATTAATATCCTCTATAAAAAGGCAGGCCTTGAGGATACTTACAGTGTAAATATAAACTGCATCAGCAATAAGAAGCCTCAGGTTATGGGACTTAAGAAGATACTTAAGCTCTATACTGATTTCAAAACTGAGATTTATGATAAGAAATACAAAAAGCTTCTTGCAGAGCAGGAGGATATAAAAGAGGTCAAGGAAGGCCTTCTTGAGGCTGTGGATGTGATCGACCTTATCATTGAGATACTCCGCGGCTCCAAGACAGTTGCAGTTGCAAAAAGATGCCTTATGACCGGTGAGACAGAGGGCATAAAGTTCAGATTCAAGGGATCTGAGGCGGATGCGAGAGAGCTTCATTTTACTGAAAAACAGACTGATGCTATCCTTGCGATGAGACTTTCAAAGCTCATCGGACTTGAGATAGAGGCTCTCAGAAAGGAGCTTGCCGAAGCCGAGAGACTTATCAAAAAATACAGTAAACTCCTCGGCTCAAAGGCAGAAATGCGCCGCCAGATGATAAGCGACATGGAGGAGCTGAAGGCATTTGCAAAACCGAGACTTACCGAGATACTTGACCTCGGAGAGATCAAGGTTAAGAAGGCAGAGGAGAAGCCGGTTGAGGTTTCAGTGCTCCTTGACAGATTTTATTATCTTAAGTGCATCGACAGAGCAGTTTTTGATAAGAATGTTGAGCAGATCCAGAAGGATTACAGATTCTCTGTAAATACCATGACGGACGAAAGGCTGATCGCATTTTCGGATAAGGGCTTTGCATATATCATCAAGATCTCGGATCTTGTGAAGAAGCAGGCCAAGAAGCAGAGCGGCGGAAAGGGAAGCAGCATCTTCGGAAAGCTGTCAGATAAGGGTATACAGATATTCGAATTCTGTGAAATGGAATCCGATGAAAATGTTGTATTTATCGCGGCTCTTAGCGAGATAATCCAGAAAAATCTTGTGTTTGTCACGGACAACGGACGTGCCAAGAGAACAGAGGGCTCGCAGTTTGATGTCACAAGGAAGAAGGTCGGTGCGGTTAAGGCCGGAGACGTGCCTGTAATGGTCAGACCTGTTGAGGATAATGATTTTGTTGCAGCCAGATCAGAGAAGGGCTACTTTATCAGGGTTAAAGCGGCAGACATCTCGATCCAGGGCAAGGGTGCCGGAGGCATTAAGCTTATCAAGCTTAGTGACGATGACAGACTTACAGAAGCAGAGGTTGGCGCTTCAACGGAAAGCATGCTGGGAGAGGTGCCGTTTTCAAGAATAAAGCTTTGCGGAACCGGAAATAAGGGTACAAAGCTGAGAGTGTGATAGATAATATATGGAAAAAGTCAGAGAACATTTTATTTTCAGAGGAAATGTCCAGGGCGTAGGCTTTCGTTACACCGCAAAATACGCGGCGAGAGCGTACGGAATGACCGGATGGGTCAGAAACAATTATGACGGATCCGTAGAAATGGAGCTTCAGGGCGAGCCTGAGCTTTTCCAGAAGGTTTTGCAGGAGATTTATGGCGGAACCTATATCGATATAAATGATATCGAAAGGAAGAGGATACCTGTCGAGGACGGAGAAAACAGCTTTAAAGTCAGATTTATGTAGGAGGTTTTGGCATGAGATATCCGGAATTTCTGAAGGACGGAGGCACGATAGGCTTTGCGGCGCCGTCATTTGGATGTAATATCGAACCATACAGATCTGCATTTGATAATGCACTTAAAAGGTTTAGAGAAATGGGCTACGGCACGGTTCTCGGCCCGAACTGCTATGAAGGCTCGGGGCTCGGAATCAGTAATAAGCCGGAAATTTGCGGAAAAGAATTAAATGATATGTATACTTCCGATGAAGCGGATGTCATCATCAGCTGCGGCGGCGGAGAGCTTATGTGCGAGGTGCTGCCTTATATCGACTGGGAGAAGATAGCTGCTTCAAGACCTAAATGGTATCTTGGCTATTCGGATAATACGAATTTTACTTATCTTTCGACTATCCTTGCCGATACAGCAGCAATGTACGGCCCATGTGCTCCTTCATTTGGCATGGAGCCGCTTTCAGAGTCTCTTAAGGACGCCTTCAGTCTCCTTACGGGCAGAACGGGTGAAGTGCATAATTATGATAAATGGGAGAAGGAAAGCCTTAAGGATGAGGAGCATCCGTATGCAGCATATAATCTCACCGAACCATTTAAAATGAAGACGTTTCTTCCATATAATAATGTAGGTAATAATGTAAATTCTGATGGCGATAAAAATGCGGCAGGTTTTTCTTACCGTGAGGCAGACGGAGAAGAGGTTTTACTTGAAGGAAGACTTCTCGGCGGCTGTGTGGACTGTCTGGTCAATCTTCTTGGAACAAGATTCGACAAGACATCTGATTTTCTTGAAAGATACAAAAATGACGGATTTGTGTGGTTTCTGGAGAGCTGTGATCTGAATCCGATGAGTATCAGAAGAGCATTTTTCCAGATGAAGGAAGCCGGATGGTTCAAATATGTTAAGGGCTTTCTGATCGGCAGGCCTCTTCATTTCGGTGAGGAAATGATGGGCGTGGATCAGTATAATGCTGTAACGGATATTTTAGCTCCACTCGGAGTTCCTGTTATCATGGATCTTGATATCGGACACCTTCCTCCGCAGATGCCGATCATCAGTGGCGCAATGTGTGAAGTGAAGGCTGCAGATAATAAAATTTCTATTATATATAGGTATAAATAGAGTAAAAAAACTCCGAAAACGGCGGCGCAACAATTTTAAAACAGCCTCAAAAAACCAAAAAACGGCATATTTTTAACGGAAACTTTACGAAAAATGCCTTGTGCAATTTGTTTATAATCTTATACATATTTGTGCAGTATTTACAAAAATGAGGCGAAACACTTGACCAATTCCTTTTTTAAGAATATAATGTGCCTTACCTAAAAAATTAATTGTTTTGTAACAAATTTGAAAAGTTTGTTTAAACAATTAGCTTAAAAAAGGAGATTATTATGAAATTTGATAAAAAATTTGATGTTGATGACATAAAGATGGTCAGAAATGTTAAAGATTTCGCCGCAAAGCACAACATTAAAGGGGTTGTCAAAAAGTATTCAAAGAAGTTACAGAGTGCTGCAGTGATCACATCACTTGCAATAATCTGTACAGTTTCCATAACAGCAGCAAAAACAAGCGATGTTCCTTCAGAAGGAAGAATGCTTGCTGTTGTAGATGTAAAGCCTGAGGCTTCAGGATTTGATACAACAGTAAACAAGGTTTCCTACGAGGATATGACAGGACTTAAGTTTGAATCTGATCAGTATGCAAAGATAGAGGTTACTGAGAAGAATTATGAGACAGTCCTTCTTGCAAAGGATGCTGATGAGAAGAACAAAGAGACTCTTCAGAGGATCGAAGCTGAGAAGCAGGAAGAAATCCGTAAGGAAGCTGAGGCAAAGGCCAAGGCTGAAGAAGCCAGAAAGGCAGAAGAGGCTAGACGTTCAACAGAAGCAAGCCATGAGGACTTCGCAGTTGTAGTTGATACAACAACAGAAGATACAAATGTAGTAATTACTGATGATACTCCAGCCGGAGAAGCTGTTTACTATGGCGAGTTTGAAGCAACTGCTTATTGTGCATGTGCTTACTGCTGCGGTAAGACAGATGGTATCACAGCAAGCGGAACCCGTGCTACACAGGGAAGAACAGTTGCTGCAGATACAAGCGTATTTCCTTTCGGAACCAGACTTCTTATAAACGGACATGAATATGTTGTTGAAGATGTCGGCGGTGCGATCGGAGGACACAGACTTGATATTTTCTTCGCATCACATCAGGATGCTCTTAACTGGGGCAGAAGATGGGTATCAGTATATGTGATCAAATAATCACTAAGAAAAATTAAAAGACATTACCTGCGGGTGATGTCTTTTTTTCTTGCAATTCTTGAAATAATATTATAGAGTATATACGACTATGCACTTTAGTAAAGTTTTCACTAGGAAAGGATTATTCAGAAATGGATATAATGTCAGTGTTAACATTATTTGGAGGTCTCGGACTTTTCCTCTACGGCATGAGCCTTATGCGCTCGTCTCTTGAAAAGATTGCCGGTTCAGGACTTGAAAGAATACTTGAGAAGCTTACTACAGGTAAGAGTAAGGCTTCGGGAAGAGTTAAAGGCTGGGGCTTCGGAACAGGAGTGACAGCCGTTATTCAGAGCTCCGTTGCGGTAACCATCATGCTGAGTGGTTTTGTAACTGCCGGCATCATGAAGCTTTCACAGGCACTTCCGGTTGTATTCGGTTCAAATGTCGGAAGTACGGTAACAGCACAGATTCTCCGTCTTGGAGATGTAAGCTCAGACAATATACTTTTACAGCTCATTAAACCTGCTGCATTTGCTCCTATGCTTGTAGGAATCGGTGCATTCATAATGCTTTTCAGCAAGAAAAAGAAACCAAAGCAGATCGCAGGAATTATTGTAGGCTTTGGAATGCTGTTCTATGGTATGACTCTCATGGAGGATGTATTTGAACCACTCAGAAGCTCTGCAAAGTTCCAGTCATTTTTCTCAAGCTTCAGTAATCCGCTGCTTGGTTTCCTTGCAGGACTCCTTATAACAGCGGTTATCCAGAGTTCAAATGCTTCAGTAGGTATCCTGCAGGCTCTTTCTGCAACCGGTACTATAACATATTCTATCTCTATACCGCTTATCATTGGTATAAATGTAGGAAAATGTATGCCTGTAGTTATCAGTATGCTTGGTTCGAACAGAAAGGCAAGAAAGGTATCATTTGGCTATATCTTCTTTAACCTTTTCGGCGCTGTGGTTTCAATGGGCGTTATATATCTGGTCCATGCAACGGTCGGAATACCATTCTTTGAGAAAACAGTAAACAGAGGTGATATCGCGACCATCCACCTTCTGTTCAACGTGATAACAAGTATAATCCTTCTGTTCCTTACAGATATGGTTGTAAAGGTTGCTGATGCGGTTATGGGCAAGGAGGAAATCAAAGAGCAGGATAGAGAGCTTGCAAAGCTTGACGATATACTCCTTAATACACCGACCATCGCTCTCGAGCAGTGCAAGAAGCTCATTATCAAGATGGGCGAGGCGATACTTTGGAACTACAAGACAGCAACAAAACTGATATATTCGTATGATGCGGATCTTTTCCCACAGCTGGAACAGAATGAAAATTTTATAGATAAATGTGAAACTACGCTTTCATCATATGTTATAAGGATCGATAGAAAGAGACTTACCGCAGATGACAAGCTGGTAGTTTCAGAGATACTTAATTCGATAAGTGACTTTGAGAGAATGGGCGATCACTGTATGAGTATTGCTTATGTTGCAAAGGATAAAAATGAAGGAGGCTTCCATTTCTCACCTGAAGGCCATCGCGAGGTTGATACCATGATAGCCGCAGTTGAATATTCTCTGGAGACAACATTTAAATCCTTCTGCGATGATGATATGAGCATAGCCGTCAGAGTTGAGCCGCTTTCAGAAGTGGTAAAGAAGCTGGTTGAGATCATAAAGTCCGACCATGTTGACAGACTTCAGAACGGACAGTGCAGTATCGAAGGCGGCGTATATCTCTTCGATCTTCTGAATTCGTTCGAGAGAATAGCTTCTCATTCATCCAACATTTCTCTTCATGTAATCAAGAGAACCAGAAAAGACCGTAACTTTGATGAAATGCACGGCCATGCAAATGATAACTTCAGTGAGGAGTATCAGGCACTTTGCAGATACTATGAATCCAAGTATATCGATCCTGTACTTGTTCCGCTCACTCCGGAGGAGAGAGAAAGACTTCTCAGAGAGGGCGAGGAGAGGGATATCGCCTTGCTTGGCAGAACAGGAGCAGCAGAGACAGCGACCAGAGAGACTGCCGGAGAAGCTGCTGCGGATACAGCTGAAAAGCATGCAAAGGCTAAGGATAAGCATAAAGCCAAGGCTGAGAAGAGCACAAAGACAGATAAAAGCTCTGAAAAGGACTCTGAGAAGAAAGCTGATAAGAATTCCGAAAAGAGTGCGGATAAGGATTCTGAGAAGAAATCTGATAAGAGCTCAGGAAAGACTGAAAATACAGATAAGACCTCTGATAAGTCTTCTGATAAGCAGTCTGAAAAGGCAGCAGAGAGTAAAAACGATAAGAGTACTGACAAGAATACCGATAAGAATTCCGATAAGCATAGTGGCAAGGGCGATGGAAAGTCTGACGGCAAGGGCAGCGGAAAGAATTCAGGTAAGAACAGTGGTAAGCATTCCGGCAAGGGTAACGGAAAGAAGTCAAAGAAATAGATTTTTAAGAAAGGATGAAGTGGTGCCAGGCATCACCGGGAACTGATATGATATACAGAAGTACAAGAAATTTTAATGAGACAGCAACTGCATCGGAGGCTATACTTAAGGGCCTTGCAGAAAATGGAGGACTTTTTGTTCCTGATTCTATCCCGGTGCTTGATAAAAGCCTCGAGGAGCTCTCAAAGAAGAGCTATCAGGAGGTAGCTTATGAGGTTATGAAGCTCATGTTCACAGATTTTACTGAGGAAGAGCTTAAGTACTGCATCAATAATGCATACGATGATAAATTCGATACAAAGCTTATTGCACCTGTTGTTAAGCACCACAAGGCTCACTATATCGAGCTTTTCCACGGAAAGACTATAGCTTTCAAGGATATGGCACTTTCAATCCTGCCATACCTTCTTACAACATCAGCAAGAAAGAATAATATCAAGAATGATATAGTTATCCTTACAGCAACCTCAGGAGATACAGGTAAGGCTGCTCTTGCAGGCTTTGCAGATGTTCCGGGAACAAAGATAGCTGTATTCTATCCAAAGAACGGTGTAAGCCCTGTTCAGGAGAAGCAGATGGTAACTGAGAAGGGTAAGAATACATTTGTTGCAGGAATCACCAGCAACTTCGACGATGCACAGACAGGTGTTAAGAAGATGTTCCAGGACAAGGCTCTTGCAGAGTACCTTGACGAGAAGGGCTTCCAGTTCTCTTCTGCAAACTCTATCAACATCGGACGTCTTGTTCCTCAGATGGTTTATTATGTATATTCATACACAAGACTTGTAGCTGACGGAACCATCAAGGCAGGAGATAAGGTAAATATCGTTGTTCCTACAGGTAACTTCGGTAATATCCTTGCAGCATATTATGCAAGCCTTATGTGCCTTCCTGTAAATAAGTTTATCTGCGCTTCAAATGATAACAAGGTTCTGTATGATTTCTTCACAACAGGAATCTATGACAAGAACAGAGACTTTATCTTAACAAGCTCTCCTTCAATGGATATCCTCATCTCAAGCAACCTTGAGAGACTTATCTATCACATTGCAGGAGACAGTGCAGAGAAGAATGCAGCACTTATGAAGTCACTTAATGAGACTGGAAAATATGAGATCACAGCAGATATGAAGGAAAAGCTCGACAGATTCTACGGCGGATACGCTACAGAGGCAGAGGTTGCTTCACAGATCAAGCTTGTATATGACGAAGATGGTTATATTATGGATACACATACCGCAGTTGCTTCAAAGGTTTATGACAAGTATGCAGCTGAGACAGGTGATGATACAGTGACTCTTATCGCATCTACAGCAAGTCCGTACAAGTTTACAAGAAGCGTACTTACTGCTATCGATCCTGCATATGATGCAAAGGGAGATTTCGAGCTTGTTGATGAGCTTGAGAAGCTTTCAGGCGTTAAGGTTCCAAATGCAGTTGAAGAGATCAGAAATGCAGATATAATCCATAAGACTGTATGTGACAAGGAAGATATGGAAAAGGTTGTTAAGAATTTCCTTGGAGTATAGACTCAGATAATTAAATACAGCAGTTCGTTTGCACCATCCTGCTTTATCAAAACCAGGGCTAAGGCTTTTATTTAAGATTTAGAAGCTTTAAAGAGGTGCATTTATGCGCCTCTTTTTGTATTGGCGGCTGAGTACTGCCGCACGGGAGGCGCCGAAAGTAGGTAATTCAGTAAACCGGTGCTGCAGGGTGTTTAAGAAGAATCCCTCACCGGGCAAGATTTTAAAAGGAGGAATAAGTATGTATATTCTTTCAACAAAAGCAGATTTTGACAGTGCACATTTCCTTAAGGATTATGAAGGAAAATGCGCCAACATTCATGGACACAGATGGACAGTCAGCATAGATGTTAAGGGAAAGAAGCTTACAGAGACAGGCTCCACAAGAGGAATGATAGTTGATTTCTCAGAGCTTAAGAAATCTCTCAGAAAGCTTACCAAGGCTCTTGACCATTCACTCATTATGGAGGAGGGCGCTCTGAAGAAGAATACCGAGGAGGCTCTCAGTGATGAAGGCTTCAGGATCATTAAGTTTCCGTTCAGACCTACAGCGGAGAACTTCGCAAAATATTTTTATGATAAAATGACAGAGGGCGGTTATAATGTGGCTAAGGTTTCGGTATACGAGACACCGAACAATGTGGCTTCATTTATCCCGGACGAGGACTGAAAAAGAAAAATGAATAACGAGACAAGTAAATTTAAGGTTGCGGAAAAGTTCATAAGCATCAACGGCGAAGCAAAAAGAGCCGGAGAACTGAGCGTATTTATAAGATTTACGGGCTGCAATCTAAGATGCAATTACTGCGACACTTTATGGGCCTGCGATAAGGACGCTCCCGGAGAATATATGACGGCGGAAGAGATATATGAATATATCAGAGAGTCCGGTGTGAAGAATGTAACTCTTACCGGCGGCGAGCCGCTTCTTCAGAAGGATATAAAGAGCCTTCTTAAGCTTCTTGAGAAGGATGAAAGCCTCCGGGTGGAGATCGAAACCAACGGAGCGGTTCCTTTGGAAGAATATTACCGCGAGTTTAAGGAAAGCATCAGCTTCACGGTTGATTATAAATGTCCGGGCAGCGGCATGGAGAAAACCATGCATCTTCCGAATTTTGAAGAGATAAGAGCGTGCGATACGGTTAAATTCGTCGTTTCCGATATGGCGGATCTTGATAAAATGCGGTATATAATTGATAGATACAGCCTGTGCAGTAAATGTACGGTATATGTGAGTGCTGTTTTCGGAAGGATAAGACCGGATGAAATAGTTGATTATATGATTAAGAATAAAATGAATGATGTAAGGCTTCAGCTTCAGATCCATAAATATATCTGGGATCCGGATAAGCGCGGCGTTTGATTTTTTACATTTTTTGAAAGGATAGAGAAATGGCAATTGATAAAGAAAAGATACAGGAACATGTTAGAGGGATTCTGATAGCCTTAGGTGAGGACCCTGACAGAGAAGGACTTCGCGAGACGCCTGAAAGAGTAGCAAGGATGTATGAGGAGGTTTTCGCTGGAATCTCATATACAAATGATGATATCGCCCAGATGTTCAACAAGACCTTCGAGGCACCGACCGGAAGAAACAAAGGCGATATAGTTCTTATAAAGGATATAGAAGCATTCAGCTACTGCGAGCATCATATGGCTCTTATGTATGATATGAATGTCTCTGTTGCATATATTCCTAAGGACAGAGTGATCGGACTCAGCAAGATAGTAAGAATAGTAGATATGGTAACAAGAAGACTTCAGCTTCAGGAGAGGATCGGATCTGATATAGCCGAGGTTATGCAGAAGGCAACCGGTTCGGAGGATGTGGCTGTTATCATTGAAGCTAAGCACAGCTGCGTGACCGCAAGAGGCATCAAGAACAGAGCATCGGCAACATTTACAACTACCTACAGAGGTGTGTTTAATGATGATAAAATGCAGGAGAAGCTGCTTAATATGATGAGATAATAACTCATCTTCAAATACTTGGTGGAATAAAAAATGTGAGTACGGGCGGGGATAAATAAGATATTTATTTGCTGCCGGGAAAGTTTAAGTGGAAAATGAAATGTAAATGAAGGCAGTGAAAGATAATTATAGTTATATTACTGCCGGAAAAGCTAAAGAGAGGGAAGAAAAATGAAGAATAAAGATGCGGCACTTGTTGTTCTCAGCGGAGGACAGGACAGTACAACCTGCCTTTTATGGGCATTAAAGAAATATAAGACAGTAGAAGCGGTTTCGTTTGATTATAACCAGAGACATAAGAAGGAGCTTGAATGCGCGGCGGATATCTGCGAAAAATTCGGCGTCAGACAGAAGATAATGGATATGTCACTTCTTTCTGAGCTTGCACCGAATTCTCTTACAAGAGAAGAGATCAAGGTGGATGAGAATGCACCGGAGCACGGAACGCCGAATTCATTTGTCGAAGGAAGGAACCTTCTCTTTCTCACATACGCAGCAATCTACGCCAAGGGGCTTGGAATAAATGATATCATTACCGGAGTTTCGCAGAGCGATTTTTCAGGATATCCGGACTGCAGAAATGTATTTATAAAGTCTCTTAATACAACACTTAATCTTGCAATGGATTATGAGTTTGAGCTCATCACTCCGCTTATGTGGATCGATAAGGAGGAAACCTGGGAGCTCGCTGACAGCCTTGGAGGACTTGAGATAATCCGTGATATGACACTTACATGTTATAATGGTATAATGGGAGAAGGATGTGGACACTGTCCGGCCTGCAAGCTTCGCAAAAAGGGCTATGACAGATATATGGCAAGAAGAAAGGCGTAGATAATATGAAAAAAATGCTTTTTATCGTAAATCCAAAGGCCGGTAAGAAGGTAATCAATGATCATATCAATCGCATTTTGGATATATTTATCAGGTCGGGCTACAATGTTGAGTATCATCCGACAAAAGGACCGAATGATGCGGCTGAGTATGTCGAGAAGACCGGCGGAGCATATGATGTGATAGTATGTGCCGGAGGAGACGGAACGCTTGATGATACAGTTACGGGACTTATGAAGCTTTATGATAAGGGAGTAAGACTTCCTGCTCTCGGATATATTCCGTGCGGATCGACAAATGATTATGCAAGAAGCCTTAAGCTCAGCAAGAACCCGATAAAGGCTGCAAGAGATATCGTAAGCGGTACTCCTTGCCCTGTTGATGTGGGAATGATGGGCAGCTCGAATTTCATTTATATTACAGCATTTGGGCTTTTTACCGATATTTCGTATTCAACACCGCAGAAGCTTAAAAACCTTATCGGACATACAGCATATATACTTGAGGCAGTAAAATGTCTCTTCAGGATCGAAACGGTCAGCTTAAAGGCCAAGGTAGACGATGAGGTGGTCACCGGTGACTTCTGGTATGGACAGATCACAAATTCACGTTCTGTAGGCGGCTTCAGAGCCATAGGCGTTAAGGAAATGTCCTTCAGCGACGGAAAGTTTGAATGTCTGCTTATCAGAAAACCAAAGAATCTGCTTCAGCTTATAGCGATACTCTGGTCAATCGCAACAAATAAGATGAATCCGAAATATATCTATAAGAGAAAGGCTTCAAAGGTAACTGTTATAAGCAGAAAGCCTGTTGCATGGACAACGGACGGAGAATTCGGAGGAATCTTCAAGAGGCTTGTCATACAGAATAGAAAGCGCGCAATCTCAATTATCCTTAAGGATAAAAGCAGATATAAATAAATGTTTTACCTCATATTCGTTATTTACTTAAATTATATTTGATAAAAACTAAAATAATTAAGTGAATGATATATACACAAGGTAAAAAAATATGAAAAAAATTTAAAGCAAATATGAACAATTTGTAAAATCTGATTGCATATTGGTTGATAATAGTGTAAAATAATAAAAATAATAATAAAAAGTTTAATATGGTTTGTTGGCTGTAATTGTAGGGTGAAAAGAGGGATTTTATGACAACAACTAAACTTAAAAAACAGAATAAAGGTTTTTCCCTGGTAGAACTGATCATAGTTATTGCTATCATAGCTATCATTTCTGCGGCTATAGCGCCTCAGATTATAAGATACATTGATAAGGCAAGAAAACAGAGAGATATAACTGCTGCTGAGACTATTTATGAAGCTGCTTCGCTTGCGCTTGCATCTACAGATGATGAGGTTCGTGATGCATGGGAGAAGAAAACAGGTGAGAAAACCTTCTGGGTAACAACGAATGGTGAAAGTTATGAAATAGAAGTTATAGCTTGGGCGAGAGGTAGCTTTAACTATGATAAGAACAATGGGGATTTTAAGAATTCATGGAACTCAAAGCAGTACCTGTGGGCTTATGTTGAAGAGTTTAAAAAGAATCTGGCACAGAAAACTGTTGGTAGTAAAACAGATTATAACAAGGATTATGAATCTATTCCTTTCAAATACAGAAAGACGAAGGATCCTTACGGAGTTCATACTCAGTATGCTGACTCATGGATCATATACAGAAGAACTGATAACTGGCAGATAGAGGTTTGGATCGGTTATAAAGAGAACGGTGGTGATGGATATAAGGATGAAAAAGGCAATAAGTCAAGCATCGTAAAACCGTATTTTAGACTTTTCCCTGATACCGATAAGAGATGGTTGAAGGATTACTAAGATCTTAGATCTGAGTTCTGTTCGGAAATTATCGAGTTAAGTTAAAAAAACATATGCAGATACGTTAAATGTATTTGCGTATGTTTTTTTTATGTAGTAAAATAACTATGTGTGTCGCTTTAGATGTGAAGAAGTCTATTGGGCTTCGGATGACGGGCGGCTGAAAATATAAAAAAACCTGCAAACATAGGGTTCGCGGGCAGTTTAGAAAAGAAGAGGAAAGAAGAATGAATAACGACAAATACGTAAGTCCACTTTCGGAGAGATATGCTTCAAAGGAGATGCAGTACATATTCTCGCCTGATATGAAATTCACAACCTGGAGAAAGCTCTGGATAGCTCTTGCTGAGACAGAGAAGGAGCTTGGACTGAAGGATACAGAAGGTAATCCACGTATCACGGATGAGATGATAGAGGAACTTAAGAGCCACGTTGATGATATCAACTATGAGGTTGCAAAGGAACGTGAGAAGCTTGTAAGACATGATGTTATGAGTCATGTTTATGCTTATGGACAGCAGTGCCCTAAGGCAGCAGGCATCATTCACCTCGGAGCTACAAGCTGCTATGTAGGCGATAATACAGATATCATTATCATGAGAGAGGCTCTTTACCTTGTAAGAAAGAAGCTTCTTAATGTTATCAATGAGCTTACTAATTTTGCATTAAAATATAAGGATCTTCCGACTATCGCATTTACTCATTTTCAGCCGGCACAGCCTACTACAGTAGGTAAGAGAGCAACACTCTGGCTCCATGATTTTTACATGGATCTTCAGGATGTTGATTACATGATCAGCCAGCTGAAGCTTCTTGGTTCAAAGGGAACCACAGGTACCCAGGCAAGCTTCTTCGAGCTTTTTGACGGAGATCACGAGGCATGCCGTAAGGCAGATAAAATGATAGCTGAGAAGATGGGCTTTTCTGACTGCTTCCCTGTATCAGGACAGACATATACCCGTAAGGTTGATTCGAGAGTATTAAATGTTCTCTCTGGAATCGCTCAGACAGCTCACAAGTTCTCAAATGATATCCGTCTCCTTCAGCACTTAAAGCAGATCGAGGAGCCATTTGAGAAGAACCAGATCGGTTCATCAGCTATGGCTTATAAGAGAAATCCTATGAGAAGTGAGCGTATTGCATCTCTTGCAAATTATGTAATGTGTGACGCTCTCAACCCGGCTCTTGTTGCTTCAACACAGTGGTTTGAGAGAACACTTGATGATTCTGCAAACAAGAGACTTTCAGTTCCTGAAGGCTTCCTTGCCGTAGACGGAATACTTGATCTCTGCTTAAATGTAGTTGACGGTCTTGTTGTTTACGAGAAGGTTATTTACAAGAAGTTTATGGAAGAGATTCCATTTATGGCTACAGAGAATATCATGATGGATGCAGTTAAGGCCGGCGGCAACAGACAGGAGCTCCATGAGAAGATCAGAACCTACTCAATGGAGGCCGGTGCAAATGTTAAGCGTGAGGGTAAGGACAACAACCTCCTCGAGCTTATCGCAGCTGATCCTGCTTTCAACATGACTATAGATGAATTAAAGGCACTCATGCAGCCTGAAAGATATGTAGGACGTGCTCCTCAGCAGACAGAGGAATTCATAAATGAAGTTATTAAGCCGGTTCTTGATGAGAACAAGGAAGTGCTTGGACTTACAGCTGAGATAAATGTATAATACCTTCTCTTTGGGAGAGTAATGCTTTACGTATTCTTAAAGATGAAGCTGAATATACGTACTATAGTTGGATAGATAAATTGAAACAGCAGACAGAGATAGAAAAATATTATAATAAATTTAATGAAGATAAACGCCTTAAGTCCAGACATGGACAGGTCGAATTCCGCACTACCATGCATTATATCCATAAGTATCTAGAGATCCTTAAGACCAGCTATGGAACGTCAAGTGGAAGTTTTACATACCAGGATGGAAGCGTGAAGGAGAAGAGTGAAGGCGCGCTCACTCGGGCGGAAGAAAACTTTAAAAAGGATAATGGAAGTATTAGGATACTTGATGTAGGCGCAGGAACAGGAGCGTATTCGATACCTCTCGCCGAGGAGGGATATTCCGTTACTGCGGTCGAACTCGTCAAATATAATCTGGGCATACTTAAAAAGAAAAGCAGCCTTGTCGAGGCATATCAGGGAAATGCTTTAAATCTGAAAAGGTTTTCGGATGACAGCTTTGATATGACCTTTATCTTCGGTCCGATGTATCATCTTTTTACCGAAGAGGATCAGCTGAAGGCTTTATGCGAGGCGAAAAGGGTTACAAGACCCGGAGGCATTATTTTAGCTGCCTATGTTATGAATGAATACTCGGTCATAACTTATGCATTTAAGGAAGGCCATATACGTGAATGTCTCGAGGAGAAGCGTTTTACTGAGGATTATCAGACCATTTCCGAGGAAAAGCATCTCTATCATTATATGAGGACGGAGAATATAGCTGCTCTTAATGAAAAGGCAGGGCTTGAAAGGCTTCAGATCATTTCGGCAGACGGACCTTCTGATTATATCAGACCGGTTCTGAATGCGATGGATGAGGAAACCTTTGAAGAGTTTATCAGATATCATTTTGCTACCTGTGAAAGGCAGGATACTATAGGTGCTTCTTCGCATACTGTAGATATTCTGACAAAGAGCCGGTAGAAATACTTAATGCATCGGATAGATATGGATTAAGTTGAATATAAGTATGTAAATTGAATGATCAGATACATCAGAAGGGGTGTATCGTTTGATAGTATCAGAGAGGGTGCTTTTGATGCGGCAGGAAGTTGAGAAGGAATTAATTAAATTGGTAGATAAGGTTGCCAATGAGTCGCTCGAGCCGGAGAGCTTTGCAGGAATATGTGAATCTATCGGCGTTGTCAGATTGTATTATGATATTGAATTTGATAAAGACAGTTTTAGAGGCGTGGGCGATGAAAGTGATATCTCAAAATATCGTTATATTGAACTGTTTAATTCCGGTGAAGAGAGCGATATCAAGAAGGTATATACATATTATTACGATGGAAATGAATATGTTCACGCGTGTATTGAATTTAAGAAGGGTATGACAGAGGAAGATATCGACAAGGATACCTGCAGCTTTATTGCAAACGTGATATATCTCATAGTCAGCAGACATAATATGAGAAACATGCTGGATTATGCTGAAAACTTTGATACAGCGACAGGACTCCCGAATTTAAAATATATGGGAGAAAAATACAACAGAAGCATGGCACATAATCCAAATGCAGAATATGTGGTGCTTTATGCAAACGTCAAAAACTTCAAATATATAAATGACAGAGGCGGTGTTTATCTCGGTGATTCTGCCATGGCAAAGCTTGCCCAGATTATTGCAGGCTTTGTTAGAGAGGATGAGGGTGTCTGCCGTATCGGAGGAGATAATTTTGCATTTTTCGTAAGACGCGATAATCTGGATGTTGTTCTTGAAAAACTGAAATCAGTTCAGGTAAGCGGTCTTATGGGACTCAGGAACGGCAGTCATAAATTCTCCTTCAGAGTAGGTGTTTCGGATACCGAAGCCAAGGAGTTCGGAACCAGACTTGAGGAAGCTAGTACCGCATGTATAGTAGGCAAGACTGTTCTCAAGAAGGATGTTGTGGTCTTCAATTTAGAGCTTTCAGACGAGATAAGCCACAATAATCTCGTGGTAGCTGCATTTCCGGATGCACTGTCAGCCGGAGAATTTGTACCGTTCTTCCAGCCTAAGGTAAATATGCAGACAGGAGAGCTGCTCGGAATGGAGGCTCTGTGCAGGTGGATCCATAATGACAGCATCATTTCACCGGCGGATTTCATACCGCTGCTTGACCGTAAGGGCATGATACATGAGCTTGATATGGCAATACTTATTGAAACCTGCAAATGTATCAATAAATGGCAGAAGATGGGCGTAAAGGTCCCTGTTATCTCAGTGAATTTCTCTAAGAAGAATATATTTATCCCTGATATCGAGAAGAAGATCATGGCGGTTGTAAGGGATAATGATATCGACAGCTCGATGATCGAGATTGAGATAACCGAGACAGCAAAGGAAAATGAGATCGGAAGACTTATAGATTTTGTAAGGATCCTTAAGGAAAATGGTTTCAGGATCAGTATAGATGATTTCGGTACAGGCTATTCGTCACTTTCTCTCATTCATAATATCAATGCGGATGAGGTAAAGATCGACCAGAGCTTTGTAAAGAATATCAGAAACGATGATAAATCGGTAATACTTATCGAAAGTATAGTAAATATAGCGAAGAGACTGAATATGCAGATAATCGCAGAGGGCGTGGAGCATGATATTGAAGGACGTAAGCTTATGGAACTCGGCGTTGATAATGCACAGGGATATTTCTACGGAAGACCAGTGGATTTCAACACCATGACACTGATACTCAACAAACCGGAATTTAAAGCTATAGAACCTTAAAGGTATGAAAGGCGGCACAGCATTATGAGTTTTGCAGACAGATTAAGAGAGTTAAGGACAAATAACAGATATTCCCAGGAACAGCTTGCTGAGAAGCTTTCAGTAAGCAGACAGGCAATTTCAAAATGGGAAACCGGTGAATCCCTCCCTGATGTCGATAAGGCGATGCTGATATGTGACTTTTTCGGAGTGACACTGGATTTTCTTCTGAGAGAGCGCGAAGATGTTTCGCTGATCCAGCCTGATGATAATTTGGATCGTGCGATCATCAAGTTCATGGGCTCGGCAAGGCAGATGAATCAGATTTCTGAGGAGCTTGTCGCTATAGCCATGGATGGTAAGATCGATGAAGAGGAAATGATAAGGCTTCAGGAGATCAATTCTACTCTTGATTCTATAACAAAGATCATTAAGGATATCAAAGAGAAAATGGGTATGGAAAGGTAGGAATATGGGGCTTTTCGGAAAGAAGAAGGCTGTCGGACGCGACAGAGAACTTGACTTTGTTATAAATGAGATCAAAGTGGATCTCAGCAATAACTATAAGGATAATGCTGTCCTCGGAGTGAAAAAGCTTAAAGCGCTGCTTGAAGAGAAGCATTCCCAGGGAAAGCTTAAGGATAGCGATTATACTGCCTATCAGGAGACATTAAAAAGCTTTGAGGCTGATATCAAGTCCTTTAAAAGGACGTACTGATACTACAGCAGCTCAAGAAGCTTTTTTGCGGCAATTGAAACTATATTAGTATTATCTGTGATGACGCAGATCTTTCTTTTGGGGATATCTTTATCAAGCTTGATACGGAAGATGTCTCCTTTTTCTATATATTCGGTTGCAAAGTCGGCAACAACGGAGCCGACTCCCAGATTTCTCATAACGAACTGAACTATCATATTGCTTGTAGCAAGCTCAAATTCAGGCATTAAGGTAACGCCTTCCGAGAAGAGGAAGCCGTCTACATATTTTCTTGTACTGGTATCGGGCTCAAGGCAGATAAAAGGAAGGCTCTCAAGATCCTTAAGGGACAGAACCTTACCGCGGAGCTCTTCAAAACGTCTGCCGGCTATAAAGATGTCCTCGATATCGCGGACCATGCGTACATCCATATTTGCAGGAAACCTTCCGGAAAGGTAGGTGCCTACATTTTGAAAATCAGCATATTCATCAGATGCGGACACGATGCCGAGGTCGATCCTCCCGGATGCAAGGTGTTCAAGGGTTCTCGGGGTTGGCGCATTTGTTACCTGGACCTTGATCTTAGGATACAAATGATGGAAGCGCTCAAGATAAGGCAGGAGGTAGTACTGCAGAGTCATATCGCTCGCACCTATTCTTATCTCGCCGGAATCAAGTGAGAGAAGCTCTCTGATCTTTTTCTCGCCGCGTTCAAAGCATTCATAGCCTGCGGCTACATTTTCGTAGAGGGCCTCACCCTCGTGAGTGAGAAAAGCGCCTCTGGTGGTACGTCTTAAGAGTTGGAGACCGAGAGAATTCTCGAGCTGCTTGATACCCTGGCTTACGGCAGGTTGGGTTATGCAGAGCTCTTTTGCGGCTTCACTGAAGCTGCCGAGCCTTGCTACATGATAAAATATCTTATAATGCTCGAGATTGGTATTCATGCGCTCCTCCATATAAGAAAATATTATATTAACTATAATAAATATTAATTTTACTTATGTCAATACTTGCTATATACTAAACAAGTACTGCGGATAGGAAGATTTTGGGATCCGCAAAGAAGATCAACGGTTTTTACAGCATTTGGGGCAGGCGGAATTTGATCAGATTTATTATTTGACCAGAGAGAAAGGGGATTTTTATGGTAACAGCAATAGTAGGCGCCAACTGGGGCGATGAAGGAAAGGGCAAGATCACTGATATGCTCGCAGAGAATTCTGATATAATCATCAGATTTCAGGGCGGTGCAAATGCAGGACATACGATAGTAAATGATTATGGTAAATTTGCTCTTCATACACTTCCGTCAGGAGTTTTCTATGATCATACAGTAAGTATCATTGGAAATGGTGTTGCGCTTGATATTCCAAAGCTTTTCAAGGAATATAACGATGTAGTAGGAAAGGGGGTTCCGGCACCAAAGCTTCTTGTTTCAGACAGAGCTCAGATGGTAATGCCTTATCATGTGCTTTTCGACACATATGAGGAAGCAAGACTTGCAGGAAAGTCTTTCGGATCTACAAAGTCCGGAATAGCACCATTTTATTCAGATAAATATGCAAAGATCGGTTTCCAGGTAAGCGAGCTTTTCGATGATGAGGCTTCACTTAAGGATAAGATCGAGAGAGTTATAGCTCAGAAGAATGTACTTCTTGAGCACCTTTATCATCAGCCTCTTCTTAATGTTGATGATATTTATGCTACTCTTATGGAATATAAGAAAATGGTTGAGCCATATGTATGTGATACATCAGCTTTCCTTTATGAGGCGATCAAGGCCGGCAAGAATATTCTTCTTGAGGGACAGCTTGGTTCTATGAAGGATCCGGATCACGGAATCTATCCGATGGTTACATCATCATCTACACTTGCAGCTTACGGTGCTATCGGAGCAGGTATTCCACCATATGAGATCAAGAAGATCGTAGTTGTCTGCAAGGCATACTCAAGCGCTGTTGGTGCAGGAGAGTTTGTAAGCGAGATCTTCGGTGATGAAGCTGATGAGCTTAGACGCCGCGGCGGTGATGGCGGAGAGTACGGTGCTACAACAGGCCGTCCTAGAAGAATGGGATGGTTTGACTGCGTAGCTTCCAAGTACGGCTGCCGTATTCAGGGTGCTACAGATGTAGCATTTACAGTATTGGATGTTCTCGGATATCTTGATGAGATTCCGGTATGTACAGGATATGAGATCGACGGAAAGGTAACTACAGAGTTCCCTGCAACAGTTAATCTTAAGAAGGCTAAGCCTGTTTACACAGTTCTTCCGGGCTGGAAGCAGGAGATAAGAGGCATCAAGAATTATGATGAGCTTCCTCTTAACTGCCGTAAGTACATTGAATTCATTGAGGAGCAGATTGGCTTCCCTATCACAATGATTTCAAACGGACCAAGCAGACATGATATCATTTACAGAAATGTAAAATAACTGAATAGTTTATAAGGACAAAGAAGTCCGGCAATCATTTATCAGTGATTGCCGGACTTTTCAGCTTCACGAAGCTCTTCCTGAAGCATTTTCGATGTGACTCTTTCATTCAGATAATTGTAAACCTTATCACAGAATTCTTTCTTGAAGGAAAAAGGTATCAGAAAGCTTTCCTTTGCGAATTTAAGATTGATGATGCTGTAAACATTCGGATTATCGGGAGTTACAAGAGAATAATCAACTATATCCTCATATCGGTAGAAGCTTTCTCCTCTGTGATGCTTTACCAGTATCTCGTCCTCGTGAAATTCGTAGGTTATATCATACTGCGTCTTTCCGAAGGAGTGGATAACAAGCGTCAGACCGTAGAGTCCGAAGAGAAATGCTATTATCAGCGAAAATGTACTGTGCTTGTCATACCCTAAAACTGCAGGTACTATCAGAAGCAGCGTGAACGCCATCAGAAACAGACCAAAAAGCCTGAAGGTCATACGTGTTTTCTTATTCTTTTTTACTGAGTAGGTTATCATGGCCGTTCTCCTCAAATACTAAAACAAACTGACGTAATTATAAACTATACTGTGATTTTATTCAAGACGAAGAATCAAGACGAAGAATCCTCACACGCTTTATTGCATAAAATCACATTTATTGTTATAATAACCTCTATATGTCTTAGAAAAGAAGGACGAAATATGATCAAACTTATTGTAAGCGATATAGATGGAACACTCGTACCGGACGGAACCGACAGGATAGATCCGGAAATGTTCAGACTTATAAAGATGCTTAAGGCACATGGCGTAAGATTTGCAGGCGCCAGCGGCCGGCAGTATGTGAGCATGAGGAAGCTTTTTCATCCGGTCAGGGACGATATATTTTATATCACCGATAACGGAAGTATTCTGAGAGATAAGGACAGGGTTTATTCAATGAATGTAATAGACCGTGATGTGCTTTTCGAGCTTATCTCTGATGTGAAGAAGCTGGACGGCTGTGATATAATGCTCTGCGGTCTTGATACGGCGTACTGCGAAGAGCACAGCGAGATGTTTCTGTGGATGAGAGATTCTTATAAATATAATATTCAGGTCCTTGGTGATTTTGAAACTCATCTTAAAGATGATATTGTAAAGCTTTCTATCTACAAGAAGGATACGGTGGAGGCTGAGGTAAAGGAATGGTTTTACCCTAAGTGGAAGGACCGCTTCGTGATAGCCTCTGCGGGAACCATGTGGATGGACATAGTAAATCCGGGAGCAGACAAGGGAAGCGCCTTAAAGAAGCTTATGAAGGAGCTGGAGCTTTCGAAGGAAGAGGTAATGGCCTTCGGAGACAACATTAACGATCTCGGAATGCTCGAGGCAGCAGGCGAAAGCTACGCCATAGGCTCTGCCAGACAAGAGGTCAAGGATGCGGCAAAGCATATTGCGCCGCCGCTTAATATTTACGGAGAGACGATAGCATTACGTGAATTCCTGGAAAAGCAGGGATGGTACGACACAACCTTACGGTAAATTATTTCATGGAGGATATAAAAATGAGCAAGATTGCAATGACAACACCACTTGTAGAGATGGACGGAGACGAGATGACCAGAATTATCTGGAAGTACATCAAGGACGAGCTTCTTATACCATTTATCGACCTTAAGACAGAGTACTATGATCTCGGACTTCCTCACAGAAATGAAACAGATGACAAGGTTACATTTGATTCTGCATACGCTACACAGAAGTACGGAGTAGCAGTAAAGTGTGCAACCATCACACCAAATGCAGCCCGTGTTGAGGAGTATAATCTTAAAGAAATGTGGAAGAGCCCTAACGGAACTATCAGAGCCATACTTGATGGTACAGTTTTCCGTGCACCTATCATCGTAAAGGGCATCGAGCCATGTGTTAAGAACTGGAAGGCACCTATCACTATTGCAAGACATGCATACGGAGATGTTTATAAGGCTTCTGAAATGAAGATCCCTGGAGCAGGCAAGGTTGAGCTTGTTTACACAGCAGAGGATGGAACTACAGAGTCTGTACTTGTTCATGAGTTCAAGTCAGCAGGTATCGTTCAGGGTATGCATAACCTTAATCCTTCAATCGAGAGCTTTGCAAGAAGCTGCTTTAACTATGCACTTGATACAAAGCAGAGCCTCTGGTTCGCAACAAAGGATACTATCTCTAAGAAGTACGATCATACATTCAAGGATATCTTCCAGGAGATCTTTGATGCTGAATACAAAGAGAAGTTTGATGCAGCAGGAATCGAGTATTTCTATACACTTATCGATGACGCTGTAGCAAGAGTAATGAAGTCTAAGGGCGGATTCATCTGGGCATGCAAGAACTATGACGGAGACGTAATGAGCGATATGCTTTCTTCTGCATTTGGTTCACTTGCAATGATGACATCAGTACTTGTATCACCAAGCGGCGTTTATGAGTACGAGGCTGCTCATGGTACAGTTCAGAGACATTATTACAAGCATCTTGCAGGAGAGGAAACTTCTACAAACCCTGTAGCTACAATCTTTGCATGGACAGGAGCTCTCAGAAAGAGAGGCGAGCTTGACGGCAACAAGGAGCTTATGGAATTTGCTGATAAGCTTGAGAAGGCTACTATTGCAACTATCGAGAGCGGAAAGATGACCAAGGACCTTGCTCTTATCACAGAGCTTCCTGATGTTACTGTTCTCAACACAGAGAATTTCATCAAGGCTATCCGCACAACACTTACAGAAATGTAATCTGACCGGTAAGTCCGGCCATTTGATAAAAATGTTTGACATTTGGAATATACTGGGGATCGAAGAGACCAGTGATACGGATAAACTGAAAATGGCATACAGAGCTAAGCTCTCGGAGCATAATCCAGAGGATGATCCGGAGGGCTTTAAAGCTCTGCGCCGGGCGTATGAAGAAGCGGTTAGAAGAGCAACTGAGACCGCTTCTTTTGGAGTGCCTGAAGAAGAGGAGGAGACTGAGGGAGATCTCAATGATCCGCAGAACAGCAGGGATTTTAAGAAAGCCCTCGAGCTTTTATACAGAGACTTCTACAGAAGGATAGATCCGGAGGAATGGAAGAAGCTTTTGTCTACAGGCTTCGCCATAAGCCTTGATACATCCGGTGAAGCACTTGATACGCTGCTTCATTTCTTCTCGGAGCATCATTTTATACCGCAGTATATCTATAAGCTTGCTGCAGATACATATTATATTAAGGACAGAAGAAGAGAACTCTCGGAAAGCTATCCGCGGGACCTTATAGATTATGTGATAAACAACGCAAAGTTCCGTGATGCTGTTGATTACAGACTTTTCAGCGGTCCGGCTGAAGCCGATTATGACGGCTATCTTAAGAGATTCTTTGAGCTTGATAATGCGATCAAGCTTCTTAAGATACCTGAGCAGGAGAAAATGATAGAGGAGCTTTCGGAGTCGCCTATCAAGAACCCTTGCTTTGAAATGAATATCTGCAGGAGTCTGATACAGAGAAAGAAGTTTGACGAGGCGCTGGAGATTGCGGAAAGGCTCATGGAGAGTCTGCCGGAAAACCTATCGGTGATAATCTGCAGGGGAGATGTTTCGCTTGCCAAAGGAGACTGTGATGAAGCGGAGAGCTTTTATCAGAAGGCTCTCATGCTCGATCCGGAATATTTCGTTACAAAGCTCAGAATATGCGAGGTACGCATGCGTCTTGACAAGCCGGTCGAGGCAAAGGAAGAGCTGACCGAGATCGCAAAGGAGAGACCATACGACAATTACATCAGAGCTATGATCAAAAAGTGTAATGAAATGATCATAGAGAAGAACCTTGTGCGTCTTAGGGATGAGCTTAGCCCTTCCGAAGAGCACCGGGTTAAGCTTGATACAGGCTGGGCATATTATCAGTCCTATGATTCAGCTGAAGTTCTTAAGCTGCTGCAGTCATTTGAACCGCTGCCTGATGAAGTTATCGAGTATAATAACCTTAAGGGAAGGGCCTGTCTTATCATCGAGGATGCGGACGGTGCGCTCGTATGCTTCGAAAGATGGATGACTGAGCTTCAGAAAATGGAGGCGCAGAGGCTTTCAGACGAGGAAAGCTTAAAAGAGCTGAAAAGAAAACCTTATGTAAACTACCTTATTGGAGCAGCATTTTTCATAAAGAAGAATTATAAGGAAGCCGAAAAATATGTAGATATCTCGCTGAAGGCAGATCATGATGAGATCATCGCTTCAAAGGAAATGAAATGCGAGATACTTTTCTGGGAGAGGCGTTACAGTGACTGTATTGATTTCTGCAGGGAGCTTCTTCTTGACGAGGATAATTTTGTAGCAGAGTTCTACATAGCAAGATCCCTCTTTGAGCTTGGCAATTACCAGAAGGCTCTTGAGGCGTCGGCAAAGGTCAGAAGGATATATCCTTACAGTGTACTTCCTTATAATCTGGAAATGAACCTTTTCATCAAGGTAAAGCAGTATGATGATGCAAAGCTCGTGATAGACGGCTATAACAGACTGAACCCTGAGAGTATACTCTGCGATATGATGAGGGCGAAGATACTGATACAGCGTGATGATGACTATGAAGGTGCGTTAAAGCTGCTTCAGGGGATAGATATCACAAGACCTGACTCTGATATTGAGAGGAAGGAAGAATACTACATTTTACTCGGCGAGTGCCTTGAGAATACAAATGACTTTAAAAATGCCGAGGATTCATATAAAAAGGCAGTAACCACAGATCCTGACAACAGGGAGGTCCACAGAAGACTGGGACTTGTCTACAGGAAAATGCTGCGTTTCCCGGAGGCGATAGCTGCCTACAGCAGACAGATAGAGCTTGCTCCGAGGGATACGGATTATCTCTTCAGGGCTATTACCTATAAGATACTGGGAGATTACAAGAAAGCAGCGGATGATTATGACACCGTCATGCGTTTTACCGAGCCGGAGGGCTATGTATATACTCTCGCCGGAGAGAATAAGCTCATGATGGATAAATATAAAGAAGCCATTGAGCTTTTCAAAAAAGGTGCTGAAAAGGCTGATAAGGCGCTTGACAGGGACAGGGCAAGCCATGGACTTGCAAATGCATACAGATTAAATGAAGAGTACAGCAAGGCGGAAGAGGTCTTAAAGGAGCTCTGCAATGTGGCGGGAGACAAGCCTAAGGCAGTATTTGCCTATGCATCACTGCTTAAGTTCCTTGGACGCTTCAAGGAGGCAGAAACTGCTGTCGGAAGCCTTCTTTACAGCAGTCACAAGGTTGACGGCAAGGTTTATGAGGAGCTTTGCGATATTAAATGTAAGGCGGGCGAGATAGAAGCGGCCGAGAAGCTTTATAAGAAAGCAGGAAGTGAAGGGATTGATACCGCACCTCTTGCATTTCACCTGGGACAGGCATATCTCGATGCAAAAGAGTTTGCAAAGGCTGAGAAATACTTTATCATTTCTTCGGAAAGCAGGGATTTCTGTGCCTTCAGCGAGCTTGCGGAGGCAGCAGCCGGTCAGTTTGGCGGCAAGACGAGAGTAAGGCGCTACAGTGACCAGTATCTGAAGCTTTCGGAGGGCAAGGATAAGCCTGAGGTAAAGATAGATACAGCAAGGCTTTTCAGAATAGATAAGGATTACGATAAGGCAGAGAGACTTCTCAGAGAGGCGCTTCATATGACAAGATGCGGCGGATGCAATATGTCCTGCTGCGGCGAGGCGTATAAGGAGCTCTGCAAATTATATATAGTCTCAAAACAGAGGGATAAGCTTCCTGAAACACTGAGACTTGCAAGAAGATACATGGGTTACGACGCATGGATAGAAGGCTGCATCAGAAAAGAGATGCAGTAGCGATCAGGAGAGGAAAATGATAGCAGGCATAGATCTGGGTACAACCAACAGTTTAATATCGGTTTTTAAGGAAGACGGTCCGGTGATAATCCCGAACAGGCTCGGCAAAAACCTTACGCCTTCAGTTGTCAGTATTGACAGGAGCGGTACTCTCTATGTGGGTGAGACCGCCAGAGAGAGAATGATAAGCTGTCCGGAGGAGTCTGCATTTCTTTTTAAGAGGAGCATGGGTACGGATAAGACCTTTACACTGGGAGAAAGAAGCTACAGTGCAGCAGAGCTTTCTTCATTTATCCTTAGATCGCTTAAGGAGGATGCGGAAACCTTCCTAGGTGAAGAGATCAAAGAGGCTGTGATAAGCGTTCCGGCGTATTTTAACGATAAGCAGCGTAAGGCTACCAAGGAAGCAGGAGAGCTTGCTGGCTTTGTGGTCGAAAGGATCATAAGTGAGCCGTCGGCGGCAGCCATAGCCTACGGGCTGGATAAGAAGGATGCTGACACAAGATTTCTCGTATTTGATCTTGGAGGAGGTACCTTTGATGTTTCCATCCTTGAATTATACAAGAACATAATGGAAGTAAGAGCGGTAGCCGGAGATAATAATCTCGGCGGCCAGGATTTTACGGATATTTTATATAACCTTTTCCTTCAGAAGACCGGAACAGATGAAAAGCTTTTATCTGATAAGGATAAGAGGATACTTATGAAGAATGCTGAAAAGTGCAAGCTTCAGATTTCCGAGAGTGGCGAGGGTGAGATTTCCTTCGGAGACGAAACGTTCCGTATAACTGAAGAAGAGTATGAAAATGAATGTCAGAATCTCCTTGGCAGGATAAGGAGACCTATAGAGAAAAGTCTTTCAGATGCGAAGCTTAAGCTGAAGGATATAGATAATATAATCTTTGTCGGAGGAGCAACAAGGCTTCCGATGATAAGACGTTTTGCAGGCAAGATATTCGGAAGGCTGCCGGATGTCAGCATGGATCCGGATGAGGTTGTTGCTGCAGGCGCGGCCATGCAGGCGGCCATGAAGGAGAGAGACAAGGCTGTCCGTGAGATGATACTTACGGATGTTTGTCCATTTACCCTTGGTACAGAGATTTGTATCTCAAAAGATAAAAATGTGAAGGAAAACGGCCATTTCCTTCCAATGATAAACAGAAATACCGTGATCCCGGTGAGCAGGACTCACAGGGTATATACAGCAAGTGATGACCAGAAGCTGATAAGAGTTAAGATCTATCAGGGAGAAAGTTCATTTACGGTAAATAATCTAAAGCTCGGCGAGCTGGAAATACCGGTTCCTGCAGGCCCTGAGGGAAGCGAGGCTGCTGATATTACCTTTACTTATGATGTTAATTCGCTGCTCGAGGTCATGGTCAAGGTCATATCTACGGGTGAGACCAGAAAGATCATCATTAAGAATGAAACCTCAGGCATCTCTGACAGTGAAGCGGAGGAGAGAATGGCACTTCTTGCTGATCTGAAGATACCTCCGAGGGAGGAGGAGCCGAATATGCTTCTTCTTGCCAGAGGAGAACGAATGTATGAGGAAGCAACAGGAGACAGAAGAAATAGGATTGAGTTCCAGATGAGGCGTTTTGACGCTGCCTTAGAAAGGCAGGACAAGCATGAGGTTGAAAGCCTTAGACGTGAGATCAACGAATATCTGAACAGATTGGTGGATGAGAAATGAAAAAAGAAGCTGTTGTGAAGTTAAAAAAGGGCGAAGGCCGCACCATTAAGGCGGGCGGAGCGTGGATATTTGATAATGAGATCGATAAGATAAAGGGCGAATTCGAAGAAGGCGATATCGTGGCTGTTGAGGATTTCGACGGTTATCCTATGGGCAGAGGCTTTATCAATACTGCTTCCAAGATTACTGTAAGAATGATGACAAGGGATCCGGAGCAGCAGGTGGATGAAGCTTTTATAGAAAGAAGAGTAAGAGCTGCATGGCAGTATCGTAAGGATACGGTTGACATAAGTTCATGCAGAGTGATCTTTGGAGAGGCGGATTTTCTTCCGGGAATAGTTGTGGATAAATACGAGGATGTCCTTGTTGTAGAATCACTTGCGCTCGGTATCGACAGACTGAAGCCTCTCATCCTTGAGAAGCTTAAGGCTGCGCTTCATGAAGACGGCGTAGAGATCAGGGGCATATATGAGAGAAGCGATGCAAAGGTAAGACAGAAGGAAGGCCTTCAAAGGTACAAGGGCTTTATCGGACCTGAATTTGATACAAATGTCCAGATAGTTGAAAACGGCGTAAAATATATGGTTGATGTTATGGATGGACAGAAAACCGGTTTCTTCCTTGATCAGAAGTATAACCGTCTTGCCATGCAGAGACTTTGTCCGGGAAGGAAAGTTCTGGACTGCTTTACGCATACGGGTTCATTTGCGCTTAATGCAGGAATTGCCGGAGCGAGCGAGGTGCTTGGACTTGACGCATCGGAGCTTGCAATCAGTCAGGCAAGGAAAAATGCAGAGCTGAACGGTCTCTCGGATACCGTACATTTTGAGGTTGATGATGTTCTTGAAAGACTTCCGAAAATGGTGGAAGCAGGTGATAAGTATGATGTTGTCATCCTTGATCCTCCTGCATTTACGAAATCAAGAGATACCATCAAGAAAGCCGCTAAGGGCTACAGGGAGATAAACGTCTGCGGTATGAAGCTTGTCAAGAACGGCGGATATCTTGCTACATGCTCATGCTCACATTTTATGGATTATGAGACCTTTACCAAGGTTATAGCGGATTCGGCCAGAAGCGCACACAAGAGACTGCGTCAGATCGAGTTCAGAACGCAGGCACCGGATCATCCGATACTCTGGGCAGCAGATGAATCATATTATCTGAAGTTTTATATCTTCCAGGTACTTGATGAGAGGTAGATGAAAACTTTTTCCGGTTATTAGGTATACTATTACAGGGATATTAAAATTTTTAGAATATAGAAATGTTGGTTTAGTGATAAAGGCTATTAGAAGATAAGAGGTGCAAAATATGTCATATTTAAGTTCAGGAGAAGCAGCAAGGGAAATACACAGATTGTCAAGGCTGTGTCTGGAGAATAACAAGATCGATCCGCAGCTCTATGACGTTTACCAGGTTAAGAAGGGACTCAGAGAGGCAAATGGTAAGGGAGTTCTTACAGGCCTTACTGAGATATCCACGATTCATGGTTCGAAGGAGATCGATGGAAAGCTTACTCCGATCGATGGAGAGCTTTATTACAGAGGAATAGATATCAATAAGCTTGTAGAAGGCTTTTCGGCAGAGGGAAGATTCGGTTATGAGGAAACTGTTTATCTTCTTATATTCGGCAAGCTTCCAAATGAAGATGAGCTTGATGAGTTTACACGTCTTTTATCATATAACAGGGCTCTCCCGGATGAGTTTATTCCGGATGTGATCCTTAAGTCTCCGAATAAGGATATCATGAATGCGATGGCAAGAAGCATTCTTACTCTTAATTCGTATGACAAAAACTCAGATGATCTTTCAATTCCGAACGTACTTAGACAGAGCCTGTGGCTTATAGCTACGCTTCCTATGATAGGAGCATATTCATATCTTACATACAGACATTACATGATAGGCAGGGGACTCTATATCCATAATCCTAAGCCTGAATTTTCAACTGCTGAGAACCTTCTCAGAATACTCAGACAGAACAAATCATTTACACCACTTGAGGCAAAGATCCTTGATATCGCGCTTGTGCTTCATGCTGAGCATGGCGGCGGAAATAATTCTACATTTACAACTCATGTTGTAACATCGTCCGGAACAGATACATATTCGTCTGTTGCAGCGTCTCTCTGCTCGCTTAAGGGACCAAAACACGGCGGCGCAAATATCAAGGTCAAGAATATGTTTGATGAGATCAAGAAGAATGTTAAGGACTGGGAAAATGAGGACGAGATCTCAGAGTACCTTCTTAAGATACTGAGAAAGGAAGCGTTCGATAAGTCCGGACTTATATATGGTATAGGACATGCGGTATATACGAAGTCTGATCCGAGAGCTGAGCTTATGAAGAAGTATACTATTATGCTTGCTGAAGAGAAGGACAGAATGGATGAGTTTAAGCTTTATGAAAATGTAGAAAAGCTGGCTCCTGTTCTTATGCAGGAGGAGCGCAAGATGTATAAGCCGGTATGTGCAAATATCGACTTTTACAGCGGATTTGTATATAACATGCTGGGAATTCCGGATGAGCTTTTCACGCCGCTTTTTGCTATCGCGAGGGTTGCGGGATGGAGTGCACACAGAATAGAAGAACTGATCTGCACGAACAAGATCATCAGACCTGCTTATATGTCGGTTGCAGAGCAGGCAGAATACATCTCGCTTTGCGACAGATAATTCTTAAACATTACTGCTGATGCATCCGTGGTGAGTTATAGAGAAATATAAACTCACCGCAGACGCATCGGCAGTCTGCTGTAGAGAAATACAGGCGGACTGCGGACACATCCGCAGTGAGCTATAGAGAAATATAGACTCACCAAGAGATGCATCAGCAGTCAGTAAAAAAATTTATAAATTTTCCCATAAATTTTTTGGGATGGTGCGTATATGTAGATAAGGAGGTGGCCGGGTGTCTGAAGAACAATTTGATAGTCTTATGAAGCAGCTGGCTGCCGGAGACAGACAGGCGCTTAAGGAAATATATCAGGCGTACATGAAGCTTATATATTCCGTTTGTCTCAGTGTACTGCATCAGAAGGAGGCTGCCGAGGATGTATCCTCGGAGTTTTTCATCAAGCTGATGAGATCGGCTTCGACATTTGACGGAAGGGGACACCATAAAACGTGGCTGGTGACGATTGCCAAGAGACTTTGTATAGATTATCTGAGGAAAAACTCAAATGAAACAGTTTCACTGGATGCTCCGATAGGCGGAGGAACAGGTTCGGGAAATGCACATTCATCAGATACTTCCCAGGGCGACGCGGGGAACAGTATTCTGGATAATCTGGCAGATAAAGAAAATGTTGAAGAGACTGCTGTAAAAAGACTTAGTCTTGAACAGGCAATGAAGCATCTCACGGATAAAGAGAAAGAGATAGTTAATATGAAGATCGCTGGTGGAATGAAATTCAAGGAGATAGCAGAAACGCTTGATATTCCACAGGGCACGGTATCATGGCACTATAATGAAGCTATTAAAAAGATGAGGCGGTGTATATTATGAAAGATGAGAAGGAGCTTTTAAAACTGAATAATGAAAACTCATATTCGGATGATGCTCTGACACCTCTCGAAATAGCAGAAGTAGAAGCTTTATACGAGAAAGCGCTGGAAGCGGATGTTCCTGATATCTGGGACAGGATAGTAGCAGGACTCGACTCGGAAGGAGCCGGAGACATCACTGATGAGAAATCAGAGCATGTTTCTGCCGGACAAAAGGAAGAAGAGAAGCCTGATGGCAAGAAGGTGGTAAGTCTTATCGACAGAAAGCGCAGAAGAAAGACGTATATTTCTGTTATGGCTGCTGCAGCGGCTGTTATTCTGATACTTATTCCGACATATCTCTACGGTCTGAATAAGCATCCAAAGGCTAAAGATAATGCTTCATCACAGAATGTCGGCAATATGGACGTGGACGGTATGGATAAGCAGGGCGGGAATAAAGAGGTTTCAGGTGCCTGTATTCCGGAAAACGAATATGTGTCTGAAATGCCTGATTCTGAAAAATATGATTATGGTGATACATCAATAAATTCTGTTTCTGCTGCCGGTACTGAGACGGACATGGTTGTTGCTACAGAAACTGTGGTGGATGATTATGGAATCAAAGTAAAACCGGGAGAGGTTCTGAAGGAGATAACTGCAGAGGGATATCTTTACATGAAAGACGATAAGCTCTTCTTTGAAACAGATAGTAAAGAAATCTTCGAGGTTGATGCTCCGATGAGCTTTGACAAAAAAGTTTTAGACATACTTAAAAATGGCAAAAAGGTTAAGATAAAAGTAGTGAATGGTTTAAGAGAAGAAGGATCGATCAGAATCATTAATTATGAATTGATTGATAAGGAGTGATGAACTATGAGAAAGGTTATGATCAGAAAACGCCTTATGGCAGGAATGCTCGCAGGAATGATGCTGCTTTCGGGCTGCGGTAAGAGTGAAAATGGTACGACCGAGGACAGACAGAAGAATACGATTACCGAAGCTGAAAACGAAAAAACAGACAGTGAGATTTCTGAAGAAAAAGGAGACTATCTTACTGTTTCAACCGGTAAGACTTCAGCACTTGGCAAGGACCTTACCGCAAAGGACGTAACGGATCCTACCGAGGATGCAAGAAATGAATTCATTAAGAATACCGCAAATCTGTCATTTGATATAATGAAGGCAAGAACTAAGGCAGATTCGGGCAAGAATGTTATGATCTCGCCGGATTCCATCATTTCCGCACTAGCAATGACATTAAACGGAGCGGATGGAAATACGCAGGCAGAAATGCTTAAGGTTCTCGGCGGAAAGCTTTCTGAAAAAGAATATAACGAAGCGCTTTCAAGCTACAACAGAATGCTTTCAGACAGTGATTCGGTAATATTCAGAAATGCAAACTCTATCTGGGTAAGGAACGGAGAAGACCTTAAGGTTAAGAAGGACTTTGTTCAGACGAATAAGGATTATTATAACGCAGATCTTTATGTTTCGGATTTTGATCAGGCTACAGTAACCGATATCAACGGCTGGGTTAATGAGAATACCAACGGCATGATCAATAAGGTTGTTGATAATATTCAGCCTGACTCCATGATGTATCTTATAAATGCAGTCGCATTTGAAGCAGAGTGGGCTGAGCAGTATGAGGATTATCAGGTTAAGAAGGATGAAAAGTTCACAAATTCAGATGGTAAGAAAGAAGATGCAGCCTTCCTTTCTAGTAAGGAAAGCGGACTGATCGAATTAAATGGCGGTACCGGCTTTGCGAAGGCTTACAAGGGCTTTGATTATTACTTCGTAGCAATCCTTCCTCCTGAAGGAACCTCAGCAGAGGATTATATCGCATCTCTTAAGGGTGAGGATTTTGTGAATGCTTATAGGAACAGGGATTATGAGCCTGATATCTTCGCAGACCTTCCTGAGTTTTCATATGATTACAGCACAAGCCTTACAGATACTCTTAAGGATCTTGGAATGGCTGATGCATTTTCAGATAATGCAGACTTCAGCAGGATCACTGATCCGGATATGATGAAGCTTAAGATCGATGATGTCATTCATAAGACACATATCGAGCTTGACCAGTACGGTACGAAGGCTGCGGCTGTTACAGCGATAGCCCTTGCCGGAAATGCAGCTCCTGTCGAGAAAAGGATAGTTGAGATAAAACTCAACAGACCTTTCGTATATGCTATAGTTGATGATGCAAGCGGACTTCCGGTATTCCTCGGAACCGTAAATTCACTTGCTGAATAAATATTAAAAAACGCTCCTGCAAATATGACAGCTCAGTCATTTGTGGGAGCGTTTTTTCTGATGAATGTTTTTGATCCGGGCTGCCGCAAAAGCATGGATTGGAATTGCTTGTTCAGGTTATTGCTGTGCAGTATGTAATATTGCAATAATTTAATACAATATATTCCATAAAAGAATTCGTATCCTTCGTATATATGATATAAGCGCTTGAAATTAAGAGTAATATTCATATATACGGAGGATTTATTATGAGAAAAGGGCATAAAGCAGAACATATAAGAAGACAGAGGCTGGCAGCACTTACACTTACGGCAGCGGTTATGATCGGAACGCTTGCAGGCTGCGGCAATAAGAAAGATAGCACAGGAAATACGACAGATCTTGTTACGATATTCACAGGCAGTACTACAGAAAACATCATAAACGGTCCGGTATCAACTGAGATCGAAGCAGTCGCTGAGTATGATATGGCCTATGATGATGTCGGAGGAGTAAAATATTATAAGGCAGACGTTTCGGACGATATGCTTCCGGGAACACCGGAAGATATAGATGCAAGAGAGTACGGTGAGATAGTTGAGAATAAATTTATCAAGGTTTCTGAACAGCCGGATTCAACATTTGCGGCTGATGCAGATACAGCCTCTTACACGAATATCAGAGGATATATAAATGAGTATTTAAAAAATGACGATCCGTATAATCGTGAGAAAGGTATCGCAGGATATATTCCAAATGATGCCGTAAGGATCGAAGAGATGATCAACTATTTCAGCTATGATTATGCAGAGCCTAAGGACGGCGAGCCTTTCTCTTATTATTCAGAGATAGTTGACTGTCCTTGGAACGAGGAGCATAAACTCCTGATGCTTGGTCTTAAAACGAAGGATATCGCAACAGAGAATCTTAAGGATAATAATTTTGTATTCCTTATCGATTCTTCAGGATCGATGGATATGCCGAATAAGCTTCCGCTTGTGAAGACTGCATTTACAAGGCTTATAGATGAGCTTGATGAAAATGATACCGTATCGATCGTAACCTATGCAGGTTCTTCTGAGGTTGTTATAGATGGCGCGAAGGGAGATGAAAAGCAGAGGCTTTTAGATGCTCTTGACGGAATATTTGCTTACGGTTCAACAGACGGTTCGGACGGCATCATCACAGCCTATGAGATCGCAGAATCACATTTCAAGAAGGATGGAAACAACCGTGTCATCCTTGCTACAGACGGCGATCTTAATGTTGGTATCACAGATAAGGACGAGCTTACAGCACTTATAGACCAGAAGAAGAGATCGGGCGTATATCTTTCTGTAATGGGCTTTGGTACAGATAATCTTAAGGACGATAAGCTTGAGGCGCTTGCTGATAACGGCAACGGTCACTATGCATTTATCGATGATGCATTTGAGGCAAAAAGAGCTCTTGTATCAGAAATGGGCGGCAACCTTGAAACAGTTGCAAAGGATGTGAAGCTGAATGTAAACTTCAATGAGGCGATGGTTGATTCTTACAGACTTATCGGTTATGAGAACCGCGTGATGAGCAGGGAAGATTTCGACGATGATACTAAGGACGGCGGAGAGATCGGCGCAGGCCACAGACTGACAGTACTTTACGAGCTTGATCTTACAGACAGCGCAGTTACCGGTACGGCAGCTACATCAAATGATCCGTCGCAGGATTTCCTCATACTTTCCGTAAGATATAAGGAGCCTGATGAGGATGCTTCAAAGCTTCTTACATACGAGGTTGGAGTAGAAGCACTGAATGATACTCCTTCTGAAAATATCCGCTGGGCAGAGGCTGTTGCAGCCTTCGGAATGATACTCAGGGAGAGTGAATTTAAGGGTACAGCAGACTTTGAAATGGTTAAGGATCTTGCCTCAAATATAAAGGCTGCAGAGAATGATGAGATCAAGCAGGAATTTATAAAACTGGTCGAAGGAGTAATGTTCACAGAAGATAAATAATATTGAAAAAATGCATATAAAAGTTTATAATTATAGTGCGATATGATGCTTGTGGAGAAGTATTAGATTGGGGAACAAAGCATGAAAAAAAGATTTAGGTTAAAAAAAATATCGCATTATATGGTGAACTGAGAAGAATGGTATCGACAGGATGATCAGCGCCTTATTAGGTGCGGGCTCATGCCTGTTGATGCCATGTTTTATTTTATCGGGCAACACATTGGGGAGCTTTTCAAGGGGTGGTAAATATGGTAAATGATAGGGATTTTTCTTTTGAGTATTTCGCGGATAAATTCTCCGGCGGTGCCTTTATCTTCTCTGGTGAGGAAGGGCACAAGCTGCTTTATGCCAATAAGTATCTGATGGATATCTTTGAGTGCGAAAGCGAGGAAGAATTTTACAACTATGTCGGAAACAGCTTTGATGGGATGGTGGATCCGACTGAACTTCTGACGGTTCTTTCAGATATGGAAACGCAGGTTAAGGAATCTCAGAATGACTCCGGTTATGTCTTCTATGACATCAGGACGGTTGATGGAGAGATCCGCCGCGTGGTCAATCATATTACGCTTGTTCATGATCCTGAATTAGGCGATATCTATTATGGTTATATCTTCCTGCATAAGACCAATAATGTCGGCGCAGACTACGATATGATCACAGGACTCTTAAGAAAGCACAGGTTTCACACTAAGGTTGCGGCTGCGAATGCAAGACTGTGCGATGTTGATTCAAATGAGTATTCGATAATTTATCTCAATCTTATCAATTTCAAATTTTTAAATATCAATAAGGGTATCTCCGAAGGTGACAGCTGTCTTAAGAATGTTGCAAGGATACTGAGAGAATCATTTCCTGATGGAATGCTGTCGAGACTTTCAGATGATCATTTCGCTGTATTTACCCAGTATAACGGAGCACTGCAGAACGCAGAAAATGCGGCAAAGAAGATAAATGACAGCTACGGCGGAAGATTTAACGTTGTAGGAAAGTTCGGAATCTACAGATTCGTTCCGAATAAATATCTTGATGTAGAATCGGCTCTTTCGCTTGCAAAATTTGCGTGCGACTATATAAAAAATGATATCAGAACAGATATCATCGAATACTCCGAAAGCCTCGCCGAGAGGATCAATACCTCGGAGTACGTTATCAAGAAGCTTGATGAGGCGATTGAAAATGACTGGATACAGATATATTTCCAACCGGTTGTAAGAACGCTTACCGAGCAGCTCTGCGGCATGGAATCACTCGTAAGATGGGATGACCCTCATCTTGGTTTCCTCCGTCCGGACAGATTCATCGGAATACTCGAGAAGGACAGGCAGATCCACAAGCTTGACTCTTATGTTGTGGAGAGAGTCTGCAGGATGATCCATGAGAGAATTGCAGAGAATAAACCGATAGTACCGGTTTCAATAAACTTCTCACGACTTGACTTCATCATGTGCGACATGCTTGAGGTTGTTGAAAAGGCTGTGGAAAAATACGATATACCGAGGGATTATATACATTTTGAGATAACAGAAAGTATGATAGCTTCGGATGAGGAGCTGATGAGAAATGTTATAGATAGATTCAGAAATGCGGGATATGAGATATGGATGGATGACTTCGGAAGCGGATATTCTTCGCTGACACTTCTGAAGGATTTCCAGTTTGATATGCTTAAACTGGATATGAGATTCTTAACTCCATTTACCGATAAGGCCAAGGATATCGTCAGCGCTACGGTTACGATGGCTAAGAATATCGGCATCGGAACGCTTGCAGAGGGTGTTGAGACCAAGGAGCATCTTGAATTTCTGAAGGAGATAGGCTGCGGAAAGATTCAGGGATATTACTACGGAAGACCTGAAAGTATAGATGATATGTTTGAGCACCTGAAGGAGAAGTGCATATCTATCGAGGCACGTAAATGGAGACATTTCTATGAGACTGCAAGCTTTAACGTAAGACTTACTGACAGACCTCTTGAGATCATAGAGGATGACGGCAGGAAGCTCAGAACGCTTTTTATGAATAAAAGCTATAAGAAGCAGATATTTGATAAGGACTATGATATCGAGGAACTGAACCGCAGATTATACGGAGATAATTCTCCGATACTGCAGAAATATCGTGAGTTCGCAAGGATAGTTGAGGAGTCGGGTAAGACGTCTACATTTTACTATACTGACAAGGGCAACTATTTCAGTCTTGATATCAAGCGGCTTGCAGAGCAGGACGGGCACTATATACTGGAATGCTCCGGAATGAATCTTACGATGCAGCAGCAGAAGAGCGTTGTTGATAATCTGGATTCAAAGCTGCGTGAGCTGAATTACCTCTTTGATGAGGTAATCATCATCAACAAAGAGGAAGGCACGATCGTACCGCTTTTTGGCGGGGACAGCGTCGGTATTAATCAAAGTGATATTAATATGCCGTTTAAGAAAAATACAGAGGATTATGTCAGGAATAATATTTTCCCTTCTGAGAGGGCAGCCTGCATTGAGTTCTTTGATATAGATACAATGGCTGAAAGGATAGCCGCAGGAGGTAAGGGCTATATATCAAAATCCTTCAGAATAAAGAATTCCCAGGGCGAATATGAGTGGAAGGAACTGATAATGATGTCTGTAACAGGATCGTTTGGAAATGAATTCCTTTACTGCATCAAGCCTTTCTCAACGGAAGCCTGCAATTTCCCTGTGGACAGTATCCACAGAAATCCGAACGATCAGAATCCATCAAGTCAGGAGATTGAATATGCGAAGATCTGGAACAGTCTGGTATGGAATTCGGATATAAAGCTTTTCTGGAAGGATATGAACAGTCGCTACAGAGGAGTCAGCCAGGCACTCATGGATTATTTCGGACTGAAGAGCATGGGGGATATCTTCGGTAAGACAAATGAGGAAATGGGCTGGAATCCAAAGGAGGATAGAACAAGAATCGATGATGCGAATGTTCTCAGAAAAGGTGAGATAATCAGAGGCTATAGGGATCAGTGCTTAGCCAAGGGTGTTGTGCATGATGTGGTCGGCAACAAATTCCCTATATATGACGATGGAGAGATCATCGGACTTGTCGGATTCTTCAGAGAATCTGATAAGGATGCTTCAGCTGACGGCAGGAACGGAAGAATGAGCACGGACAGAGTTACAGGACTTATGAATGCAAATGCTCTTATGGATCTTATGATCGATTATTCGGTGAATAAGAGTGATAAGAATTACGGACTGATAGTTCTTAACAGCAGCAGACATTCGAGAGTCATCGAATCCTATGATGAGGAGTTCGGCAACAAGGTTCTGAAGAGACTTGCGGATACCATATTAAATGAAACCGGACAGAATTGTGCGGTTGCAAGAACAAAGGATGCGATATTCGTAATTCTTATGACTATAGATGATCCTGACAGATTCTATGCTCTGGGAGAAAGAGTCAAGAAGGCTCTGGAAGGTATAAATGAGGTTGATGGTAACCATATTACCATACGTATAAAGAAAGCGACTGTCATGAGGACTGATGAAGGCATAACGGATGAGAATATGTATTCAACAGCACTGGCAAAGGTTCGCTAAAACAGATTTTCAGGTGAAGGTATGAAGGAAGGTTGTAATATTATTTTTTCTTTACGATATATTTAGGTTTTGGTATAATGTAGTTTATCAAATGCGGAGGAAGCACGAGCGAAGCGAGTATTTACTCCGCAGGATAAACTGACATAAAACCGGAGGTTTTATGTTTTCTGCGCTGTGCGCAGAATCTTTTATCAAGTGCGGAGGAACGCTGGGCGAAGCGAGTATTTACTCCGCAGCGGTTTTTCAAAAAATTGGGGTGAGCATAAGAGGAGGCAACTATATGAGTGATAACGGACTTATAATGCAGTATTTTGAGAAGGATCTTCCTGATGATGGAACACTTTGGAAGAGCCTTGCACTTGATGCGGCAAAGCTTAAAGCAGTGGGTGTTACAGCTGTTTGTCTTCCGCCGGCATATAAGGGAGCAGAGGGCTCTTCAGATACAGGATATAATGTTTATGATCTTTATGATCTCGGAGAGTTTAATCAGAAGGGTTCGGTTCGTACAAAGTACGGTACTAAGAAGGAATACCTTGATGCGATAAAGGAGCTTCATGCCAAGGGCATAAATGTATATGCAGATATCGCTCTTAATCATAAAATGGGAGCTGACGAGGTAGAAGAGGTCACGGCTGCCGAATTCAACAGCCTGAACCGTTATCAGATGATAGGCGATAACAGAAAGATCGGCGCGTGGACAAAGTTCACATTTCCGGGCAGAAAGAATAAATATTCGGATTTCAAATGGAACTGGAGACATTTTGATGGTATCGACTGGGATCAGAAGACACTTAAGAAGTCTCTCTATAAGTTTGCCGGCAAGGAATGGGACGAGGGCGTTGACGACACCGCAAACGGTAATTATGATTACCTGATGGGTGCAGATATAGATTTCAACAATCAGGAAGTTTATGATGAACTTGTAAAATGGGGCAAATGGTATCTTGAGACTACCGGCATCGACGGTATGAGACTTGACGACGTAAAGCATATTCCGGCTTCATTTTACAGAGACTGGTTATACAGACTCCGCGAAGAGACAGGCAAGGAGCTGTTTACTGTTGGTGAATTCTGGCATTGGGACAGAAATCTTCTTGAGAAGTATCTTGAGGATATCAAGACACCTGCATCTCTCTTCGATGTACCTCTTCATTTCAGCCTCCATAACTGCTCAAGAGCTCACGGAGACTACGATCTGAGAAGGATATTTGACGGATCGCTTGTTGAGAGCAGTCCGATAAGTGCAGTAACATTTGTTGATAATCATGAATCACAGCCGGGCGGAAGCCTTGAGTCCTGGGTTGAGGATTGGTTCAAGCCTATGGCGTATGCTATCATTTTACTCAGACAGCAGGGTTATCCATGCCTTTTCTATGGAGATTATAAGGGAATTCCGTCTTCAAAGATCAAATCCAAGAAGACAATGCTTGACAAGCTCCTTAAGCTTCGTAAGAATAAGGCGTACGGATATCAGCATGACTATCTTGACGATCCGAACTGTATCGGCTGGACAAGAGAGGGCGACGACGAGCATAAGGATTCCGGACTTGCTGTTGTTATCTCTGACGGAACAGGCGGAACAAAGCGTATGTACATCGGAAGACATTTCGCCGGAGCACATTTCTCTGATGTTATGGGAAATGCAAAGTACAACATAAAGATAGATAGTGAAGGATTCGGAGACTTCTACGTAAACAGAGATGCTGTTTCAGTTTGGGTACGTAAGGAGCCTAAGTAGAAGGCCGGTCAGGTGAAAAGATGCGTAAAACAATCAGAACAGAATCGGTTGATGAGTTATTCGAAGCTATCATGAGCCTTAAGGACAAAGAGGAATTCTACGAATTCTTTGAGGATATATGCACCGCAAATGAAGTCGTTTCGATCGCACAGAGGCTTGAGGTGGCGAAAATGCTCCATGAGAATAAGACATATACGGAGATTGCTGCTGAAACAGGTGCTTCAACGGCTACCATCAGCAGAGTTAACAGATCCATGAATTATGGAAATGGAAGCTACGAATATATATTTAAGAGACTGGGCACACAGCTGCCTGAATCATAAAATCTGTATTTGAAAGGAAAAAAGGAATTAATATGGACCCTGATGCCATAGTGAAGTTGGTCGTCCTGATAGTACTTCTTATACTGTCGGGTGTATTCTCTTCGGCGGAGACGGCGCTTACCACGGTAAACATGAACAAGCTGAAGGCTCTTTGTGATGAAGGTAACAGAAGGGCGGCCAAGGTAATAAGGCTTAGAGAGTCATCTTCAAAGCTGCTTACAACAGTATTAATAGGAAATAATATAGTAAATCTGTCGGCCTCAGCCCTTGCGACAACGCTTTGTACTGAGGTCTTTGGCAGTGCTTTTATCGGTGTTGCAACGGGTATACTCACATTGGTTGTACTTGTGTTCGGAGAGATAGCGCCAAAAACTCTCGCAACTCTTTACAGCCTGAGGCTTTCGCTTTTTTTTGCGTATCCGGTTGCATTTCTTATGCTCATTTTTACGCCGATCATCTGGATACTGAACGGTATCACTGCGGTTATCTTCAAGATACTCCGCGTGGATCTGAATAAAAAGGAGCATATGACAGAAAGCGAGCTTCGTACTATCGTTGATGTGAGCCATGAGGACGGCGTCATCGAGGAGGACGAGAAGGAAATGATAACCAATGTGGTTGATTTCGGTGAGGTGGTATCGAAGGATATAATGGTACCGAGAGCCGATATGGTCTGCGTTGATGCGGATTCCGGATATGATGAACTGCTTGAGATCATTAAAAAGGAGAACTTTTCGAGAATCCCGGTCTACAGAAAGACCAGGGATCATATCATCGGGATTCTCCATGTGAAGGATGTACTTCTTCTGGATGAGAATGAGAAAAAGCATTTCCGGATAGACAAGGTCATGAGAAAGCCGATATTTGTCTACGAGTATCAGCACACTGCGAAGATATTTGCAGGTATGAAAACCTCTTCGGCAACAATGTGCATCGTTATTGACGAATACGGACTGACCGCGGGACTTATCACCATGGAGGATCTTCTTGAGGAGATCGTTGGTGACCTGAGAGATGAGTATGATACTTACGAGGATGATCTGATCAGAAAGGTTGGAGAGGATCATTACGATATAGATGCATCGGTTAAGATAGATGATGTAAATGATGCGATAGGCACGAATCTTGAATCGGAGGATTACGATTCCATCGGAGGATACGTTATAGAGCTTCTTGACAGGATACCTGAAGAGGGCGATGAGGTTGAGGATGGAAATGTAAGGATCAAGGTTACGAGTGCCGAGAAGAAGAGAGCCGTCAGAGTGGAGCTTTTCGTGCTTCCGAAGGAAGAATCTCAAGAGGATGAGGAAGAGTAGAAAATGAATGAGAAGGAAAATGAACTGAAGAAGGAGATAAGAAGGCTGATAAGGCTGGATTATATCATGCCCGAGGATATTCCGGACATAGAGCTTTATATGGATCAGGTCACGAGATTCATGGATACTCATCTGCAGAGAAATGTCCGTGCGGATTCGGACGAGTCGAAGACACTGACCAAGACGATGATCAATAATTATACGAAGAATAAGCTCCTGCCTCCTCCGGAGAAGAAGAGATATACCAAGGAGCATATCATCATGCTCATTTCCATCTATTATCTGAAGAATATCGTATCCATAAGCGATATCAGAAAGCTTCTGGATCCGATGAAGGAGAGATATTTCAACAGGGAAGGCGGAGACGGTAAGAGTCTTGGCGAGATCTACAGTGAGATATTCAATCTTGAGAAGAGACAGTATTTTAATATTGAGAACAGCATACTCCGTGCGGAGGAGATAACCGAGTTTAAAATGAAGGATGCTGATGACGAATATGTTAAAAAGCTGACCTTTATTTATATGCTCGCTTATGATATATATAGTAAGAAATGCTTTATGGAGCATCTTATAGATGAAATCGATGAGGCGGAGAAGAAGAGGAAGGAAGTTGAAGCCCTGAAGGCGGCTAAAAAGCAGGCTGCAAAGAAAACAGCGGCAAAGAAGGCTTCTTCCGGCAAGGCTGCTGCAAATAAAGCTGCGGCAAAAGCCTCTGCTAAGACTGCAGCGGGAAAATCTTCTGCAAAAACCTCTTCAAAGACTGCAGCACAGAAAACTGCTGTAAAGAAGACTTCAAAACAGGGGACTGATAAGAAGTAGAATTTTTCAGGCATTTTGAAGAAGCGGACCGGGCGGTCGGTCAGAGTTTCTTCTTAGTTAAATAAATAACAGAAAAGGAATAATTAAAAATGATCAGCGCAAATAACATTTCACTAAGATTTGGTAAGAAAGCACTTTTCGAGGAGGTAAATATCAAGTTTACTCCGGGAAACTGCTACGGACTTATAGGAGCAAACGGAGCCGGAAAGTCAACATTTCTCAAGATCCTTTCAGGAGAGCTTGAGCCGACAAGCGGCGATGTTACTATGGATCCGGGAGAGAGACTTTCAGTTCTTCAGCAGGACCATTTCAAATATGATGCATATAATGTACTTGATACAGTTATCATGGGCAACAAGAGACTGTATGATATCATGCAGGAGAAGGATGCCATCTATGCAAAGGAAGATTTTACAGAGGAGGATGGTATCAGAGCTTCTGAGCTTGAGGCCGAATTTGCAGAGCTTGACGGCTGGAACGCGCAGGCAGATGCAGAGACACTTCTTAACGGACTCGGTGTTGAGCCGGAGTATCATTACAGCATGATGAGTGAGCTTGACGGCAACCTTAAGGTCAAGGTTCTTCTTGCACAGGCACTTTTCGGTAATCCGGATGTTCTTCTTCTGGATGAGCCTACAAACCACCTGGATCTTGACGCTATAGCGTGGCTTGAGGAGTTCCTTATCAATTTCGAGAATACAGTTATCGTTGTCAGCCATGACAGATATTTCCTCAACAAGGTCTGCACACATACAGCCGATCTTGATTACGGAAAGATCCAGATCTATGCCGGAAACTACGACTTCTGGTATGAGTCAAGCCAGCTGATGATCCGTCAGATGAAAGAAGCAAACAAGAAGAAGGAAGAGAAGATAAAGGAACTTAAGGAATTCATCGCGCGTTTCTCTGCAAATGCAAGTAAATCCAAGCAGGCAACCTCGCGTAAGAAGGCTCTTGAGAAGATTGAGCTTGATGAGATCAAGCCTTCCAGCAGAAAATACCCATATATCGATTTCAGACCTAACCGTGAAATCGGAAATGAAGTCCTTACTGTTAAAAATATCAGCAAGACTGTTGACGGCGTAAAGCTTCTCGATAATATTTCATTTACAGTCGGAAGAGATGACAAGATCGCTTTCGTAGGACCAAATACACTTGCAACAACAATGCTCTTCAAGATCCTTGCCGGTGAAGAGGAGCCGGATGAGGGTGAATACAAGTGGGGCGTTACAACCTCTCAGGGATATTTCCCTAAGGATAACACCAAGGAGTTCAACAACGATCTTCTGATGGTAGACTGGCTTACACAGTATTCTGAGGAGAAGGATGCTACATACGTTAGAGGCTTTCTCGGAAGAATGCTCTTCCCTGGAGATGCCGGAACCAAGAAGGTTAAGGTCCTTTCCGGTGGTGAGAAGGTAAGATGCCTTCTGTCAAAGATAATGATTCAGGGAAGCAACTGCCTTATCCTTGACGAGCCTACCAACCACCTCGATATGGAGTCGATCACATCGCTCAATAACGCGCTTATCAAGTTCCCGGGCGTTGTACTTTTTGCCTGTCAGGATCATCAGTTCATCCAGACTACAGCAAATCGTATCATGGAGCTTACAAATACAGGACTTATCGATAAGCAGACAACCTATGATGAGTACCTTGAAAATGATGAGCTTGCAAGAAAGCGTCAGGTCATGAATATGGATAAGGCGCTTGAGGATGAAGCGGAAGAGGAATAAAAATATAAATATATTAATATATGAATATATGAATATATTATGGTTAGAGTATTGTAGATAAATCTGCATAATCAGTTACATATTAAAAGGCATGTCCGGATAAAACGGACATGCCTTTTTAAGGTGCGCCTGGCGGCGCACGTTTCTAACGGGTGAAAGTCCCGAATCCGCCCGACAGTGGGAAGGATATAGCTGAACAGCAAGGGTGTCTATCGTGAGGTGGAATCTGAAGGAAGCTGTA